>Ga0209317_1000246_pt1 | contig 71540 bp, 71 predicted proteins | sample RifGroB2_FD_183994 | JGI IMG/M metagenome (GOLD analysis project Ga0209317, IMG submission 183994) | Soil microbial communities from Rifle, Colorado, USA - Groundwater B2 (SPAdes) (version 2) | ecosystem: Environmental > Terrestrial > Soil > Unclassified | place: Rifle, Colorado | collected...
TGCGAGTCCGACGAAGGAGGACGCGGCAATCTGTTCCTCAAACCTCACCCGTCATTGCGAGGTTGAGGTACGAAACCGAAGCAAACTCACGCTAATCAACAGATTGCTTCGTGCCTCGCAATGACGCCGCTATGAAACGTCATTGGTAGGACGAAGGACGAAGCAAACTCAAATAAACAAGTTTATGGAACGTGGCGGATACATTTACATCTTAACCAATAAAAACCAGACGGTACTTTACACGGGAGTGACCAGCAATCTTGGTAATCGAATCCATGAACACCGCACTGGATTTTACAAAGACTCTTTTACATCAAGGTACAATATAACAAAGTTGGTGTATTACGAAGGATTCACTGACATTGAAGATGCTATTCACCGTGAGAAACAGATCAAAGCAGGTTCCCGTCAAAAGAAACTGGACTTGATCAATGGATTTAATCCGGAATGGAAGGATTTGACTAATACGGTTGAATGACAGATTGCTTCGTACCTCGCAATGACGCTCCGATGAAACGTCATTGGTAGGCACGAAGCAATCTGTTCGCACACCCCCGACTCCGTCATTGGTAGGTTGAGATACGAAACCGAAGCAATCCCGTCTAATGGCAGATTACAATGCCTGGGTTTTCAGTGCAGGCGATGAAGTTTTGTTTTTTAAACACCTATCCCTGTTTGGTCTGGCTTACGAGTTAAAATACCTTGCAGGAGGATTAGCCTACCGGTTTTATCTGAAAAAGTAAGAGGAGAACCTCATCTTAACCACTTTTTGTGATCCCACCGCGATTTACCCAGTTTCATGATCAACACTTTATTGGAAACAAAAAAAAATACATCCGAACGGATGCCACTTTTATATTTGTTATCTTCGTAAAAATAAAGTAAATGAAAAATTTTCTCACATCAAAATTCAATAAAATGATGACACTGCAGTTTATACACGACCACAAAGGAAACACGACTGGTGTATTTATTCCTATTGAAGAATGGCAAACGTTGAAATTAAAATACTCCGATCTGCAAAAAGAGGAAGCAAAAAACTTCAATGAACCCAACACCTGGCAAAAGCAAATTCTGGATGACAGGTTATCAGATTATTACCAAAACCCAAGCGATGTAGCCGACTTTAATAAAACCATTGATGATATTGAAATATCAATTAGTTAATCGCCCAAGTGACGAAACTGACATCAGGGAGGCTGTTGATTACTATAAAAATATTTCACCGGAACTAGCCCATCGGTTTTTGTTTCGTATTCGGGAAGCTAAGACTTACATCGCCCTTTATCCGCTTGGATTCCAGGAAAAATATAAAAACGTAAGAACCGTTTTATTAAAGCAATTCCCCTATCAAATTCACTACCTAATTGATGATTTGCACCAAAAAATTATTATCCTGGCTATAATTCATGCCTATAAAAACCCGATGGATTATTCTAATAGGTAGCTAACGGTAATCCAGCCCTGATCAAATATGCCGCACGTGTTTACCAAAAGAATCTTCCGCCTGTATCAGGTGTATTCGCAGCCAATCGAAGGGACAACCGGATTGCTGAAAATACCTTCAGCAGAAATGCAGGCCGATGGCACTTTTATTGCTGGGGCCAATTACCTGCCCGATGCCATTACACCTGTGAAATTCAATTACATTACTGGCAATTACTTTTTTAACATTACGTTTCTTCCGTTTATGGAATTTACCTACCGGGCAACTTTGATGAGGTGGGAGGAAAATCATAATCAGGACCGGTCTTTTGGTTTGCGTTTCCGTTTGTTAAAAGAATCAAAAATTCTGCCTTCTATCGTTTTGGGAGGAAATGATCTGTTAGGTAGCAACCTAAAACCAGGAATACTGGATACGGGAGTTGTAAATGATTTTTTTAGTTCAATATTTATCGTGGGAACAAAACATTTTATGCTATGTAATAATAGGATTGGATTTACATTGGGGATTGGCAATGGTGGAGTTCGAAAAACGAACTTAAACGGGGTGTTCGGCGGTGTTTCTTTAGTTCCTGCATTTCTGCCATCCATGCGGCTAATAGCAGATTATGATGCTGAGGTTATCAGTGCAGGCGCTGAAGTTTTGTTTTTTAAACACCTTTACCTGTTTGGTATGGCTTACGATTAAAATACCTTGCAGGAGGATTAGCCTACCGGTTTTATCTGAATAACTAAAAGGCTTACTGGTTCGGCGCCAACAAGTTCTACCTCAAAAACGGCTTTGTTTTGGCTACGCAAATTCGGATTCATGGAGATAGTATGTCGAATGTTTACATCAAAAAATTGGATTGAAGTTCTACTTTACAAATTTGTTTCACATCGGGTAATTAATTAAATTTGTGACAACTAAATTAGTTATACATGAAAGCGATTAATATTGAATTAGATAAAAGTCAGTTTTTGAAGATCATCAATCAACTTGACGACAATGATAAATTTGAACTATTTAATGAACTTAAGAAATCATTATTTCTTAAACGATTTAATATACTACTAAAGTCAACCCGGACAGATGAATTGACCATGGATGAAATTACCAAAGAAGTTGAATCTGTAAGGAAACAAAGGTATGAAGAAGGCAAACAAATCATTTAAAGTCATTGTTGATACTAACATTTGGATATCGTTCCTGATAGGAAAAAGCTTAAAAGGTCTTCAGGAATACATCAATTCTCAAACAGTTTAAATTGTAACATGCGACGAACAAATTAAGGAATTGACTGAGGTTTTAAAAAGCCCAGGATTAGAAAATATTTCAATCCTGAACAAATCAGTGAATTTTTTGAGTTATTAGATGAATCGTCAGTAAATGTTGTCATAAAAACAAAAACTGAACTTTGCAGAGATTTGAAAGACAATTACCTATTATCATTGGCAATAGACTCAAATGCAGATTTTTTAATAACCGGAGACAATGATTTATTAATACTTTCAAGAATTGAAAATACAAAAATTATAAAATACAGTGATTTTGAGAAAATCATTAATTTTTAAGGTATGTCTCTATTTCGGTCAGCCCGACTTGTCAGGCTTCAGGAATCGGAATTCAATTGGTATAAATGTTGGAAGAATACTTAAAACAAAACCAGATAACCAGTTATAAAGTAGTTGCAGGACAAGAATTCGTTGGAGCCAATAAATTCTATATCAGGAACGGATTTGTTTTGATTCAGCAAATAAAGATACACGGGGATAGTATGTCGAATGTGTATGTAATGGAACTTTAACAGATTTCCTGCCCGCCACACATGACATTTCCTTTGGCAGGCGGGCTTCACTCCTTCGTCATTCGCAATGACGCCGCTATGAAACGTCATTGCGAGGAGGAGGAACGACGACGAAGCAATCTGATTGCAAACCCAAAACCCCGTCATTGCGAGTCCCCACCCAATTTTTTGGGCACAATGTGAATATGACAGTAATGGGAACCGGACTTTCCTAAGTCCGATATATTGTTGGAGTTAGAAACTCCAACTCCCATTAAAACAGCGTTCTATAAAAATCTGTCATTGGTAGTCTGACGAAGGAGGACGTGGCAATCCGTTCGCACACCCACCACTCCGTCATTGCGAGGTTGAGGTACGAAACCGAAGCAAACTCACGCTAATCAACAGATTGCTACCCACTTCGTGCCTCGTGGTCGCAATGACACTGCTATGAAACGTCATTGCGAGGAGTTGGAGTGAAACGGAAACGACGAAGCAAACTCACATTCAACAGATTGCTTCATTCCGCTGCGCTTCATTCGCAATGACGCTGTTATGAATCGTCATTGCGAGGAGGAGGAACGACAAAGCGGTGCCCTGAGTAGCGAAGCGTATCGAAGGGCGGTGTCCTGAGCGTGAAACAGTCGAAGGGCAATCTCACGTTAATCAGTGGATTGCTTCGCTGCGTTCGCAATGACGATATGAATGTCAGTTCGGTTTCGGTTAAATGAGAAAGCCGGATTACCAGGCACAACCTGATTTGAAGGATAGAAACAAATGATAACCTTTGAACATGCGTCTAAGCGAATTTGAAATTGAGAGTATAAAAAGCCTGGCCAAACAGCATTTTGGAAGGAATGCTCAGGTTTTTTTGTTTGGCTCCAGAACAATGAACCAACAGCGTGGTGGTGATATTGATTTATTAGTACGAAATCCGGAAGGCGAACAATTAACCATACGTACAAAAATCAATTTTATTAGCGACCTGATTTTACTGATCGGTGAACAAAAGATTGATGTGGTATTGGAAAATCCGTTTGCCAGAAATTCAGGTTTTTTGAAAACCATTTATCAAACGGCGATACAACTATGCTAACCGAAGAAACTCGCGACAAATTAGCGGAAACATTGACTATTTGTGATTTGCATCATCAGCGGATGATGTTTGCATATTTAAGTTTGAGAAGTATTTTCCCTTAACGGAATTCAACTTCAGTCAAATATCTCCCATTGAGCTGGCATTATTTGATCAATTGATTTATCGTTTTTCAAAACTTCAGGATAGCATGGGGTCACGTTTATTTAAGCAGCTACTTGAGATGCTTGAAGAAGACATTTCAGGTCTTCCTTTTATTGATATCCTTCATAAAATGGAAAAACTGAATCTTTTGGATAGTGCAAAGGATTGGATAATCCCCTGATTTCATCCCAAACCATAACGAATTACCCCTAATCAAAACATGTTTATTAAGCGGACTTTCGACCTCATCGCATCCTTCCTTGGCTTATTGATTTTATTGCCGGTGTTGCTGGTCATCGCTATCCTGATTAAAGTAAGGATGCCCGGCCCCGTATTTTTTATTCAGGATCGGGTTGGCCGAAATGGCAGGCTTTTTAAAATGGTTAAATTCAGAACAATGAAATTATACCATGATGGCAGTTCTGTTTCGGTAAAGGGTGAAAGCCGGATTACTCCCCTGGGAGCAAAACTCCGCAAATACAAACTCGATGAATTGCCCGAATTGTGGAACGTGTTAAAAGGAGACATGAGCCTGGTAGGTCCCCGCCCCGATGTTCCTGGATATGCGGATATACTGAAAGGAAACAACCGGTTGATCTTATCGCTTCGACCGGGCATTACCGGTGTGGCAAGCCTAAAATACGCCAATGAAGAAGAAGTATTGGCTTTGCAGGAAGACCCTATCCGGTACAATAAAGAAGTGATTTATCCCGATAAGGTTCGGATTAATTTAAAATATCTGGAAAAGCAGAGCCTCTGGCTCGATCTCCGCATTATTTTTTGCACCATTTTTAGCCGCGATTTGAAGGGGTTTGATTAACAATTCCGTCACATAAATGTGACAGCAAAGGATAGTGCACTAATGTTGAATTCTGTACTATCCTTTGCCGTTAGGCTTTAGCCAACGGACATGCAATAAACAATCAACTAAATATTTATGAAATCCAAAATATGGCTCTCCTCCCCACACATGGGAGGTTCAGAAAAAACCTTTGTACAGGAAGCTTTTGACACCAACTGGATTGCGCCGCTTGGCCCGCATGTGAACGGATTTGAAAGCGATATCCAACATTACACCGGAGCGCGCCACGCGGCCGCACTTAGTTCAGGAACGGCAGCCATCCACCTCGCGCTTATACTGCTCGACGTTAAAGCCGGTGATGTGGTAATCTGTCAAAGTATGACCTTTACGGCATCGGCCAATCCCATTATTTACCAGGCGGCGACACCGGTCTTTGTGGACAGTGAAACAGAAACCTGGAATATGAATCCCGAATATCTGGAACAAGCCATTCAGGATCAATTATCAAAAGGGAAAAAGCCCAAGGCAATTATTCCGGTTCACCTGTATGGAATGCCTGCCCAAATGGATCAGATATTAACTGTTGCAGGGAAATATGATATTCCGGTTATCGAGGATGCAGCCGAAGCAATTGGATCACGCATCAACGGAAAATCCTGTGGCTCATTCGGAAAATTTAGCATACTGAGTTTCAACGGAAATAAGATTATAACGACCAGTGGCGGCGGTGCGTTGCTTTCGGATGATGGTGATTATATCCGCCAGGCCAGGTTTCTCTCGACCCAGGCACGCGATCGTGCGCCCCATTATGAACATACCCAAATCGGGTATAATTACCGGATGAGCAATGTATTGGCCGGAATCGGCAGGGGACAGATGGAAGTTCTCGATGAACGGGTAGCTGCCCGTCGCAGAAATTTTGAGCGGTATGCTTTCTATTTTGAAAAGGTGAACCTGAATGGATATCATATCGGATTTCAACCCGAACCTGCAGGGTACCATTCAAACCGGTGGCTGACTGCCATTACTGTTGATCCGGCAACAAATAAGGGAATCACCCGTGAGGCTCTTCTTAGAGCTTTTGAACTGGAAAATATCGAATGCCGGCTCCTGTGGAAACCAATGCACCTGCAACCTGTGTTTCAGGACTATCCGTTTTACGGCAACGGAATCAGCGGATATATATTCGATACCGGCCTTTGCTTACCATCAGGTTCCAATCTTACTGACGACGATTTTGATCGTATTTTCTCGGTACTCGACAGTGTTTTCAGGTAATAGGTGAGTTGAAATAAACTAATTTACTGTCGGAAAATACCTATTGATTCTACTGTTTAGATGTTTTAATTTTATTACATCTAACATTTTTTCACCCCAAATTATCATGAAATTTTATTTACCGTGCTTCCACCCTAATCATTCTTCTGCAACACACCCGATAAAGGTGTGCCTAACCCTAAATCCGTTTATTCCCGATTCGGGAAATTTATTCTTTAAGATTTAAACTATGTTTAAAAAACTGAATAATTATCTGGAAAAACGATTTATTCCGCGATGGATAGTCTTAATGATTGACATTAGTCTCGTTACCTCCTCTTTTTTATTCACCTACCTGCTCCGCTTCGAATTATTCTCCGGGCATGTTGATTTAACGAAGGTGATTATGCAGTTGTTTGCAGGATTTCCCATCTACCTCGTGGCAGTTTCGATTTTCAAGCCATACCGCGGTATTATCCGTCATTCGACTACCTACGATACCGTGATGGTAGTAAGAACCCAACTTGTACTTTCGACCGGTTTTTTTCTGATGAGCTATTTCGGACGAGAGTTTCATGTTAACCTGGTTATTCCCTGGTCTGTGATAATTGTCCACTTTTTACTTTCGGTATTCCTGATGGTTTCTTTCCGTTTCTCTGCGCAGTATGTATTCCGAAACTTGTTAATGCAGCCAAACGACACTATCAAAATCATGATCTACGGCGCCGGAGTGCTGGGAAATATTTCCAAAAGCGTAATTATGAAAGACACAAACATACATTACAAAATCGTAGGTTATGTTGACGATAACCCCCAGCTTTGGAATGGAACGATAGAAGGATTGAAGGTATTTTCACCACAACATGCATTTGGAAAAGCGATCAAAGAACATGGGGTACAGCAGATGATATTTGCTATATCTGCTGCAAAAATAGATATCCATCGAAAACGGGAAATTGTTGACCTTTGCCTGGATAATCACCTTAAAGTTAAGGAAGTAGCTAATCCATTCACCCTGCTCGACGATAAATTTGCAAGCGGGCAGTTCAGGGATTTACGTATTGAAGACCTGTTGGGGCGCGAACCTATTTTAACAAAAACAGGATTGATTGCTGACGGCATTTGCGGAAAACGGATCATGGTAACAGGCGGCGCGGGCTCCATTGGTTCCGAAATTGTTCGTCAGTTGGTTTACCTGAAGCCGCAGAGCATCATCATTGTTGACCATTCTGAAACGGCGGTTTTCGATATCCAAAATGAAATCATCCGGCTGCTCGACGGTACACAGTTGTATGTTTTCGTTGCCGACGTAACCGATGAATGCAGAATGCAAAAGATCTTTGCGAAGTGCCAACCTCAGCTAATTTTTCATGCGGCAGCCTACAAGCATGTGCCTATGATGGAAATGCAACCTAACGAGGCTATAGGAAACAATGTTGGAGGAACAAAAAACCTTGCCGATCTGGCAGTTTCCTACAAGGTGGAGAAGTTCGTGATGGTATCGTCGGATAAAGCAGTGAATCCGACCAATATTATGGGAGCGACAAAGCGTATCTGCGAAATTTATATCCAGTCGTTATCGAAGCACATCGGGATGAAAACCCAGTTTATTACTACCCGTTTCGGAAATGTACTCGGATCAAATGGTTCAGTAATCCCAATTTTCAAAAAGCAAATACTAAACGGAGGACCGGTTACGATCACTCATCGCGATATAATCCGTTATTTCATGACTATACCCGAAGCCTGCAATCTGGTTTTAGAGGCCAGTTTTATGGGCAAAGGCGGGGAAATTTTCCTTTTCGACATGGGCAGCGCTGTGCGTATTTACGATCTGGCTGTGCGAATGATTTCACTATCAGGGTTAATTCCACATGATGAGATAAAAATTATTGAAACCGGACTTCGCCCCGGAGAGAAATTATATGAAGAGTTACTGGTCAGAGATGAAGAATCCCTGGCCACTTCCCACGAAAAGATCATGATTGGAAAAATCAGGCCATACAATTACATTTGGTCAGAAGGCAGGATAAATGATATGCTAAAAAACCTCGACAAGTTGGATGATTGGCAACTGGTAGCCCGAATGAAAGAAATTGTTCCTGAATTTATATCAAATAATTCACGCTTCGCATCTCTTGATATGTTCAATCAAAATAGTGAAGAACTACACAATAAAAATCAAATTGAATATTTGCCTGAGTCCGGGATTCCTGTACGATCCAAACTTCGTACCATAGCTCAAATCTGATTTTAGCATTACCATAATCACTCTATATTAATAAAAATGACTAATCGTGAATAGGGAAAAAAGGTTGAAAATATTGCTTGTCGCTTTGTTGGTAGGTAACCTTAACCAAGCCTTTGCCCAATCAATTGAAAAAATCAGGCAGGAACTGTTCCAGTCAGGATTTGAAAACCTGCGATTAATCCGCACAGAAGGAAAATTGATTCTCTGCCTTGAAAATATATCTTACAGGTGGCAGGTACTAGCTATTGCTGAATCACTTGATAAAATAACCATCTCTCTGTCTGAACCTGATAATCTGGAGGTTATCATACTTGAAAAAGGAATTCCAAAGCTCTTGATCCGGGTTAGCGCTGAGGACTGGAGAAGCTTTCGAAACGGAAATCTTCCGGATCAGGATTTTTCTTCAAGACTGTCTGTTTCTTCCTCACTCGGCGACACATGGGAAAAGATAAAACTTATTGAAGCCGAAAATCGAAGCGCCGGAAAATTCGACATTATTGTGTATCCTCAGTTTGCCTTTAAGAATACACTCCTCAAAAAATTATATGAAGTCCAGGTAAATGTTGCACCTGCCATCGAACTCTCTTTGTGGAAGGGCATGAACTTTACCGGACAGGTTATTTTCCCTATCATTAACGAACTGGGGTATGAAGGTGGATTTATCAGGCCCGGGTACGTGACCTTGTCGCAGGAGTTCAGATTGCCGCACCAGTGGTTCGGAAGGGCTACTTTAGGTAATTTTAATGAAACACGGTACGGAGCAAATTTTTCACTGAAACATCCCTTTCAGAATGAAAAATGGAGTTTTGAATTGAATGCCGGACTTACCGGCAGTTCTCACTTTTTTGATAACAAGTGGACAAAAAGTAATCTGAATACTGTTACATGGTCTTCATCCATCTCTTACTTTTATCCACACTTTAACCTTGAATTTAAGGCTGGAGCTGCCCAATACATCTACAATGACCTTGGGTTATTTACAAGCTGTACGCGCTATTTCGGCGAGACAGCATTTGGCTTTTATGCCATGCTGGGCGAAAAAAATACTAACGGGGGCTTTCATCTGACCATACCCTTCCCCATCAAAAAAAGGGGCAGCCGGAAAGTGTTCAGACTGTCCATACCTGAACATTATGAAATGAGTTACGATGCAGGTACCGAATTTTTCTATGGCCAGTCGTTCAGAACAAGACCAGATCAAAATCGCATCAATGACAATAATTTTCCGGGTTACCTGAAAAATGAATTAATTCATCTTAAAAAATAAGAAATTATGAAAAAACAAATCCTTATCAGAACTATGGTGGTGATGGCGCTAATGCTTTCAAACACAGTATTTTTTACGGCTTGTCAAAAGACAAACGAAACACAAACGTTTAATGATGTATTTAATACATCCAAAATTCAGACTTTGAATAATTTGGTGGAAAATTCAAGTTCATTATCTGATCTGCCTTCTGAGTTTCAACAAATTGAGATTGCAGTGCCAGAAGCGATAAAGAATATCCAAATTGCCGATCTTATAATGACTTACGAACAGAACATCAAATTATCGAACAGCGAAATTGATCTATTGCTTAAAAACGACATCGCAACTTACCTTGATGTGATTGAAAGGATTAGCGGTTTACCTGCCCAGATTAAAGCATTAAACCTGAATTTTACAGAAGTAAAAAACAGTTCGTTAAATAAATATTTATTGGTTCAGAAGCAGGAACCTGATCAATACTACCTGGATGACTATTATCATTCAGTTATTGAATTGCAGAATTACATGAAAGATTTTGTGATTCAGCCTCTCCGAAACTTCAACGCACTTGTTGAAAAGTCAGCAACCTTAAAATCGGCTATGACAAAACCAGATCCTACGATTACTTATCAGCTTATCGTATCAAATAATAACTGGGATATGTGGTGGACTTACACCACCGTCGGCAAAAAGATAATAAAAACCAAGCATAAAGGCGCCAAGGGTTCATTCCCCGGCTAATCTGGATAGGCTGCAAAATATTAACATATTATACATGCATCTGATTATTCTTATTCAGATGCTTATTTTTTTTTATTATGAACCGGTTGATATTCATTATCTTTCTTGTACAGATTCATTTTCTTTCCTTATCACAACCAATTGAAGGGTCAACCGGATTATTGAAGATTCCTTCTGCAGAGATGCAGACAGATGGCACTTTTATTGCCGGAGCCAATTACCTGCCCAATGCTATTACTCCTGATCCATTCAATTATAATACCGGTAATTACTATTTTAATATTACATTTCTTCCATTCATGGAATTTACTTACCGCTCGACCCTGTTGTATTTTGAAGGAAACCATAACCAGGACCGATCATTTGGCTTACGGTTACGTCTGTTGAAAGAATCAAATTTTCTGCCTTCCATTGTTGCAGGAGGAAATGATCTTTATAATTCCAGTCAGGGAAATGATCTGTTCAATTCCAGCCAGAAAGGTAGATTTTTTAACACCTTGTATGTTACATCAACCAAACATCTGGCACTGAATAATAACCAGCTTGGATTTACTTTGGGTTTTGGCACTGGTGGAGTTCGAAAAACGAACTTAAACGGAGTATTTGGGGGTATTTCTTTTGTTCCTGCATTTCTTCCGTCAATGAGACTGATAGCTGAATACGATGCTAAAGCAATATGTGCAGGCGCTGAAATATTGTTTGGTAAGCACCTTCACTTGTTTGGTATGGCTTACGATTTAAAATACTTTGCCGGAGGATTAGCCTACCGTATTTACCTTAAAAACTAGTCGGCAATAATTAAAAATTGACAAATATAGTTTGATAAGTTTTATCCATCCCAGATCATTGATAAAATTAAAGCGCTGTAATCGAAATGATTACAGCGCTTTATAGTTTCTAAAAGTGACCCAGTTGGGATTCGGACCCAAGACCCCATCCTTAAAAGGGATGTGCTCTACCAGCTGAGCTACTGAGTCATCCTTATCTGCTTTTGTTTTTCAAAAGCGGTTGCAAAAATATGTTTTTATAATTAAACTATCAATATTATATGGAATAAATAATTTCCTTCTTTAAACAAATATTTATTTTCGCCCAATCTAATTCGAAAAAAAAATAGAAGTCGTAACTTTACACAAAATCGGGACATATTACGTTTTTATATTAAAATATGGATATGAATATTCAAATGGTTGATTTGTACGGGCAGTACTTTAAAATAAAAGATGAAATTGATCAGGAAATGCACCAGGTCATTCGTTCTTCTGTATTTGTAAAAGGAGGAAAGGTATTTGAATTCGAAGATAATCTGAAAAAATATCTCGATGTTGAGCATGTAATCACCTGCGGAAACGGAACAGATGCCCTCCAGATTGCGATGATGGCTTTAAATTTAAACGAAGGCGATGAAGTGATAACTTCTCCTTTTACCTTTGTTTCGACACTCGAAGTTCTGGCTCTCATGAAATTAAAACCTATTTTGGCGGACGTTGATCCGAATAACTTTAACATCAGGCCAGATCTGGTCAATTGCCATATTGATCACCTGACAAAAGCCATTATTCCGGTTCATCTTTTCGGGCAATGTGCCGATATGGAATCCCTTACTCAGATAGCTCAGGATAATAACCTTTACATCATTGAAGATGCCTGTCAGGCTTTGGGAACCGAATATATTTTCAAAAATGGTATGGTAGCAAAAGCCGGTACAATTGGAGATATAGCTTGTAATTCGTTTTTCCCAACTAAAAATCTGGGTGCTTTTGGCGATGGCGGAGCGCTCTTTACAAACAACAACGAGTTTGCCCAAACCATGCGATCAATTGCCAATCATGGTATGGGCAACCGGTATTATTATCAGCAAATTGGGATGAACTCGAGACTGGATGCCCTTCAGGCAGCAATTTTAGATGTAAAACTTAAATACCTCGACCAGTATATTCAGGCAAGGCAGTCGGCAGCAGAATTTTACGACCGTGAACTTGCTACAATACAGGAAATATCAATCCCGGCACGAGTTTCATACAGTTCGCATAGTTTTCATCAATACACCATAAAAGTACCCAAAAGAAGAAATGAGCTGCAAAGATTTCTTCATTCAAAAGGAATTCCATGTATGGTTTATTATCCATTGCCCCTTCATCTTCAGGAGGCATACCAATATCTGGGATACCGTAAAGGCGATTTTCCGGTAGCTGAGGAACTTTCGGAACAAGTGTTATCTTTGCCCATGCACACCGAATTGACCATAGAAGAATTGAAATCTATCATATCGGCCATTCGGGAATTTTTTAGCTAATGGAAACGACTTATTTTGCCCACGAAACCGCGGTAATAGACCCTGGTTGCCAAATTGGCGAAGGAACCAGGATCTGGCACTTTTCACACATTATGACAAATTGCTTCATTGGCCAACAATGCTCAATCGGACAGAATGTAGTTATTTCTCCTGAAGTTAGAATTGGAAACCGGGTTAAAATCCAGAATAATGTTTCGGTTTACACTGGGGTGATCTGTGAAGATGATGTCTTTCTCGGTCCATCAGCAGTATTTACCAATGTAATCAATCCCAGAAGTGCGGTAAGTCGCAAAGATGAATTTAAACCAACCCTGGTGAAAAAAGGCGCAACCATTGGAGCCAATTCGACCATTGTATGTGGCGTAACCATTGGAAAATATGCCTTTGTTGGCGCCGGGGCCGTTGTCACCAAAGATATTCCTGATTATGCCCTCGTTGTGGGCAATCCTGCCCGTCAAACCGGATGGATGAGCGAATATGGACATAAATTAAATTTTAATTCAGTGGGAATGGCTGTTTGTCCTGAAAGTCAGGAACAGTACCAGTTCGAAAATGGAAAAGTGTCAAAAATAAAAGCTTAAAACTAATATGTCAGTTAAAGAAAAAATACGGTTTGCTGTTGTCGGATTAGGGCATATCGGCAAAAGGCATGCAGAAATGGTACTTTGGAATCCTAGGACTGAACTGGCAGCAGTTTGTGATATTCGCACTCCGGAAGAATGTAAAACTTCGTATAAGGACATTCCGTTTTACCCATCGATTGACGAATTACTTGAAAAAGAAACCAGTCTGGATGTAATAAATATCTGCACTCCCAATGGATTACATGCAGAAATGGCTATCAAAGCCCTTGAAAAAGGATTGCATGTGGTGGTTGAGAAACCAATGGCTTTGACCAAAACCGATGCTGAACGAATCGTTTTTAAATCGTTGGAGAAACATAAAATTGTTTTCTGCGTGATGCAAAACAGATATTCCCCGCCATCGGTCTGGCTAAAAAGTGTGATGGATCAAAACTTGCTTGGGAAACTGTTTCATGTTCAGATTAATTGCTACTGGAACCGCGACGAACATTATTACACCCATCAAAACTGGCATGGAGATCAACAACTTGATGGCGGTACACTATTTACCCAATTCTCACATTTCATCGACATCATGTACTGGTTGTTTGGCGATATTAAAAATATCAGCGGACAATTCAGGGATTTTAACCATCAGTCTTTAACCGATTTTGAAGATACGGGTATTGTCAATTTTGAGTTTGTAAAGCAGGGAATTGGTACTCTGAATTATTCCACTTCAGTTTACCTTGAAAATCTGGAAAGCAGTATGACCATTATTGGCGAAAAAGGTACGATCAAAGTAGCTGGGCAGTACATGAACGAGGTAACATACTGCAACATTAAAAACTACCAGATGCCTAAACTGGAAGCCAGTGCGCCGCCTAACGATTACGGACTTTACAAAGGGTCGGCCCAAAACCATCATTTGGTTATTCAAAACGTGGTTGATACCATTATCGGCCTTCAACCTATGAGTACAAATGCGCTTGAAGGATTGAAAATTGTAGATATTATCGAACGTATTTATGCGGTCAGAAACCAGGTATGGAAAAAATAAATGCAGCAATTTGTTATAATTGGTATGCGCTTTACCTTAAATCAAGAACAGAAAAGAAGGCACTTTCAGAGCTGCAATTCAAAGAAATAGAGACTTTCCTTCCCCTTCAGCGCAAACTTCGGCAGTGGAGCGACCGAAAAAAATGGGTGGAAATGCCGCTTATCCCCGGATATATATTTGTTAGGATTAGCCGGAAAGAGTATTATTCTGTATTACAATCTAATTTCATTATGAGCTTCATCAGATTTGAAGGAGTTGCCGTTGTAATTCCCGACCATCAGATTGATTATCTGAAACTAATGCTCAAACAGGAAAATATCAACATTGAAGTTACTTCTGAAACCTTCGCCCCCGGACAGATGATTGAAGTTATTTCCGGTCCTTTAATCGGGTTACACGGAAAACTGGTTCGAATTAAGGGTAAAAACAAGGTGGCCATTGAACTGGAACAGATTGGTTATTCTGTTTTGGTCGAGATGATGGCAGAAAATATCCGGATTTCCGGGAATAATGAAATGTGCAGATAAAGGATGACCTAAAACCTTCAGTAACATAACACTTTGAAAAACAAGACGAGTTTGTTTTTGTGATTAACCGCTTGCTGGTATCGGGAAAACAATCGTCGAATTCAACATTTTTGATCATTATCAGTCCGTCAGCATAGCCGTTCACCGAAAACGGGGAGCACATTACCTCCAATTTACAAAACCTTAAATCGAAAGAAGGCGACAATCTGGTACTTATTCCTTTTTTTATTAGAGATTGTCTGCGTTAAAACATAAACAGCGAATACATTTATCCGATTCACAAGATAAAGAATTGGCTAAGTCATCTATTTTTAGAAGGTTAATTTCTTTGCCTGATGCACTAATAAGGCCCAAATTATGTAGCGACCTGATTTCGCGGGAAAGTGATGGTCTGCTTACGCCAAAAAACTGGGCTAACTCTGTCTGCGATTTTTTCAGGACCAGTCTGTCAGAATTCTGCTCCCTGGCCTGTGACATGAGGTAAACAATGAACCGTTCCTTTAATGATCGCTGAGAAAAGCAGGAGATTCGCTGGTAAAGGTATGATGCCCCTTCTGCAACCTGATTCAGGTAGTTCTTCAGAAAAGTCTGATTGTTTTGCATCATTTTTAAAACCTCGCTTTTTTCAATTTTCAGTACCACTACATCAGTCATTGCAATAACATCCATCGGATAAACGATATCAACTCCCAACAGAAGGGCAGTTGAAAGGGCAGTTGTACTTTTTTGCTCAACTATCCGAAGAGAATTACCATTTTTACAGGTTATTTCACCTTTAATTACTCCTTCTATCAGGATAATAAGGCTTTTCTGATACGAACCATTTCGGATCAGGCATTCATCTTTTAAATAATGCTGAATGCGATGTTCAACCTGATTTAATAAACCGCTGATTTCAGGAAGGCTAATTCCGTCAAAAAGTGCGCAATTCTTAATATTTTTTAACTGGTCCATTATTTTAATGGCTGTAACATAGGTTACCGTTTCCCGGACTGAAGATCAATATTTTTACAACAAATTAAGATAAAACTGTTTACAAGCACGTAGTAAAAATCAAAATATATGATTTTCTGTAAGTAGTTTTAACTAATCCTTAACAGCCATAAAAAAAACAAAAATCTTACTTAAAACAACGTCTATGATTGATTCAAATGTTGTACTTAACGGACAAACAATGGCTTATACATTCTATTGTATTGCCATTCTCCTGCTAATGGGATGGTTTGGTCTGAGAATAACCAGAAAAGGGAGCAGTAATAAAGTGATTCCCGGGCTGTTTTATTCTTTTGTTGGTCTGCTTGTGATATTGGGGGTATCCTTGCATATTGTTACCTATAACACTATCCCCTGGGTAGAAATGGACGTAAACAGAGCTAATTTAACGCCTGACAAAACGTTCACCATCGTTGTCGAAAATCACAAATTTCAGCTTCCTTCCGAAAAAATGATTGTCAGTTGCGATGACAAAGTATTGTTTGATGTCAGTTCGAAAGATCTCACCTACGGCTTTGGCGTTTTCAGACAGGACAATTCAATGGTTTTCCAGATGCAGGTTGTACCGGGTCATAAAAACGACATTCTTTGGAAATTCGAAAAACCTGGTGTTTACACTATCCGTTCGACCGAATATTCGGGCCCTAAAGGTATCGCCATGATTGAAAAGGATGCAATTGAGGTGCTTGAATCAAGTTCAACATCAACCAACAAATGACCCATTTAATTAAACTCAAAAGAAAACCTATGAATTTTACAAATACATTGCTCAACGGGGAACAAGGTTTATTCAAGGAAAAAACCTTAACCCCCATGCAAAAACTAACGCTTCGTTTTGTCGTTGTCGGGTTGATTTATTATGGTCTTGCCGTAATCGAAGGTATGATCATGAGATTGTACGAAGTCGCGCCACTGCCAACCATTGAAACAAGCCAGTTCTTCGCCATAATGACGGCACATCCACTCGTTGGAATTTTCGGTTCGACCTATTCGATTGTTTTCGGGGCATTTTTATTCCTGGTACCGTTCCTGATGAAAAAACCTCTCTGGAGTTTTAAACTGGCAAACTGGACCTTTTTATTGATTACAATAGGAACATTAACTTTCTGGTTAGCTGGTTTTATTTCTGAATATGCACCGCTTTACACTTTATACTGGCCATTACCAGCCGATTTCAGCCAGTTCAGCCCTCTGGGCGGCGCTGTTTTTATCGCAGGCATTGCGCTCGTTATGGTCGGAGCAGTATTTTTTGTGATCAACATTTTCAAAACTATCGTTTATACTCCCGAAGGCTGGGAAAAACAACCTGCAGGCGCTCTGTTCGCTTCAGCTATCGGTTATGATGGCCTTCGTAACCTCTTCTCAAAAAAGAAGATTAAGAAAGAACATTTAGTTTCTTTACCAGTAGCTGCTATCGCACGTGGAACTATAGATGTTGCATTAAATGCAGGTATTATTCTATTCACCGGTGTACTTATTCTGGCTTATATGGTTAGTGCTTTGCTTGGTTTCGACCTGAAAGAAACGGCCATAGACGCACTTCTGTATAAAAACTGGTTCTGGTGGGGGCTCGATTTAATTGCCGATGGGCTGGTACTGATCTTTGTTGCCGGAACCTGGTATTTACTGGCAATGATGATATCCGGAAAGGACTTGTTTATGCAGAACATAGCAAGGGCCGCTTTGCTGGTCGAATTAGTTGTTTCGTGGACGGTATGGTCTCACCATTTACTTTCAGACCAGGCACAACCGATCATGCTTAAAATTGTTTCCGGAGAGTTGGTTACAGCCTTCGAGCTAATTACCCAGGGTCTGGCATTTTTCATCACTCTGGCCACTTTGTGGAGCGCACGTCCTTTAAAAATGACCAACGAATTGAAATTCTTACTCGGTGGCCTTACCGGATTTGCACTGGCTGTTCCGGCAGGTATTATGCAGGCTGATATGGGCCTAAACCGTATTTTGCACAATACGCAGTGGATTATCGGACCTCATGTACATGTCGCTGTTCTGATAGGCTTAACAATGACGCTTTATTCAGCAATATACATTTTGTTCCCTGTTCTGACCAATGGGGCAAAACTGTACAGCCAGAAGTTAGCCAACTTCCATTTCTGGGCCCATCTGTTGGGCGGTATTGGCATGGGGGCATTTATGGGAATGGCTGGCTTAAAAGGTATGCTACGCCGTACACTTTACCTGAATGGCGAATTTAACCTGTATATGATCCTGGCCGCGATTTGCGGAACGCTTCTGCTGCTGGCTTTTCTGGCCTTCTTTTACAACATTGTAATGAGTGTTGGGATAAACGGAGTGCTTGGCATATTCAAACCTTCAAAACTGAATAAAAAGGAATTGTTACCTACTGAATAATATACACTTACATTCTACAAAGCCGTAGTTTTGAATAAAGATTACGGCTTTTGTATTTTCATCAAATCAGAAATGAACAATTGATAATATTACCAAACTGTAACTTCAACCCAGATTGCGTATTAATACCAATCTATAAAAGAGTTTAAAGTATTATTTTTGGTGCGTTAAAAAACAACACGAAATCTAATTTAATGACAGAATACAGTCTATCTCATTTAAAGGAACTGGAGGCCGAAGCCATTCACATCATTCGTGAAGTGGCTGCCGAGTTCGAAAATCCGGTGATGCTTTATTCCATCGGAAAAGATTCTTCAGTCATGGTTCGTTTGGCCGAAAAAGCTTTTTACCCCGGAAAAGTTCCGTTCCCGCTAATGCACATTGACTCGAAATGGAAATTCCGTGAAATGGTCGAATTCCGCGATAACTATGCCAAAGAAAACGGATGGAACCTGATTGTTCATTCCAACATGTCAGCATTTGAAGCTGGTGTTGGCCCGTTTACCCACGGAAGCAAAGTACACACCGATATTATGAAAACCCAGGCTTTGCTTGAAGGGCTTTCAAAATACAAGTTTGACGCTGCTTTTGGAGGCGCCCGCCGCGACGAGGAGAAATCGCGCGCCAAAGAACGCATCTTTTCTTTCCGTGATAAATTTCACCAGTGGGACCCCAAAAATCAGCGTCCCGAGTTGTGGGACATTTACAATGCCCGCGTCCACAAAGGCGAATCCATCCGGGTATTTCCGATTTCAAACTGGACAGAACTCGATGTCTGGCAATATATCCGACTCGAAAAAATCCCGATTGTGCCACTTTATTTTGCAAAAGAAAGGCCAATAGTGAATGTTGACGGAAACCTCATCATGGTTGATGACGACAGGATGCCCAAAGAAATGGCCGCTAAAGCTGAAATGAGAATGGTACGATTCCGCACGCTGGGTTGTTATCCATTAACAGGGGCCGTTGAATCGGAAGCTGATACCATCGAAAAAATTGTAGAGGAAATGATGACGGTGACAGTTTCGGAACGAACCACCCGGGTGATTGATTTTGATCAGGATGGATCAATGGAACAGAAAAAACGGGAAGGGTACTTTTGAAAAAAGTTGTCGGGTTGTAGGAGTGAAAGGTTGTCAGGGTTGTCGGGGTTATCATTGTTTTCATTGTTTTCATTGTTAAAAACACTCTTTTAGGTGACCATTATAAAATCAGTGCAAAATGAAAAGTTATAAAGAACTTGAAATATATACACAGGCATTTGATTTAGCCGTTCGGATATATTTCATGACGATTAAACTTCCCAATCCCGACAAATTTGAAACTGGCAGTCAAATCAGACGTTCGAGTCAATCAATAAAAGATACGATTGTAGAAGGCTACGGCAGGAGAAGATATAAAGCCGATTTCATTAAGTTTTTAGTTTATAGTCATGCTTCTTTACTGGAATCAACCTCTCAATCTGAATTTTTGAATACCATTCATCCTGAAACCGGATGGAATGAGATCGTAGAAGAACTAAATAAACTTGGAGTTAAAATCTCCAATTTCATAACATACGTCGAATCCAACTGGAAAACTTGACAACGACAATAACAATTACAACAACGACAACAATTTTATTACAACAACGACAACTTTTTTATTACAACAACGACAACTTTTTTATGACAACAACGACAACTTTTTTATGACAACACCAACCTTGGATATATACTCCTACCTTGACCAGGACGAGAAAAAAGACTTGCTTCGTTTGCTGACCGCTGGTTCGGTTGACGATGGGAAATCAACATTGATTGGCCGTTTGCTGTTCGACAGTAAGAAAATTTACGAAGATCAGCTTTCGGCACTCGAACGCGACAGCAAACGGGTTGGACATGCCGGTGAAGAAATCGATTATGCCTTGTTGCTCGACGGTTTAAAAGCCGAACGCGAACAAGGAATCACTATTGATGTGGCTTACCGCTATTTCTCGACCAATAAGCGGAAATTCATCATTGCCGACACGCCCGGACATACGCAATATACCCGGAACATGGTTACCGGCGCATCAACCGCCAACCTGGCCATTATCCTGATTGATGCAACCAAAGGAGTAATCACGCAAACCCGTCGCCATACATTTCTGGTTTCGATGCTCGGAATCAAACATGTAGTGCTGGCTGTCAACAAAATGGATTTGGTAAATTACGACCAGAAAGTATTTGACGAAATTTGTGCTGAATACAAAGCTTTTATTACCCAACTCGATGTTCCGGATGTAAATTTCATCCCGATTTCAGCGCTGAAAGGCGAAAATTTGGTGGAACCAACTACCTTGATGCCCTGGTATCACGGCAAAAGCATGCTCGAATTTCTTGAATCGGTGCACATCAGCAGCGACCGTAACTTCGACGACATGCGCTTCCCTGTTCAGTATGTGCTTCGTCCCGACCTTGATTTCCGGGGATTCTCAGCCCGTGTGGCTTCAGGAATTATCCGAAAGGGTGAAAAGATTATGGTTCTGCCTTCCAGAAAGACTTCAACAATAAAAGAAATTATTACCTACGACGGAAACCTGGATGAAGCTTTTCCACCGCAATCGGTAACTATAACGCTCGAAGACGAAATTGATATTTCGCGTGGCGATATGATTGTTTATCCGGATAATCTGCCTCGCGTGGAACGCCATTTTGAGGCCATGCTGGTATGGATGGACGAAAAACCAATGGATCCTTGCGTGCAATTATTTCTCAAACATGCCAATAATACCACTCGTGTGCGGTTTGATAAAATTCAGTATAAAATTGATGTCAATTCACTTCAAAAATCGTCAGTCAATCATTTTGAGCTGAACGAAATTGGGCGTGTGGTACTTACTACCAACAAAGCTATTTTCTTCGATCCTTATAAGAAAAACCGCAGTACAGGTTCCTTTATTTTAATTGATCCGATAACCCACAACACAGTTGCGGTTGGGATGATTATAGATAAACTTAATTCCGAAGATTTGCCATCGAAAATAGTTGATGAAAAAACACTGGAAGCCAACAAAAGCCTCATCCATCGCGGTGAGTGCCTCGTTTCAGATGCGCAACGTGAAAAAAGATACAACCAGAAAGGCACCACCATCTGGATTACCGGCCTGCATGGTTCGGGCAAAAATGAACTGGCTTTTACCCTCGAAAAAGAGCTGTTCGATCAAGGCGCTACGGTTGTTTTGCTCGACGGAAGTTCAATCCGTTCGGGACTTTCCAACGAACTTGACTTTTCGCCTGCCGACCGGGCCGAACACCTTCGCCGGGTGGCCCACATCAGCAAACTGTTGAATGACCAGGGAATCATTACCATTTGTTCGTTTATTTCTCCGGACGAAAGCATCCGGAAACAAGTTATACAGATTATCGGGGAAGATCGTTTTAATCTGATCTACATGGATGCTAGTCTCGAATTCTGCAAGAAGAACAAACCCGAATTGTACGAAAAATTTGAGCAGGGATTGATTGAAAACATACCGGGTGCCGATCTTCCATTCACTGTTCCTGAAAATCCAACCTTGGTTTTGAAGCCTGAAAACCGGGCACAGAATACCAAAACCATCCTCGAATATATGGCCGATCTTAAGATTTTCCCGATAGTCTAACTAAGAAGATGTATGTTATCAGCAAAACGGGTATTTAAATTGCACTCACATAACGCAATCCTCAAGGTTCTTGCAGGATTCGGCCGGTCCTTAAACAGATTGTACGAAAACAGAAACCATGACATCTATAGTAATGGTGAATTAACGATTTTGAGAAAAATATCCGGATTAAATCCCACGGTGATTATTGACGGAGGGGCAAATACCGGAGAATATTCATTGCTTGCCAATCAATATAATCATGACTGCAAAATTTATTCATTTGAGCCGGTAGAGGAAACATTTCAGTGTTTAACCGAAAACGTAAAAAAATATAAAAACATTATTCCGGTCAGGAAAGGATTATATTACAAGAACTGTTCATGCGAAATAAATGTGTTTAATTCACTTGAACACTCATCCATCTATGATATTCAGGGATTAAATTATAAATCGAAACAGAAACTTGAAATTGAACTTGTGTGTGGCGATGATTTCATGGAGCAAAACGATATTGACTCTATTGATTTTCTAAAACTTGATATTGAAGGTGCCGAATACGATGCGCTGATTGGATTTGAAAACAGCATCAGGAATGGTAAAATAAAAGCCATCCAGTTTGAATATGGCTATATCAATATTTCAACAAAAAAATTACTGATTGATTATTACAATTTCTTTGAAGCTAACGGCTATTTGGTCGGTAAGATCTTCCCCAGGACGGTAGAATTCAGAAAATATGAATTTAAATACGAGGACTTTATTGGACCGAATTTCATTGCAGTGAAAAAATCAGAAACAGAACTTATCCGTTCACTGCTCACAAAATAATCAAATAACCAAACACTTATCTCTGGCTGCGAATAACATTCAAGGCCACACTCGCATGCTTCTCCGGCGACAATTGAGATTTGAATTTCTGAATCAACCTTCCTTCAGGATTGAAAACATAAGTCACACGTCCAGGTATTAAACCAAACAAATCGGATGGAACTCCCAGCAATTTTCGTAACTCACCTGCAGTATCGGATAACAATGAAAATGGCAATTCGTATTTAGCCTTAAACCTTGCATGGGTGGCAGGCTTATCGCTACTCACACCATAAACCACGGCGCCGGCATCAACCAAACGCTGAAACGAATCCCGAAAACTACAGGCTTCAATGATACATCCCCTGGTATCGTCTTTCGGATAAAAGTAAATAACCAGGTATTTCCCGGTTATTGCAGAAATATCAATAGGTTCACGGGCTTCATTATTCAAAATAAAATGAGGAAGCTGATCTCCAATGATTAATCTTTTTTTCGTCATATTTCAGTCAGGTCTGGTAATCGTGTATCTTTATGGCTAATAACGAGGTAGTTACAGGATTTCACGCAACGCGATCGTAATATCGTTTATGGCCTGTACCCCAGTGCCACTCCAATGAATTTTACCACTTTGAAACAAAACCAGGGCAGGAATGTTTCGAACCTTACAAGAGGAAGCTATGTCGGGATAATGATCAACATTCACTTTAATAATACGCACGTGTTTCTTAAAATCATCTTTAACTTCCTTTAATACGGAAGGCATCAAACGGCATGGAACACACCAGTCAGCGTAAAAATCGACCAATACCGGTTTTGCTGATTTTACGATATGGTTGAACCGATTATTCATTTTTGCTTTCCTGCTTTGCAATATAACTTCCCAGCAAATCGCCCAGAAAATATCCCATTGCAGCCCCCCATAAGGTAGATATTTTGTTTTTAGCCATTTCTTATTATTTCGAATTGAAACAATAGCCTGGTTGATAAGTTCAGCCCTTTTGAATAGATAATAAAATACATTCATAGATATTTTTGATATCCATGCTGTAAACCAAACTGAAACAAATCTCCATCATTAAACCGGAAGCTGCTTATTTCATAAACTCCTGACGTATGGGATTAAAATTATCAATCAGGCGGGCCTGTTGAGAAAGAAGCCGGATCGTATGTTTTTTGCCTGAAGGTACAGCAAACATATCGCCTGCCTGAAGGTGCTGCTCTTTTTCGCCTTCACAGTAAAAAATAATCTCACCCGAAGCAATATAACAGGTTTGCTCGTGGACGTGTGAATGATATGGCTCTGCTTCTGCCCAGGGACCATCAGAAAAACTGACGATAACTGTCATTAAATTTGGGGTGTGAATAATCCGTCGTTCCAGCCCTTCCCGAACGATCTCAGGAGTGCTTTCTGTGAATTTTAGAACTGACATATGGTAAGGATTAATTATTTACGATTTGGTTATTTACAATTTACTATTTAAATGGTCAATGGCTAAATAGTAAATAGTAAATGGTTAATTGATCAATGAGTGGGTCGCTATTTGACCACTGTGACTGACCACTATTTCACCGCCTTAAAAATCTGTTTTTCACTCAGTTCTCCCTGAAATACCAGTAATGAATATTTCAGTACCAAAGGTTGGTCAAACGGAATTGCAACAGGTTTTCGTCCCGGAAACGCTGCATTTTGCATACTGGCCTTTTTCCTGAGAATCCAACTTTCGGCCGGTGATGGATTCTGTGGATTACTCCAAATCACCACCCCACCCTTTTTGCCTCCTTCCAGAAATGAACCTGAAATTTTCATCGAATTTCCAGCTACAATAGCAGTATTGACAGGTTCAACCAAACCGGTTTCGCTCGTAAATCTGACATCCTCAGGCAAGTTCAGTCGAACAGAAAAACCACTGTAGCCTTTTTCGTCATCCGAACCACCAATTGATAAACGATCAGTCAGGGCTAACAGTTTAATTTGAAAATCAAAACGGCGGTAATTTCCTGATTTCGGGTAAATGATGATCTGGGTTTCCTCGCGCAGGTATGCCTCTGCACCATTTTTCCACAAAGGCGATTTCCAGTCAACCGAAGTTATGATATAGCCATTTCCTTTGCTCTGCTTAAATTCAAAATTGTTTACCTTTTGCTGAAAGTTTTTCAATTCCCAACCATCCGAAACCTGCTGGCCGTCAATTAAAATCTGGTGCCAGGCCCAAAAAACACCGAGATGGTGAAGATGGTCTGCCGGAAAATCTTCAGTAAGGCGAGTGCCATCAGGGCCGTAAAGTGGGTGGATGTAGTTGCAGCGGCCATAAGCGCCATCTTTGTCTTTCAGACTTTTTTGATAAAAAAACAGGCTGTCTTTCCCTTCAAAAAAAAGAAATCCTCCATCTTTTACCACTATGTTGATCTGGGCTTGTCCAGCAAACGACAGACCTATCAGGAGAAAAACAGTTATTGGCTTAAGCATTGAGCTAGTTTAATTAAGCTTTATGAAAATATTAATAAACAAAACTCCCCGAAGAATTTCCAGAGAGTTTGCTGTAATGCAGCAGTAACTTTTCATTTTACTGACCACTGTGACTGATCACTTGATTATAGCTTCGGCTCCCATCCTTTTTGGTATTCACGATCCCAAAGTTTCATTCCGTCTTTATCCAAAATTCGGCCAGTTTCGGTGTTAACCTTATACGATTTGTTGATACGGTACGAAATATTGGCATAATGGGTCAGCATTTGGGTGACTGCACCCTCTTCTATTGGCGAATTCAGTTTGGCTTCTGTGCCGCGAATCACGTTGAAAAAGTTGGCTACGTGACCGTCGGTCATATCGCCGCCGCCACCTAAAGCAGTTCCGGCCTCGCTTCCTGACGATTTGCTGTCTTTAATTTTTTTGCCGCTACGATCGAAAAGTGTGTAACCTTCACGGTTGACGAAAACAGAACCTTCGCTTCCGTAAATAATGGTTCCACGATCCGATCCGTAAGTTTTATGCCCGTTACGGCTTTTCCCGTCCCATTTGATAATTTTATTTCCGGGGAAGCGGAAAGTAGCGTCCATGGTGTCGTACATTTCCCAGCCATCGTTCAGAAAGTGGCGTTTGGCAGCTTCTACATCAACTTGTTCAGGATATTTTACCTGAAGCGCCCAACGGGCAATATCCAACTCATGTGTTGCATTGTTGCCGGTTTCGGCCGTTCCCCAGTTCCATCCGTACCAGTGCCAGTTGTAATCCCAGATGTCGTGCATATAATCCTGGTGCGGGGCCGGGCCCTGCCAAAGGTTCCAATCCAGACCTTCCGGAACCGGAGCCTTTTTCTGAACCGGACATTCGCCACGGGTATTGGCATAAAAAGCAACTGCTTTATACACGTCGCCGATCACCCCTTTATGTATTTCAGCAATAATTTCCTGCGATTCTTTGGCCGACCGTTGCTGGTTACCCATCTGAACAACCTTACCGTATTTTTTTGTGAAAGCAACCAGTAATTCACCTTCGCGCGGATTGTGGCTGCAAGGTTTTTCAATATACACATGTTTGCCGGCATTCATGGCCATCCAGGTACCCGGAGCATGCCAGTGGTCGGGAGCTGCGTTAAAAATGGCATCCACACCCTGATCGTTCCATACTTCGTGAATGTCGCTCACCAAAGTTGCTTTACCTGAAATTTTACCACTCAGATCCTTGCCCACTTTATCGCGTTGCTTCTTCATCACATCACAGATGTAGGCAACATCCACATTATTTTTTTTGTCCTGAAGCGCTGCATAATAAGCGCTTACCCTGCGTCCACAGCCCATCAGGGCAACATTGAGGCGATCGTTTGCGCCAACAATCCTTGAATAACTTTTTGCGGTAAAGCCTGAAGCCATTCCTCCAATAGCAACTCCGGCAGTTCCTACTGCCACATTCCGAATAAATTCACGACGATTTGAATCCATAATATTTTGATTTAGTTTTCTTAAAGTTTTCTGATTTTTAAACTTCTGAATTTAACCTGATCATTATGGTACTGAAGCAGGATCGGCGCTTCTTTGACCATTCCAAAATCCTTAAATTCGGCATATTTGCTTCGTGCAACCAAAGCTTTGTAAATATTCGAACCCCGAACATATTCAACCACCTTCATTCCGTTTAACCAGTGTTCAACTCGATTGTCGGGATAAACCACAATGCGGCCAAGATTCCACTCATTGGCAGGTTTAGTAAATCGTTCCTGCTTTTCAGCCGGAATCAGGTCGTACAGCGAACCCATGGTACGGTTTCCTGCTGCTCCCATTTTGGCGTCTGCATGTTTTTTATCATCCAAAACCTGATATTCGAGCCCGATGGACGGACCGCCATTACCGGTAAAATATTTCACACCACTGTTGGCGCCTTCAGCAAAATTAAATTCGAACTGGAAATCAAAAGCCGAAAATTTTTCATCCGAAACGATATCAGTTCCCTTAACAGGTTTTTCTTTCGTATTTGCAACAGCCATCAGGGTTCCATCTTCTGCTTTCCAACCTTCAGCAGGGAATATTTCCTTTCCGGCAGCTTTCCATCCTGAAGTTGTTTTTCCATCGAAAAGCATTTTCCATCCTTGTTCTTTTTCTGCCTGGCAGAGTGTGTTGGGCAATAAGTTTACCACAAAAACATCCGCTGTTTCGGTTGCTTTCAGATTGGTAGTTTTAATGCGGATATTTTTCCAGCGGATTTGTTTTCCGGGCTGAACATCTTTACCAATGGAATGAACCTGAAGGGCAATTAAACCACTTGTAGTCATATCGTCGAGCACGTAAGCAACCGGAATTCCGTTTAGCCAGGTGCGAATGCTGCTTCCCACACACTCGATACGGTAATGGTTCCACTCGCTGCCTCCCAGTTTAAATGCAGGTTTGGCGGCAGGATTTAACTCAACGGTATAAAGCCAGCCCCGTCGTGCTTCGTCGTAAATTCCTCCACTCCATGCACGGGCCGAAGGATCAACCTCACACTGGTAGCCATGCACCCTGCCATTCATTACTTCAGGCTTACTTATACTCCGGAATTGTATTCCTGAATTCATCTCATTGGCAACCTGCAGGTCGAGTTCGAGAATAAAATCACTGTAATCATTGTCGGTGGCCAGAAAAGAATTCGGAGTATTCGAAACGGTTGTACCAACAATTTCACCTTTTTCAACATGATAGTTGGCCTGACCATTGAGCTGATGCCAGCCAGACAAATCTTTACCATTGAAAAGGGAAACCCATCCGTCGTTCTTTTTTGCAGAAACGGCTGAAACAAACAACAGGAACGCAAGTAGAATTTGAATTTTTCTCATGAGGTTTTTTGGTTTATGATTTAATTAAGAAGTTCCGTGTGCGATAACGGAAACAAAAATAGAAATTTTTATGAGTTTTACTTCAATGTTCTTGAACACAAAGTTTCATTTCCGGGTTGTTCCATTACTAACCGAAAAAGCAACTACTCTATGTTTATAATGAATATTAATCCCTATTTTTGTTAAAAGTCACACTTCGTTCCTATCAAAATATTTACAATCTTGTCTTAATGAAATCTGTCATCCTGATCGTTTACGCGTTAATCTTATTGCTGATTGGAATTTATTCCTTCCTGAAAATCAAAACTCCATTCGATTATTTCCTTGCCGGGAAAAAGACCGGGGTTTGGCTGATTTCGGGCAGTTTACTCGCTACCATTTTGGGCGGATCGGCTATTCTCGGGACTATCGGGTTGGCAGAGAGCCAGTCGTGGGCATCGGCCTGGTATATTCTGGCTGCCAGTTTGGGTTTATTAGGATTGCTGCCCATCGTTAAGAAAGTATATGCAAAAGGTAAATTTACCTTACCTGAACTTATAGGCCAATACTACGGAGAATCGGCCCGGAAAGTGACTTCGGTGATCATTCCTGTTGCCTGGCTTGGAGTTGTAGCTGCCCAGATCATTGCCGGGGCACAAATTCTGGTCAGCTTTTTTGGACTGGAATATTCAAATGGCGTTTTCCTGACTGCCGGCATTTTCATCGTGTACACTTATATTGGCGGACAGGTGTCGGTGATGAAAACTGATTTGTTCCAGGCTTTTTTCATATTGGCAGGTGTTGTATTAACAGCTATTCTGATTCCTTCAGGAAATATTTCAAAACTTCCGACCTTCACCGAAAATTTCCCGTTTAATGCTCACTATTCGCCTTTCGATTTATTTATCATGGTTTTGACCTTCTCGAGTACATTTGTTGTTGGCCCCGATATTTATTCGCGTGTTTTTTGCGCCAAAGATTCGAAAACGGCTTTCCGAAGTGTTTTGATCGTTGTCCTTATCCTCATTCCGTTTGCATTTGTTCTGTCGTTTGTCGGTATTTATGCTGCAACATTTCATTCCGGAGCACCAAACAGCTCGGCCCTGGTCAATCTTGCCAATGTCTATTTACCTGAATGGGCTTCGGGTATCCTGGTGGCAGCATTGATCTCAGCGGTTCTTTCAACAGCTTCCACAACCCTTCTAACGGCTTCCATGATTTTAAGCGAACTTTTTCACAAAGACATCAACAATCAGAAATCGTTCAAACAAACCAAACTGTTTCTTATTGCCATTGGAGTTTTAAGTATGCTCATTTCACTGAAGGTCACCTCAATCGTTTCATCGCTTTTGCTGGCGCTTTCGTTTTATTCGGGGGCATTTATTATTCCGATGGTTGCAGCTCTTTTCAACCTTCCATATAATAAACGCTTCAGCATTGCAGCTATGCTTTCCGGAGGAATACTGGCTTTATCTGGTAAATTATTGATAACGTTTAACCACGTCGAAGCAGGTCAATATGTTCTCATTTCAGGATTTATTCTGAATGCTTGGTTACTTTTTATACCTTTCGGAAGAAAACAACGAATATGAAATCACTTGTTCTTGAGAAATACAATGAATTTACCCTGCGCGAAACCGAAATTCCGGATATAAAACCTGGCTGGGTGCTGATCAAAGTTGAAGCTTGCGGCATTTGCGGGAGCGATGTCCATGGCATGGATGGCAGCACAGGAAGAAGGCAGCCACCGGTAATTATGGGGCACGAAGCTTCCGGAGTTATTCATGAAACAGCGCCTGATGTTTGGGGTTGGATGAAAGGAGACCGGGTTACTTTCGACTCTACCATTTCGTGTGGCCAATGTTTTTTCTGTCAGCGGGAAGAAGTTAATCTGTGCGAAAACCGCCGTGTACTGGGCGTATCGTGCAACGAATACAGGCAAAACGGAGCTTTTGCCGAATTTATAGCTGTTCCGGCCCACATTCTATACAAAATTCCTGAAAACATCAGTTTTGAACAGGCAGCAATGGTTGAGGCTGTTTCGATTGCTGTTCATGCCACTTCCATCAGCTCAGTTAAAAAAAATGATACAGCCGTGGTAATTGGCTGTGGAATGATTGGGTTGCTTTGTATTCAGGCCTTAAAAGCTGCCGGCTGTGCCAGGGTAATTGCTGTTGATCAGGTGGATGAAAAGCTTGAAATTGCTCAGGAGTTGGGCGCCGATCTTACTTTTAGATCAACTGATCCGGAATTAATTCAACAGATATTAAACGAAACCGAAAGCCGGGGTGCTGATATTACCTTTGAAGTTGTGGGAATTGAGCTAACCGTTAATCTGGCCATCAATTGCACCCGAAAAGGCGGAACTGTGACCCTGATTGGCAACCTGACCCCGGAAGTTAGAATTCCGCTCCAAAAAGTGGTGACCCGTCAACTAAAACTGCAAGGTTCCTGCGCCTCAGCAGGTGAATACCCACTTTGTCTGGAGATGATTGCATCCGGAACGATAAAAGTTGACCGGATGATCAGCAAGGTAGCGCCTTTGGAAGAAGGAAATGAATGGTTCCAACGGCTTTACAACAAAGAAGCCGGATTGATGAAGGTGATATTGAAACCGTAAAAAGTGGCCAGTCCCAGTATTCAGTGGTCATTGATGGTCATAATTAGTCATTAGTAGTCAATGATTGTCATTGAATTGATCTGAGCACGCTTACTATTAATGACGTGAAACAAATGACTATAAATGACGTGAAACAAATGACTATTAATGACTATTTCGAGAAAGACAGAAAATATTCGAATTTGAAAATTTTAACTTTAAACGAACAGAACCATGCCCATCAATGTTGCTATCATCGGCTGTGCAAAAATAGCGCATATCCATGCCAAGGCCATCCTGCAAATTCCCGAATTAAGTTTTAAAGCGGTTTGGAGCCGGACTCCTGAATCGGCTCAGAAATTTGTTGACCAATATGGCGTGAAATCCTATTCTTCGATTCCTGAAATGATCAGGAATGAAGATATTCAGATGGCTATAGTCTGCAACGCACATCCCTATCATGCCGACGTGTCCATTCAGGCGATGGAAGCCGGAGCGCATGTGTTAATAGAAAAGCCTCTCGCATCAACTTTGCAGGATTGCGACCTGATTATTGAAGCTGCCCGAAGAACCGGACGAAAAGCTGGTGTAATCAGTCAGCGGCGATGGTACCAGCCAATCGTACGCATGAAAAAAGCCATTGATGAAGGTAAAATCGGAATTCCAATGCTGGGAACAATCCAAATGCTCGGTTGGCGCGATCAGGCTTATTATGAAAGCGATGCCTGGCGCGGATCGTGGAAACTGGAAGGAGGAGGAGTTTTGGTTAATCAGTCGCCGCACCAGCTCGATTTGTTGCAATGGCTCATGGGCGATATTGACGAAGTTTTTGGATACTGGAGCAACCTTAATCATCCGTATATCGAAGTGGAAGATACCGCAGTTGCCATTGTCAGGTTTAAAAATGGCGGACTGGGAAATATCCTGGTAAGCAATTCGCAAAAACCTGGGATATATGGAAAGGTTCACATTCACGGGAGTAATGGCGCAACTGTCGGCGCACAACCTGAAGGCGGGGCCATGTTTATTGCCGGAAAAACCACTATTGCCGAGCCACCCAAACTTGATTTATGGACCGTTCCGGGTGAAGAACACCTGATGGAAGAATGGAACAAAGCCGACAGCGATGAATTTCATTCCGTTGACTCAATGACCTGGTATTTCAAACAACAACTGGAAGATTTTAAGGATGCGATTTTGTGCGACCGCGAGCCTCTGGTAACTGCTGAAGAAGGCCGAAAAACAGTTGAGTTGTTTACCGCCATTTACCGATCGCAACGAGATGGAAAACCGGTTAAATTTCCGTTGGAACCTGAGTATAACAGGGAAGATATGGATGGGAGGATTATGTACATGAATCGAAAATGAGAAAGGAAACTTATTTAATTCTATTCTTTAATCTTTCCGGATTTTGACGGGTATCAAAAACATCAGTTATATAAACCTTCTGGTTTTGAATCTTGTAGATTATTTTGTAGTTGCCTCGGATAACGTATCGATGCCCTTCATCCAAATCCATCAAAAATTCTTCAATTTGTCCTGAAAGTGAATATTTTTCCAATTGATTTGTGCTCGAAAGTATGCTATCTCTGATATTAGATGCTATGTTTACACCAACATTATTTTTGTAATAGTTGTATGTCTCAGAAAGTGAGTCTAATGCTAACTTGGTCCAGAACACCTTCATTTTCTACCAATTTTGAGACATTTTTTCTACTTCATCCTGAGAAAATACTTCCCCTTTTTTGATATTATCATTTGAAATCTTTGCCCGATTCACTAATTCTTGTTTTGTAAACCTTTTAAGTTGAGGTTTCTGTAATGCTGAATGAATTAACTCTTCAACCTGTTTAAATATATCTTCATCATTTAGAATGATAAGTTGTTCAATGATGTTGAATTTGCGTTCCTGAATGTTAACTTGTTTCATGTCCTTTTTTATTCAAAGTTAAGTCTTTTTAAGATTGATGCAAATATTTACCGATCGCAACGTGATGGAAAACCGGTGAAATTTCCTTTGGAGCCTGAATTTGACAGGTATGATATGGATGGGAGGATTGCTGCTGTATACTGAGCGGCTGACTGGAAGGCACCCGTTCAGTATCAAACTATTCAAACTTTAGTTTAAAAACCACCACCTCAGGCCGGTTTCCAACCCTTACCGATGGTCCCCAGGTTCCGAAACCCGATGACACATAAAAATGGGTATCGCCCTTTTTCAGATAGCCCCAACTCAGTTCAAAAATGGCTTCGGTCAGGTAATTAACCGGCCAGAGTTGTCCGTTGTGAGTATGGCCCGACAAGTGAAGGTCAACTTTGGTGTCGGCAGCTTCCTGTAAATTAAAGGGCTGATGGTTCATCACAATGATCGGTTTTTCATGGTCGGTTCCTGCAATTAATTCAGCAAGCAGTTTGGGTGCATTAGCCCCTCTTCCTGATGAATGGTCGTTTCTACCAACTAACTGAATGCCGTTTGGTAAAGTAATGACTTCGTCGAGTAACATGCGAATGTTAATGCTTTTCAGGTAAGGCAAGGTTTTCTCAATTCCTCCGATGTATTCGTGGTTTCCGGTTATGGCGTAAACGCCAAGCGGGGTTTTAATCTCCTGAATGTGCCGGCCCAGATTTTTCCGAAGAACCGGGGCAATTTCACCATCAACCAAATCGCCACAAAGCAAAACCAGATCAGGCTTTTGCTTCTGGATGATTTTCAGCAAACGATTTTCGCGCCGTTCGCCAATCAATGCGCCCAAATGCAAATCGGAAACCATTAAAACCTTCACTTCAGAAGATCCGGAAACCTTTTTATGAATCGTTAGCGGTATTTCTTTGACATTGATCCACAAAGCGTTGATATGGCTGGCAATAACGATGAGTGAAACTACTGAAACAACAACCAGTCCCATCCGGAATTTCATGACTTCAGTAAAAGAAGGCAAAAAATGAATGAAATAATTGAAAATGCGGACTATATCGATCAAAACAACAGCCATCCCCAAATACAGCATATAGGCTATCCAGAATGATCCGATCCGGTAAACCCATTCGCTGAAAGCGGAGGTCGCCGTTCGTTCCAGAACAGAACCGGCAATAAAAAGGAAAGCGACTGTCCAAAAGATGAAAATATACCACTTCTTCGCGGGCTGACTAATCGAAAATACCTGAAGTCCGCGAACGTACAGGTAATAATTGGCAGAGGTATAAATCAGCATAACAATGCTGAAAAAAATCAAAAAAGATAGGCTGCGCATAGATTAGAAAATAGGAATAAGTAATAAGAAAAACAACGAACTATCAGACAAAATGTTCAGGCTCATCATCCTTCTCGTCAATCTCAATAATATCCTGATTATTCATAAATACATCAGCAAAACGCTCCACCCATTCGGTAAGTATAGTTGTAAAAACAACTTTCTGCGCTTTCGGTAAACTTTGGGCCAGGCGGTCGAGTTGCAGGTAATTCAGATTTTTAATGACCCGATCGGCATCGTCAATGGCGAAAATCTGAACCGATCCGAGATTAAGTGCATAAAGCGTATAAATCTGGTTGAGGCGCTTAGCCGTTCCGATCACCACATCCGATCCCATGTAGATTTTATCCTTCTGAGCATCAATCTTTTCATCATCGCAAGCGGTATGAACACGCAAATCGGTGTATTCGCCCAGGCGGGAGAACTCATTTTTCATTTCAAGTGCCTGTTCTTTATCGGCAACAGCAATAACCGCCCGGGGATTATCCTCCAGTTCAGCTTTTAAACGCTGAAGGACACTAACTACAATCGTAGTTGATTTACCAGAATCCTTTCCGGCAATGCAAAGCAAATCGCGGCCACTTTTAATTTTGGGAATGCAAATTTGTTCCAGTTCAGTTGATTCGGTAAAGCCGTTTTCCTTGAGCGATTCCAGAAGTTTTTTATCTAGTTTTTCGTTGATCATGGGTATATGTGTTATTTGTTAAATTTTATTTCATGTAATAATGTAAGATTTTATAACCTGATAAAGGTTATTTCAATTTCGTCCGAAAGAGGGCGGCAGCTTTTTTGACACAATCTCGCGGACGATTTTTTTGCTTTTTTTCTGAACCCGGGGTGCCGTTCCTTCGTCACTTTACCCCGGGCTATTGATATGTCGCCCTTATCAGGGCTCAAACCTACCGAAATCCAGCGCCAAAAGCATTCCCCCACTTAGGGGGAACGGGAAGGGAGCTTTCCTTACAAGGCAAAACAAAATGACCACCAATAACGTGAAACGAATGACTATAGATGACCACATGAAACTGCAAACTGCGACTGAACACTGGCTACTCTTCATGGGTATGCAGTCCGCACTCCTTTTTTGAATTACTCTCCCACCACCAGCGGCCAGCACGGAAATCTTCACCCGGTTGAATGGCGCGTGTACAGGGCGCACAACCAATGCTTACAAAACCACGGTCGTGCAAAACGTTATACGGAACATTGTTTTCCTTCACATATTTCTGGCAATCTTCGAGCGACCAGTGCAATAGCGGGTTGAATTTGATCAGTTGAAATCCTGCATCCCACATAAAAAAATCGAGATCATGACGGTTTTCGGATTGTGAGGCACGCAAACCAGTTATCCAGCCTTCCATACCTTCCAAAGCCCTCTTCAAAGGTTCAACTTTACGGATGTTGCAGCATTCCTTTCGGTTTTCAAGCGACAAATAAAAGCTCAACGGACCTTTTTCGGTGACCATTTTTTCGACAGACTCGTGCTTTGGAAAGTAAACATGAATCATTTTCCCATATCGATCAACAGTCCGGTTAAAGACTTTATAAGTTTCTTCAAACAGGCGACCAGTATCCAAAGTCACCACTTTGATGTCCAGATTATTCCTGAAGATCATGTCTGTTATCACCTGATCTTCAATTCCCAAACTGGTTGTAAATACCACTTTGCCTAGAAATTGATTAGCTACTTTCTCCAACATTCCCACTAAATTGGCTGCATCGGCCTGTTTATTCAGTTCCGAAACTAAATTCTGATCATCCATAACTATTTGTTTTTCTTACTCAATCCATTTATCTTGCCAGCAAATATCAAAAGAAAACTCAAAAAACCATCGAAAAGACCTCCGAAATATTACCCATTGCATTCCTTGACCGAATTAAAAGCCAGTTTCCTAATGATTTTTATCGCTTTATTCAATCCATTGATCAGGTTCCTGCTATCAGTTTACGAACCAATCCGCGTAAATTCAACATTCCAATTTCTTCGGAAGGAATTCCGTGGTGCGAAATCGGAATTTTCCTGAACGAACGCCCATCGTTTACTCTTGATCCCATTTTTCATTCCGGAGCCTATTACGTTCAGGAAGCCAGTTCGATGTTTATGGAGCAGGCTTTCAGGCAAATTGAAACCTGCGACAACCGGATAGTTTTGGATTTGTGTGCAGCACCCGGTGGAAAATCAACTCATTTGCTCAGTTTATTGGATCACAGCGATTTGCTCGTTGCCAATGAAGTGATCCGCTCACGTGTGTCGGTTCTGGACGAAAATATCCGCAAATGGGGACACCAAAATGTGGTAGTTTGCAGCAATGATCCGGCTGACTTCAGCCATTTGGATGGATTATTCGACCTGATTGTGGTTGATGCGCCTTGTTCGGGCGAAGGACTTTTCAGGCGCGATCCGGCTGCAATCAATCATTGGTCGGTTGATACTACCAACCTGTGTGCCACCCGTCAGCGCCGTATTCTGGCCGATATCTGGCCCGCTCTGAAAACCGGAGGCTACCTCATTTACAGCACCTGCACTTTTAATCCGGCTGAGAACGAGGAAAACCTGAAATGGCTGGCCGAAAACAACGATGTGGAAAGTATCCGGATTCCACTTCAGGAAAGTTGGGGAACTGAAGAAATTGAAACAAACGGATTGTTTGGATACCGTTTCCTTCCGTACAAAGTGAAAGGCGAAGGTTTTTTCCTGACTCTGATCCGCAAAAAAGACGGAAGCATCTCCTACCCGATTCCTAAGAAAATTAAATCAAGATTTGAAAAAATGCCAAAACAGTTTGCTGAAATCCGGAATTGGCTAAACACTTCCGATTCGGAGTTTTTCGCCAAAAGTGAATTCCTGATTGCTTTTCCGGAAGATAAAATTCCGGTATTGAACGCACTCAGCGAACAACTCCGGGTGATCAGCTTTGGCTTGCCGGTAGCGCAATTCAAGAAAAACGATTTGCTCCCTGAACATACTTTTGCACTTTCAGTTGACCGCAATCCTGAAGTGTTTGAAACCGTTGAACTTGATTTGCGTGATGCTTTACTTTTTCAGAAAAAAGACGAAATCAGGATTAATTCAAGCACCAAAGGTTGGTTGCTGGTGCAATATCAGGGTGTGCCGCTTGGTTTCGTAAAAAATTTGGGAAACCGCGCCAACAACTACTTTCCGAAGGAATGGCGGATAAGGATGGCGTTGCCGGAGCTATCGGAACCGTGGTATAAAGCAGTTCCAAATTCCAAATTAAAATTTCCAGGTCAATCTTGAATTTCAATTATGATTTCATTTGGGTATTGAAATTGGGAATTAGATACTGAAATTTTGTGTTAGGTGAAAGTTTGCTACTTTATCAAAATTTTTTGTGTATATAATTGATCCCCTTCACTAATTTTAGCAAAATATATTCCTTTTGAATGAGCAGACAAATCAATCTCTGCTGATGTTAACAGTTTAAAGTCTGATGCATCGTAAACTTTCTCTCCAAGCATGTTGTAAATTTCAATCATGTCAATTTTTGAGTTTCCCGTATTAATAGTAAATCTTCCGTTAGACGGATTCGGGAAAAGCTTTATAGAAACGGGCTCCGGAATTTCCGCAATAGCTGTAGGCCGAGAATATTTTACAACTGCATAATCCAAAGTGCTCGTTCCTGCTGCATAAATATTATTCAAATCATCCACGAACAGCGCAGCTGCCTTCTCCTGATTTCCGGCTCCGTTGGAATTAGTGTATTTTATCTCCCATAGCAGCGTTCCTGCGGGGTTATATTTGATAAGTTGATAATCATCGCTGGTGGTTGTATTCATTGTGGTTCCGAGCACGTATATATTACCGTCAGTATCTAAAATGATTTTTTGAGAAGCATCAGAGCCACTAGCAGAACCGTTAAAATTCTTTTCCCAAAGTTTAGTTCCTATTGAATCATATTTGATAGTAATAATATCAAAACCGTTGGTAGGGCTGTAATAACTTCTCCCGGTTACATAAACATTGTGCTTCCGGTCAACGGTAATTGCAGTTCCCTGATCGGTACTACTCTCAGGTCCGTTGTAAAATTTCTTCCACAACTCGGTTCCATCATTGGCATACTTAATCGTGACGATATCATTATATGAAGTCCCAGTTACGTAAACATTTCTGTGATTATCAAGAGTTATCATGCTCCCCTCATCAGAACTCGTTCCGGGTCCGATATAGGTTTTTTTCCAGAGAAGTGTGCCCGAAGTATTATATTTGATAGTCGTGATATCTTGATAGCTATCGCTGCTACCCGTTGATCCGCCACCGGCACTTCCAGTCACATATACATTTCCCAATGAGTCAACAGCCATCGAATTCACCCAATCAGCATCATCCCCGGGGCCATTATGCCTTGCCACCCATTCCTGTACACCGGAAGGTGAATATTTCAGGATTGTATAATCTTGATTAAGTCCGTGCAGACTAGATGATTTTTCACTAGTACCAGCTACATAAACATATCCTGAATCGTCCACAAAAATGCTTGTCGGATTGGTCCAGTTGTGACCACTGCCCGGACCTATATAGGAACGGATCCAGATCGTGTCTCCAAGCGAATTATATTTGATTGTGACTATAGAATTGTTGTAACCAGTACCACCACTAACATAGACATTGCCCTTGGCATCAACAGCAAGTACATAAGCGCGGTCATCACTTTTAGCGATACCATTATATGATTTTTCCCATTGTTTTACTCCACTGCTGTTGTATTTGACAGTAAGAAAATCAGTAGTAAATGCTGTCCCCTGAATGCTGGCACCCGTAACATATACATTGCTGGAACCATCAACGGTCATATTATACAATTGATCAACACCTCCGCCATTGTATCGGGCTACCCATACTTCGGTCGGCTGAGCAGATGCCATGGTAATGAATAAGTACATTACCACAGAAATAAGTGTAATAGTTTTTTTCATAGTATTTGAGTTTTTGCTGAACTATTCGACTGATTTCCTTATTTCACGAAGCAGCCCCGCCTGAAAGCCTCGTGTTTTGTATTGAACAGTCTATTGTTTTATGAATCTCTTTATAAAAATTACTTCGTCGGAATTTGCTTTTAAAATATAGATCCCGCTTGCTAAATTTCTTAGATCAATTATTGTTGTTAGGTTGGTGGTATTAATTGTTTTAATAATTTGTCCTTCTATACCTATAATTTCTATTGTGGCTTTTTCAGGAAGAATGATTGTAATTTTATCTATAGCTGGATTTGGGAAAACAGATATACCATCATTCACAATATTTTCTTCCGTGCCTGTTGCAATATTCCATTTTGCAATTTGATTAACAGAAACACTTCCTGCAGTATCAAATTGTCCACCTGCATAAAGCTCTCCATTGTAAACGCCTAATGCCGAAACCGGGGCGTTCACTCCTATTCCCAAATTCGACCAGGTAGATCCATTCCATCTGGCAATATTAGCGGCAGCAACTGTTCCGGCAGTATCGAAAACTCCGCCGGCATAAAGTTCTCCGCTGAAAACGGATAAAGCGTCCACCATAGCTCCTGTTCCTGTTACACCGTTTCCAACCGCTGACCACGATGAGCCATTCCATTTTGCGATAGATCTGGCAGGATTGTCACCGGCTAAAGAAAAGCCACCTCCTACATATAGCTCATTATTATAAACCAGCATGGTAGAGACACCTCCTAAAATTCCACTTCCAACAGCCGACCAGTTTGTTCCATTCCATTTTGCAATACGATTTGCAGTGACACCTCCGGCAGCGCTAAATTGTCCTCCTGCATAAAGTTCGTTATTATAAACAGCCATTGAATTCACCGCGCCATTTGTACCTGTACCAACCGGAGACCAAGTCGAGCCATTCCATTGTGCAATATAACTGGCCGGATTACCTCCGGCGTTTACGAACATTCCTCCCGCATAAAGCTTTCCATTGTACACGACAAGCGCTAAAACACGATCGTCCATGCCTCCTCCAACGGCTGACCAGTTCGATCCGTCCCAGGATGCAATATAATTGCACAGGATGCTGTCTGCTGTATAAAAGTAACCACCAACATAGAGCTTGAAATTATGTACAGCCAACGCCATCACACCAACATTTCCGCTTTTCATCACGCCAGTTCTTGCATTCAGCCAGTCGCTTCCATTCCATCGGGCAATGTGATTTACACGATAAACACCGGCAGAATCAAAGGTTCCTCCTGCGTAGAGCGATGAATTATACACACATAGCGCTATAACCTGAGGCGGATTGAATCCACCTGAAACTCCTGTACCGACAGTTGACCATGTTTGTGCCTGTACATAATCAATATTCAGATTTACCTTAATGAGTATTGCCGCGATAAAAAAGAGCTTTTTCATATTTATATTCTTTTAGGGAATATGAGGAATAGCTTTTTTCTACAAATACTTTTTTGCTTTCTCTATATTTTAATCAAATAGAAATGCAAAATGTATTATTACAGAGAGATAAAATACACAAAACGTGTACTGGCAAAATCATATATCTGGAAATATACGAAAATATTTTCATATAAAAACAAATATTTTCATATAAAATTCAGGATATCAGAGGTTAACAAAATATAAGCAGAATCAAAACGGCAGGTATTGCACATTTTGAGCCAGAGAAGTCCTCAAATCTTTTTCATTCGTTATTTCCCAATCCGATACAAAAACTTATCTGTCCGTAAAATGATGTTGTCGCGAACAATGGCCGGAGTGGCTTTAATCATTCCATCCAACTGGTTTTCGGCTACCAACTGATAGCTCAAACCTGGTTTGATCAAGTAGGTTTTCCCCTTCAGGCTAAACAAATAGATATTTCCGGAGGCATACAAAATGGAAGCATTGAACTGATCTTTCAGCTTGGTTTTCCATATCACTTTGCCATCACGGGCATTCAGGCAAGTCAGGTCGCCACGCTCATGAACCATGTAGATCAGGCTGTCCGTAATCACCGGAGTTGAAATTTGAGGAACATCTTCAACAATTTCCCAGGGAACATGCGTTTTGGTTACATCACCCGTTCCGGTTGGATCAACCGCCAGCAAACGGACATAAAACGCTCCTCCCTCGGGAAACATCCAGCCCGAATTGACATAAACCATACCATTGTAACTCAGATTCATAGCGACAGTTGAATCGTCGCCATAAAAAACCTGCCAGATTTCCTTTCCGGTTTCAGGCTCATAAGCAATACAAAGCTGAGAACCGTTGCTGATTAACTGATCTTTTCCATTAACCTCAACTACTATCGGTGTGCAGTAGGCTTTCCGGTAAACCGGTTCAATATTTCTGTAAAATTCCTGAGGACGTTCGGTTTTCCAAACGGTTTTTCCGGTGCGTTTGTCCAGGGCAATCAGGTATTGAACGTCAGTACCTTCAATATGCAAAATCAGCAGATTTTTATAGAGGATTGGAGAGGATGCCGCTCCCTGCATGTGCTCGCAATTCAGGTCGGTACGTGTCCAAATGATCTTAAAATTTCGGGTATCAACACAGGCTGTTCCGTAAGTTCCATAATGAACGTAAATAAAACCGTCTTCTATACAAGGAGTTGAAGTGGCATAGCTGTTGGTTGGATGAATATGCTGAACCGAATCGGGTTTGAAAAGTATCATTTCTTTCAGGATTTTTCCTGAATTAAAATCGGTACAAACAGCAAATAATTCTTCGCCGTTCTGTGTGGCCGAACTGGTCCAAATCTGATTTCCAAATACAACTGGCGAAGACCAGGCAACTCCCCGTATCTCAGTTTTCCATAGAATATTGCTTGTTTCGCTCCAGTTAATTGGTGCATTTTTGCTTGATGAATGACCATCGAGATGGCTTCCGCGAAGATGTGTCCAGTTTTCCTGGGCTTGGGTTAATAATCCTGAAAAAAAACAGATTAAGAGCAAAAGAAGGGAAAATAGTTTTCGGTTCATGGTTTAGGTTTTGGAAATGGTGAAGATGCAAATTTTTACCAAAATACCGAAATACAAGAAATTCATCCGATGACTCGAGTCATCGGATGAGTGAACAACAAACTACCTGATATTTTCAAGCACATCAACCAGCAGTTTCCAAAATTTATCAACGGTTTCAATGTTGATCCGTTCGTCAGGGGAATGGGCTCCGCGAATGGTTGGGCCGAAGGATACCATATCGAGTTCGGGATATTTTTCGAGGAATAAACCACATTCCAGGCCTGCATGGATGGATTTGACCACCGCATCGTTGCCAAACAATTTTTTATATGAATCGGCTGCGATTTTTGCAACAACCGAATCCGGGTTTGGTGTCCATCCCGGATAACCATCTGAATGTTCCACCGAAGCTCCGGCTAATAGCATCACCGACTCGACCATTTCGGCAGCCATCATTTTTCGGCTGTCAATTTCGCTGCGCTGGCTGGTTGTCAGTACAATCTCATTATTTTCTGAAAATTTCACAGAGGCCAGATTGGTCGAAGTTTCTACCATTCCCGGCATCCGGCTACTCATTTCCAAAACGCCGTGCGGACAGGCAGCAATCAATTTTAACATCCGGCCCTGCGTTTCCAAATCAATCACAAATTCAGGCAAATTGACCGATTGATGCAACATTTTCAGTTTGGGCTCGGAACGTTCAAACTCGAATTCCATTTCAGAGGCAAAAACATTCCATTCCACAATTAAATTTTCTTTTTGTGACTGAGGAACGACAACGATTGCCGAAGCCTCACGGGCAATTGCATTCCGGAGGTTTCCACCGTTAAAATCAGCTATTCTCAAATCAAACAGTTTGGATGCCTCAATTAAAAAACGGTTCAAAATCTTATTCGCATTTCCCCTGTTTTTATTGATATCATCACCCGAATGTCCGCCCAAAAGACCTTTCACTTCGAATTTAACAGCGTATGAACCTTCATGTCCATTTTCAGGAGTATAGTTTAAAGTTCCGACCGTATCAATCCCTCCGGCACAGCCAATAAACAATTCGCCTTCATCTTCCGAATCGAGATTGAGCAATATTTGCCCCTTTAAAAATCCGGGTTGAAGGGCGAAAGCTCCCGAAAGTCCGGTTTCTTCGTCAACTGTGAAAAGACATTCAATGGGCCCGTGCGACAAATCGGTAGCCGTAAGGATGGACATTTGAGCAGCTATACCGATTCCATCGTCTGAACCCAGCGTGGTGCCCTCTGCCATCACCCACCCGTCGTCAATGAAAGGTTTTATCGTATCGGTTTCGAAATCATGTTTGGTGTCGCTGTTCTTTTCGCAAACCATATCCAAATGCGACTGCAAAACTACCACCTGATCTTTTTCCCGTCCGGGTGTTGCCGGTTTGCAGATTAATACATTTCCAGCATTATCCTGACTGGCTTTCAGCCCGTTTTTCTCAGCAAAACCGAGCAAAAACCGGATGATTTTTTCTTCCTTTTTTGAAGGACGGGGAACCTGGCAAATTTCCTCAAAATAATTCCACAGAGGCTGAGGTGATAAGTTTTTTAATCGTTTCATTGACTTCTGTTTTATTAAAGGTTCTAATCTACCGAATTATCTGCTTTTCTGAAAATTATCTTCAACTAAATTAACAAAAATTAAAATCTCAGAGGATTCCCATTCAGTTTTTAAAATGACAATGACATGGATGAATTTTCAGGAACCCTGTAGAGTATTTTTCTAATTATATTGCTTAAAATAATTGGTTAGCTTGTCGCTCAACTGATTGAAGATAGGTTTGGTAAACAGCACAAACATATCCTGGGGTGAAGGTGGTATCAGCGCCTTGTTGCTGATGATGTTTGATAGTGTATTATCCAGCACTTCTTTATCGCCGACAAAAACGCCGTATTTGTTTTCCCAGGTATATATTCCCTGGATTTTATCGGTAAACACTATTTTCTGCGACCGAAATTCAACGGCTTTCAGTTCAAGCAATCCTCCGGAACTTACCTGATCGGTTACAATCCTGATTTTGCCTCTTTTCCTGACCATTCGCGTTCGGGTAACCGTTGAATCTTTGGATAATTTTACCTGATATTTCTCCTCGATCTGTTTGTTCAGTTCTTGATCTTCTTCGTAATGTTGCGGCCGATCAATAAAGAAATCGTAGAAACCCATCTGCAAAACCATATCCGGATATTTTAAGCTTGTATTTTCGGCCTCTTCCGGAGAAAAGAAGTGTACAAAATCCTTTTCCTGAAAACGCTCATTGAGCATCTGGAACACATTATCGTAAAAGAACTGTGCTGAGTATTCGAACTTGCCGTTAACCGGAATTTGCTCAACCACCACTTTCAGGGTTGCCAGATCTTTTGCCAGCATCATTTTTTGCCGGCTATCCTTAAAACCACGAACCAAGCCATCGGCATTCTGGAAATGAAAGTAAGCTTGTTTGGCTGTTTCGCGCGTATTCCTTCCAAGGGCCTCCATTCCGGCATCATAAAATTCCTTTGCCGCCCGATTCTGAACATCAACCAGTTCAGAAGTATAGGTTTTAGGTGAAGGCACCAGCTTACGGGCAGCAGGAATCCGGCGAATTTCGTCTGAAATGCGGTTGACTGTCTGCATAATATCGAGTGTCCTTTTCCAGCGAAAAGCATCGTTACCGGTCAATATCCGGTCAATTTCTTCCTGATAATAAGCAACAGCCAATGGATAACCATCCCGAACTACCTGAGTGGCCTTTCTATTGTCAGGATCGCTGCTTAAACGATTGGCTGCCTTCAGGATGGCATCATAATAATCGCCGCGTTGCAATGATTTCTGTCCGGTGGAACATGAATTCAGGAATATAAAAACGCCTGCCAGAAAGAATAAATATTTACGCATAAATCTGTTTTTAAATTCAATGAACAAAAATAAAAAGGAAATGGCAATAAAAATCCTATTACCAGATATATGTCAGTTTCACCCCCTGAAAACCGTTTTTTCGGAAAGGTATAACGGTTAGTTTGGAGTTGGATGTCCGATGGCTTACCAAATTCCCGACCAAAGTACCAACGGCAGCCCCTGCAACTACGTCTGTCATCCAGTGCTTATTGTCGTAAACCCTCGACAAACCCACCAGCGAAGCCACCGAATAGGCGGCAACCGGAACCCATTTAACATCGCGGTATTGGGTTGCAACGACCGAAGCCACGGCAAAAACAGCGGTGGTATGTCCTGACGGAAAACTATTGCCCTGTAACGGGCCTTTTATGGTATAAGGTCCATATCCTTCAGGGTTGTTTGGGCGCTCCCTCCCCACCAGAATTTTAGGAATTCGTGTAAAAAGACTTGCCAGCGCAAAACTTTCTAAACAGAGCAGTGAGGTACTAACGCTTTTTTGATTTTTTGCTATCAGCCCGTGAGCCATGAATACCGACATTAAAAGCAGGCTGTAATTCCCTCCAAATGGCTCCAGAAAATTCTTTGAAACGCGATCCAGACCGGCAGTCCTGTTATTCTGAAAATAATCGTTAACCGACTGATCAGCAAGTGATAATCCAGCAGTTCCGGTAACCAATACACCCAACTTGATCCAATCATTCTGATCCCAACTTGCCGGAGATATGACTACAGCTTTGGTGTCGTTCCAGTATTTTTTGAAGTAGTATTTATTGAAGCTGACGGTATCAATTTGAGCGAATACCACATTCGAACCCATTATAAGGATCAGAAATAAAATTCCTTTATTCTGAAGTTTTTTGATCGTGTACATTCTGGATTACTGCATTTTACTTCTTCTGAATACTGCAACTGAGCACTTTTTTATTTCCCCTTCGGTGTTCCTTATATTGGTCAGCTCCATTCCGTCCGAAAATATGATATGGCTTTTTTCAAATTTTTCGCGCGGACAGTCTGGCACTTTATTCTATTTTCCCCCGGGTTTCGTTCCTTCGTCACTTCACCTAGGGTTACAAATATACTGCTCCTACGGAACTGATAACTGGACACTGCGACTGATCACTTTTTCAAAGTCTTTCCAACCGCTTAGCCTCGTCCCAAATAACATCCATTTCGGCCAAAGTCATCCGTTTCAGGTCAATACCTTTTTGAAGGGTCTGACTTTCCAAATAATTAAACCGTTTGATAAACTTCAGGTTGGTGCGTTCCAGCGCGGTTTCAGGATCAATGCCATACAAGCGGGCAGCGTTGACCATGGCAAAAAACAGGTCGCCAAATTCGCCTTCAATCTTATCCTGATCAACCAAATCAATTTCGACGCTCAATTCATTAATTTCTTCTCTGACTTTATCCCAAACCTGTTCGCGGTATTCCCAGTCGAACCCAACCCCACTGGCTTTTTCCTGAATGCGGTTTGCCTTGACCAATGCAGGCAAGGCTGCCGGAACACCTTCCAAAACGCTTGTATTTCCACCTTTTTCATTAAGTTTCAATGTTTCCCAGTTCTGTTCCACCTCGCGCGAGTTGGAAACATCCACCTCGCCAAATACATGTGGATGGCGGTAAATCAGCTTTTCGTTGATTGAATTCAAGACATCGGCCATATCGAAAGCGCCTTTTTCAGAACCGATTTTGGCATAAAAGACAATGTGCAACATTAAATCGCCGAGTTCTTTTTTGATTCCGTTCAGATCGTTGTTCAGGATAGAATCGGCCAATTCGTAAGTTTCTTCGATGGTTAGTTTCCGGAGCGATTCGAGCGTTTGTTCCTTGTCCCACGGGCATTTTTCACGCAACTCGTCCATGATTTCCAGGAGGCGGGCAAAAGCAGTTAGTTTATCGTTCATTAATACGTTTTAAAAGGATGGTCAATCAACTAAAATGAAATGGTGCAAAGCTCTTCGCCTAACTGGTGTAGCGCCTGTTCAATCTTAATTATCTGCTGTTTTCGTGGTTTTGACCGACCGGCAGCATAATGTCCCAATTGGGTTTGATTTATGCCCGTAATACGTTCAAGCGCCGCTTTTGTAAATATGCCCTTGTAGTAGTCCATCAAGCTCTCAACTTCCCATTTATAAACCAAGGAGTAATCCGATTCAAATATTTCTGGAATCGGATCACCATCTTCGCGCAGCCCGTCAAGATGAAAATTAATACCCGATACAACCGCTCTTTTCAATTCTTCAAAGGTGTCAGCAGTACACACAAAGCCGTCTAATCCTTCAACATAAGCGGCATAGTTGTTATCGGTTCTGCCTATTCTAACAATTACTTCTGTTGCCATAATTTTTTCGGTGATAATCTCACTAACCTTAACAACTTTCATTACAAGTTATAATCCCGATCAAAAATAGTAAAAATTCCATATCGAATAACCTATTAATAGGAAAATTCCTATTAATTTAAAATAACATCCTCAAAAAAAAGCTGCCCTTTTCAGAACAGCTTTCAGGTAAAAATCAACTCATCCGATGACTTCGAGTCATCGGATGAGTTTGTTGCCGCACCAGACTTATTTGATCATCTCAAAACTTCGTTTTACGAACTTGTCCAAATCTTCGCCTTTCAGCATTCCGTTTGCAAGTAAGGCCAGGTCAACCAGTTGTTTGGCCAGTTTATTATCCTTGCCAAATGAACTCAGCTTATCTTTCTGTTCATCTTTTAGTGCTGAAATTGATTTATCGAGTTCTTCCGATTTTTCTTTCACTTCGGAAGGAATTTCCTCCTCTTTTTTATCTTTTTTCGCTTTGTCAACTTTATCTTTTTCCTTGGTTTTAGCCTGAATTTCATCCTTGATTTTTTTCAGGTCTTCGCCCAAAACTGTATCTCGTTCCTCAAAAATCTGCTTTACCAATGGATGTGAAGTGTTCACCACCAGGTTTAAACTTTCAGGCAAATCGCCATAAAAGCTCATTCCGCCTCCGCCCTGCATCTGGCTCATGTCTTTCATACGGCGCATAAACTCGTTACGGGTAACAACCATTGGATTGCTGTTTTCACCCAAATCTTTAAAGTCCACAATAAAACCGTAATCCTTATTTTCTGGACAAACGGCTTTGAAAATCGGACTAAGCTCATTTTTTTCTTCCCAACTGAGTTCGTGTTTGGGTTCTTCTTTGGCGATCAGGTGTTCCGCTACATCCGAATCAACGCGGACAAAGCGTTTGTTGCTGAATTTCTGTTCCAGATGATTGATTAGCGGCGTAGTAAGTACATTGTTCATCACTAAAACGTCGTAACCTTTATTTTTAGCGGCCTGAACAAAAGAGAATTGCTCTTCCGGATTATTAGTGTAAAGGTAAACTAAGTTTTTATCCTTATCGGTTTGCTCGCCTTTGATGAGCGTTTCGTACTCTTCCATGGTAAAATATTTACCATCCACATTCTTAAACAGGAAGAAATTCAGCGCTTTTTCATAGAACTTTTCCTCGGTCAGCATTCCATATTCGATAAAAATCCGCAGATCGTCCCACTTCGATTCAAAATCTTCACGCTTGTCTTTAAATATCTGCGCCAGGCGATCCGATACTTTTTTGGTGATGTGACTGCTGATCTTCTTCACATTCGAATCATTTTGCAGGTACGAACGCGATACATTGAGCGGAATGTCGGGCGAATCGAGCACTCCATGCAACAGCGTAAGAAATTCAGGAACGATTCCTTCAACCGAATCGGTCACAAAAACCTGGTTCGAATACAACTGAATCTTGTTTTTCTGAACTTCTATGGTATTTTTCAGTTTTGGGAAATACAGAATTCCGGTCAGATTAAACGGGTAATCAACATTCAGGTGAATATTGAAAAGCGGCTCCTCGCCCATGGGGTACAACTGGCGATAGAAGTTCGAATAATCTTCATCGTTCAGGTCAACTGGTTTTTTAGTCCAGGCTGGTGCAATATCGTTAATCTGGTTGTCCTCGTCGGTATCCACTTCCTTACCGTCTTTCCAGGTAGTTTTTTTACCGAATACAACCGGTACCTGTAAAAATTTGCAGTATTTGTTCAGTATCCCTGAGATGCGCGATTTTTCCAGAAATTCTTCCGAATCGGCATTGAGGTGCATGATGACATCAGTTCCAACCTCAGCCCTTTCACTTTCTTCCAGCATGTATTCCGGGCTTCCGTCGCACTCCCAGCGAATTGCAGTTGCACCCTCGCGGTACGATTTGGAAATAATATCAACCTGGCCCGAAACCATGAATGAGGAATAAAATCCAAGACCGAAATGGCCAATAATCGCATTGGCATCATCTTTATATTTTTCCAGAAACTCCTCAGCTCCCGAAAAAGCAATCTGGTTGATGAATTTTTCAATTTCTTCGGCGGTCATCCCAATTCCGCTGTCAGAAACAGTAATAGTTTTTGCTTCCTTATCAATCTTCACACTCACTTTTGCATTCGACAAATCGCCGGAATATTCTCCTTTGGATGCAAGAGTGCGCAACTTTTGTGTGGCATCCACTGCATTTGATATGATTTCACGAAGAAAGATATCGTGATCGGAATATAGAAACTTTTTAATGATGGGAAACAAATTGTCACTGGTTACTCCAATTTTTCCTTTTTGCATTTTTTATAATTTTAGATTAACATTCTAATTCATGTGCAGCATTTTTTTTCAAAGACTATACCACGGTCGAAAAATGACTTTTTGTCACCGAACCTGGCATTGAGGTCAAATACAGTGTGACAAAAACTGATTTTATTCTGCTTTTATCTGACGGGAAGCGGTAATTTTGCAGCACATTTTCGACAAGGAAGTAACCATGACAAATCTTGAATCTCATTTTGATTCGTTCAGAAAGGAAATTGTTGGCATTGAACAACATTTCACTTCACCTTATGGAATTAGAAAAGTCATTTATGCCGACTGGATCGCCAGTGGCCGGCTTTATCAACCCATCGAAAAACAAATTTCGGAGGTTTTTGGGCCATTTGTTGGAAATACCCATTCCGAAACCAGCGAAACCGGAGCATTGATGACCCATGCCTACCATCAGGCACAGCAAATCATAAAAGCTCATGTGAATGCCGGACCAACCGACATAATCATCACAGCCGGATCGGGAATGACTGCCGTAATTAATAAATTTCAGCGGATGCTGGGACTGAAATATTGCGGGAAAGTCAATCATACCGGATGCCTTGACCCACGCGAACGTCCGGTGGTTTTCATTACTCACATGGAACATCATTCGAACCACACCAGTTGGTACGAAACCAATGCCGATGTGGTGATAATTGATCCGGATGAAAATTTACAGGTTTCTCCTCAAAACCTCCGGAAAATACTTGCAGAATACAAAGACCGTTCTTTTAAAATTGGTTCTTTCACGGCCTGTTCCAATGTAACCGGAATCCGGACACCATATTACGAACTGGCGCAAATCATGCACGAAAATGGTGGTGTGGTTTTCATTGACTTTGCAGCATCGGCTCCTTACGACCAAATAGATATGCATCCTGCCGATCCGATGCAGAAACTGGATGCCATTATGTTTTCGCCACACAAATTCCTCGGTGGTCCAGGTTCTTCCGGAGTATTGGTTTTCGATCAGTCCATGTACCACAATTCAGTTCCTGATCAACCTGGCGGAGGAACTGTTGACTGGACCAATCCCTGGGGCGAATACAAATACGTTGATAACATTGAACTGCGGGAAGATGGAGGAACCCCGGGATTTTTGCAAACCATACGAACCGCACTTTGCATCAGGTTAAAAGAAAAAATGGGGATTGAAAAAATTCATCAACGGGAGAATGAATTGTTGAAAATAGCTTTTGAAGGACTTGACAGCATTCCGGGGGTGATGATCATGGATAATAAGCATCGGGACCGGTTGGGAATTATTTCATTTTATGTGGTGAAGATTCATTATAATCTGCTGGTCAAACTCCTGAACGATTTGTATGGCATCCAGGTTCGCGGAGGCTGTGCCTGTGCCGGAACTTATGGTCACATTCTTCTTGAAGTGAGTCATGAATTATCTGATGAAATTACCGGACGAATCAATCGGGGCGATTTATCCCTGAAACCAGGATGGGTAAGGTGGTCGCTGCACCCGACAACAACCAATAAGGAAGTCGAAATTTTTATTGATGCACTTCGCGATATGGTGGAGAACTACGAAAAATATGCAGTGGATTACACCTATTTCCCAAAAGAAAACATTTTCAGGCACAAGAACGAAAATCAGTATTCATCGGTTGTGAAAGAATGGTTTGAAGTTTAACAGGTCATTTGTTGTCATTTGTTTCACGTCATTGAAAGTCATTTATTGTGTGTGCGACTGAAGTTCACAACAAATGACTATGAATGACTAAATGACTACCAATGACGAAGGAGTTTTACTCATTTTCTATTGGCAGAAACCCATAATCCTTGCTGTACCTCAGCATTTGCGAAGTATAATCTTCGTCATAATGAATCAAAACATCGTTGGGCGTACCGCAAGGCCAGGTTTTAAGTTCATATACCGGATTTAAAAAGCCGGCATAGGGAGCCAGATCAAGTTTTTTGAAACGGGCCAAAATTTCTTCATGCAATTTTCTATCAACTTTCACGGCAAAGTTTTCAACTAAGTTACGGGCAGCATCCATATCACCTTCCGATTTGATGCGTTGAACTTTTTTCAGGAGCTGGCCAAACAATTTCCTTAATTCCTGATAATCATTAATCCTAACAAAGGTTTTTTCTTCTGAATGAATAAATTCTACTACGTTCTCAGGCCTTCCAGCTTCATAAACCCAAAGTGAAATTAATTGCCGGTTGCGCATGTGGGATTCTTCAATGTTTTGTCCGGATTCGATACGGGTCAATTGGGTGATCAGACCATTTCGAAGATAGGAATCATATCCGGCTTTAACTGCGTCAAAACTAGGAACAAGTCCCAGCCTGATCATTTGCTCATCCATAATAAAAAACATTGCAAAAAGGTCGGCCCGTGTTTCTTCAATGGTCGAATAGTAGTTTTTCAGTTGATCGGTGTTCACCCCTTCCCTAACTTTTCCAGAACCATGCCCCAGACATTCGTGCAGGTCGGTGAGGAGGTTCCCGGCCAGATAGCCATACGTTTTGGCGCGCTCAATTTCGTCGGTTGAACAGGCAAATTCTTCAAGCATTCCACTGTTCACTGAATCGAGAAAGTAAGCCCGGGTAATATTTTCGATAGTAACCGATTTGGATCCGTACAGTTCGCGAATCCATTCAGAATTAGGTAAATTGATACCGATGGGTGTTGCCGGATAACAATCGCCGCCAAGCATCGCCACGTTGATCACTTTAGCGCTGACTCCTTTAACTTCAGCCTTTTTAAATTCAGGATCAACCGGTGAATGATCTTCGAACCATTGGGCATTTTCACTTATTACTATAGTTCGTTTGGTCGCTTCCATATCTTTGTAATTCACAATCGCCTCCCAACTGCCTTTTATGCCAAGCGGATCGCCATACATTTCGATAAACCCGTTCACAAAATCCACCTCACCTTCCTGCTCTTTAACCCAATCCATGCAATACTGATCAAATAAAGCCAAATCTCCGGTCTGATAATATTCAACCAAATGATGGATGGTTTTCATTTGGAGTTCGTTCTCGGCATAATCTTTAGCTTTCGTTAGCCAGTATATGATCTGCTCAATGGCTTTTCCGTATTTACCATCCAATTTCCAGACCTTTTCGGCAAGCTTGCCATTTTCCTTTATCAGTGTCGAGTTAAGGCCAAATGAGGTTGGTCGGTTTCCAGCGGATGTTTTCAAATTTGCATAAAAGCCTTCGGCCTCATCCTGACTGACACCCTGATAATAATTATTGGATGAATATTCAATCAGGTCTTTATCCGGTTCAAGATTTACCCGTTTTATTTCCCGGTCGGGATTAAAAATGACATTTCGGATTTCGGAAATGAACATCTCGAAACTCTTTCCTGAAGGAATAGTAAAATCTGACCAATTAGAATTTGAAACTAATTCGTCAAAATAGGTTTTTGGAATACCCGCAGCTAATTTCCCTGTGGAATAGTGATGATGAATCCCATTCGAAAACCATACCCGTTTCAGATAAATTTCGAACTGTTTAAATTCTTCTGATTCACGATTTCCCGTGTAAGTTTTCCAGATTGTTTCTAGAACTGAACGAATGCTCAAATTATAACGGTTGTTCTGGTCCCATAAAATATCGCGTCCACAAAGCGCTGCCTGCGATAGGTAATAGATGTAAAGCTTTTTCTGCAAATTCAGGGTTTCGAATCCGGGAACGTCGTAACGTAATATTTTCAGGTCAGCAAATTTTTCGGCAAAAACTTCCATTTGTTCTTTATTTATCGAGTTCGTAAAATTTCTTCTCCAATAAATCCACCCGTTTAATTGATACCCGCAACCATTCAAGTAACAAATTCTGTTTTTCGTCTTCAGTCAAATTCCAGTTAATGGCAGGATTAGCACGTAGCTGATGAGTAAGATGATGTAAAGTGACTGCTACAGCGACTGAAACATTCAGGCTTTCAGTAAAACCAACCATCGGAATTTTCATGAATTCATCGGCATCCTGATTAGCCCATTCCGAAAGACCTGGCCGCTCACATCCAAAAACTATGGCAGCTTTTCCTTTTTCAAGATCAAAATTTTCAAGGCTTATATCGTGTTCGTGAGGGCTGGCCAATACAATCCGGTAGCCTTCCTGACGTAATTTTTTCAGGGCCTTTTGAGTATTCATTTCATGGTCGTTATACCGGTTAACTGTAATCCAGTTGGAAGCGCCCCTAACCACGTCGGGATTAACATGAAAAACATTTTTGTTCTCGATGACATGAATATTCTGAACTCCGAAACAATCAGCAGTCCGAACGACAGCGCTGGCATTTTGAGCCTGATAGATATCTTCAAGAACCACGGTCAGGTAATTGGTCCTGAATGACAGTATTTGATGGAAAAGAGCAAGCCTTTCAACTGTAACAAATCCGGAGAGAAACTGAATCAATTTATGGTTCATCTTATTTTTTTTGGCCTGGCAAAGATAAAAAAAGGGATGCACATCAATTATGCATCCCTTTTGTAAATTTTTTCAGGAGAAATACTAGATCGTATCAGCTAATTCAGCACCTGGTTTAAATTTAACAACTTTCTTCTCAGCAATGTTAATTACTTTACCAGTCTGTGGGTTTCTGCCAGTTCTTGCGCTGCGTGAAGCAACTGAGAAAGAGCCAAAACCAATAAGGGCAACGCGATCTCCATTTTTCAGGGCATCAGAAGTGGCATCTACAAAAGCATCTAGGGCTTTTTTCGAATCAGCTTTTGTTAAATTAGCTTTTTCAGCAATTGCATCGATTAATTGTGCTTTGTTCATAAGAAAACTTGTTTAAGGTTAAAAATATTTGAATAAAAAAATCAAATTCAAGTCTGATTAAAACGAACCAAAAACATGAAACCTTAATAAAATCAATGCTTTCAAATGGTTAATTTTAATTTGATACTAAATTCCTAAATATGATTCAAAAAAACAACCCTTCTCATAAGTTTTTTATAAAATTATTTTTACCATAATTCCACCAAAATGCTTTTGAAAATTGAAAAAATGTTCTACTTTTGCCACCTCGTTTGGAGAGATGGCAGAGTGGTCGAACGCGGCGGTCTTGAAAACCGTTGACCGTGTGAGCGGTCCGGGGGTTCGAATCCCTCTCTCTCCGCAAACATAAAGGCCTGAATTTCAATGAAATTCGGGCCTTTATCATTTACTCAATTAAGCTACATATCACATCCGCAAGCAGTCATTTTCCAAGCATCATTACTAAATCTCCTCAATCAAAATCCATTGTACCCTGTAAAATTAATAGATATCTCATCCTTTATCAGGGTTGAAACAGGTTTTCATGATGAACCGAATCAGTAGATATGATCGGGGAAACCTGCAAAATATTTCCAATTTTAGCTAACTTTCCGGTGAACTTAACCTGATATACCATGAATTTCAACCGACGTACATTTGTAGAAACCACGATTAAAGGTGGCCTGGCCTTAGCAGTCGCTCCGCATTTCGGATTTTCTGCCGGTACCTTTCAAAAAATTGAGGTATTGAATCCCCGTAACAGGGTGCCGATTAGTTTGATCATTGATGATTCAACGTGCTTGGTGAATTTGGCCCATTTCGGTATTCCGCAGTTTGCCGAAGTCTTTCCGGAAAATTACAAACAAGACTGGCGTTAACTTCCCCGCGAAATTCCGGACAGTTTTGTACGCGAATTTGGCGAATGGAGCCTTGACAACGGTGTTAAAGGAAAATACAGCATAGTACCCTACACTGCCTGTACCGGATGGGTGAACCGGTTTATCCCCGGATGGACCAAACGCGAACTGGAAGACAGTCTTAAGCTCGTGCGCGAAACAATTATGCCTAACTGGGATATTCATCCCGAAATGATTAGCCACACACGGGTTATTGACATCAAAACCGGGAAACCATTTGCACAGGCCACTCCCGAATTTATGGAAAACTGGGAATGGAGCCAGAAGAAAAGCGCCGACGAACTGGCAGCTTACCAGGCTTACGCCCTGAATATTTTAAAGGAAGCTGGCCTTCCATGCGAAGGATTAACCACTCCGGGTGGTTATGGCGGTCGAAATCAGGATAACCTGGCTTAGGTACTTTGCAGGCGGTGCGCGATGTATATGGGGCTGAAATCCCGCATTACTTCCGCGACTTGTTTACCGAAAAAAGTGAAAGTGTGGCGCCTCAGGTGAAATTTCCGTCTGACCTGAATAGTAGCGATCCGAAATGTGTGGTTTCGATTATTGGCTGCACCGGCGACTGGTTTGGTGGCTGGGACGGATTGGAGCCGGGTGATGTGGATCAATTTATTACTGAAGATTTGCAGCATGGGCGAATGGTTGATGTTATTGACAGCGGCGAACCGGCAATTATGGTATGCCATTGGCCGGGTATTTATTTCAACGGCGACAAAGTGGGCTTTAACATCTTGAAAAAAGTTACACAACGGCTGAATCAAAAATACGACCACTTAATCTGGATGAAACTGAGCGAAATCTCCCGCTACTGGGCAGCTAAAGAATTAACTTCAATTACTGTTACCGGAAATACCATCAAACTCAAAGCCCCGTTTGCAGCGCCTGACTTTACTTTGAAAATTGAACCTTCGGTAAAAAATCCAATCCTGAAAAATGGCGCTCCGCTGCAAAGGATAAGCAACCTGAAAGATTTAAAAACCAATACTTTCTTGACAGGTAAATCGGAAACTGTTTTATGTTTCGATTTGAAAAAAGGGGAAACGGAAATTGTTATTTCCCTTTAGTTCTACTTTTACCAGCTCAATACCAAAGTCTGGCCTTTTTTTAGATTGATTTCCTTTTTATCATTGCCATAGAAGAGTGTAGTTCTTCCGGAGTTTTTTGCAAAAACACCCAGCTTTTTTACGGTTTTGCCAGTCCACTCCATCGTAACCACAAAGCCCCCCCGGGTACAAATTCCGGTGACCGAACCGTTCTCCCATGCATCAGGCAAGGCCGGCAATAAATGAATTTCATTTTCGGTTGACTGAACCAGCATTTCGGCCACAGCAGCGGCTCCGCCAAAATTGCCATCAATCTGGAATGGCGGATGGGCATCGAACAAATTTGGATAAGTTCCACCGCCTCTCACATAATCAGTTTTTACTCCATCAGGTTCAACATATTTCAGCAGTTCGCGGTACATTTTATAGGCATGGTTGCCATCCAACAAACGCGCCCATAGATTAATCCGCCAGCCTTTCGACCAACCAGTTGTTTCATCGCCTTTTATTTCGAGTGTTTTCCGGCAGGCATTGGCCAAATCAGGAGTCAATGAAGGTGAAATGTGGTTGCCCGGGTAAAGCCCGAATAAATGTGATTGATGCCGGTGCTGCGGTTCCTGATCTTCCCAGTCGAAATACCACTCCTGAAGATTGCCTTTCTTTCCAATCTGGTAAGGATACAATTTTGACAGCGCCACTTCCAGTTTATTTCTGAAATCAGCATCCGTATTTAATACTTTCGAAGCCTGAATGGTTTGCTGAAAGCATTCGCGAATCATGGCCAAATCGGCTGTTCCGCCATACAGAGTTGCCCCTGCATATCCTTCGGGAGTTATATAGATATTTTCGGGCGAGGTGGAAGGCGAAGTAATCAGCTTGCCATTTTTGTCTTCAACCAGCCATTCCAAACAGAATTGGGCAGCGCCTTTCATCAGTTCGTACGCTTCCTCTTTCAGAAATTTCTGATCGCGGGTAAATTGGTAGTGTTCCCACAAATGGGTACTTAACCAGGCCCCGCCCATGTTCCAGTTGGCCCAGTTCGGATCGCCGGTCCCGAAATCGCCAACCGGGTTGCTCATGGCCCAGATATCTGAATTATGGCAGACTGTCCAACCATTCACCCCATAAAAGGTTTTGGCAGTTACTTTTCCGGTAGTGGCGGCATTCTTAATGAAACTAAGCAATGGCCGGTGCATTTCTGAAAGATTGGTATTTTCGGCCAGCCAGTAGTTTTCTTCTGCATTGATGTTTGTAGTATAATTGCTGCTCCATGGCGGACGCAGGTGAGGGTTCCAGATTCCCTGCAAATTGGCCGGAACGCCCGGTGTACGAGAACTACTGATGAGCAGATACCTTCCAAACTGAAAATACAATACCTCCAGGTTTTTATCTTCTTTTCCTTCGGCATAGCGCCTTAGCCGTTCATCAGTAGGTAAATCGGGGGCATCGGTTTTGCCCAGATTCAGGCTGACACGGTTGAAGAATTTCTGATAATCGGCCAAGTGAGACTTTTTAAGCTTATCAAAGGATTTTGAAAATGCTTTTTTCAATTGGTTATTGGCCAACAATTCGGCATTCAATCCTTCAGTTGCCGGATTTTTATCGAAACCATTAAAACTGGTGGCAATTGAAATATAAACCAATGCTTCTGATGCTCCTGAAAGGCAAACAGACTGACCGGTTGAAGTAAGGTTTCCATCCTTGTTTTTAATCTTCACACGAGCAGCAAACCGGGTACCTTTGTTTTCATCGAAAACAACTGCATTAGGCATATTGCCCCGGTAGCTCGGTTCTGCATGAATGGGCGCATAACCTTTTGCATTCAGCATATTATCCACTATAGAAACCGAATTTTTAAGCTGACTCTCGAATTTTATTCCGAAGTTTAATGCCCCTTTCCTACTGCTTGTCAGCTTAATCACCATCATCTGATCAGGCCAGGAGATGAAATACTCGCGGGTATATTGAACTCCGTTTATTTCGTAACTGACTTTTGAAATAGCTTCTGAAATATTAAGCTCTCTCCTGTAATTCTTTGGATCGCCCTCGTTTTCAAATTCCAGGAACAGTGTTCCCAGTGGTGCGTACGATTCTGAAAATTTACCCTGAAGCTTCTTGTTGAGTTGATCGGCCAGCTTATAGTCTTCATTTTTCAAAGCTTCGCGAATGGCCGGAAGGTTTTTATATGCTTCAGGGTTCATGTTCGGATTTACCGGTTCGCCCGACCAAAGCGTGGCATCGTTGAGGAATATTTTATCGGATGTGACACCGCCAAAAACTGAGGCGCCCATTCTGCCGTTGCCAATAACAAGGCTCTCCTCAAAATATTGGGCGGGCTGCTTGTACCAAAGTGTATTTGCCGATTGAGTGAATCCGTATAAGGAACTGATAAAAAAAACCAGGATGAGAAAAATGAATAATTTGGACTTCATGAAATCAGGTTTTAGATTAGGTTTTCCAAAGAAAACGTTTTTTCATACAAAAACATCGCTCCTGACTCATTTATCAAAGCAAAAGACCAATGATATCAGGTTGGTGGTTAATATCCACCGTCGGCAGCACCGAATAAACCAGAAAATACAACTACAAAATCAGGCAATTTGCTGAAAAAGCCAAATTTTAAGACTCCTAAACCTAAAAAAGACTATTTTTAAAAACCCAATTTTTAAGCTACGGGTTTAAGGAAATATTATACTACCTTAGTTTAGTGTATATTTAATCCTATTTATTAACATCTAATTCAAAAAATCATGAACAAAGCTGAATTAATTTCCGCAATTTCAAAACAAGCTGATTTATCAAAAGCACAGGCTACCAAAGCCATTAACTGTTATCACGAAATTGTTAAAAAAGAGATTAAAGCGGGAAATAGTGTAGGTGTTGTGGGTTTTGGTACCTTCACATCAACTGAAAGAAAAGAAAGATCCGGTCGTAATCCACAAACCGGGGCAGCGTTAACAATAAAAGCGGCAAAAGTGCCAAAGTTTAGACCAGGCAAAGCGCTGAGGGACTCCATTTAGTAGTGCCTTAACTCCGCAAAATAAAAATAATAAAAATCGGGAAGCCCTGTAAAATCATGTTCTACAAAGCTTGCCCGATTGAATATTTTTCACTTATTTAAGTGAAAAACATCGTTGCGGATGAAAATTACATATTCTTCAGAAATAATCAATTCTTTTGGCGGAATAAATTTCGCTGATCATATTGTCGGAAAAGACTTTGTTTATGACACTATTCCGAAAAGTCAAAAAATTTAAAATGCCACCAAGACACCAAAACACTAAGTTGCACAAAGCATTGAATATCTGTTATATATTCTTAGTGAACCCTTCGTGACTTTATGTCTTCGTGGCAGAAAAAGACTTATCGGATTGGGCTCAACCTTCAAAAAAAAGGGATGGAATCTCTGGCAAAAATTATTATGACTTTAATATGGCTATTTCGGCTTACTGAACACGTACCTGAATCCAACCGACAAGGTATTGGTGATTTGCATTTCGTTCAAAACATCGAACATCGGCGTGTATTCGGCAGTTAAATAAAGTTTTGGCAACTGATTAAAAGGATTAAGCTGAATACCAACCGGGATATTGATATTAACAATGTCAATTTCTTCAGAAGAAAGCGGAATGCCAGCGCCAACTCCTGAATAAAGAGAAGCTTTGCCATCGCTTATGAGTTTAAAACAGAAATAGGCCTGTGGAATGCCCCGTTGCGAATGGTTCCAGTCAGAAAAAATGTATGGTACGGTATTTATCCGGAATTCAAGCCAATGGCTTTTTTCGGGATTGGTCGAAATACCGATGGTATTTCCGTCGTAGTAGTAACTCACAGCGAACTGTGCCTTTCCCGCGAATGACAGGGCAATCAGGAAAATAAAAAGGATGGATTTTTTCATGGAGAAAAGATTTTATGATTGATTTAGAATGTAAATTCCGTCGTTGGTGCAAAACCAGATGTTATTATGCGGATCAGCTTTTGCTGAATAAATAAAAGCATCAGGAAATATATCTTTGGGTGAACGGCGCCATTCTTCGCCATTAAAAACAAAAAAGCTCTGGTAATCACCTTTCTTGCTTCCCTGAACCCAGATATAATCGCGTTTATCAACAAACATACGGTAATGCACATCAAAATCACCTTCCAATTTACTCCATTTATTCTTTCTGTAAATATGAACGGCGTTGGTATAACACCCCCCACACGACGATAAGGAATGGTCGGTTGCAACAATAGCTTCAGATTTGGAATTGATATCGAACGAGCCAATCCAGTAAAACATGGTTTCGCCACCCAACGCGGTCATTCGTCTTCGGTTGTCAATCATAAATACTTTAGCCTGGGTAACTGTTCCTTCGGATGTAAAAAAGACATTTCCCAGCCGGTCAATCTTCAGGTCAATAATTAAATTCTGGTTTAAAATTGAATTTTCAGGAGTGAAAAGTTCAAAATCCTTTCCATCAAAGTGCATTAGGCCACCTAGCTGATGCGCCGAACTACTGAACCACACACTGCCGTCGGGAGCCGCTTCAACAGCAATAATCAAATCACGCGGAAGGCCTGAATTCTGTTTGGTGTAATAGGTGAACTTCTCACCAGAAAACAAAGCCAGACCACGATCTTTCGTCGCGAGCCATACTTTCCCGTCTGTACCGACTGAAACATCCAGGATTGCAGAACCGGCATCATAGGTTTTGAATTTCCGCCCTTCGTAAAAAATCAGGCTTGAACCGGAAGCTATCCAGGCATTACCATCGCGATCAAAATCAACGCAGGCCACCTTTTCACCATCAAGAATCTGATCGGAGACCTCGAAGCTAATGCTGGAATTAAATGTATTGAATGGTTCAGTTTCGTCGCAGGAAGATAAAAAGCATAGTGCAATAACGAACAGGAAAAAATATTTCATTTGGCGATGATTAAAGATCAGAATATCATTTGAATGATGCAGAAAACAGAGATTTGGTTGCGTTAGATTAAAAAATTAAATTATTTCTTGTATTTCAGGTACTTTTCGAAGAACTGGTCCTGTTCCCAAAGCAAATGCAGAATGTTTTCCTTTGCCACATAACTGTGGGCTTCTTTGGGCAGCAAAACCATGCGTGCCGGCGCTCCCAGACCTTTCAACGCCTGAAAATACCGTTCGGTTTGCAGGGTAAATGTGCCTGGATTATTATCGGCTTCGCCATGAACCAAAAGTATGGGAGTTTTCACCTTTTCAGCATTCATAAAAGGCGACATCGTATTGTAAACATCCGATGCTTCCCAGTAATTACGTTGCTCGCGCTGAAACCCGAATGGGGTCAGGGTACGGTTGTATGCGCCGCTGCGGGCAATTCCACAGGCAAACAGGTTACTATGGGTCAACAGATTGGCTGTCATGAATGCTCCGTACGAATGCCCGCCCACTGCCACTTTTTTACGGTCAATGTAACCCAGGGCATCTACAGCATCAATGGCCGCTTCGGCATTGGCAACCAATTGACTGATAAACGAATCGTTTGGCTCTGTTTTTCCTTCGCCAACGATCGGGAAGGCGGCATCGTCCAAAACCACATAGCCTTTGGTTAGATAAAAGGTTCCTGAAAGCTCTACCCCATCTTTGCGTTGGTATTTAATCAGCGATTTCTCAACATTTTTAATGCTTTCGAACAACATTGTTCTTTTCGAGCAAAAGGACATCACGACCAAAGCTGTTTTTACGGGTTTCGAAATCACCCGGATCGGAATAAATATCCTGAGAATTACGGTCCGAAATAACCTTTGGCAATTGTGAGGGATCAGACGGATTAATTAAATAAGTGCGTGTATTGCGCGTATCGTACCAATTGTCGAACAGCACTGCGGTAGTTTCGTTTCCCCAAATGATGCCGGCAAAACGATCGGTTGTATTTGCAAGGAGGGTTGGCTCTCCTGCAAACGGCGCTTCCCACTGGTAAACAGCATCGCGATATTCAGCTTTTGTTTCAGGATTACCTTAACCACGCTTCTTGAAGGAAACCGGTTAAACGGAACGATGTACGAAAAGGGTTTCTGAATGGTAGTTACCAGCAAATAATTTCCATCCGGAGAAAAACTTACTCCCGAATACATGGCTTTTCCTTTAAGCATGGTCAGTGGTATTTGTAAAAGCCAGTTTTTTATCGTCGGGCGACCAGCTCAGATTGGCGATTCGCGGATTGGATGGCAAACCCTGAACCTGGACCGGATTTTGACCGGTAGTTTTACGCACCTTCAGGTTATTAAAATAGGTCATTGCACTTGCAATATTCGTAACCGGATTTATCCGCAGGCCTCCCAGTTGTAACTCATCCTGATTCAGGTCGTCGAGAGTTTTGTAGGTATTCTGCCAGGTAAAAATCATATACTCCTTCTTTTCATCCATCAATACTCCGGGAGCTTTTTCGTAATCAAAAAGCTGCATAATCTCTGCTGAAGGTTTCTGATAAGTCAGGTTTTCCTGGGCATTGACTGTTGTAAATAAAACAAACAAGGAACACATTCCAAAGATTAATTTTTTCATCGTCGGTTAATTGGGTTCATATTTTCGTGCATCTTTTGTTCGCATCAAATGAAATCCTTACAAATATCAGATAATAATAGTTATCAGAATAGAAAATAGCAAAAAGTTGTTCCTTGATTTTTTGTGATTGATAACCAAAAATTGGCGGGTATTCATTATATTTGAATATACCCGTAATAAATCGTTATTTAACGGGCAAGTTCGTTGAACACAAACAAGGATGAATCCGCCAGATGGCGGATGCGAGTTACATCCAACAATTAAAAAATAAATTATATTCGGATGAAAGCCGAAAAAATTGTCCACGAAGGAGTAAAACGAATTAAAGTTGACTTTCCGTATAATCAGGAAATCTCGTCGCGTTTAAAGCAGATTGCAGATGCACAATGGAGCAGAAGGCTTTCGGCCTGGCATATTCCATACACTCAGGTGGCATTCAATCAGTTAAAAAGCTTATTTCCGGACATTGATTATCCGAAAAAGAAAAATGAACTTGAAATAAGAAGATCGGAAATCCCGGAGAAACCAGATAAAGTTTATGGGAAAAACGTAATGATTCATATTACGGCAAAAAAGATCATCATAAAACTACCGAAAAACGAAAAAGACATCCAACTGATCCGGACTTTAAACTACAGCCGGTGGGATAAACATCAATTTTGCTGGATTATACCGAATTACCGGGAAAATGCTGAGATTATAAAAGATTATTTCAAAGGCCGGATTTCGGAACTTACTGAAGAAAAACCTGAAATTCAGGAAGCAAAACATGAAGTTCTGCAGGATGAATTTCTGGTATTCAAGACAAATTCGGGCAGCTTAAGGCTCATTTATCGTTTTAATACAGAACTTACCACGGAAATCAGAAAATATCCGTATTGCAAATGGAACGCTGATAACCGTTGGTGGACAATTCCGTTTGCCGAAAAATTCATTCAGGAATTGAAGCTTTTAGCACAACAGCATGGATTGAATTTCATTTATGAAGAGGAAAATGCGGGATTGAAGCAATCGAGGATTAGTCAGTACGATATTGCTAATTACCGCTCGTGCCCAAAGGAATATATCGCGAAACTCGAAGAACTCAGGTACAGCGAACAAACCATCAAAAGATACAAATCGCAGTTCGAAGAATTCATTAATTTCTACCACAAATACGATATCGCCCGGATTGATGAACCCATGATAAAAGCCTTTATGCGCTACTTGGTGACCGAACGGAAAATTTCAAGTTCGTATCAAAATCAATCCATTAACGCGGTGAAGTTCTATTACGAGCGAATTTTAGGCGGACAGCGGAAAGTATATTACATTGATCGCCCTCGTAAAGAAAAGACTTTACCAACGGTATTGAGCGAAGAAGAAGTTGTTCAGATCCTCAATGCAGTCGAAAACATCAAGCACAAAGCCATACTGATGACCATTTATTCGGCAGGACTTCGGATCAGTGAAGCTATTAACCTGAAATTAAAGGACATTGACTCGAAACGGATGCAAATACGAATAGAACAGAGTAAAGGAAAGAAAGACAGATATTCACTTTTATCGACCAAAACTCTTGATGTATTAAGATTTTATTTTCGTGAACACAAACCCAAACAATGGCTTTTTGAAGGACAAAGCGGAGAACAATATGCTGCACGAAGCATTCAGAATATCCTGAAAATGGCCATCTCCAAAACCAATATCAAGAAGCGTATCACCGTGCATTCCTTACGGCATAGTTTTGCGACTCACCTGCTCGAAAATGGAACCGACTTGCGCTATATTCAAAATTTACTTGGGCACGAAAGCAGCAAAACCACCGAGATTTACACTCATATAACCACTAAAGGGTTCGATCAGATAAAAAGTCCCTTGGATAAGCTAAATATTTAACAGAAGTTACGACTATTCAAAAAGTAATTTTTACATTTGGAAGAATGAACTAACTAAATTTTAGAAAAATGAAATTACCGTTCCGCCTCAGAATCACCAATTTTATTCAAAGCATTAAATATCAATTTATTAACTATTAAAGCTAAGGCAAATATACCCGCCAATTGCGGGTATCGAAACGTTAGGGGCAAGTGTAAGGGCGACCTCGTAGTTCGACAGACACATGCAAAATTGAGAGAATAATGACAAGTGGAATTTAGCTCTTTGACAGGTAGGTGAAAATTTGGAGAAATTTATTTTGTTTTTTCCTTCCCGCTTTTGCCCTTTTGGGGCAATGAAAAATAGACAATGGCAACCCCAACCCACATTGCAGCACATTTCCAAGCCCCCACGAGCCAACGCTCGAAACCAAAGGCTTGTAAAAGAGCTGCAATTTTGCCCCCGCACCCCTGCTTGTTGATAACTTATGGCTTATAAATAGCAAATATGTTTTAACAAATGAATTCAACTTTGTATTTTTGACAAAGTTAGTCAAGATAATAACGTTCAATTTGAAAACAACAGGACAGATAATCAGAGAGACGAGAGAAGCAAAAGGCATACTTCTTAGAGAACTATCAGCTTCCTTAAAGATAGACCCTGCAATTCTTAGTAAACTCGAAAGAGGTGAAAGAAACCCAACAAGAGAACTTCTTGTTGAGATTTCTAACCTGCTCGATATTAATGAGAAAGATTTGATTATATCATGGATTAGCGACAAAATTATTTATGATATTGCTGACGAAGAATATGGATATGAGGCATTGAAAATTGCAGAGCAAAAAGTAGAATATTTAAAAAACAAAAAAGCATAATGGAATTAAAACTCGAACAATTACAATATCAGGAAACTGCAATTAATTCTGTTGTGAAAGTATTTGACGGAACCGAAAGAAATACGTTTGATAATGCGTGTTTTGAGGGAATTCGTTCTAATGTTTGCAAACTTTCCAGAGAACAATTACAGGAAAATATTAAATCTATTGCCGAAGAAAACGGAATTGTTTCGGATATTTTGAAGCTATCAGAAGAAAACGACTTAACTATTGAGATGGAGACTGGAACAGGCAAAACGCTTGTTTACATTAAAACCATTTACGAATTATACAAACACTACGGTTTTACAAAATTCATTATTCTTGTTCCTTCAGTTGCTATTCGTCAAGGTGTTATAGGAACTTTTAAATCTTTCAACAAACAACTTGAGAGTATTTATGGGTTTATTCCTCATGCTTTTGAATATGATAGCAAGAAACTAAGCAAGGTTACAAATTTTATTGAAGACCAACATCCATCGGTTATGATTATGACTTTGGCTTCGTTTAATTCCGAAGACAAAATCTTAAATCAGGCACAAAGGGAGGATTTATTTGCGAACATGCCTTATATTGATGCAATTGGAAAGTCTAATCCAATAATTCTGATGGATGAGCCGCAGGAAGGGATGGACACCGAAAATTCAATCAGGCAAATTGCTAAACTCAATCCACTTTTCAAATTCCGTTATTCGGCTACACACAAAGTTGTTAAAAACCTTATGTACCGCTTAACGCCGTATGATAGCTATAAGCAAGGGTTGGTAAAAAAGATTGAGGTTTTGACTGTTACCGAAAAAAACGACGAAGCAACTATAAAAATTGAACTTTCCGAAACGCAAAACGGAACAAGCGACCCAAAAGCAAAATTGAAAGCATGGCATCAATCAAAATCAACAAATAAATTTGAATTTAAATTAACTGGCTGGCTTAAAGTTGGCGACAACTTGGGTGAAAAGACAAATAATCCGAGTTATTTGAGATATAAAATAAACCGAATAAATAAAAGTCTAAGAACAGGAAAATGGAGTGTTGAATTTTCAAATGGAGCAATCATTGAAGAAAAACAAACTTCAGGAAACTTAGAAAATATTTGGGCTTTGCAATTGGAATGGCTTATTCATCGCCATTTTGTAAAATCCCAAAGATTAGCAACAAGTGGTATAAAATGTTTATCACTGCTTTTTATCGACCGTGTTGCAAATTATATGGGCGAAACGCCCATAATTAAAAACTTGTTTGTTGAAAAATACAAAGCGATATATCCAGAATATCACGAAGGAAAAACGCCAACTTCCCAACATATACAAGATATACAAGGATATTACTTTGCTCAAAAAGCAAGTGGCGAATTTGCCGACAATGAAGGAGGAATAAAGGAACAAGGAAAAATTTACGAACTTATTTTAAAAGGCAAGGAAGAACTTTTAACTATCTCAAACCCTGTTCAGTTTATTTTCTCGCATTCGGCTTTAGGTGTTGGATGGGACAACCCGAATGTATTCAACATCGCTACTTTGAACACTGCATATTCCGAAATCCGGAAACGGCAAGAAATCGGCCGAGGTTTACGCATTTGCGTAAACCAAGACGGCCAAAGGATTTATGATGCTTTAAATGTTGATGATACAGAACGCATCAACCAACTTACTGTAATCCCGAACGAGACATACGAAACATTTGTAACGCAATATCAGGAAGAAATAAAGGCTATTTACGGCACTTCAACTGCTGGCGCAGGAATGACACATACACACAAAGGCAAACCACAAGACGAGGTACATTTTAAACGCAATCCATCTGAAACCATAGATGCAGCCTTTAAACGCTTTTGGAAATCTTTGGCAAAAAAAACGCATTATACAATGGCGTTCAATGAGGAAAGCTTAATCAATACTTCTGCCGAACGGATTAATAATATCGAAATGCCCGATTATGTGATTGAAGCTTCGAGCCATCTGATAAACTCAATTACTGAAGAAGGTAAGCAAGATACATTTGGAGGAACTGAAAGCGTAAAGCAAAAAGCGAGATACACGCCATTGGATTTGGTTGAAGAATTAAGCGAAAACACAGGTATAAGTTACACCACACTTTTTAAAATTGTTGGTAAACTGAATAATCATGTCCAAATAGTAAAAAATCCACCCCGATTTATTCACGAAGCAGCAGCTATTATTCGTAACGTTGAATTAGACGAAATGCTAAGAGGCTTAGATTATCATTTAATTGGCGATAGCTATCCATTTAGCTTTAACGATTTTGTTAAAAACATAGCATCAAATGCTTATATCGACACTCCAAACAAAGGAGTATTCGACAAGATGCTAATTGATAGTGATGTTGAACGTCAATTTTCATTGGGTGCAGACAGAGACCCCGAAATAATATGTTTTTTGAAATTACCAAGTTGGTACAAAATACAAACACCCATAGGTGAATATGAACCGGATTTTGGGTTGGTTATGAAACGTAAAAGTCTTAAAAGTGGCAATGAGAGCGAGTTTTATTTTGTGATTGAAACCAAAGGAACAAACGATATTAACGATAAAAAGGCTTTAACAGAGAGTGAAGTTTACAAAATTAAATGTGCAATGAAGCACTTTGCGACACTTGGTGTTGAAGTGCATTACACCGCCCCAATTAAAGACTATCAGTTCTTTAGGACAGAAGCAGATAAAACTATTAATAAACTGATTGAAACCATATAACGATGGAAAATATAAACGATTTTATGCCTTTGAGCAACGATTGGAACAATGAACGTTTGGAAACCTTGAAAAAATTGTTCCCCGACATTTTCACCAACGAAGGCAAGCTAAATATTGATGAGCTCAAAAAGGTAGTTGACCCCGCAAGTGTTAACGAAACCGAGCGTTACGAGTTTCGTTGGTTTGGTAAAAGTCAGGCAAAACGTAATGCTTTTACGCCAAGCAATGCCACGTTAATTTATGACGAAGCGCGAAGCGTAAACCCCACAGAAAGCGAAAATCTTATTATTGAAGGTGAAAACTTAGAGGTTCTGAAATTGCTTAGTGGCAGTTATCGTGATAAAATAAAGTGTATTTATATTGACCCTCCTTACAACACAGGTAATGATTTTGTTTACAATGACAATTTCTATCAAGACAGTAAAAAATATTGGGAAGATAGTGGAGTAACAGAACAAGGAATTAAAATAGATACGAATTTTGAAACAGATGGCAGATTTCATTCAAATTGGCTTAATTTGATTTATAGCAGGTTGTTAATTGCCAGACAATTATTGCATGATGATGGTATAATTTTTATTTCTATAGATGATTCAGAAGTGACCAATCTTAGAAAATTAATGGATGAAGTTTTTGGAGAAGAAAATTTTGTTGCAATTTTTATTTGGAAATCACGTCAAAATAAAGATAATCGAACTACGACAGGAGCCTCAATAGACCATGAATATATAATCTGCTATTCTAAAAATAATGAGACAAAGGCTCTAAGAGGAAGTGAAAGAAAAACTGAACAATATTCAAATCCGGATAGTGACCCAAGAGGTGATTGGGCAAGTGGAAATATGGTTGGTATTCTCCCCGAAAATTTAAGACCAAACTGTCATTATGATTTAGTTAATCTTGCAACGGGTGTAAATTATGGCAAACCTAAAATGGGTTGGCGATACGACCAAAAAACAATGAATAGGTTAATTGAGGAAAATAGAATTTTATGGCCAAGTTCTATTGATGGTAGACCTCGTAGGAAAGTTTTTTTAAATGAGTTGTCCGATAGTTTTACTGGGTTTTCTTCTTTAATAGGCGAAAATATCTTTACCAAAGATGGAACAAAAGAAATTGAAGATTTATTTGGGTATAGAGCTTTTGATTTTCCAAAGCCATCGGCAATTATTGAGGAACTTATAGACCAAGTCACTGATAATGGTGATATTGTTTTGGATTTTTTTGCTGGTTCTGGTTCAACAGGCCAAGCTGTTTTTGATTTAAATCAGCAAAACGGCAGGATTTTAAATTTTATACTTGTTCAAATACCTGAACTCGTTCACCCTAAAAGTGAAGCAAGTCAACATGGTTTAAACAAACTAAGCGACATAACAGTTGAACGAAACAAACGAGTTATTGAAAAAATAATAGAAGAAAAGAAAAATCAACAGCCCAATTTATTTACAAATGGGCATAAAGAAGATGCCTCAAAAGGTTTAGGGTTCAAAGTGTTCAAGCTTGTTAAATCAAACTTTCCACGTGTTGAGTTTGCTCCCGACCCAGAGAAAACAGACGAAGAAAATATTGCATTGCTAAAAAAATATATCAGCGACAAAGAGGCTCAATTGGTATCGGCATTTAACCGTGATGAACTGCTTACCGAGATATTACTAAAGAATAATTTCAATCTAAATTATAAAACCGAAAAGCAAGAGCAATTCAAGAAAAATGAGATTCTTCTTGCTACCGATGGTGAAAAAGAAACATTGATTTGCCTCGATGTTGTAATTGATATGGACACTGTTGAAAATTTTAAAAAGAATATTGACAAGAAATTTATTTGCCTTGAACGCGCTTTAGACACAACAAAAAAATACAATTTAAAGCATTACATGGGTGACAAGTTTAAAGCGTTTTAGCAATGATACTTCAGCAAAAAACATTAGAAAAGCTTCGGAATTTGATTAATGAGGAAACGGAATACCGTTCTGGTCCAAAGTTGGTTGCATTCTTTAATGAATTAGGGTTTTCTGATGTTTATGTTCAGGGTTTCCCTTCTCGTTGGGTATTTACCGATGAAAAGCTTTCAAAAATTAATGGAACACCTGAAATCGACAAGTGTATTAAAAGAGTTTTTGCACCGGTAAACTTTATTACTCGATTCGCAGAATTAGATAAATTCATAAATGATTTTAACCAGTATTTGGCTTTTGATAGTTGGAAGGTTGTGCGAAACGAAAAAGAGATAACATTTGTAAAGGCAGGAAAAATAAACTTTGAAACCGCACCAGAAATTAAAGAAGATGATTTTTTAAATCGTGAGTTTAAGGATATTTCGCTTGACAAACTTGGATTGGACAGCGTAATCACTGAAACTTTAAATGTTCGTTTTGACGAGATAAAAAAGTGCTTGAATGCAAAAGCTCCGTTATCGGTTATTTTTCTTTCGGGCAGCACATTAGAAGGTATTTTGCTTGGCATTGCTTCAAAGCATCCGAAAGAATTTAATCAATCGAAAGCTGCGCCTAAAGACAGGGAAGGAAAGATAAAATCATTTTATGACTGGTCTTTAAGCAATTATATTGATGTTGCAAGTGATTTAGATTTTCTGAAAGAGGATGTTAAGAAATTTAGTCACGCACTTAGAGATTTTAGAAATTACATTCATCCTTATGAACAAGTAAGTTCACGGTTTAATCCAAATGACCAGACTGCAAGGATATGTTGGCAAGTTTTGAAAGCAGCAATATTTCAATTATGCGAAACAAAGCAATAATAAGCCAACGCACAGTCGTAAGCACATTTGCAAGCCCCCACGAGCAAACGCTCAAACCAAAGGCTTGCAAAAGAGCTTCCGCCTCTCCAGCCCACGTAACCGCCTTTCAGGACGGTTTTAGGATTGCCCACGCTCAAAAAAACAAAATAAATTTGTGCTTCGTGGCTATGACAGTGCAATTCGACAGGACACGACATGAGTTAAATAGATGAAAAACAATAACATACAACCAACACCAGCCCCTAACATCAGCTACCCGCAAGTCCGGCAGCAGTGGTTTTCGGTGGGCATCTTTCCGCCCGGGCTGCTTTTCGGCTTGACAGGAAATCGCCCGCAATCCGCCCCTGCGTGTAGCTTCCTACGTTATGGCCAAGTGTAAGGGCGACCTACACGGCAGACAATTTGCTATATAAAGACAGAAAAATAAAAAACGAAATAATGAACAGCCAACCCACAAAACAGCACATTTGCAAACCACACAAGCCGACACACGACCAAAGTTTGCAAAAGAGCTGTTTTCTTGCTGACGCTCCCGACAAAATGACTAAATTTGTAAAATAAAAAATATTGATAA
>Ga0209317_1000248_pt1 | contig 71440 bp, 62 predicted proteins | sample RifGroB2_FD_183994 | JGI IMG/M metagenome (GOLD analysis project Ga0209317, IMG submission 183994) | Soil microbial communities from Rifle, Colorado, USA - Groundwater B2 (SPAdes) (version 2) | ecosystem: Environmental > Terrestrial > Soil > Unclassified | place: Rifle, Colorado | collected...
TAGGTGGCCGACTTGAATCGGAATGGGTGGCCGACTTCGGTCGGAATGGGTGGCCGACATGAATCGGAATGGGTGGCCGACATGGGTCGGAATGGGTGGCCGACATGGGTCGGAATACGCATAAATGCCGAACATGCGGTGTTTATGTCGCGGCGCGCGTGGTTTGGCAGTGATTCGCGGTCTATTTGGCAGTGACTTTGGTTTGAAAATCAGGCGGATCCTCTGTTAAAACCCCCTTGAATCCAAGGTAGGATTTTTACGGCGCGCTTCAATGATCTGCACAATCGTGGGTAGATGCGCAGACGTGATCAAACAATGGTTCCCGTAATGCAGATAGGTGTCATCTCCGAGCAGCACGCGCTTAGGAGCATCCCGTCGATACAGTGACAAGCCTGGAATCGCGGTCACGTGCTGCTCCCCATTCTCGGTCCATCGGGCAATGCTCTTCTTCAAAGCTTCGAGCAGATCTTCCATGTTGTCATCCTCAAATGCGCGCATAAGGCCTTGTTTTCTCATCAACTTCTCTTGCTGCATACTACCCCGCCCCACTTTACGCTACAACAATTATTGGCTGTATCGGAGGATCAGGCAAGAAATAAACCGGATTGATCTACCTGCTTTGTTCGTGCAGGGGTACGATGTGGTCATTAAGTAGGTGGTACAAGGTTATGGGCAACGTATAATTTATTGCGGCCCAGTCGGCCTAAGCCGGTAAAAGGAGAAAACAATGCAAAAGCGTAAATTGGGAAAAAGCGGTCTGGAGGTTTCCGCTCTCGGGTTGGGCTGCATGGGGATGAGCTTCTCATACGGTCCGCCCGCAGACAAGCAGGAGATGATTTCGCTGCTCCGGACGGCTGTCGAGCGCGGGGTAACGTTCTTCGATACGGCGGAGGTATATGGCCCCTTCACCAATGAGGAGTTGGTCGGTGAGGCGCTCTCTGTCTGCCGCGACCGGGTGGTGATTGCCACCAAGTTCGGTTTCAACCTTGATCCGGGGTCAGATCCCAGGGGAATGCAGGGCGCGCCAGCCCTGAATAGCAGGCCTGAGCACATCAAGCAGGTCGCCGAGGCCTCGCTGAAGCGGCTCAAGATAGATTCGATCGATCTGTTCTATCAGCACCGTGTTGACCCGGCCGTGCCAATCGAGGATGTGGCGGGAGCGGTGAAGGACCTGATTCAGGAAGGCAAGGTTAGGCACTTCGGGCTTTCCGAGGCAGGTGTACAGACGATTCGCCGTGCCCACGCCGTCCAGCCCGTGACTGCAGTCCAGAGCGAATACTCCCTTTGGTGGAGACGCCCTGAAGAAGAGGTGCTGCCGACACTCGAGGAACTCGGGATCGGCTTTGTTCCCTACAGCCCGCTGGGAAAGGGCTTCCTCACTGGAAAGATCGACGAAAACACAACCTTCGACAGTTCCGATTTTCGCACCACCCTCCCCCGCTTTACACAGGAGGCCCGAAAGGCGAATCAGGCCTTGGTCGATCTGCTTGGCATAATCGCAGTACGGAAGAAGGCGACACCTGCTCAGATCGCGCTTGCCTGGCTGCTGGCCCAGAAGCCGTGGATCGTTCCCATACCCGGCACCACGAAACTGCATCGTCTGAACGAGAACCTGGGGGCAGTTGCAGTCGAGCTCACCTCCGACGATCTCAGTGAGATCGACAGCGCGTCGTCAAAGATTACAGTGCAGGGGGCTCGGTACCCTGAAAAGCTGGAGCAACTGACCGGTCGCTGATCTTGCGCGGGCGGCCGATCCGACCGAACAATAGCAAGGCTTTTTCAGCGCCGCAACGAGACCAAAACAGGAGATAAATCCATGTCCAATGCCAAAGCTTACTCCGCCGCCAGTGCAACCTCGCCGCTGGCCTCCACCACCATCCCGCGCCGAACTACGACGGAGCGCGACGTGCAGATCGAGATCCTTTTCTGCGGCATCTGTCACTCCGACCTCCACTCGGTGCGTAACGAGTGGAGCAGCATCATGCCCACGGTCTACCCGATTGTCCCCGGCCACGAAATCGTGGGCCGGGTTACCAAGGTCGGCTCCGCCGTCACGAATTTCAAACCGGGCGACCTTGCCGGGGTCGGCTGCCTGGTTGATTCCGACCACACCTGTCCAAATTGCCAGGATGGCCTGGAACAATTGTGCCCAAACCAGACCCTCACCTTCAACTCCCCGGACAAACACCTCGGGGGTGTCACCTACGGCGGCTACTCCGAAAGCATCGTCGTCGATGAGCACTTCGTTCTGCGCGTTCCTACCAACCTGAATCTTGCCGGGGTTGCACCGCTGCTTTGCGCCGGGATCACGACCTACTCGCCCATACGCCGCTGGGGCGACCTCAAGGGGAAGAAGGTCGGCGTGGTCGGCCTCGGCGGTCTGGGTCACATGGGGGTCAAATTCGCCCGGGCCTTCGGAGCCCGGGTCGTGGTCTTCACCACCTCACCCGGCAAGAAAGAGGACGCGCTCCGCCTGGGTGCCGATGAGGTCATCATCTCCAGCAACGCTGAAGAGATGCGAAAGCACGCAGGCAGCTTCGACTTTATCCTCGACACAATCGCTGCCGATCACGACATCAACGCCTACCTCAACATGCTTGGCCGTGACGGCAACATCACCCTGGTCGGCGCGCCTGAGAAACCTCTTGCCGTTTCTGCCTTTGCACTATTGTTCGGGCGCCGCAGCCTCTCCGGCTCTATTATCGGCGGCATTGCCGAGACCCAGGAGATGCTCGACTTCTGCGGCGAACATAACATCACTGCAGATGTGGAAGTTATCCCCATCCAGAAGGTCAATGAAGCCTACGAGAGACTGATCAGGTCCGATGTGAAGTACCGCTTCTCCATCGACATGGCGTCTCTCAAAGCAGAGTAAACAAAGGACGCGGGAGAAACACTGGGCCGGTCGCTGCAAGCGCACGTTCAGCGACCGGCCACGTCTCGATTACTTTTTCCCGAAACGGTTTTTTCGGTTAAATGCGTCCACCTCTTAGATCTCTATGGCCGGCAGACAAACCGTAAAGGTCGTCTCATGCCCGGGCTCGCTCTCCACCTCGATCCTCCCGCCGTTTGCCGCCACCAGGTTCTTGCAGACCACCAGCCCGAGCCCGATCCCCTTGGTCTTGGTGGTGAAGAGCGGCTGGAAGAGTTTTTCCCTGTTTTCCGGGGATATCCCAGTGCCGGTGTCAGTGACGGAGATTTCGACAAAAAACTGTGGGGGCGCCCCTTCCAGGCACCCCGGTTTGGCAGGCGCAATGCCTGCCCCTGCAAAGCGCGCGGCAATGCGTAACGCGCCGCCCTCCGGCATCGCCTGCACCGCGTTGGTGATGAAATTGGTAAGTACCTGCCCCATCTGCGGCGGGTCGACATTCAGGCTCGGCAGGGCCTCCGGGATATCGACCGTGACAATGACGTTTTCAGGAATGCTGCATCGCTTAAGGCTTTGCCGGACCAGTTCCTTCGCTGCCAGTGATTGACGCTGCGGCGGCTTTGTCCGGGCGAAATCGAGCAGGTCGGAGATGATCCTCAGGGAGTTGTCGATCTCCTGCTTGATGATTTCCAGGTATTCCTTGGTGGTTTGGTCTGCGTCGGAGAGAACCATTTTCAGATAATAAACGGCGTTACTCATCACCCCCAGGGGATTTCTGAGCTCATGCCCCACGCTTCCGGAAAGCTGGCCCAGGATGGCAAGCTTCTCTTTGCGCACCAGTTCCTCCTGAGCTTCCAGGAGTTCGCTTGTCCTTGCCCCGAGATTTTCAGCCATCTGATTGAAGCTGTCGATCAGTATCCGTATCTCCCCTCCTCCGCTAGCTACCACTTTGGTGGTGAGATCGCCCCTGGCCAGCCGTGAAGTGGCCTGCACAAGCTCGGTAATCGGGTTGAAAATTATCCTTTTGAATGCGAAGAAAAGTATTGCACCAAGGGTGAACATTGCTGTCAGGTTGAGTGCAAGTATGTATGTTATGGTTTTTTTGATTTCCTGATTGATCATGTATTCGGACATGCCAATGGAAACCTTTCCAAGGACGTCAGTGCCTGCCATGATGGGGACCGAGACGGTGAAAACCGCCTCTTTCTTCTGTATCGCCTCGATGACCTCTGGGAGTTCGCTATCTCTTGCCAAGCCCGAGAGCAGCGTTTTGACTCTTGGCAATCGATAGTTGATGCTGGCATATTGTGAAGTCAACGTTTTACCCTGCGGGTCCTGAATGATCGCATAGATGATATCTTCATCCTTATTTGCTTCATTTATTATCCCGTCCAGTTGCACGTAGTCCTTCATTATCAAAGGATCTTGACTCAGTTTGGCGATGTAGGAGGCGAGACCCTGCCCCTTACTAGACAATGTGCGATAAAGCATCGCACGTTCGTTAATCCCTATCATGATGCTTATGGCAGCAGTACTTATCAGCAGAATTCCCGAGATCAGCGCCTGGAACCTGAAACTGATGCTGTCTTTCACCTTTTTATCGGACACTTTATTCGCCTTTCCAGACATCCGCTGCCGCTTGTCGCGGCAACGAACGACCGTCCCTCTTATTCGACAAGTTTCGTCACGGATTTCATGAATGAGGGTGAAGGTCTGAAACCTCCGGCTTTGGCAGTTTTCATGTTCAGTTTCAGGTCGAATCTGCTCAGGTATCCTATGGGGATCGAAGACGGCCTGCCTCCCTTCAGAACCTTCACTATCTTCTCGCCCGCCAGCCGTCCTACTAGATACGGGTTTGCACATATCCCAAGCAGCACTCCCCTATCCACCAGATCATCTCGGTGGGTGATAGTGATCACCCGAGCCTTGGTCGCCATATCCACAATCACCGATACCTGTTTGCTGACTATTCTGCTCCCGGAAAGATAAATCGCGTCCACCGCAGGCACAACAACCTGCAGGAGAGGAATCACTTCTTCTTCCCTGGAGATGATCACCGGTACGACCTTGACGTGGGAATCTGCCAGTGCCTTTTGCAGCGCGTGGAGTTGCAGCTCGGAATTTGTCTCGCCGGGCGTGTAAAGTACCGCCAGCCTCCTTACCTGAGAGAACTCTTGCAGATAGTTCAGAACCTTGGGCATACTGACCCCTGAACTGGCACCGGTGGTGTTATTGCCGGAACTTTCCAATTTCCGGACTATCCCGCTCTCTACAGGGTCATAGACGTAGGCAAACACCAAAGGCCGGTCCTGGATCTCCCTGGCCGCGGCTATGGTCGCGGATGTGCCTATGGTGACCACCACGTCCATCTTGGCAAGCGCAAATCTGTGCGCCATTTCCGACAATTTAGCCTTTCCTCCCCGGGCGTTTACCAGGGAAATGCTCACCAATGGCTCAACTAGCCCCTCTTTTTTGAGCTGGTCCATAATCCCTTTCCAGGTTTCATAGTATGCGGGGTCTTCGCTCCACATGAGCACGCCGATCTTCTTCTCCGCCCTCGCAGCCTCGGCGGGCACTCCGAGAGCGGAGAGCAGAGCCAATAAAAATAACACCATCCATTTCTGTTTCATTGCAAAACGATCTCCCTGCCATGTGCGCCCAGGCCTGACCTGCCCCGGAACGCGGCCCACCGGCGAATTAATCTACAGTCTTGGTCACCATCTTCATAAAGGAGGGCGCAATCCGAAAGCCCCCTTTTCTAGCCGTCTTCATGTTGAGGATCAGGTCCAGTTCTTTAAGCGGCAGGGTTTCAAAGGGGATAGCCGACGGGTGCACCCCGCCCTTCAGGATTTTTGCACCTTTTTTCCCGGCCAGACGGCCCATCCTGTACTGATCTGCCGCCATGCTCAGCAGCACCCCATCGTTGGCCAGATCGTCAAGATGGGTCACCGTGAGGACCCTTGCCCTGGTAGCCGAGTCCACGATCGATACTGCGTTTTTACCGACAATTCCGCTGCCGGTCAGATAGATCGCATCCACCACCCTTAAAACCTCCGGCAGCAACTCGGGTATTTCTTCAGCCAGGGTCAAAGGAACCGGTACGATCCTGATCCGGAAACGGTCCTGCAGTTCCACCAGGTCGGTAAGGACAGCCTCGGAGTTCTTTTCATGGGGGGTGTACAGCACTCCGATTCTTTGTACCGGCGCCAACTCCCTCAAATTGCTAACGAGTCGGGATAGCGGGAATTTCGGGCTCACGCCGGTCGTGTTGTTTCCCGAGCTTTTCCATTGCAGGGCTAATCCGGACTCCACAGGGTCGTATGCCCCGCATACCAGCGGCACGTCCTTTATCTCATTGGCAACTGCCAGGGCTGCGCTGGTGCCGAACGCAAAGATCAGATCGAGTTTTAAAGAAGCAAAATTACGCGCAATTTCCGCCGCCTTGGCCTTACTTCCCCCCGCATTCTCAAGATAATACTTCACTCCCGGTTCCCTGAACCCCTCTTTTGCCAGCTGTTCCAGAGCGCCTTTTCTCTGGGCGGAATAGCGACTCTCCTCGCCAAACAACAGCACACCTATTTTTTTGGCAGCTTTGGCCTCCGCGCAAAGCGGCTGAAGCATGAGAAAGAGAGCGATAAACAGAGACAAACCCGCTTTGATTCGGGAACCGATGCTTTTATTGCCAGGCACCGCTCCCCTCCCCTTTTCAAGCAGGAAACTGTTCATTGCGCGGAAGCGTATCGCGGCTGGCCGCAGCTGCGTTCGATCCGCATTGCCAACGATTCCCTGCACTTTCCGTCCATGTTGAACTCGTAGCTCCTGAATGCGTCCCTTACGTTTTGCCGCAGCAGCCCCAAGTCCAATGGCTTGGATAGCACCTTGTAGACGGCGCCCAGATTGACGGCCTCGATGACCATCTCCTGGTCGGCGTATCCCGAATGAAGTATGCGGACCGTGTCAGGATGGATCTCCTTGATCCGGCGCAACAACTCGATGCCTTTCATGCCCGGCATCCGGTGATCGCAGACCACCACCCCCACCAGATTGACCGCCAGCAGTTCCAACCCGTCTTCGGCACAGCTGGCGGAGAGTATCCGGTATCCTTCGTTATCAAGCATCTGTTCCAGAACTCTGAGGGCGGAGAGGTCGTCATCTATCAGCAGGAGTGTCCTCTCGGTGCGGGAGCCGCTTTTGGGCGGGATTTCCAGCTGCCGTTCCTCACGGAGCAGCAACTCGAATTGATCAGCGGGAAGCGGCCTGCTGAAGAAGAACCCCTGCATCTCGTCGCACCCGTGGGCGCGCAGGTAGGAGAGCTGTCCAGCGGTTTCGACCCCCTCTGCGATGACGCGCAGGTTCAAATTGTGACCCATGGCGATGATGGACCTGGCGATAGCCGCACTATCCGGGTCGACCGTGACCTCCCGGACAAAGGAGATGTCGATTTTCAGCTTGTCAAAGGGGAAACGTTTCAGGTAACTCAGGCTGGAGTATCCGGTGCCGAAATCGTCCATTGCCATCTTTATGCCTAACTGCTTCAATTCGTTCATGATGAGCATGGCACTTTCCACGTCGTGCATGAGCATGCTTTCTATGACCTCCAGCTCCAGGCAGCTCGGCGCCAGGCCGGTCTTGCGCACGATCCGATCAACGGCAGCGCAGAGGTTTCGATCCCTGAACTGGGTGGGCGAAAGGTTCACCGCCAGGGTGAGCAGGGGCAGACCCGCCTCCTGCCAGGCACGATTCTGCGCGCAGGCCGTCTCCAGCACCCATTCGAAAATCGGGCCGATCAGGCCGAGCTCCTCCGCCAGCGGGATGAACGCGGTAGGTGAAACCATCCCCAGCTCGGGGTTTTGCCAGCGCAGCAGCGCCTCCATGCCGTTCACCCGTCCGTTTGCCAGATCCACCTGCGGCTGGTAATGCACCGTCAGCTCATCGTGTTCCAGGGCCCGGCGCAGGTGCTTTTCCATGATCATGCGCGCAAGCGAGCGGGCGTTCATCTCGCGGGTGTAGAACTGGAAATTGTTTCGCCCCTGTTCCTTGGCGCGGTACATGGCGGCATCGGCGTTTTTCAGCAGGGTCTGGGCGTCATCGCCATCCTTGGGGTAAACGCTGATACCGATGCTGCACGAGATGACCAGTTCCTGGCCATCGATCAGCAGGGGAAGCGAGAGGGACTCGCGAATCTTCTGCGCCACCGGACCCACGTCCTCGCTGTTGCCCAGATTGGTCAGGACGACCACGAACTCGTCCCCGCCATGGCGCGCCACCGTGTCCGACGCGCGCACGCATGCCTTCAGGCGCTCCGCCATGGTTTTCAACAAGCTGTCTCCCACGCTGCGCCCGAGACTGTCGTTCACGAACTTGAAATAATCGAGATCGATGAAGAGGATAGCGAGTTCCTGCCGGTAGCGCTTTGCATGGAGGGCGAACTTTACGATCAGGTTGGAGAGCAGGTTTCTGTTGGGCAGATCGGTCAGCTCGTCATGAGTAGCCTGATATTCCAGCTGCTCTTGGTAGCGTTTCTGCTCGGTGATGTCGTTGATGACGCCGACGAAATGGGTCACCTTCCCTGCATCGTTTCCTACCGGCGCAATGGAGAGCGCATTCCAGAAGAGGCTTCCGTCTTTTCTGTAGTTGCGAAGCACCGCCTGGCCATCCCTTTGTTCGCGAAGCGCAGCGCGGATTTCCTCCAACCCTGGCTGTTCCTTGTCGCTCCTCGCCAAAAGCCGCGCATTCTGCCCCAGCACCTCTTGACAGCTGTAACCTGTGATCTGCTCGAAAGCAGAGTTGGCGTAGACGATCGGATTGCCCGGCAAGGTGATGTCGATGATCATGATTCCGTTGCTGCTCGCTTCTATGGCCCGTTGACGCAGACGCAGCGCCTCTTCCGCCCGCTGCGTCTCCATTGCCCTCTTCACATGGAGCAGGAGCAGGTCCATATCGTACGGCTTCAGCATATACGAATAGGCCCCCCGATTGGCCGCTTCGATGGCCGAGTCGACCGTGGCCTGTCCGGTGAGGACGATGGCCTGGGTGGCGGGGCTCGCCGCTTTCATGCGTTCCAGCACGTCGAGCCCAGGTATGTCAGGCAGGCCCAGGTCGATGAGTGCCAGACTGATGAACTGCTGCCCAAGCAGGGCGAGTCCCTCTGCTCCGCTCTCCGCGGTCAGCACCGGATACCCCTTGATCCTGAAGATGTCGGAGAGCGATTTCCTCATGTTCTGGTCATCGTCTATTATTAATATGGTCGCTGTTTCCATCTGTCCTCTCCAGTTGCCTGCGCCGGCCTGGCCGCTATCTTTCGCTTCCATGGACGGGAAGCTTGACCGTAAAGCAGGTCCCCTTCCCCGGTCGGCTCTCCACCTCGATCCGCCCGCCGTTTGTCTCCGTCAGGCTCCTGCAGACCACAAGCCCAAGGCCGATCCCTTTGGCCTTGGTGGTGAAGAGCGGCTGGAAGAGCTTTTTCATGTTCTCAGGCGTGATGCCCTGTCCGGTGTCGGCGACACCTATGTCAAGGAAACCGGGTGGCGCTCCAGTCCCGACGTCTACGACAGGTGAGCCGCCCGGGTCCTTCCCTGTATCCAGAGCCAGTCGTGCCGAGATATGCAGCGCGCCTCCATCTGACATGGCCTGCACCCCGTTGGTAATGAAATTGGTCAGTACCTGCTCCATCTGCAGAGGATCAATGTGGAGATGTGGGAGTCCTTCCGTAATATCGACAGTGACCGTGACATTATCCGGAACGGCGCAGCGCACGAGGCTTCTCCTGATGAGCTCCTCCGGCGCGACCGGGCTTAGCCGGGGTGGCCTGGTCCGGGCGAAGTCGAGCAGGTCGGTTATGATTCGACTGGAGTTCTCGATCTCAGTGCCGATAATCCCCAGGTATTCCTTCACGGTCTCGTCCGACTCAGCCAGGACCATCTTCAGGAAGTAGAGGGCGTTGCTCATCACCCCGAGGGGATTCCTGAGCTCGTGCCCGATGCTCCCCGACAGCTGGCCTAAGATGGAGAGCTTCTCCTTGCGCACCAGTTCCTCCTGGGCGCCCTGAAGCTGCACGATTTTTTGCCCCAATTCCTCGTTTAACCGGCGGATCTCTCGCTCATCCCGCTTGCGCCCGGTGATGTCGGTGGAGATCCCGCAGACCGCGTAGGGCTCCTCCTGCGCGTCGAACAGCGGCGCCTTGATCGACAAGAAGGTGTGCATCCCGTCATCCTGTGGCGCCTCCTCCTCTACCTCCATGGCCGTCCCGGCAGCAAGCACACGCCGGTCGAAGGCTTGGAAGGCATCAGCGAATGTTTTCGGGAAGATATCGGCGTCGGTCTGGCCGATAATCGTGTCCCGCCTGACATGGAACAGTTCCTCGAAACGACGGTTGATCAGCAGGTAGCGCCCCTCGCGATCCTTCACATAGATAACGGCCACCGAGTTGTCGATGATCGCCAGCTGCAGTTGCCGGCTTTCCAGCAGGAGCTTTTCCGCCCGCTTGCGCTCGGTAATGTCCAGGTGACATCCCAGCATCCGGACCGGCTGGCCTTGCGCGTTGCGAAACACCTCGCCTTGGGCGTAAATCCAGCGATACGCCCCGTCCTTGTGCCGCAATCGATATTCCGCCGCGTATTCCGGGTATTTGCCTTCCAGGCACGCGTGCAGTCTGGACATGGTTGAAGCGTGATCGGCCGGGTGGACACGCTCTTCCCACTCGCTGAACTCATTTGCCAGCTCGTGTTCCTGGTAGCCCAGTTGGCGTTTCCATTGCTGCGCGAAGACAATTTTCTTTTTGGAGAGATCCCAGTCCCACAATCCGACGTTGGAAGCCTGCACGGCTAACCTGAGTCGTTCCGCGCTCTGCCGCAACTCGCTTTCCATGCGGTGGCGGCAGATGGCGATGGCGGTGATGTGGGTGGTGATTTCGATGAGCCGGCGATGATGCGGTTGCGGAAGACCGGGCTGGCGGTAATACATGGCGAAGGTGCCCAGCACCCGTCGCTGCGCGTCGAAAACAGGCGTGGACCAGCAGGCACGCAACCCGTGCGGTAGAGCTACCGCTTTGAATTCGCTCCAACGCGGGTCGGTGGCGATGTCCTCCACGTAGACAGCTTCGGCGCGAAAGGCCGCCGTGCCGCAGGAGCCGACCTCCGGCCCGATGGAGACCCCGTCGATCGCAGCCGAATATGCCAGCGGGAGACTGGGCGACGCCCCGTGATGGAGGTGAATCCCCTCCTCGTCCAGCAGCAGGATCGAGCCGAGCATGCCCGGCGCGTGCTTCTCGATGAGGCGCACCAGGGTGTCCAGCGATTCTGTCAGTGGCGCGCCTGAGGCTACCTGTTCCAGCACCAGCATCTGGTCGTTCAACAGCGCCTCGCCCTCTTTACGCTCTGCGAGTTGCTCCTGCCACTGTTTATCGGTAATTGGGGCCGATTTCATATGTGCGCTCCTGACGTTTTGCGCTGATTGACCAGAAGCGCCAGCTGGAAAAGAGACGTGGTCAGCCCCGGAAGGGTTGTAGGGAGAGAAGGCATGCTCAGCATGACCAGGTGCTCAGCTCGACCCTGTTTCTTCCCCCCTCTTTGGCGCGGTAGAGGGCGGCATCCGCCGCCTTGACCAGGGTTTCCTTGTCCGGCATGCCATCGCGGTATCCGGCGACCCCAAGGCTTATGGTGACCCCCGCCTCCCGCTCCACCGCAGCTCGCAACCTCTCGGCAGCGTCCAGTGCCATGGAAAGCTCGGTGTCCGGGAGAAGGACGAGGAACTCCTCCCCCCCGTAGCGGAATACGTAGTCCGACTTTCTACTCTGGGCCATGAGGATTTTGGCCAGGATGACCAGCAACTGGTCTCCCCCCTGATGGCCGTAGGTGTCGTTGTAGATCTTGAAATGGTCGATATCCAGCATGATGACCGACTGATTCTGGCCGTGACGCCTGGCCAGCTCGAAAATCTTCTCCAGCTGGATTTCCAGGAAGCGCCTGTTGGCGAGCCCGGTAAGCGGGTCACGAAAGGATATGGATTTGGCTTCTTCATAGAGGCGGGAATTGTTTATGGCGATCCCTATCTGGCTCCCCAGGGAGGTGAGGAGCGGTGTCAGGCTTTCGCGTACTTCAGTCTCCGGATCGGTATAGAGTGAGATGAGGCCAACCACCGTGTTGACCGCCTTCAAGGGGATGATGATACGACCGCACGGTTCCGCCTCAGAGTGGCAGGAAATTTGTTTTCCCCCTGTATCGCGGAGGATGACGACTTCCCCGCTTGCCAGCGCTCGCCCGCAGAGGCATTGTCCTTGGTAGATTTCCTGGCATGGCTCCAAGATCGTCTCCGGGAGGCTCACGAAGGTGGCCAGGCGGACCCTGCCCTCGTCCACGAGATATATCCCCCCGCGCACCTCGAACGGGAATATTCTGGTCCGCACCAGAACCTGCAGGACCTCATTTAACAACTCATTCATCTCAAGGGTCTTGCTGGTCGCCACGGAGATCTCGCGGAGCGTCATCAGCTCGGCATTCATCCTCTCCAGCTCGATATGATGCTGAGCGATCTCCTCCTCAGCCTGCTGCTTCTCAACTGCGCGCCTGATGTGGTTTAGGAGCTGGTCAATTTCGTACGGCTTGACCATGTAGGAGAAGGCCCCCCTGTTGGTAGCCTCAACTGCCGAATCGATAGTGGCCTGTCCGGTGAGGACGATCACCTGGGTCAGGGGGAAATCGACCTTGATCCTGGCCAGCACATCCAGCCCGGGAATGTCCGGGAGCCCGAGGTCGAGCAGGACAAGGTTGGCCCCTTTCTCTCGCAGGACGACCAGGCCCTTTTCACCGTCTTCGGCCATGACGGTTTGATACCCTTTCATCCTGAGGATGTCGGAGAGGGTCTTTCTCAAGGTGGGATCGTCGTCTATGATAAGTATGCAAGCTTTATCCATCCTGCCCTCTTCAAATTGCCGTTTAATCCGTAGCTCTATCGGCTCCGGTGTCTGCTGATCATTATCCGAAGCGAGCACCTCTGGGCGTTAATAAGGTTTTCAGATGCCCCGCCTTCTGTCATTCAATGGCAAGAGAAAGTCAATACGGTTCTCTCAGCAAGGCCCGGAGCTTGCCGCGGCTGGTATCCTCGATGATCGCCACCAGTTTCTCTATCTCCAGCGGTTTGTAAAGGCAGGTGTAGGCCCCGATCTGCTGCGCCCTTTCTATGGAAACCATTGATTCACCATGGTGCCCCGTAACAAGCACCACCGGTTTTGTCGGGTATTTCCCGCGGATCTCCTTGAGGACGTCAACGCCGTCCGCCTGGCCCAGTTTAAGGTCGAGGACCACGAGGAGCTTGTAGTCCTCCTCCAGATGTCCCATGACGCTGTCCGGGTCGGCCTCCGTCTCTACCAGGTACCCACGCTCCATGAGGATGTCCTTGAGCGTCCTGCAGAACATGGGATCGTCGTCGATAATGAGTATGCTTTCCTCTTTCCTTAACAGCGCCAGGAATGAGAGGACAATCTGCAGGTCAATTGGTTTGGTAAGGACTGCATAGGCCCCCAGCCGGCTCGCTTCCTCGGACTGATACTCGCTGGCGTTGGCACTCATCAAGACGACGGGGAGATCCGGCGCCACTTCCCTGATTCTCTTCAGAGCCTCCACCCCGTCAATCCCGGGCATCTTGAGATCCATCAGCACGCAATCGAAGCTTTCTTCCCGCGCCTTATGCACGGCTTCTTCACCGCTGTAGGCCGGATGGGCGTCATGCCCCTTTACCCGCAGAATATCGCAGATCGTTTTGACCATCCGTCGATCGTCGTCGACTACAAGCACCTTCTGTTTTTCGGACATATATCCACCATTTGCAGTTAAAGGACCTCCGTAAAGGCAGTCCCTTCGATTTCAAAATGACTGACGTCATTTCGCCCATCGTTTTATGCCGATGCAAACTTATCGGGCTGGCCCAGTCAAAGTGCGACTTGTTACCGGCCAAATACCGCGACTACTAATTCTTCTGTGAATATTTAGTATAATGCGGGTAGAATTCAACGTGGCAAGTCAATACAGGAAAAAATCTCAGTCTTAAGAGAGAAGATACAGTAAGATCCGACATTACAACACTAATAAAGAAAATTGCCATTGCAGCTGGACATGGAAAAGAATCACACAACCGTAAGCTCTATTAGCTATAATAGCAACTTGGTTTTTTCAAATTAACGGCAACTTACTATTTCCAAATTATCAGGATCACATCCACAACGTTAATAAGCTAATATGTGATGCCAGTTACTGGAACAACAGCAGAGCTGACTTCAGCTGTCTATCAGTATCCGATTTAACATCATCAGTTCCCGAAGACGGTTCCTAACGGTCCCTCCCCACCCAAAAAAAAACACGTTATCGACCGCAAGGATTATTAGTCACCGCCGGCAAGTCTGGGACATGCTTACCCCTATCATCTCGGATCCGCTAGTATAGCTTGAGCACCCACAGCATCCACCATATACGGCAGTTATATCAAATACGGTGGATTTCGCGGGAGGATTCCATTGGCACCCTTCAGTTTCGTTTCTGAATCTCCCTGTGTTATCGGACTGTTGCCCTAACGGTATTTTGCAGCTCTTTACTGGCGCGCTAGTTGCAACCTTAGAACTATGCATAATCTGTGGGCGCAGCAATCTTTTCTGGACGAAATGGAAGTTTTTAGCAGGGCTTGAAAAGTAGCAAACTGGAAATAAGTTAAAATGTTGCTGGCAAGTTTCCTGATAGTACGATTCACCAAGCCCACCTTAAGGCGGGCAAACTCACAGAGGGGGTATCGTTTATGTCGAAGAAAATAGGCAAGATTTTCAGTTTGGTGGGGCTCTGCTTACTGTCGGCCCTGGCGGTTGTCCAGCTGCCGGGATGTGGCGGTGGCAGTAGCGGTTCTGCGCCAACCGGTACGCTTCAGGTCGGAGTAACTGACAAGCAGAGTGACGAGTTTGCCAATGTATTTATCGCCATCAAGGAAGTGCGTGTCGTGCCGGCCGGTCTGGAGGGCGCAGCCGACAACGATGCTCGACTGCCGGTCATCGTTACCTACGACACCCCGCGCTCCGTGGATGTCCTCACGCTGCGCTTTAAGCAAGAGATACTCGGCACCATCACCCTCCCAGCCGGGAACTACAACCAGGTGCGTCTTATCCTCGCGCCAAACCCTCCCGGCCAGGGAAATGAGCCGGTCAACTACCTCACCTTGAAGACGGCGCCAACCGTGAAGATCCCTCTGACGACTCCCAGTGCGCAACAATCCGGTCTTAAGGTGCTGGGTCGTTTCGAGGTGAAGCCGGGAATCATCAACGCCATTCTCATTGACTTCGACCCGAACACAGCCATCGTGGCACGCAATAACGGTGACTTCAACCTGAAGCCGACCGGCATCCGCCTCACCCAATCGACAACCCTTCTGACCGATTTTGGTTCGCTGTCAGGCACAGTGGTATCGACCTTTAGCGATTGGTCCAGTGCCACGGTCTCGGTGTTCCCCGAGGGCGGAGCAAACGCGGCAGCTTCCGGCACCATCTTCAGCAATTTTTCCAGCAACCGCTGGGAGGCGCCGTTCAGTGCCTTTGTCCCAGCAGGCTCCTACCGGCTTCATGTGCTGGCTAATGGCTTTGTCCCCTATTCCTCGCCGTTGCAAACGGTAACCACAGGGAGCGATACCTCAGTGGGCGAGGTTTTACTAAAGAGCCCCTGAGACCGTTGCACCAAATAATACAAAGGGCGCTTTCTCCGCGAAAGCGCCCTTTGTACATCTACCCTTTACTGAAATCTATATCACGCAGCCGCATGCAGATTGATCTGTTCCAGCAGGTGGACGATCAGCGTGGCACCGGGATCACCGAAGACGCCGTCCAGCCCTTCGTTGTGCAGGTCGGTAAAGGGAGGCTCGTACAGCAGCCCCGGATTCATGGTCCCGTTGTGGGTCAGATAGCTGATGACCTGATCGATGAACCTGATCTGGGTGGCCGAATAGATCGTGTCGTGCAAGAATTCGCCGAACGCCTCGGTGGCGGCCTCCCGATCCAGTCCGACCAGACTGCGGATGAACGCTCCCAGGCTCGGCTGGCAGCCGAATACCTTTTCGAAGCGCTCCCGGCTCCCCACCTCCTCCGAGGCAAAAAGCAGGCGCTCCAACTCATCCAGATCCTGCTTGGTGATCTGCCGGTTCATACGCAGCTTGTTGATGGTGATGTGATCGGCGTTGCCGCGGACGAACTGCTCCACCTTCAGCCGGTACTGCCGCATCTCCTCAGCACTGGCGTAGCCCTGCACGAATATCGGGGTATGCTCGCCGATGGTATCCCTGAAGTCTGTATAGACTATTTCCAGCTCGCCCTTGTCCAGAAAGCCGATCAACCCTCTCAGGCGGACACGCACATCCTCCAGCATCGGCAGCGTGCTGCCGGCCCAATAGCTGTCAGTTTGCAGATCCAGGATCAGCTCCATCTGCTGCGCCACCATCGGTATGGTCCCCTTCCCTTCCAGTCTCGCTGCAATCTCCGTCACCTTGAGCCGGTACCTTTCGAAGGAGCCGGATTTCTCCAATAGCGCCAGTTGCAGGTTCAGCATCAGAAGGTCAAAACGCTTGGCGGTCTCGTCCTCCTGTGGGAGCTCCGCCGGCAGTCCCGCCAGGTGGAGCGTCACCTCCAGGGTGTCCTCCGGGCTCAGTCCGATCCACTGCGAGCGCTGGGTGAATTTCTCCAGTTGCCGGCGATGGGGGCGGACGATGAAGTTCTCCGGATTCATCCCCAGAACCTCGCCATGCAGGGTGTCTTCAAGGTTTCCCCGCAACCGCTTTTCTCCGGCGGACCCAGGGTAGTCGGGTCTTTGCAGCAGCACCAGCAGGCTCAGCCGCTGTTTAAAGATCTTTTTACTGAGCGACTCCTGGCCTGTGCCCTCCACCCCTTCCGGATTTTCGGCGAAGAACTCGAAGTTCTGGCAGTAGTCGAAGACGTGGAAGTTCTCCTTGTCCTGTCCCGGCCCGAAAAGATCCTTGCACAGGCGGGTGCCGCGCCCCATCATCTGGTGAAACTTGGTCTTGGAGCGGACCAGCTTGAAAAATACCAGGTTCACGATCTCGGGCACATCGATGCCGGTGTCCAGCATATCCACCGAGATGGCTATGGCCGGGTCGTTTTCCTTCTGGGAGAAGTCGTCCAGGATGTCCTGGGCGTAGGTCTCGTAGTTGTCGATCACCCGGCAGAACTTCCCCTTCAGGTGGGGATAATTCTTGTCGAAGCGCTCCTGGACAAACATGGCGTGGTTGTGATTCTTGGCAAAGATGATGGTCTTGCCGAGCCGGTCGCCCCCGGCCACCTTGACGCCGTAGCGCATCAGGTGCTCCAGCACCTTGTCCACCGTATCAATATTGAAGAGCCAGTTGTTTAGCGCCGATGACTCGATCTGCTCCGGCATCCCGCCGGCTTCCTCGTCCCAGAATTTAGCTTCGTACTCGGCCTGTTCCTCGGCGGACAGTTCGTTATACTTCACCCCTTCCCGCTGGAACTTGAGCGGCACGGAATGCGCCCTGGGCGGCACCAGGTATCCGTCCGCCACCGCCTTTTCCAGCTCAAAGTAAAAGGTCGGGACCCCCTTTTCCAGCTCGAAGAGCGAATAGGTATTGCGGTCCACCTCGGTGTGGAGGGAATCGCTGCTGCTGATGGTTTTTTCGCTGTGGACGGCCAGGTTGCAGATTTTCTGGATGGTGAGGATCTTGGGGAAGAGGCAGGGTTCCAGGTTTTCCCGGAAGGTCGGTTCGTGGATCAGGGCGGCCAGGTTGTCGGCGTATGGTTGCTTGAGATAGGAGTCATTGGCATAGAGCCACTTCACCGCCCGTTCCAGCGAGCGTCGGGCATAGAAGCAGCTGGTCCGCGGGGCGCTGTTGACGTTCTGCTCGGCTTCGCGGGCAGTTTCGTACAGTTGGGGCCAGTCGTTGTTCAGGAAGGTGAAATTCGACATTGCGTCTCCATCATAGCAATTCAACCCTTTGCGTCAGTCATACTCCATGAATTGCGACCTGTTGCAATGAAAGAACGTGAGGTCAGGTTTTAGGCCCTTTCACTCATCCCCTCTTTCCGCCTTCTCCCCCATCTGCACCACTACCCTGTTTTTCTGAATGATCTTCCGGAATGGCTCACTCGTTGTCGCCCAGTCCACCACATCCACCTTGATGGTCAGGTCGGATTCGTCGAAGGATTCGCGCAGGTCGGCCATGATGGCAATTGGCAGTGCCTGTTCGGAAATAATCGCCAGATCCAGATCCGAGTAAGCCTTCGCCGTCCACTTCGCACGAGACCCGAATCCCCAGACTTCATATCCTGGAACGCATGTCCTGAGGATGCGTTTTACTTCTTCCCAGTCATGTGGATTTAGGTCGATATTTGGCTGATTGGTCGTCTCAGTCATACCTTATTACTTCTCTCAACAAGTTGCTCATACAAGTATTTGGCCTCTTCCAGGAAGTCTGGGACGATTGAGTAGACGGCTTCAGCCTTGCCTTCGTCATAGGTATGACTGCTATCAGTGCGGGCTTGGCGGTAAACCCGCCAACGCAACCAATCGGAGCGCAAAATGCCTTTCTCATTTCCAGTTCGAATGAGATTCTGAAACGTGCTCAGGTCAATTTCCTCGGGACTTGCGGCTGTTTCTTCAAGGTATCGCTTGAGCATCTTGTGGCTTAACTCGTAAGTAAATTCAAAACATTGAATGACCGAGTTGCGCAGTTGTTCAAACAAATCTGGGTCACTTTTAGCAATCGGAGAATGGGCATACTTCAGACTTTTCTCAAGCTGGCTTATCGCGCTCTGGAGCGAGCTAAAATCGAGACTCATATTGTCACCACGCTTAAAAGGAAGTGTAATAAATAGGGTTTGCATCGAATCCCAAAAGCCCCACGGTCAATTCGCGCAGCCAGTGACTGTAATCCTTGAGCAAATGTACGAAAGTCTAGCCTGGTGCAAAATTGCCGGTGGAGTACTGGTCCCTGAATCCCTGAAGCACCATCTTGTGCAGTCACCGGTAGCCGGCAGATTATCGATAGACTTCCCGACGGTGGCCTATTTAGACAACCAGGACTGTCAAGATTTCCTGCTCGATGCGGTAGATGATGCGATAATCGCTTACTCTCACTTGATACAGTCCGTTGCTGTTCTTGAGTTTTTTTACTCCCGGCGGCAAGGGCTCGTCTGCCAGTCCAAGGATGCAGGCATCCAGCCGTTTCAGCACTGGTTTGGGGACAGCAGTTAGATGCCGGATAGCTGCCTTGGTCAATTCAATCCGGTAGTCATTCAAGCCCCAGCTCACGCCGCAAATCCTGATAGGAAACCCGCTCGTCGGACTCTGCCAGGGCTGCCTTGGCAGCTTCTACGTCCATTCGATCTTCCAACTCTTCGAGAAGCTCCAAGTCTTCAACCGGTACAATCGCTACCAGTTTTTTACCGCGTCGGGTCAGGATAAAGCGCTCCTTTCCGAACGATGCCCGGTTGATGACATCGGCGAAATCGTTGCGGGCTTCTGCTGTTGATATTTTTGTCATGCCGGCTCCTCCAATTGTACAAATCGTACGTTATGTACAGGGGAAGGTCAAGACTTTAGATAGTGCGGACTCTCGCCATAAGACCGCCATAAAAGTAGCTGTGTTATTGCGATTCTTGTTGTATACTCGCTCCATGAAAAAAACATTACTCGAAACCAATCCCTATCTGAAGGATGCCGCCAAGCGGACGATTGCGTTGACTCGTAACATTGAAACCTCTTCGGCCATAGAGGGTATTTGGGTTAAGCGCGACGCGAAAAGCGGCCAATTCATCTCGCTGAAAAAATCCGTCAAGTCTCCAGAGAAAGCCACAAAGACCTCTCGATAACATCACAATAAAGCATCTTCATCGGCTGGTAGTTCATGTCCAGCCCTGCCCGAACCGCTGCAAAGTACTCCTCCCTTCGAACACCGATCATCTCACTGAATTCAAGAATTGGCAAACCTGCCTGAAGTGCCATTGTGTTGCCAGCAGCCTTCCAAGCCTGCCGTTTCCTTCCCGGAAAGGATGGATCAGCATCAGTTCCACATGCACCTCCGCCAGAGCATGTGCTACATCATCGCGGGTCGGGAAAATGCATGGCGTGTACTGGCGCAATTGCCTGCGTTCGAACTCGCCCAGCAATATGGGGATGACATGCGCCATGGCAAAACCAAAGTCCCCTTTGCTGAGATTGACACTTCGTGGCTTGCCGGCCCATGGATATATTCTGCCCAACCATAGTCGGTGAATCCGGCAGAGGTCTTCGACGGTGAATGACTGATCGCGGGAAACCTCTCCAATCAGTTTTTCCTGAATACGCCACAACTCCGCTGTCTCGACGATTTCCATCTCTTCCGGGCTCGTGATGCCGACAAGGTTTCGCAGCACTTTACCATCGGAGCCGGGCTCGTACTGGTCTTCAAGCAGGTGGGATGTCTTGTAGCGGTCGGTCATGTATCAGCCTATTTTCATAGCCATGTTCGAAATGCTTAAATGTAAAGCCTGACCCGCCGACTTCCACTACAGATCGAAACCATAATACTGGCGGGTGTCAACAGTCGATTTAGTATAGGTGTTCTTTACACCGAGCATTGCTAAGATGAGCCTAGCGTTGAAATTCGTCAACTCATGCTCTATAGAAGGTATGTCCGTGGGGTAGGCAAAGCCGATGGGTGAACAGCCGTAAAGACCCTTATTCCCCGGCGATTCCGCTTTCGGTATTATAGTCAGCGTCCCCAGACTCGATCTATCCGCAGAGTACTGGTGAACCGGCTCGGAATGATGAAGATACGCGATCTGTTTGATCTCAGTACATAACGATGCCACCAAGATTCCCGTACAAAGAACCGGTCGCACATCTTGGTTCTATGGGGCCCATATTGCACCCAGACTCGGTCCGTCTACAGTCCTTGTAGCCGACACAGGTACTTCCACAGTATGATATACCCACAATTGGTATGTAAAAGCAGTCCTGGCAAGCCGGCGCCGGTCCTTCCGAACCACCGCACCCTCCACCGCCTCCACCTGTGTCAATCATCCTCTGCGCAACAGCATTTAAATCCCTCGGCAACGGAACAGGCCAACTCCAATTAACAAGAAACTCTTCAGCCGAAAGGTCACCATCCTGGACTGGAAACGAGGTGCCCTGCACGGCATCTTGCAGACACTGCAATGCAACGACATCTTGCCCCTCGGAGAGAGTTGATCCTAAGACCTTCATTTTTTCCGCTGCCCAGCCACTTTTTCCTTTCTTATAGTTAAACTCAATTGCTATGGTCCCCTGGCCTTTTACACCTTGCCAGCAGTCTCTCATTTTGGGAACTACCCTATTATGAAAATAGTGGTTAATCCTATTCTGCGTAGCGATTGCTCTCTCACATGAGATACTTTGCACTGCTTGGTGGGACGGCTGCACGTTTACTTGAGGAGTTTGACCATGCATGCAGGCCTGCAATGACCAAATCATAGCGACAATGAGAAGTCTGGTAGCCAATTTCATGAATGTTATCCTCATTTGGCACAAGTGCCGTTAGTTTACGGCGCCTCCCGGCCCGGTATTGGGGGTCGACGCGCCATCCCAGATGGCTACTGGCTTAAAAGATGAAAATTTGATATTGCTTGGACACCGGGCAAAGCAGTATGCAATTAAGACGTTTTTCCAAGTCAGCGATGTCCTTGCACGCCTTTAGGCACTTATACTCATCATCTCCCATTTGGTTTGGGCGGCTGGTAGCTGTTTTAGGAACTGCTACTATTGTTGACTTCCCATCTGTAGCTATGGTTACCTCCACATTTTCGCTTTGGTTGATAAACGTTTTTGTATTGAATCCTTGAATCTCTTTTTCATGTAGTTTCACCGTAGTGCCAGTGCACTGGCAGCCAAGTAAACTACTGGCAAGCAAAAGTCCACCTATGAGCGAGATTGAAGATTTCATTTTAGTACCTCCGCAGATTTTGGTTTCGTCCCCTGTCATGCCCTTATCCGTGAACGTAGTTCTTCATGAGAAATCTTGCTGCACTGCTGGGAATTATATCACGGATTAGATGGTCTTCATCCTGTGCATGCCGATCCACTGCCGACTGGCCTTCGCGACCGGCCTGGCATTCCGGCCAAGCCGAACTGCCGTTCCTGAACATACCCCAGCGTCGAGCCGTATGGGTGCTATACCCGCAAAAAGCGGCATCGACAGGGGGTTACTCCCCATCGATGCCGCTTTTGCTTTGTCCCCGACCCTTTTTCCGAACCCGATCTACTTCAAAAACTGTCGCAGCACATAGGGCAGAATGCCGCCGTGCCGGAAGTAGTCCAGCTCATTTGAGGTGTCGATGCGGACCAGCACCGAGAACTGCCGTGCAGAACCGTCCGCGGAGCTCAGTTTCACCTGAAGGCTCTGCCCTGGAGAAAGCGAGTCAAGACCTTCAATGTCGAGGGTTTCCGAGCCGGTAATGCCGAGGCTGCGGTAGTTTTCACCTGGTAGAAACTGCAATGGCAGTATACCCATGCCTACCAGGTTCGAGCGGTGTATTCGCTCGAAGCTCTCTGCGATCACCGCGCGAACGCCCAAGAGCTTGGTCCCTTTAGCGGCCCAGTCGCGCGAGGAACCGGTACCGTATTCCTTCCCCGCCATGACGATCAGCGAAGTAGCTGTGTCGCGGTACAGCATGGCCGCGTCGAAAATGGACATCTGCCTCCCTTTCGCTTCACCTTCGGCCAGGTAACTGGTCACCCCCCCTTCCACGCCGGGAACCAGATCGTTCCGGATGCGGATGTTGGCAAAAGTCCCGCGCACCATCACCTCGTGATTGCCGCGGCGCGATCCATAGGAATTGAAATCGGCGGGCTTTATGCCAAGCGAGATGAGATAGCGGCCGGCCGGGGTATCCTTGCCGATCGAGCCGGCCGGCGAGATGTGGTCGGTCGTTATGGAGTCGCCCAAAAGGGCGAGAATCCGGGCTCCTCTGACGTCGGTTACCTGCTCAGGGGTGGCGGATAAGTCGGAGAAAAAGGGGGGCTCCTTTATGTAGGAGGAATCCTCTTGCCACTGGTACAGCTCGCCGGTCGGCACCTCCAGCCGGTTCCAATTGTCATCGCCTGAAAAGACGTTGGCGTAGTTGCGGGTGAACGACTCGGGAATGACGAAGGTATTGACCAGTTGGGAGACCTCCTGGTCGTCGGGCCAGATCTCCTCCAGATAGACCGGCTGGCCGTTTGCATCGGTGCCGAGCGGGTCCCGGGTGAGATCGGTGTTTATGTTGCCGGCCAGCGCGTAGGCTACCACCAGAGGCGGGGAGGCAAGATAGTTCGCCCGTACGTGGCTGTTGATGCGCCCCTCGAAGTTGCGGTTTCCGGAAAGCACGGCCGCGACGGCCAGCTCGCCATGTACCACCGCCTTGACGATATGGTCGGCCAGCGGGCCGCTGTTGCCGATGCAGGTCGTGCAGCCGTAGCCGACCAGATGGAAACGGAGCGCCTCCAGGTAGGGCATGAGTCCGGCTGCGACCAGGTAATCGGTGACGACCTTCGAGCCGGGAGCAAGGCTCGTCTTGACCCAGGGCCTTACCTGCAGCCCGCGCCGCACGGCGTTTCTGGCCAAGAGCCCGGCGGCCATCATTACCGAAGGGTTGGAGGTATTGGTGCAACTGGTGATGGCTGCTATCACGATGGAGCCGTGGCACAGGTGGTAGGCGGTGCCGTCTGGCTGCTGCAGCGGCACGCAGTTGCTCAGGGAACCGAGTTGATGGTCCGGGTCAGAGGGGATCAATTCGGGAGCGACGGTCACCGGTGACCCGCCTTCGCCAAGCCAGCGCTCCACCGTGTCCTTGGCAAGCGTTGCCGCCTCTTCTTGCCTGAGGGAGAGCAACTGCCTTCTGAAGGAGCCGCGCACCTCTTTGAGCGGTACCCGGTCCATCGGGCGGGTAGGACCGGCCAGAGACGGCTCCACATCGCCCAGATCCAGCTCAAGGGTGTCGCTGAACAGAGGCTCCTGCACATCACTGCGCCAGAGCCCCTGTTGCCGGTAATATGCTTCAACAAGCGGAGCGATGGCTTCCCTTCCGGTCAGGCGCAGGTAAGAGACCGTCTGCTCGTCGACCGGGAACACCCCGATGGTCGCCCCGTACTCAGGCGCCATGTTGCCTATGGTCGCTCGATCGGCAACGCTCAGAGAGGCGGAGCCCCGGCCGAAAAATTCCACGAATTTACCGACCACCCCTTTTTTGCGGAGCATCTGGGTAATGGTCAAGACCAGATCGGTCGCCGTGGCACCCGGCTTGAGCGCGCCGGTCAGCCGGAAGCCCACCACCTGAGGTGTCAGCATGGAGCAGGGCTGCCCGAGCATGGCCGCTTCGGCCTCGATCCCCCCTACCCCCCAGCCGACCACGCCCAGACCGTTTATCATGGTGGTGTGGGAGTCGGTGCCGACCAGGGTGTCCGGGAAAACCCACCTCTTGTCCTCGATATCGCTGACCATGGCAACCTGCGAGAGGTACTCGAGGTTAACCTGATGGCAGATACCGGTCTCGGGAGGGACCACCCGGAAATTGGTGAAGGCGTCCTGACCCCAGCGCAGAAACTGGTAGCGCTCATGGTTGCGCTCGAACTCGAGAACGGAGTTCGCTTTCAGCGCAGAGGCCGAACCGTACTGGTCCACCTGCACCGAGTGATCGATGATCAGGTCTGCAGGTTGCAAGGGGTTGATGCGGGAGGGGTGCCCCCCGAGCCTCTGCAGTGCCGAGCGCATGGCCGCCAGATCGGCTACCGCAGGCACTCCGGTAAAATCCTGCAGCAGGATGCGCGCCGGCATGAACTGGAGTTCCTGGTCGGAGACCAGGCGGGGGGCCCAGGAGGCAACTGCATCGATATCCTCTTTCCTGACGGTGACGCCGTCCTCGCGCCGCAGCAGGTTTTCCAGCAGGATTTTCAGGGAATACGGCAGCCTGGAGATATCCTTGCCGGAGTTCTCTGCAAATGCTTGCAGTGAGTGATAATGATAGGTTTTGCCTTCGAGGCTGAGGGTTCTTTCCGTGTGGTAGCTGTTCAAGCTGTTGGCGGTCATGGTCATCTCCAGATGCGCAGTTGCCGGGTAACACGCTACTTGCCGGGTGATCCGTTACGCGGGTTCAAACATACTCTTTTCAGCTCCGCAAAGCGGGCAGGTCCACTCCTCCGGAAGATCTTCGAACGAGGTCCCGGGTGCTACACCGTTATCGGTATCGCCGACCGTCGGGTCATAGATATACCTGCAGATAGTGCAAGTCCATTTTTGCATATAATACTCCTTGGCTCTGAATTTGGTAAAGGCCGACTTTAACCCACAATAAAGCAAGACGGAAGCAATTATGTGCGAGCTCCGCTTTGTTGTCTCAATCATTCGTGCAGATTCGTGGAAGCCCTGGGCCCGGAAAGAGAAACTGCCCAGATCTACCAGATAGAAAGAGCAAGACCTGCCGGCTTTTAGGCTGGCAGGTCTTCGGGGACTTCATATGTCTTAAAGCCACTGCTACTTGAAGGTCTTCAGGACATAACCGGCAATGGCTGTTGCCTCTTTTTCGGGAACGGCCTTGGCGTCAAACTTGCTCATGCCGGGTCCCGGGTTGCGCATCTTCGCGACGATGTCCTTTTCATTCTTGATGCCGCGGGCTGCCATCGACTTCTTGCTCAAGGTCTTCTGGGCGTTCATGATGTTTCCGCCGTTGGGGTGGCAACTCGCGCAAAATTTGTCGAAACTCTGCTTTGCACCTTTTGTGTCACAGAAGCCGACAGAAGCAAACATGCTCAGTGACAGCATCGCTACCGTAATAACCAAAACTTTTTTCATCCTGAGTCCTCCTTTGTGTTTGCGGGCAATTCCCTTGAGTATTCCAATCAATCCTGTGGCCGCCCTGAGACAGTGTGCTGCAGGGCGAGTCAATCCTAGACTAGTTTACATCCGGAAACTCCGGATGTAAAACTATTGGTTTCCGATTCGGAAAGCGGGGATTTTTCGTCCTGGCAAGGAAGCCGAGGGGTTGCGCGGAGGCGTACATAAGTACGCCGCACAAGTAAGCCCGAAGGTTGACGCCGCCAGGGCGGAAAATCACCCTTTCCGGACGGAAAATAGACTAGATATTGCGATTGTCAATGACACGGGACGCCTTCCCCTCGGCTCTCGGAATGCTGTTCGGCTCCACGAGCTTCACGACTGCGCCTACCCCGAGTACCGAATCGATACGCCGCTCCACCCTCTCCAGAAAAGCCTTCTGCAGCTTCATTTCATCGAAGAAGATGTTCTCGGTCACCTCGATCCTGATTTCCAGGGTGTCCAGCGCGCCCTTTCGGTCCACCACCAGCTGGTAATGCGGCTGGCAACCCTCGACTGCAAAGAGCACGTCCTCGATCTGCGAGGGGTAGACGTTGACCCCCTTGATGATCAGCATGTCGTCTGAGCGCCCCATGGTCTTTTTCATGCGGACCGTGGTCCTGCCGCAGCCGCATTTAGCGTAGTCAAGCGAGGTGATGTCGCGGGTCCTGTAGCGTACCATCGGGAAGGCCTCCTTGGTGAGCGAGGTCAGCACCAGTTCCCCGACGCTTCCAACCGGCAGCGTCTCGCCGGTGTCGGGATCGATGATCTCTGCTATGAAGGCGTCCTCGGAGATGTGCATACCGCACTTGTGCCGGCACTCGCCTGCCACGCCCGGGCCGATCACCTCGGACAAGCCGTAGTTGTCGGTGGCCGAAATGCCCAGCCTCGACTCGATTTCGCGCCGCATCGACTCGGACCACGGCTCACCGCCGAAAAGGCCCACCTTCAGGCAGAGACTCTTGGGATCGATCCCCATCCGCTCCATGCGCTCGGCCAGGGTCACCGCATAGCTCGGCGTCGAGACCAGCGCGGTGGTCCGGTAGTCCTGCATGATCATGATCTGTTTTTCGGTGTTGCCGGCGCCCATCGGGATGACCGATGCGCCGATCAGTTCCGAGCCGTAGTGCAGGCCGAAGGCGCCTGTGAACATGCCGTAGCCGAAGGCGATCTGCACGACATCATCGCTGGTCACGCCGGCTGCGGTCATGAAGCGGGCCACCAGGTTCGACCAGAGCTTCACGTCGTGTTTCGTGTAGCCAACCACGGTCGGCTTGCCGGTGGTGCCGCTGGAGGAGTGTATGCGGACCACCTCGCGAAGCGGAACGGCGAACATGCCGTAGGGGTAATTGAGGCGCAGGTCCTCTTTGGTGGTGAAGGGAAGCTTGGCAAGGTCGGTGAGGGACTGCACGTCCTCCGGGACGATGCCGAGCTCCTTGAACCGGTTCCGGTAGCAGGTGACATTCTTATAGACGCGGTTGAGGGTGGCCTGAAGCCGTTCAAGCTGGAGTTGCTCGATCTCCTCGCGCGGCATGCATTCGTACTCGGGATCCCAAATCTGCATAGCACAACCTCTTGTAAGTCAATTTTGAGTTTTGAGTTTTGAGTTTTGGGTTAAAAACCTGGTTACCTGAAGGGTGCTGCACCTTTCAGTATTTGAGTTAAAACCTCTAGAAAGGTGCTGGCACGGCAGGGCTTTAATTCAAAACCCAAAACTCAAAACCCAAAACTGCCTTTACCGTTCCCAGATCTCTTTCTTGTCGCGTCCAAGATACGCACGCTGTACGTCCTTGTTTTCCAGCAGTTCGGACGCTATCCCTTCGAGTATCACTTTACCTGTCTCCAGCACATAACCCCGGTCGGCCACCTTTAGTGCTGCACGCGCGTTCTGCTCCACGAGCAGCACCGTGGTACCTTCCTCGCTCCTTAGACGCTCGATGACCCTGAAGATATCCTGCACGATAAGCGGCGCAAGTCCCATGGAAGGCTCATCGAGAAGGAGCAGCTTCGGCCTCGCCATGAGCGCGCGCCCGATGGCGAGCATCTGCTGCTCGCCGCCGGAGAGCGTGCCGGCTGCCTGGCGCCTGCGCTCCTTAAGGCGGGGAAACATCTGGAACATCCGCTCCAGGTCGGCACTGATTTCGCCCCTTAGCCCCCCTGCCCGGTAGCGCAGATAGGCGCCCAGTTCCAGGTTCTCCTCGACGGTGAGCGGGTTGAAGACCTGTCTCCCCTCGGGCACCTGGGAGAGGCCAAGGGCTACGATCCGGTCTGGCGAAAGCCCCGCGACCCCCTTCCCTTCCAGGATGATCTCACCGCTCGCAGCGGGAATAAGGGCGGAAAGGGTATTCAAAAGGGTGGTCTTGCCGGCGCCGTTCGCGCCGATCAGGGTCACTATCTCGCCACGGTTAAGGTGCAGCGACACGTTTTTGAGCGCATGCACCTTGCCGTAGTAGGCGTTTATGTTCTTCAACTTAAGCATGAATAGTTCCGGGCAACGTGTGAAAACAAAGGGCGAAAGTAAATATACTGCCTACGCGACGAGGTGTTTTTAAGGGCCGGCCGTGGGTCAAGGAGTTTGACCCAAGTCCACCGTGCAACTGGTCTTACTATTCCTCACCCAGGTAGGCGGTGACCACTGCCTGGTTGTCCTGGATCTCCCTGGGGGTCCCCTCTGCCAGCATGGTGCCGAGATTGAGCACCACCAGCGCGTCACAGATGTCCATGACCAGATCCATGTCATGCTCGACCAGTGCCACGGTGACGCCCAGGTCCCTGATCCTCTTGATCAGCTCGGCAAGTTCGGCAGTCTCCTTGCTGTTGAGCCCGGCCGCAGGTTCGTCCATCAGAAGGAGCTTCGGCTCCAGCGCCATGGCGCGCGCTATCTCCAAGAGCCTCCCCTTGCCAAAGGAGAGCGTTCCCGCCTCGACCTCGGCAAGCTCGGGGATGCCCGCAAAGAGGAGCCACTCTTTTGCCTTCTCCCTGATCCGGCGCTCCTCGCTCATCTGCCAGGGCATCCGGAAGGCGCAGGAGAAGATGCCGCTCTTACTTTGGGTGTGCATGCCGACCATGACATTTTCCAGGACCGTCATCTTGCCGAAGAGCTCGATATTCTGAAAGGTGCGCACCAGTCCGAAGCGCGCCCGCTTCTCCGGCGCAAGCGCCGAGATGTCCCTTCCTTCCAGCAGCACGGCACCCTGGGAGGGGGGGTAGATGCCGGTAGCCACGTTGAACAGGGTCGTCTTTCCTGCGCCGTTTGGACCGATGATCCCGGTGATCGACCCCTTGGCGACCGTGAAGGAGATCCCCTCCAGCGCCGTGAGCCCGCCGAACCTTTTTCCGATACCGGAGAGCCTAAGCATGCGACCCCCGTTTCGGCAAGAGGTGCCTGAACAGCATCGGGATGCCGCGCACCAGGCCTCCCGGCAGGTAGATGGTCATGGAGACCAGCAGGAGCCCGTAGACGATGATGTCGAAATCCTCGAAGGCGCGCAGCATCTCCGGGAGCATGGTGAGCAGCAGCGCGCCCAGTACGGAGCCGTACACGCTTCCCAGTCCGCCGATCACCACCATGGTGAGCAGTTCGATGGAGATGTGGAAGCTGAAGGAGGTGGGCGAGATGAAGGTCATTATGTGGCAGTAGAGACTGCCGGCGATGGCCGAGATGAATGCCGACAGCGCGAAGACCTGCACTTTCATCAGGCGCGCGTCAACTCCCATCACCCGGGCAGCTACCTCGGAGTCGTGGATGGCCCTAAGGCCCCGGCCGACCCGGGAATTGACCAGGTTCAGCGAGAGAAGGATCATGACCAGCGCAAAACCCCAGACCAGGTAGTAATTCTTCAGGTCGGTGTCGAAGATGAATTCGCCGATCGAGAGGTAGGGTATGCCGGAGAGCCCGGACGGCCCGCCGGTCAGATCTATGGTCTCGTTGAAGGCTATGTGAGCGATGACGCCTACCCCGAGGGTGGCCATGGCGAGGTAGTGCCCCTTCAGGCGCAGCACGGGAAAACCAACGGCAAAGGCAAAGGCCGCCACGCAAACGGCGACGATAAGCATGGCAAGCCAGGGGTTCATGGCGAACTGGGTGGTGAGTACGCCAGAGCCGTAGGCGCCCAGGCCGAAAAAAGCCGCCTGCCCGAGAGAGATCTGGCCCGCATAGCCGAGCAGCAGGTTGAGACCCAGGGCCAGCATGCTGTTGATCCCGACAAAGACGAGCACGTTGACGAGGTAGCCCCCGGAAAGCGGCAGAGGAGCCAGCAGCACCAACAGGCAAAAAACGAGGAATTTTATCTTATCTGCTTTCAATGCTTTTAGCCTTTGTAAATTGAATGTTCGGTTTCTGGGAGGAAAATGGCAAGCGCCACGCTGGTCTTATACCCTGTCCGTCTCGCCCTTCTTGAAAAGCCCCTGCGGCCGGATGAACAGTATCAGCAGCAGAACCAGGAAGGCGATGGCGTCCTTGTAGCCGGACGAGATGAGCCCGGCGCCCAGCGACTCCAGGACGCCCAGGATCAGGCCGCCCAGTACCGTGCCGAGCCCGCTTCCCATGCCTCCCATGATCGCTGCACAAAACCCCTTCAGGCCGAGCATGATGCCGACGTCGTAGGAGGTCATGGTGAGGGGAGCGATGATGACGCCGGCCAGCGCACCGAGGGCCGAGCTGATCGCGAAGGAGAGCAGCACCATGCGGCCGACGCTGATGCCGACCAGGTTCGCCGCCCGCCTGTTGAAGGAGCAGGCGCGCATCGCCTTGCCGGTTATGGTGTGGTGGAAGAAAAGCCGGCTCGCCGCGATGACCAGCAGCGTTACCCCGAAGATCCAGAGGTGCTGCGGCAAAAGCGTGGCACCTGCGAAGTTCAGCGGCATGTTGCCCGAGAACGGCGGCAGCACCTGGGTGTCCTTGCCCCAAAGGAGCATCACCATGCCGCGGATCAGGATGCTGGCGCCGATGGTGATGATGATCAGGGCCAGCGGCGTGGCGTTTTTGAGGGGCCGGATGGCGAGCCGCTCGAAAACCACCCCCACCACTGTGGTGCCGGTAACGGCGACCAGGATGGCGACGGGAATCGGCAGCTTTAGCGCCGTCATGGAGAAAATCGCCAACACCCCGCCCAGCATGACGAACTCGCCCTGGGCGAAGTTGACGATGCCGGTCGAGTTGAAGATGATTGCGAAACTAAGACCTATCAGGGCATAGATGGCGCCGGTGGCGAGCCCCGAGATGACGAACTGCATTATCTGGTTTAAAAGCTGCATGAAACCTCTTTACTTGACGAGCGTCCAGCTTTTCTTTTTCACTTCGACGAGGACGAAGGCGTCCCGACCGAGACCTGCATGGTCTCTGGCCGAGTAGTTGAAGACGCCGCCGATGCCTGCAAAGCCGCGGGTCGCCTCCAGCTGGTTTCGGATTGCCGCGGGGCTCTCCCCTCCCCTTTCGATGGCGCCCTTAAGGAGCATGACAGCGTCCCAGGCGTGGCCGCCGAAATGATCGCCCTCCGCCTTGAAATGGCGCTGGTAGTCGCGGATGTAGGCCTGAAGGGCCGACTTCTGCTTGTCGCTCTTGGAAAGCAGATCCGCCACCAGGACCTTTCCCGAGGGAAGTCGCACGCCTTCGGCGGCGTCGCCGGCCAGGTCGATGAATTTCTTGGAGGAAACGCCGTGGCTCATGTAGAGCGGCAGGGTGACCCCCAGTTGCTTCGCGTTTCTGGCAATGACGGCCGGACCCGGGTTGGTGCCCCAGCAGATGACCGCCTGGGCCCGGGAGCCGCGGATCCTGGTTAGCTGCGCAGTCATGTCGGTATCTTTCGGCCCGTAGGTGTCGTCCGCCACGATCTGCATGCCGTAGCGCGCCGCCTGGCTTTTCAGCTGTTCGCGCCCGGAGGAGCCGAAGGAGTCGGAGACGGTGAGGATGGCGACCTTGTTCTTTCTCTCTCTTTTGAGCTGCTCATAAATTCTTGCCACGGCGAGCGTATCGTTTTGGGCGGTCTTGAAGACCCACTTCTTGACAGGTTCGGTGATCTTGATGCCAGCGGCGCAAGCGATGAGCGGAATTTGAGCCCGCTCTACCACAGGTATCACGGCCATGGTGTCGCCGGTCGTGCTCGGCCCGATGATGGCGACCACGCGATCGTTCTTGATGAGCCTGTTGGCAAGCTGCACCGCCTTGGTGGCGTCTCCGCCGGTGTCGTAGATGATCAGCTGAAGCTTTCGGCCCTTTACTCCTCCGGCCTTGTTGATCTCGTCCACCACCATCTGGGCGGAGTTTCGCTCAGGCTCGCCCAGAAAGGAGGCGGGACCGGTGACGGCAAAGAGCGCTCCGATCTTTATGGGAGCCGCGGCCAGGGCAGCCGTCGACAGGCAGCAGAGGGCAAATGAAACAAGAGCAGTCGTTATCAGTTTATTCACGAAGGTTCCTCCCTTGGCTTTCATTGGACAATCGCCCAGTCGCCCTTATGGATACGGACCATCTCGAAGGCGGAGAGGTCGAGACCGTTGTGGTCATTGGCTTTCATGTTGAAGACGCCGGAGACGCCGACCATCCGTCCCCCCTTCTCGATGCCGTCCCGGATCTGTGCCGCGGTGACGGCCCCTTTTTTCAGGGCGCCTGCGATCAGCTGGAAGCCGTCATAGGCGTAACCGCCGAAGGTGGAAGGCTCGACGCCGTAGGCCCTCTGGTAGGAGTCGGCATATTCCTTCAGCAGCTTTACCTGGGGATCGCTCTTCTTCAAAAGGTCATAAACGGCGAGTTTGCCCGCGGGGAGCATGACCCCTTGCGCCGCTTCGATACTGGCCAGTTCGATGAACTTCTTGGAGGCGACGCCGTGGCTTTGGTACAGCTGGGTCTTGATTCCCAACTGCTGCATGTTCCGGGTTATGACGGCAGGGCCCGGGTTGGTCCCCCAGCAGATGATGGCATCCGGCTTGGCGGCCCTGATCTTGTAGAGCTGCGGGGTCATGTCGGTGTCTTTCGGGGAGTACAGCTCGTCGGCCACGATCCTGAAGCCGCGTTTGGCCGCCATCAGCTTCAGCTGCTCGCGCCCGGAGGAGCCGAAGGAGTCGGAAACGGTAATGAGGGCGATGTTCTTCTGCTTCAGCTTGGCAGCCTGGATCAGGATCTTTTCAGCCGCGACGTGGTCGTTGGCCGGCGTCTTGAAAATCCATTTCTTCACCGGCTCGGTGATCTTGATGCCGGCGGCGCAGGAGATCAGCGGGATCTGCGCCCTCTCGGCGATCGGGATGACTGCCATGGTCTCGCCGGTCGTGCTGGGACCTACGATGGCGACCACCCGGTCGTTTTTGATAAGCTTGTTGGCGAGCTGCACCGCCTTGGTGACGTCGCCGCCCGTGTCATAGACAACCAGCTCGATTCTGGAGCCTTTGATGCCGCCCTTGGCATTGGCCTCCTTCACCAGCAGTTCCAGGGTCTTCTTTTCCGGCTCCCCCAGAAAGGAGGCGGGACCGGTAACGGCAAAAAGGGCACCGATCTTGATAGGCGCGGCGGCAAGAGCAGCGCTGGCGCTGCACAGAAGCATCATGATGCTCAGAACACCCAGAAACTTTTTCAAATCAACCCCCTGAACTCAAGTAAAAGGAATCCCCTCGATCCCTGTAGCGGAGGGATCGAGGGAGGAGAAAAAACAGTTGGAACGTGGTAAGGGTAGTGCCTATCGCTCCCCCCTTTGAAAAAGGGGGGTCGGGGGGGATTTGCCCCGGCGGCCGATTCCGGCTTTACATAGAGTAGAGCCGCTCGCCCGGCAGCACGTTGAACCCCCTGGCTGCCAGGGTTGCGATCGCCTTCTGGGTCTCGTCGAAGCGAAAGATCATCACGGCGTTCTCGCCGCAGCGCTCCACGAAGGCGTACATGTATTCGACGTTGATGCCGTCCGCGTCCAGGGCCTGCAGGATGTCGGCGAGCCCGCCGGGACGGTCCGGTATCTCGACCGCGACCACCTCGGTCTTGCTGACCGTGAAGCCCCTCTCCTTCAGCACCGATTTCGCCTTTTCCGTATCGTTGACGATGAGGCGCAGTATCCCGAAATCGGAGGTGTCCGCCAGAGACAGGGTGCGGATGTTGATCCCGGCGTCTCCCAGGATGCGGGTCACCTCGGCGAGCCTGCCGAACTTGTTCTCGATGAATATGGAGATCTGTTCCACGTGCATGACTGTCCCCCTTAGGCCTTATTCCTGTTGTCGATGACCCTCTTCGCCTTCCCTTCGCTGCGGGTGATGCTCTTTGGCTCCACGAGCCTCACCCGGCAGGTGACGCCCAGCATCTCCTTGATCTGCTTCTCGATCCGCAGGGAGAGGGCCTGGAGGTGCTTCACCTCGTCCGAGAAGATGTTTTCGCCCACTTCAACCTGCACCTCCAGCGTGTCGAGATTTCCCTTTCTGTCGATGATCAGCAGATAGTGAGGCTCGACCCCTTCTACCCCCATCAGGATCGACTCGATCTGGGACGGGAAGACGTTCACGCCGCGGATGATCAGCATGTCGTCGCTGCGGCCGCTCATGCGCGCGATCCTTGCGTGCGTCCGGCCGCAGATGCACGGCTCGTAGTTGATGGAGGTGATATCGCGGGTCCGGTAACGGATAAGCGGAATCCCTTCCTTGGTGATGGTGGTGATTACCAGCTCGCCTTCCCTGCCCGCCGGAAGCAGTTCGCCGGTGGCGGGGTCTATGATCTCGGGGATGAAGTGGTCCTCCCAGATGTGGAGCCCGTTTTTCGCCTGGCAGCATTCGATGGCGACCCCCGGCCCCATGATCTCAGAGAGCCCGTAGATGTCGACCGCCGAGATGTTCAGCTTCCCTTCGATCTCGCGGCGCATCTCTTCCGACCAGGGCTCAGCCCCGAAGATGCCGACGCGCAGCTTCAGGTCGCGGAAATCGATCCCTTCCTCGTCGGCCGCCTCCGACATGAAGAGCGAGTAGGAAGGTGTGCAGGTAAGCACGGTGGAGCCGAAGTCCTGCATGATCATGATCTGCTTCTTCGTGTTGCCGCCGGACATGGGAATCACCGAGGCGCCCAGTCTTTCGGCGCCGTAGTGCGCGCCGAGCCCGCCGGTAAAGAGGCCATACCCGTAGGAGTTGTGGATGATGTCGCCCTTGTGGACGCCGGCCGCGACGAAAGAGCGCGCCATCAGCTCGCTCCAGTTGTCGATGTCCTTCTTCGTATAGCCCACCACGGTCGGCTTGCCGGTGGTACCCGAGGAGGCGTGGATACGGACGATATCCTCCATCGGTACCGCGAACATCCGGTACGGGTAGGAGTCGCGCATGTCCTGCTTGTAGGTGAAGGGGAGACGGGCCAGATCGGCAAGCGTCCGGATGGAATCAGCGGTGATCCCGGCCTTGTCCAGCGATTCCCGGTAGAAAGGGACGCTTTTCTGGACGCGGCAGACCATGGCCTTCAGCCTCTTTAGCTGCAGCGCCTCGATCGCCTCCCGTGGCAGCGTCTCAAACTCTTCGTTGAAGAACATGCAATTACTCCTAAGCATCAAGGATTAAAGGTAGAGAGGCAAAAGGCCTGACCACAGAGGACCCGGAGGTACACAGAGGAAAAGCAGGAATATGTGTCCAGAACTACAACTATCCGCAGCACGCGGTGTCAACTGATAGCTTCCCAACGGATTTCGCACTGGACGCAGTAGCTTTTCCTCTGTGCGACTCTGTGCACCTCTGTGGTCAGGCTCTTGAATCTGTATCTGCGCAGCAGAGTTTAAGCCAGCGATCTGCCGACCGCGAACGCCTGGAGGTTGACAGCTAATGCCTTCTTCGGCACCATCCGCTCGATCGCCTCCAGCCAGAAGTTCTCGGCGATATCGAGCCGCTTGGAGACGGCGCCCAAAAGCACCGTGTTGGCGGCACGCACGTTTCCGGCTTCGGTTGCTATCTGCTGCCCGTCCACCAGGATGAAGTCCGGGAAACGCTCGGCGATCTTGCCGGCCAGATCGGCCGGGTAGACTTCCTGCCCCATGAGTACCGAAGGGGGCGGTATGCAGAGATCGTTGGCGACCACAGTGGCGCCCGGCTTCAACAGGGTGAGGGAGCGGTAGCTCTCCATCAGCTCGAAACCGAAGAGGATGTCACCCTCCCCTTCCGGCACGATCGGGGAGAACACCTCCCTGCCGTAGCGCACGTGGGAGACCACGGAACCTCCGCGCTGCGACATGCCGTGTATCTCGCTCTTCTTGACGTCGAAGCCGGCCAGCATGCAGGTTTCGGAGAGAATTTCGGCAGCCAGCAGGATTCCCTGCCCGCCCACGCCTACCAGGAGGATATTGGTGATTTTGTCGCTCATTTGGCCTCCTGGATCGCCGCGAACTTGCACAGCTGGCGGCAGACGTCGCAGCCGTTGCAAAGAAGCGGGTCGATGTGCGCCTTCCCCTTCTTGCCGCTGGACGGCACCCACTCGATGGCGGGACAGCCGATCTTCAGGCAGGCCCGGCAACCGGTGCAGTTTTCGGCATCGACGGCCAGCACCTTGCCGCGGGTGAATACCCCTTCCCTCTTGATGAGGACGCACGGCTTGTCGGTGATGATGACGGAGGTTTCCGGGCGTTCCATCTCCTCCGAGATCACCCGCTCGCACTCTTCCAGATCCAGCGGATTGATGGTGCGGATGTGCTGCACCCCGATCGCCTTGCAAAGTAGCGGCAGGTCTATGGCGTTGGTCGGGTCGTCCATCAGCGTATGGCCGGAGGCGGGGTTGTCCTGGCGTCCGGTCATGGCGGTGATCCTGTTGTCCAGGATAATCACCGTCGCGGCACCCTTGTTGTAGACCATGTCCATCAGGCCGTTTACGCCGGTATGCAGGAAGGTGGAGTCGCCGATCACGGCCACCACTTTCTTTCTCTCCTCAGGGGAGAGCACCTTTACGGCGCCGGTTGCCATGCCGATGGAAGCACCCATGCAGATGCAGGTATCCATGGCAGAGAGCGGCGGCATGAAGCCGAGCGTGTAGCAGCCGATGTCGCCCGAGACATAGGCCTTCAGGCGGTTCAAGGTGAAGAAGACGCCGCGATGCGGGCAGCCCGGGCACATGTTCGGTGGGCGCCCCGGCAGCTTCTCGACCGCGCTCTGCTCGCTCTCGGGGAGACCGAAACCCTTCCTGAGCCGGCCCGGGGTCAGCTCGCCGCAAAGAGAGAGGATCTCCTTGCCGGTGACGGCAATACCCATCGCCTTCACCTGCTCCTCGATAAAGGGGTCCAGTTCCTCGACGACGTAAAGCTTGTCGACCCGGGAGGCGAATTCCCTGATCAGATCGAACGGCAGAGGGTGCACCATGCCGAGTTTCAGCACGGACGCCTCGGGCAGCACCTCGCGCACGTACTGGTAGCTGACGCCTGCCGTAATGATCCCGATGCTGGACCCGCGCATCTCCATCCGGTTGATGGGCATGCTGCAGGCATCCTTGGAGAGCGTGACAATGCGCTCCTCGACGAGGTAGTGACGTCCGCGGGCGTTGCCGGGAAGCATCACGTACTTGGCCGGGTTCTTGACAAGTTGCGGTTCGGCAAGGCCGGTCACCCTTTCAGCCAGCTCGACCACGGATTTTGCGTGCGAGATGCGGGTGGTGGTGCGGAGCATGACCGGGGTGTCGTAGCGCTCGGAAAGCTCGAAGGCGAGTTTTGTGAAGGAGAGGCACTCCTGCGAGTCGGAAGGCTCCAGCATCGGCACCTTGGCGAACTTCGCGTAGTTGCGGTTGTCCTGCTCGTTTTGGGAAGAGTGCAGTTCGGGATCGTCGGCGGTAACCAGCACGAGGCCGCCGTTTACACCGGTATAGGAAAGCGTAAAGAGCGGATCGGCGGCGACGTTGACGCCCACGTGCTTCATGGTGACCAGGGCCCTGGCGCCGGTAAAGGAGGCACCGATACCGACCTCGAGCGCGACCTTTTCGTTGGTCGCCCAGGACGAGTTGATTTCAGGGTAGCGGGTGATATTTTCCAGAATCTCGGTGGAGGGGGTTCCCGGGTAGGCGCAGGCAACTTTGGCACCCGCCTCGTAAGCCCCTCGGGCAATGGCTTCGTTGCCAGACAGTATTTCCTTCATATGGTGTGGTTTCCTCTTAAGTTCAATTACTGAGTCGGCGAAATATACTAGAGTATTAGGCGAACTGTCAACAGCTTTGAGCTCGGCTGGATGGTTAGATGCTGTCTGCACGCGGGTTGACGTCAGGATAGTAAATTAAGCAAAGACGTTGCTGTATATATGCCGAGGGCCTACAGACCCCGGTCGGGTTTTGGCATTTAACATTGTTTTGGGGAAATCAAAGGGCAGAAAGGCAGGTCTTGCAGATATGACCAGATCAGTGGTAAGAAGGTGATTCTTTTGCCATCACCATCCCTACTGGCCGGACAGGCAGCAGCTGAGGAACGGGTACAGAATTCGCGCCTTTGTCCTTAGCTGATGTTGGGGTATACTACGTAGGTTGTTTTTAGCCATAACGTCTTAAAGGCCGGGCCGGTTCGTCGGGCAGGGCGATTTTACCTGAACCCCAAGAAGGAAACGACCCATGACATTTTTCATAAGCTGGCTGATCAGCGCCGTCGCTATCGTCATCACCGCCTACCTGCTGCCTGGAGTAAGGCTCTCCGGGTTTTTCGCCGCCCTGGTAACCGCGCTGGTGCTTGGGCTCATCAACACCTTCATCAAGCCTCTGCTGCTGCTCCTTACCTTGCCGCTCAACATCCTTACCCTGGGACTTCTCACCTTCGTGATAAACGCGTTGCTCATCATGCTGACCAGTTCCGTCGTTCCGGGCTTCGTCGTCACCGGGTTCGGGTGGGCGCTTTTATTCAGCCTGATCCTTTCCATTATCAATTACGCGCTGGGGATGATCGTCTTTTAAACAGCGGACAGCCAGGGCAGACGCCTGAATAATGCGCGGAACGGTACAGATAGGACAGAAAGAAGTCCTGAATCTAAACTATCAAGCCTTCAAACGTCCTGCCACTGTCCGTGTGTGTCCGTGTGTCCTTGCTAGATGTCGGCGGGGATACCTGCAGGCGACGGCCCGCCTTCAAGCAGGTCGTTCACCACTATTCCCGCCATGGTAAGACCGAAGATGGATGGGATGAAGGAGACGCTCCCCAGGATGACGCGGCGGTGCTCGCAGGAAAAACGCTGGTCGTCCTTGTTCGGACAGATGCAGTTTCCCTGACATCCGCCGGAGTTCAGTTCCTGCGGTCGGTACTCCTCGGTCGAGTAAACCACCTTCACGTCCTTGGTTATACCCTGCTTCTTCAGAAGCTTTCTTACCGAGCGCGCCATGCGGCACTTGTTGGTCTCGGAAATATCGGCCACCTTGATCTGGGTCGGATCGAGCTTGGCCGCGGCTCCCATGCTGGAGATGATCGGGATGTTCCTCTCCCGGCAACTGCGAATCAGGTGCAGCTTACTTGTGATGTGATCGATGGCGTCAACCACGTAGTCGTAATGGTCGGCAAGCAGGAAGTCACTGTTATCGGCGGCGTAAAAATCCTGGAAAGGGACGATCTCCGTGTCGGGGCTGATAAGGCGCATCCTTTCGGCCATGACCAGCACCTTGGCCTTGCCGACTGTACCGTCCATGGCATGAAGTTGCCGGTTGACGTTGGTAAGGCAGATATCATCGAAATCAACGATCACGATACGCCCGACCCCTGCCCGGCAAAGCGCCTCGGCGGCGTAGCTTCCCACCCCTCCGAGACCGAAAATGGCAACAGTCGAATTCTTCAGTTTGTCGAGTCCAGCAGATCCAATCAGTAACTCGGTACGGGAAAAGCGGTGCAGATGGGACATGTATTTTGCCTTTTATTTTTTAAGATGAGCGGTGCTGCCAGCTTCGCAAAGCGTGGCGGTAAGGGACAAAGTATTGCATATCCGCCCGGCATCTTGAAAGAGAAAGTTTAACCTGCTTGTACGGCTTGCCAGGTCTTGCCGGAGCGGCTCAATTTCGGTTTTGGTCTGCCTGCCGATAGCAGGCGCCTCTTTTACCGTAAGTGGAGGAAACGGGGGGCTTGAAGCAAGTGGGTCTATTTGTGGGAGGGCAGGTGAAAAGGGGCTGAAAAAAACGTGCTGCGGCCTGTGCCGCTGTCTAAAAGTGAAGCGTTACTACCGACGCGGCAACGGATTGCCAGCCTCGGTTCTTATCCGTTCGAATCCTTCTTCACGGGCAACCTGTTCGTCGTAGGTGTAAAAAATGGCATAGTTGCTTCCCACCCCGTGAGGGTCGAGCTTGATCCCTTTTTCGTCCCATCGCTTGAACAGGGACAGCTTCTCTTCAAATATCCGGATGAAATCGTCTATGCTTTTGGCTTCTGTGCCGTTCCACTTGTTGTGATATACATGCTCGTAGCGTATCCCTGGCATAGCCACCTCCAAAACAGTTCCGATAACGTCCACCAATACTATCGCAGTTTTTTGGAGAGGCAATGGTTGTCTGCATTTTGGAAGGAAGGTCGCATATGAGGAAAAGCGCAGGACGTACTGTAATAGAATGATTCATACTGTAACGGCTAAGTGCCCCGGTGAGAGCTTAAAGCGAAAAAGAGAAATGTCAGCCAGTTAATTTTGGATTAGCTCATTTCAGCACTTAAATACGTAAAACCATAAAGTAAAGACTTGGCCCGACGTCCATTACCGCAGTATTAAGATAAGTATCGTTCAGGGTGTAGAGACTGTCTTGTCAGCAATGGTAGCACAGGGTAGTTTAGTGCCATTTGCAGACAGTTAAGCCGGCCCTACCCCCCGCTACTTTGTTTCCGTCCGGAAAGTCGGTTTCCAGTTCGACAAAGGGGTTATCGCTTGAAAAGGAAAGCGAAGGGTTGCGCGGATACGTGCATAGGTCACGCCGCAAAAGCAAGCCTGAAGGATGACGCCGCCAGGGCGGGAAAGAACCCTTTATCTACTTGGCACTCTCGTATAGCGGGTCCGCCTGGCGCTCCGAGACCTTGACCCCCTGCCGGTCCAATAGCTCCCCGGTAACTCGCCAGAGCTGAGTGATGGCGTTGTTGTAGTCAACCAGCGCCTGTATCTGGTTTCCCTTCGCCGTCACCAGGTCATTCTCCACGTCGAAAACGTCTTTAGTGGTGGCGAGTCCCACCGCGTTTCTCAGCTCAAAAGCCCTGAGCCGGTCTTCAGCGTAGGCCCTGCCGCGGCTGGTCACGTCGAGCTGCTTGTAACTCGTGGCCAGCAGGCGGATGGCAGCCTTCACGTCTTTGGCGACGGTGGCCTCCAGACTCTGCAGCTGGGTCTTGGCCTGTTCCAGAACCAGGCTGCTCCTGAGGTAATCATTTTCCGCCACATTGTTCCCGAGCGGGTAGCTCAGCTGCACGCCGATACCCCAGTTCGGGTCCCCGCCGGTCGCCGTGTCTTCGATCCCACTGGCAAAGCGATCGTTGAAGCCGCCGAAACCAAGGTTTGCATTCAGTGTCAGGTCAGGCAGGGTGAGGTTCCTGGCCACCCGGCGCTGGAGTTCGTTAATCTTCAGCGCGGTCCGCTGCTCTGCAATCTCCGGGCGGTTGGCGAGTGCCAGCGCCAGCGCCTGCTCCTCCTGGACCTGGTAGCTTTCCCTGGTCGGCTCATCGACAATGAGGATCTCGCGAGAGGGATCAAGCTGCAGGCTCAGCCGCAGCACGTCAGTCTGGTCCCTCATGGCACGTTCGGCGTCGATCACCTCTTTCTCGCGGGTGGCAGAGCTGAACTCGGCATTGAGAATCTCCATGGCCGGCAGCACGCCTGCCTTCACCCTGCCGCGCGTTTCACCAAGTATCCTGTCGGCAAGCGAAAGCGAGGTCCTCTTCACCGCAAGCGCTTCGCGCAGGTTATAGAGACCGAAATAGTCGCGACGCACCTGTGCCACGGTGTCGATCAGTCTGGTCCTGAAACGTTCAAGCGAACCCTCTTTGCCAAAGCGCGCTACTGCAATGTTCAGCTCGGTGTTCTGTCTGCCGAAATTTCGCAAAAGCGGCTGGCTGACGGAGAAATCGATGCCGTTTGTGTAGTAGCTGGTGGAGTTGCTGATCCTTCCGCTGGTGGCGGTCGCACCGATGGTGCCGCCGGTCGGCAGCAGCTGGCTGACACCCGCGTTTACCGAGTACTGGTCGACCGTCAACGGCACGAGGGTGAAGCTGTTCGGGTTGCTGCTCCGGCTGTAATCTGCACCGAGAGAAAGCAGCGGGTCGTAAATGCCAAGGCTGCGTCGGATATCTGCCTCGGCCATGGCCGGGTTGTAGAGTTCCACCTTCAGGTCGAGATTCCTTTCGAAGGCAAGCTTGATGGCATCTTTCAGGGTCAGTTCGATTGGGGCTTGCTGCGCAAAGAGCGAGCCAGCGAAAAAAAGCAGCAAGCTCAGGGAGACGGCAGCCGTCACGGTTCTGGTTCTCTTCATCGGTGGGATCCTTTCAAAAGGCGATTGATCTGTCACTCGTATCTGAGCGCTTCTATCGGGTTCAAGGAGGCTGCCTTTCTGGCGGGGTAGAAGCCGAAGAAGACGCCGACCCCGGCGGAGAAGGCGAAGGCGATGACGATCGTATTAAGCGAGACAAGCGTAGGCCAACCTACCAGCGTACCTACCAGGTGAGCGCCCGCGATCCCGAACAGGATGCCGATGATTCCACCGCAGGTGGTAAGAAGCACCGCCTCGGTCAGAAATTGCAGCAGTATGTCGCGCCTTTTAGCGCCGATGGCAATCCTGATGCCGATTTCCCGGGTCCGCTCGGTTACGGAAACCAGCATTATGTTCATGATGCCGATGCCGCCAACGAAGAGCGAAATGGAAGCGACCGCTCCCAGCAGCATGGACATGACCTTTGAGGACTGCTCGGAGACCGCGAGGATCTCGGAGAGGTTTCGGATTGTGTAATCCGCATCGCGGGCGGGCCCGATACGGTGGCGCTGGTTTAAAAGCGCCGTGACCTCCTCCTCGGCGTTCTTGAGGACGTCCGCACTCCTGGCCTGGATCATGATGGCACCGACCAGATTGGGGGACTGGCTCCCGAGAAGTTTTCGCTGCGCTGTGGTGAGCGGCACGTAGACCACGTCGTCCTGATCCTGCCCCTGCGGCGACTGCCCCTTTCCCACCAGAAGACCGACCACCGTGAAGGGGATCTTCTTTATCCTGATGACCTTGCCGACCGGGTCGCTGGCGCCGAACAGATTATCAGCCACCGTCTGTCCGATCAAGCAATTCTTTGTAGCCCCGTCCACATCGGACTGGGAGAAGTTTCGGCCACTTTCCAGCGCCCAGTCGCGCACCGAGAGCATATCGGGAGTGACGCCGTTTATGACTGTCGACCAGTTCTGGTTGCCGTACACCACCGGACCCGAACCGCGCACGGTGGGAGCCACCGCGGCCACCGACGGGCATTCCGCACTGATCGCCCTGGCATCGTCATAGGTGAGCGTCTGGGTCGTGCCGCTGCCGCCACGCATGCCGCCGCTGGTCCTGGAGCCGGGGAGCACGAGGAGCAGGTTTGACCCGATGCTGGAGATCTGGTCGGAGATCATCTTGCTCGCCCCGGCGCCGATGGCGACCATCGCGATCACCGCGGCAATGCCGATGATTATGCCCAGCATGGTGAGCAGGGCGCGCATCTTGTTCACCCTGAGCGCGCGCATGGCGATCAGCAGGCTCTGCAGAAAGGTGCTCATGGGCCGGCCACCTCGTCAGTGGCAGCGGCCTGCCTCCCCGCCTGCCGGGTATCCGTGATGACCAGACCGTCACGAAAGATGATCTGCCTCCCGGTAAATTCGGCCACCTCCGGCTCGTGGGTGACCATGATAATGGTGATCCCCTGGCTGTTCAACTGCTGGAATATGGTCATGATCTCCACGGTGGTCCTGGAGTCCAGGTTTCCGGTCGGCTCGTCGGCCAGAATAATGGAGGGCTCGTTAACCAGCGCACGGGCGATGGCCACCCGCTGCTGCTGCCCGCCGGAGAGCTGGTTCGTGTAATGGCTTTCCCGGCCGACAAGCCCCACCCGTTCCAGGGCCGCCATGGCGCGCAGCTTTCTCTGGGCGGCCGGTACCTGGCCGTAGACCAGCGGCAGCTCGACGTTTTCGCGCGCGGTAGTTCTAGCCAGTAGGTTGAACCCCTGAAAGACGAAGCCGAGCTTTTTGTTTCTGATCTCCGCCAGATCGTTGGCGGAGAGTTCCCCGACGTTCACCCCGTCCAGGTGATAGGCGCCGCGGGTAGGTGTGTCGAGACAGCCGAGGATGTTCATGCAGGTGGACTTGCCGCTTCCCGAGGCCCCCATGATGGAGACGAATTCCCCCCGCTGGACGGTAAAGGAGACGTCCTTCATCGCCTCGACACGCTCCTCGCCCATGGTGTAGACCTTGGCGACCTCATGCAAACAGACGACCTCGCTCATCTAGAACCCTCGCCCCATGGGTGATCCCATGCCGCGCGACTTCTTAGCCTCGCTCAGCTGTTCGACGATCACCTCGTCATTTTCCTTCAGATCGCCGCCGGCAAGTTCCACGAAGCCGCCGTCGGAGATGCCGGTAGTCACGGAAACCGGTGCAGGCCTGCCGTCCGCCTTTAGAATAAAGACCTTCTGGCCTAATCCCTGCCTGTCGACGCCCCTACCCGCGCCTCCCTTGCGAGCGCCAGCCGTTTTGCCGCCATCGGCTGCTGCGCCGGAGGCGCCCTTTTGCGCTCGGCGGGCGGCGGCCTGGGAGGCATCCTTGCCCTCCTTGCCCTCCTTGCCGGGTTTTGGTTTAAAGCGCAGCGCAGCGCTCGGTATCTTCAGCACGTCGTCCTTTCTCTGGGTCTCGATAGAAACATTGGCAGTCATGCCTGGCTTCAGCTTCAGCTCCTTGTTGGCTACCCCGATCACGGCTACGTAAGTGACCACATTCTGGGTGACGATGGGGGCGTTTCTGATCTGGATCACGAGGCCTGCGAACTGCTGCTCAGGATAGGCGTCCACGGTGAAGCTCGCCGGCTGTCCGACCTGCAGACGGCTTATGTCGGACTCGTCCACGCTGGTCTCTATCTGCATCTTGGTCAGATCCTGGGCAATGGTGAAGAGCGTCGGTGTCTGGAAGGAGGCGGCCACGGTCTGCCCCACATCGATGTTGCGCGACACCACGATGCCGTCCACAGGTGACCTGATAGTCGAATAGTTGAGGTTGGTCTGAGCCTGCTGCAGCGCGCCGCGTGTCTGCAGGAGCGACGCCTCGGCGGCCCTGATGCCGGTCAGCGCAGAGTCGTAGGCTGTCTGGGCCGCGTCCAGGTCGCTTTGGGATATGATCCCCTGCTCCAGGAGCTGCCTGTTTCTGCCCAGGGTCCGCTTGGTGTCGGCGGCACCCACCCGTGCCCTGGCCAGGCCGGCTTCGGCGTTAAGGGCGTTGCCGCGCGACTGCTGCACGGCCGAGGAAAAAAGCGCCGGGTCGATCTGGGCGATCGGCTGTCCTTTTTTGACCTGAGAGTTGAAGTCGACGTAGAGCTTGGAGAGGGTTCCGGAGACCTGGGTGCCGACTTGTACCGTCACCACGGCATTCAAGGTGCCAGTGGCGGAGACGGCAGAGACAATGGAGCCGCGCTCCACAGTGAGCGTCTTGAATTGCGGCTTTGACGGCTCCTTGAAATAGAAATAGCCTCCCGCGCCCAGAGCAGCTACAAGCAGTACGACCACACCCATGATTTTTTTCACTTGTTCCACCTCGTTGATGACGTCATCCGGTAAGCCTGAATCAAAACCAGCCCCAGCCTGATCTGCCAAACCCCAGGCTCGGTAGACAGGGAACCTGGCTGGTTTTGTTTGCACCTATGGCGATCCTATCCGGTAAATGTGTAAGAAAAATGAACTGTTTTTTTTTAGTTCGGGAAAAATGCTTTTGCTAAGTGTCCCCCTCATGAAGGACGACTCGATAGTCTTACCATACTGGCCAGACCGGTCAATGAAAATGTCCTTCCCGGGACTGCCGGGGACGGAGGCCCGGCAGGCGGCCCTTGATGAAAGAGAACTTACCACAGACCAGGCTCACCTGGCCAGGGACGTCCCCAAACGGCGAGAAACCCCGGATTTTATAATGTCAAAGCCACCAACCGTCTGTCAAACAGTTGAAGCGTCGCATGAACCATTAACCGTAAATAACCGTTTTTCAGTTGTTTTAATGCGGCGCATACCGGTATCATGCCGATGCCGGTTTCGATAATCGGTCCAGCGAACTCGAAAAATTGTCACGGTCATTTATTGTCAGAGGTTTTCAGCATGATAGGCAGACTAACCACAGCGGTAGTTTTTATCAGCGCGACTTTATTCAGCATTCCCGTCTATGCAGAGTCTTGGCAATCGTCCCTGGCGCCAACGGCGGAGACCGAGCCTGTCCCGCCGGCAAAGCAGGATTTAGAGTCTGTCCCCAAGGCTGCTGGCAGCGCAGTGGAAAGTCCGAATCTCAGGTACTTCCAGGACTATTTCATCGACACCGGCAGGATCTTGACCGCTCCGCTACATTGGGAGACCAAGGAGTGGGTCAAGCTCGGGTTGGTACTGGGTACAACCTCCACACTCTTTCTCGTCGATGAAAAGGTGAAGGACTTCGCCCAAAGCAATCAGAGTTCTGCGGCTGCTAAATTTGCCTCGGTGGGGAATTTTGTCGGCGACCCCCTCTACCTCTACCCGTCGCTTGGCAGCTTCTATCTTTACGGCTACCTGGCGAAGGATAGCAAGGCACGCAGGGCGTCACTGCTCGCCATGGAAAGTCTCACCATTACAGGCGTTTTCACCGCCGGGCTAAAGATGCTCGCCAGCCGTCACCGACCGAACTCAGGGCACTCGCCCACAGACTGGGACGGTCCCGGTTTCAGCACCGAGTACGTATCCTTTTCCTCCGGTCACACAGCCTCCGCTTTCGCCGTGGCCACAGTTTTTGCCGATGAATACAAGGACAACGCATTCGTGCCGCCCATTGCCTACGGCCTGGCGACCTTGACCGGATTGTCGCGTATCTACAGCAATGAGCATTGGAGCTCTGACGCCTTTTTCGGTGGTGCTCTTGGCTATGCCGTAAGCCAGGCAGTGCTCAGGTTCCACAAGAAGGACGATAAGCTGGGAAACCGCCTGAGCATCATACCGGAGGTCGGCAAGGAAATGACCGGACTGACCGTTAATTACCAGTTTTAGTACCGCCCGCCCTGTTTCCTCTCCTTGAACGAACGGCGGATGCCCGACCGGCATCCGCATCCGCCTTGATAAACCCTCACGTTGCCGAACTTTCTCCCTTGCCTCATAAAGAAATGCACCCGCACCAATAACCTCTAAACCCTCGCCGGATTCCCCCCTCGCCTGCTGTACGCTTACCCTTTGGTCCCATATTGATCCAACTTTATTCAACTCTTAATGTCGTCAGGCTTACCCGTGCCTGAAGAGAGCAGGCCCGTATCCCCTTTTATAATGAGGTCGCGGTTTGACACCAAATGTCCGGCGTGTAAAATATGGCAGTGCAATAGAACAGGCAGGACAAGGTGCCAAGGGGCAGCACCCGGTTTCTCGATCAACCCGGAGGAATTCCACAAACAATAAATCCAACAGAATTAAGGAGGAGAGAGTTATGACGACTTACGAAGCAAAGGACTACACAAAACTTATCGGCATGCCCGGCTTTAGCGAGACACTTCTGAAAAACCATTTCACTTTGTATCAGGGGTACGTCAATAACACCAACACCCTGGTCGATACACTCACCAGGCTACGCAAAGAGGGGAAGGGTGCTACCCCTGAGTTTTCCGAATTGAAGCGCCGCTTCGGCTGGGAATTCAACGGCGTTCGCCTGCACGAGTGCTATTTCGAAAACCTCGGTGGCAAAACACCGATCAGTCGCGAAGGGCGCCTGGCCGCGAAGATACACCAGGAGTTCGGCAGCTATGAAGATTGGGAGCAGGATTTCAAGGCAACCGGCGCCATGCGCGGCATCGGCTGGGCCATCCTTTACCAGGACTTGACCACCGGCGCACTGTTAAATGTCTGGATTAACGAGCATGACGCAGGTCACCCTGCCGGCTGTTTCCCTCTTCTGATCATGGATGTCTTCGAGCACGCCTTCATTACCGATTACGGTCTCAAAAGGGCCGATTACATCAGTGCCTTCTTCCAGAATATTAACTGGAATATCGCTGAGGGGCGGATGAAACTGTAGTAGCGCCGGTTTCTTCGCCGCCGTAAGGTCGGAGTGGACGATCCGCCATGGTCGGCAAATGCCGCTGGGGGGATTAAGATAAAAAAGGCCCAACCATTACTGGCTGGGCCCTTATTTTAGTCTATTGGTGCCGAAGGTCGGAATCGAACCGACACGGGGTCACCCCCGCTGGATTTTGAGTCCAGTGCGTCTACCAATTTCACCACTCCGGCTGAAACGTTTCGGGAGTATAGCGGAACGGACAATTGAGGTCAAGGGTGAAATTGAAGTTATTAATGCGGAAAAAAACGTTGACACAGAAATCCCGCTCTGCTATAAACAGGTTTCCTTAGATGGGGCTGTAGCTCAGTTGGGAGAGCGCTTGAATGGCATTCAAGAGGTCCGCGGTTCGATCCCGCGTAGCTCCACCATCAAAAAAAACAGACACTTGGCGCATCCGCCCAAGTGTCTGTTTTTATTTCTTCTCCCCTTCCCCACCCTCATATCCTGTCATCTCGAGATAGCCTGAACCACCGACCGAGCCGGCCGCCCCCTGCACGGCAACTGCTCCCTCCCAGTAACGAAAACCGGTGACCAGTTCCTGGTTCGCCAGCCGGGGCGTGATCGTCAGGTCGAGTTTCCGGGACGGTATCTGCATGCGCCATAGGCTTGGGTAGCGCAGGCCTGTGGTAGGGCTCGTCCACCAGCGCGTCGCCTTCAGACGCACTTCGGATAGCTCCAGATGCCTGCTGGTGCCGTCGGCTGCAACCAGGGTGCCGCTGGAATAAGGGTCCGTGCTGCCGTCGCGCCGTCTTAACCGGTAGAACATGAGGTCCCGCCCGTCCTCCAGATGAAGGGCGAACCAGTCCCAGCCGATCTGGTCGCGCTCGAGGGCGCTCGTGCTCCACTCCCGATCAAGCCAGGAGAGCCCGCTGACCCTGAAGCTCTCCTTTCCGACGCGAATGACTCCGGTCGTCTCCATCCGGGGGATACTGTAGTAATAGGAGGAATTGCCAGGGGTGCGGCTCTTGCGGCTAAGGCCTTCCTCGCCGTTCAGGATCTCGCGCTTCACGCTTCTCACATCCAGCTCTATTGCCATATCAGCGTCGGCGGCCGACAGTTTCATGCTCCAGGGGCCTGCCGAAGTTTCCAGCGCCGACCAGTCCTCCAGGCGGACCGCAAGAGGACGCCCCCCTGCACCGGCAAGCCCAAGGGCTGCGCGGCTGAAACGCTCGGCATAGCGAAACCGCTTATCATCCACGTCGGTCAGAGCGAAGTGCGCCATGAACACCTCGTTAGCTCCCCAGGCCGAACTCCTTGCTGCAGGTTCCGGGTTGAGCGCCACACGAAAGAAGGTGAGCTGGTAGCCGAAGCTGCGTCCCCCGGTGCTTTTCAGGTTTCCCGTGAAGTACCACCACTCGTTGCGAAAGCCCGCATGGGGACCGTGGTCCTCAGGAAAAGCGAAGCGCCGCGGGGTGGTGGCACGGGCAAACCCCTCCGCCGCAGGGCCTCCCAGAACCTCGCTAACGCCCGTCAGCTTCCTCGTCTCGATTTTGCTACCGTTTCTGTCGAGTAAATACAGGCAGGAAAGCGCGATAATTACGGCTGCACTTATGGCAAGACTCGGGCGGCGCATCCCTACTCCTCCTCTTTCAATGCCACAGCTGGAGAAGACCGGGCTATCATGAGCGAGGGATAAAGGCCGGCCAGGGTTGCCGCCGAAACTGAGAGAACGACCGCCTGAACGAGATAGGCCGGCTCGATGGAGAACTGCATGGTCCAGCCGAAGGATCGCAGGTTTACCACGTAGACGAGTATCAAGGCTTCTATGATCCCGAGCGGTAGCGACAGAAACCCGGCGATAAGGCCGATTAATGCGGTCTCGCCGCAGACGACACCCCAGACCTGACCCGGCGTGAGACCTACCGCGCGCAGTACCGCCAGCTCCCGGGCCCGCTCCACCTGCATCGCCATCAGAGCTGAGAGTATGCCGACAAAGGCGACCACCATGGTCAGTATCCTCAGCACATAGGTTATGGCGAAGGTCCGGTCGAAGATCGCCACCGTCGCCTTTCTGAGCTCGCCGCTTGAGACAACGGAGATGCTGCTCCCCCCTCCCCTGTTCCTGATCTTTGCGGCAAGCTCTCCGGGGTTCACCCCTTCCCCGGCGTAGAACGAGATGCCGTCCACGCTTTGGTCATTGAAGTTATCCAGATAGGCCTTGCGACTCATGATGACGATCCCGGTATCGGAGCCGTAGTCGAAAATGACGCCGGAGACCGGAAAGGAGCGCTCCCCACGGTCCGTGCGCAGCGTCAGGCGCCCTCCGGGGCGCAGACGGTGACGGTTACTGTACGGCTCGGACACCAGCAGGGACTCTCCCCGGCTGAAGCTGTCCCAGGCCGTTTTGGCGGAGCCTTCCTTGAACGGGTAACGGAGAAAGGCGGGTTCGGGGGGGTCGAGCGCAAGGATTTCAGTGAAGCCTTCGGCGCTGGCGATACTCACCCTTCGCGACAGGCTGAAGTGCTTGGCACCGGGAGTACCTTTGAGCCGCTCCAGAACTACCGGGTCGAGAGGGTGCCGATAGCGGCCGGCGCCGCTTTCGGCGCTACTCACGTAGACGTCGGCCTGCAGCCAGTTTTCCAGCCAGCTTTGCACGGTAAGGCGAAAACCACCAACCATGATGCCGACTCCGATACCGGCCGAAAGCGCAACCACCATTGCAGCAGCCGCTACACCGGTGCGCGAGAGGGAAACCACGACCCCGCGCGCAGCCATCTTGCCGATGACGCCGAAAAGAGCGGCCATGAGCGGACGCAGGGCGCTGGCCGACAGCACGACGGCCCCGGGAATGAGCAGGGCGTAGCCGATGATGACTGCGAAAAGCCCGGCAAAGGCGCCGATGATCCCCCCCGCCTCTAAAAGGAGCAGCCCTCCCCCCACGAGCATAAGCAGGCAACCGCAGATAGCAGCTAGCGGAACCCCTTTTCTGTGCCGCGCCTCGATCTGCGAGCGGGAAAGGACGGCCCTGGGAGGTGCGCCGGTCGCCTCAAGAGCTGCCGGGCAGGCAGCGGCTAGTGTCGCCACGATCCCCAGAAGCGAAGCTTTCACGAGTACCGCCGGAATGAGCGGCGCCCGGCGCACCTCCATTACGAAGTAGAGGTCGTTGATGGTCCGGGTCACCAGCCGGGTCAACTCCGCGCCCAGGAGCGCCCCGCAGAAGATACCTACCAAGGTGCCGGCCAACCCGATCAGAAAGGCCTCGCCGCATATCATGAGGAAAATCTCCCGGCGGCTGACTCCCAGGGCGCGCAGCATGCCGATCAACCGGCGCCGTCGTATCACGGAAAAGGTCATGGTGTTGTAGATAAGGAACATGCCCACCATGAGGGCGAGCAGGCTCAAGGCAGTAAGGTTCAGCCGGAAGGCCCTGGTCATCCGGTCAAGGGCACCGGCTCTGGCCCCTGCCGGGAGCAGGGTCGCCCCTGCCGGCAGGATCGAACGGATCTCCTTCAGCTGCTTTTCGCCTGCCGCCCCCTCGGCTATGATGAGATCGATCCGGGAGAGCTTGCCTGTCAGGCGAAAGAGTTCCTGGGCTGTGCTGATGTCGGCCACCAGCACAGAGGTGAGCCCGATCCTGCTCGGTTCATCAGGGGCCTCCAAAACGCCCGCCATGATCAATTGGTGCCTGACGCCGGCAACCTCGACGGCGAAGCTTTGCCCGGGTTTCAAGGCCAGGTCCTGGGCCGTCTGCCGAAGCATGAGGACCGTGTTGGGTTTTCCCACAAGCTCAGTCACGAGAGCAGGCTCGGTGAATCGGGAGCTGAAAGAACGGAGGGGAGTCTCGGCGAACGGATCGATTCCGATCACCTGGAAGCTACGGCGAGCCTTGCCGGCCAACTGCAGATGCCCGCCCACAACCGGTGCCGAGTCCCGAAAGCGCTTTGTCACCCGGATTGTCTTATAGAGTGTTTCCGGAAGGCCGGCCGGTCCGCCCACAACCTGGTGCGTCGCTCTGCCGGCTACGGTCTCCGCCGAGATGCTGAAGGCACGCAGGGCCGACTCATTGGCAAGCTCAACGGCGGTCACCACTGCAACCCCGAGAGACACCCCGATGACGGCGAGCACCGTAAGCCACGGGTGGCGCAAAACATTTCGCAGCCCGGCCCGCCGAAGGATCATCGGTCAGCCCCCCTCTCCCTTCGCGGCTTCGGCAAGCTTGCCGTCCCTGATGGTGAGCACGCGATCAGCGAGCTCTGCAACTTCCAAACTGTGGGTGACGACCACCATCGTGGTACCGGTCTGGCGCACCATGCGCTGGAAAAGATCCATGACCTGGCGGCCGGTTTCGGCATCCAGATTGCCGGTCGGCTCGTCCGCCAACACCAGTTTCGGGCTGTGAACCAGTGCCCGCGCCACGGCTACCCGCTGTTGCTCTCCACCGGAGAGCCGGTCGGGAAAGCTAGCCGCACGCTCGGCAAGTCCCACCTGCTCCAGGAGATCGCTCGCCCTGTCCCGCAGTGCCGGGGTAAGTTTGCCGGTAAGCTCCAGCGGCAAAAGGACGTTCTCTTCGACCGTGAGCGTCGGAATCAGATTGTAAAACTGGAAGACGAAACCGATGCTGTTTCGACGGAACAGGGTCCGATCCCGCTCGGATAGACGGTTCAGCGCCAGTTGGTCGACAAACACGTCTCCTTCTTCCGGCAGGTCGATGCCGCTTATCAGGTTCAGCAGGGTCGACTTTCCTGAACCGCTGCGACCAAGCAAAAACACCCATTCGCCGCGGGCAACCTGAAGCGACGCGTCCCGAAAGACGACTCGTTCACGGCTCCCTTCCCGAAAACTCTTGGATACTCCTTTCAGTTCCACCAGCGGTGACGTCATTACAGGTCCTTTGTGAGCGGTTGGGCCAGTCTTCAAGATCACCTTAGATTTTCTCCGTGGCCAAAGGTTAGGGCAGTTGACCCGCCGCTCATAGGCAGTATAACTTAGAACTTAACAATAATTCGGCAGCAGATTTGATCCAATTGTATATTGCAGTAGCCAGCCGGCCATCCTCCTGCTCCTGCCGTTTAATTCAGGGGGCCAGCTGGAAATAGCACAGCTTAGCAAAATCTCTAGCCTTAAAGGAGAGATGATATGTCTGGAGCTATCATGCTGAATCCCCATTACACCTTCGATCTGGTAAGGATCGTGCGCTCCTCTTTGGAAACGCTCCGTAACATGCTGCGCGCCGGGACGCAGACAGATGAAACCGGGTCACAGATCGAGCAGCTAGAGCAACTGGAACAGCTACTGCTCGACCAGGCCGCGAGGCTTGACGCGATCAACAAGGTGCTCGAAGAGTTTAATTATTCGGTCGCCCACGAACTCTTCGCTCCCCTAAGGAGAATAAGCGGGTTTACCCGCGAGATCAAGCAACGCTGCGCCGGGGAAATGGACATCGAGGGGGTCGATTGCCTCGACAACATCCTGGAATCCTCACAACAGATGAATGAGCTGATTGACGCGCTCATGCAGCTTTCCAGGCTGTCGCACGTAGAACTCTCTCCAACCACCGTCGACCTGTCAGAGATGGCCAGCGGGATCGCTGATGAGTTGAGCCTGAGTGCTCCCAAAAGGGCTGCGGTATTTTCCATCACCCCGCACAAATGTGCGACTGGTGACGGGACTCTGTTAAGGGTTGTGCTCCGGAAGCTACTTGAGAACGCCTGGAAATACACGGCGCGCACAGAGACAGCCCTCATAGAGTTCGGGGCCTGCGATGTCGAGGGAGTCCAGGCGTTCTATGTCAGGGATAACGGCATTGGGTTTGAGATGGCGGAATACAGCAGGCTTTTTCACCCGTTTCAACATTTGCACGATACTGCGCTTTTTCCAGGTAACGGAATCGGGCTTACCACCGCCAAGAGAATCATCGATCGCCACGGCGGCCGAGTCTGGGCTGAAGGGGCTCCAGAGCAAGGAGCAACCTTCTATTTCACCCTCTAGCTGGCACGCTCCCGCTTCTTCCAGTCGTAAAACAGTGCCCCCCTCCCCCATCCACTGGATCAAAACGGAAGCTTTGCCGCCAATAGCTGTAGCCGCTGCCGATCACAGTGCGGGGGTAGGCTGACAGCTGCCTGACCGGGCCCCCTATCGCCCTTCCCTTTTCTGCAGCAGAATCTGGTTACGTTGTTCACGTCTTTTGCTGGAAAGATATTCGGGCTTCTCCATCTCTTTCAACTGTCGCGGGTATTTGGCGGTCAGATCGTACCAGCGGCTGATCCGCTGCTCGAAGCGACTGGCTTTGGGGGCCTTTAGAGTGTCGATATGAGTCTGCAGGGCAAGGTAGTAACGAACGGTGTTGCGCTCTACCGCCCCTCTTACCCCGTCTATGTAGTAAGGTTTTCCGTCCTTGCCACGGACTATGCTAAAGCCGACCTTGTCGCGGGCAAGCGTGTTGAAATAGCTCTTGATCGCCATGCGTGCTACTGAACCGTAACTGTAGGTGTAACTGAAATGAACAAAGGTTCTTTCCTTGTCTAGCGGCGCCGCCTGCAGCCTGATACGGTGGTCCTTGGTGCGAAGAGGTCCCTCCTCTGCAGCAAGAGCCAACTCGAGATAGTCGGGTTTTTCCGAGAGGACGCGGTATTTCAATTTGAGGGGGTAGGCGTCTGCGGGAGGCTGGTAGGATTTTCGGCCGCTATAGAGTGTTAACAGCCACTGGTCGGCAACATTCCTTGAGGTACAGGCCTTGATATTGATGTGCAGCGAGGTGATGTCGCACCAGCTGGCAGGAGACTGCAAAGTGCTGTTGACGGCCTTGAATGGATGGTTGAAAATGCCGTACATGTCGACGCGCAGAGAACCTTCAGCCTCTGCGGACTCCAGGTATATGGGGGCTGCGAACTGATTCTTCTCAAGTTTGGCCTTGATGGCCGGGTATCTGGCGAGCAGAGACCGGCCCTCGCTGGACGGTTGCTCGGCCGCCTGCCCGACACCGCACCATGAAATCACCGATGCCGACAGCAAAAAGGCGGTGCATCTTGTCAAGAATAACGGTCTTCTGCCGATCATGACGAGGGCCTTCCGAACTGGTAGGTGTGGCCGTCACACTAGAGACTGCCACCCTTCGCTTACTGGACAACCCGATTCAGTGGCGTCGGTCTCCACGGTCGCGAGGGCCATCCCCGCGATACCCGTCCCCGCCATGACCTCTATGACGGCCCCTGTCGCCGGGCCCCCAATAAGGGAAGATGCAGCCGGAAAGCGTTGCTGCTGCCACAAAAAGCATGATCGATCGGACGACTGTTGATTTCTTCATGGTGATATTCCTCTCTTTTGCTGTCGTGATGCAAGCCGTCACCGGTTAAGAGGGTGCGACATTACCCGTCACCTGAATTTTGCCTGATTCACCGGTCCGCTGTAAAGACTAAGCTGGCGGTGGCGATTGATCGGCGGCTGTCTCAACCGGCTCAACCTCAGCGACTACATCATCCCATAAACTCATAAGCAGGGCAAAAATGATGGGGCCCAAGATGAGGCCCAGCAGACCCATCAAAATCACCCCGCATATGGCACCCAGCACAATGGCCAGTACCGGGATGTCGCTGGAAGCTCCGATGGCAAGTGGACGGATGGCATTATCGGCCAACCCGACAAAGAAAACGCACCAAAGGGCCAGCAAGCCGGCGGTAAGATAATCGCCGTTCAGAGCAATCATGGCGGCAAGCGGAATCCAGATGAGCCCGGTGCCGACCACCGGCAACAGCGCCGCAATGGCGGTTAAAGCCGCGCAGAAAATAGGCGCCGGCACGCCTGCCACATAATAGCCGATTCCGGCGATTATCCCCTGCGCAACGCAGGTGAGGATGGTGCCGACTGTCACTGCGGTGGTGACGGCACGGATCTCACTTGCGTACATGTGTGCCTTTCTGGCGTTGGGAGCCAGCCGGGAAATGCAGGTGGCGACGACCCTTTCGCCGTCGCGGTAGATGAAATAAAGTATGAAGAGGGCAACCGCAAAGATAAATAGAAAATTAAAGATATTTTTGGCCGCTTCTGTAGCCGCATTCAGGACGAAACTTGAGCCGCTGGCTGCAATCTTTCCGCCCATGCCAGCCAGGTCGAAGCCGAACCTTTCTCCCAGTGAGATCACGCGGTCGACCAAGGGAAGCTGGTTAAGCGCGTTGGTGCCGGTCCTTGTGATGGTTGCAATCAGGTGTTCGACCTGCTTGTACCACTCGGTAGCATTGGTTGCCACAGTCATGATGAGGCCAACTGTCGGCAGTATGAAGCAGATGGTTATCGCCAGTATCATGAGACCGGCAGCGCGGTCCCGGTGCCGTGGAAAAAGCCCTAGCAAACGATTGAAGTGCGGCATGGTCGAGATGCCGATGATCAGCGCCCAGGCGAGCGGTTGGGCGATCGGGGCGGCCAGCAGCACGAAAAGACCTATAGCGACAGCGGTGGCAAGGGCGGCCAGCATGCTCAGGTATGTCTTTTTTTCCATCTTAACTCCTCTGGACCTGGTTAGACGGCGAGGGAGGTTAGTCATCGGCAACTTGATGAAGGCTCTCAAAGAACATAGGCATTCTCATCCAAGGTACCCATTCCATGAGGCTTGTGTCAGCGTGGTGTTTCAATCCTGCGTTTGTCGGTAGGAGGGACGGTCGGTGCTCCCTCAGGCTGCACAGACTGTTCTGTCTGAAAAGGAAGGCGGTTGTTGCGTTCATTGGTCAAACTCGGCGCTTCTTCTATTACCTGCCAGTTTTTTCCAACTGGAACTCCCAGAGGTTTGCCTTGCGCTACAGGAGGCGAGGCCGCCTTTTTGGCTTCTAACATAGTGCACCCGCAGAGAAAGCAGAAACCTATGCAGAGTGTTAGCGGAAGAGTGTATTTCATGTCAGTACTCCTTGTATTGATGGAAGCTTTTGATAAGCCAAATTCAAGTTGTGTGTTTAGTGCAGACGCTTTGAGAGTGTTCCGAACCCTATACCAATTGCCGCTTTCTATGTAGAAGCATACCAACAAGTAGGCTTAAATAACAGGTTTCTTTTGACAATGACCAGCAAAGGAGCTTCGGTCTATGACTGTACGGTGCAGCATAATTTCACATGAATACTTACTTAGCTGCAGAGATCACGTATTCTGCCGATGGCATAATGGAATAAGTCGGCATCATGATTATCAGGCGGGTTAGCTTGTCCGCTTGAACCGGCAGGGCTTGATTCCGGAGTACATTATGGCAAACAAACACCTTCGGTCAACGGCAGGTCCCGCAGTCCTCCCACCACTCATACCGACGCAGCACCACCAAGCCGGTCTAGCAGCGCTAAACCCGCCGCCGGCAGCGGTCAGTTTAGACGGCGGGATGCCGGGCGCGACAGCTAAAAACCCTTGAACTCGGAAAGCGGAAGCACCCTGATTCCTTCCATGTCAGCCGCCAGGGTGGAGTCGTCGACAGGCAGATTGATCTGCGGTTCGTTAAAGACAATTCTGACGGTAGCGCCGAAGCGGCTCTCGATGACGATCGATTCAGGAAAGGCCACCCCGTTTATATTCTGGTAGTCCTGGTATTCTACCTGGTCGCCCTGCTCCGACACCTTGCGCGCGACCCGGCCCTGGTCATCAAGAGAGAACCGTGCCGCCGAAGCCTCCGCTGTCTCGCGGCTGCCGTAGGAGGGGCCGGTCCCGGGTGGCGGTGCCACCACCCATTTCAGCATTGCCAGGCTTTTCAGCGCGCTTGCCTCAGGCAGTTCGGAAAAAAGGCCGCTGTAGGCGGTCTGCCGGGAAGGTATCAGGCAGGTCAGCCGGTCGTCCTCGCTGAAGACCTCAAGAACCGTGAGGCCAAACGGCGAGAGCACCACCATGTGAAAGCGGTCCGGGCCTTTGAAGATGAGGAAGCCGCGGCCGCCGGTACTTTGCTCGCCGGCCTTGACAGAAATGGTGATGGATGACTGCAGTGTCTCCACTTCCCTGCCGGGGACGATGCCTATCAGTGGCTTTTGCACCGTGGCGCAGGCGGAAAAAACCAAAAATACGAGCAGAAGGGTTGCGGTTTTAAAGGAAAGTATTAAGCGGTTATATGCCACGACAGACCTCTCGAATGTGAATTTACGAATTCAGTGGCAGCAAGGGCGCACCGGCCTGACATCCTGACCAGTCTGCGAAGATACCACCAATCGGATAAAACTTGCACCCCTTAATACACTCCTGCACGACTTCCTCGGTCCGTCCTCCGCAAGCGGCTTCAGGAGCCTGGACTTGCAGTTAAAGCTGCTGGATGTTAAGGGGGCCGTGCGCTTTGTGACAGGTGCCCTCATCCGCTCCTGGTGGCACTGCTCCCAAAGAAGAAGCGCCCCCTATTGCCTATCCGCCTGAGCCATGTCCTGCTTTACATATCTGCCGCAGATGAAGCAGAAGAACCCTGCCAGGGCCATGGCAAAGGGGGTGATGAGCAGAGCGTTTCGCAAGCCCCACTGGTCGGAACACCAGCCCAGGATGGAGGGAGAGACTGCATCGCCCAGGGCATGAATGAAAAAGATATTTACTGCGAAGGCCATGGCACGAATCCCCGGGGCGGTCACGTTGAGGATGACTGTGTTCAGCGGGCCTGTGTTCAGGAAGAGGAAAAACTCTGCGATGAAAATCGCCACCATGCAACCGGTGAGACTTGGGGAAAGGATGGCCAGGGCGGCAAAAGGGGTGCCGATCAGAAAGCCCCAGCCGGAAACGAGCAGGTATCCTTTACTGCTCTTTTTTTGCAGGCGGTCGCCGAGCCAGCCGCCTGCCAGGGTCCCCAGTATGCCGGCCAGCACGGTGGTGGCTCCGAATAGGGTGTTTCCCTTTTCCACGTCAAGTGAGTGGATGCGGTTCAAAAAGGACGGAATCCACTGGGCAAGCCCGCCTATGGCGAAGGTCATGGCTGTCATGGCGCAGGTGTTCAAGACATAGGAACGGTTTCTGAAAAGCGCTGCATAGCCGTCAGAGGCCTTTTCCACCCCGGCGGAAGGTGCCGCCCCATGGCCGCCTCCATGCGGTGCTGCTTCGTCGCCTCCTCGTGGCGGCGTACGCAGGAGTGCGATCGGGATGGCCAGCAGCAGGCCGGGAAGCCCGACCATCAGGAAGGCGGCGTGCCAGCCAAACCGGTGCCCGAGCACTCCTCCCAAGAGATAACCGAGTGCGCTGCCGACCGGAATGGCCACGTAAAACCAGGAAAGTATCCGGCCCCGCTGATCTTTGGAGAAGAAGTCCGCGACCAGGCCGGGCGACACGGTCCCAAAGCTTGCCTCGCCGACCCCGACCGTGGCGCGTGCGGCGAGCAGGCTCTTGTAACCCGGAGCAAATCCGGCCAGTGCGGTGGCCAGGCTCCAGACCACAAGACCTCCCGAGGCAAGCTTGATCCGGCTCCAGTGGTCGCCAAGCCAGCCGAAGAGCGGCGCGAAAAGCATGTAGCTGAACATGAAGGCGCTGCCCAGAAAACCAAGCTCGGTGTCGGTGAGTTGCAGATCAGCCTTTATCAGCGGGAATACGGCGAAGAGGACCTGCCGGTCGATGTAATTCAGCAGGTTCACTGCCAAAAGGAGGCCCAAGGCGTAGCGGCGGTAGGAGAGCGAGATCGTTTCGGTCTTCATACGGGACATCCCCCAGCATTCAGGGGCCCGCTCATTGCGATAGAAAGCATTGAATACTCCGGCAGATAAGATGAAGACTGGCGGAAAAATTTCGCCAGTGGGGCGTGATTTCTCCAGTATGGCTTGATTATTGGCCGGCAGGTCCCTTCTTCATCCCCTGAGAGACCTCTAGAGATCCTCCACGGCCTTGCGTGTCTTTTCGACGATCTGGTTCGGTTCCTCGTAGCTGAAATGCAGCGGCTCCCCGAAAGTCACCGTGACCTTTCCGTGTCTTGGAAAGTGCGCTTCGGGGGCAAGCACCTGTTGGGTGCCGCTGATTTTAATAGGGACCACGGGGATCCCCAGCTCCTTCACGATAACCCCCAGCCCGAGCTGGAAATCATGCATCTTGCCATCCCTGGAGTGCGCTCCCTCCGGGAAGATGAGGGTGTTCAAGCCGTTATCGGCAAGTTTCCCCATGAATCTGAGCGCGCCGCTGAAACCGCTGGTCTGGGGCAGTGGAAAGAGATTGAGAAACAAAGAGCCGTACTCGTAGCAAAGGCGCCGCCAGAGACGGTCCAGGCCATGATGGTCGCCGAAGAAAAATTCCTGCCAGGCAGCCGTGGCTGTCCGGTAGCGTACCGCTTTGGGCAGCGAGAACATGATGGAGGGCTGATCGAAATAACTCAGGTGATTCGACACAAAACAGACCGGTCTATCCAGCTTTTCAAGCCGTTCAGCCCCCCGGACCTCCAGCGTCACGAAGAGCCTGAACAGCGGATAGTTGAAGACGGCGTCCGCGATCATGCGTAAGGCCCTGGCGGGAGCCGAATTGGTCCAGAAGCGCAGATGGTCGCGGTGGGAAACCTTTTCCCGTTTGGCGACGATCTGGCGCAGGTCGGAAACCCTGGTCTGAAGTCCGATCTGCGAGTCCTCGATGTCAAGGCGGTATTCCTGCTCAAGGGAATTCACCAGTTCCAGCCGGGCGATCGAGGTCAGCCCCAGATCGGCCGCCACCAGCGATTGCTCGTGAATGTCAGCGGCGCTGGTCCCGGTAATCTTGGCAAGCAGGTTGATCAGGAGGTCTCTGGATGCGCCGGCCTCGCCGGCTTCGCTTCCCTTTTTGATCTGCTCCTTAACCTGGAATTTTTTGATCTTCAGGGTGGTAGTTTTCGGGAACTCCGGCTCGTTCCAGAGGGTATAACCGGTAATCTGGTGCATGGCATCGAGGTTCTTGTTGGCCTGGCCGACTACCTCCTCGGGCTTTGGGGCGCCTGCCTCCAGAAGCAGAACGGCGTGCACTTCCTCCCCCCCTCCCCTCTCGAGACCGATGACGCAGGACTCCCTGACGCCGGGGGTCTTGTTCAGCACCGCCTCCAGCTCGTCGGGATAGACGTTGACCCCGGCGCCGGTGACGATGAGCTCCTTCTCGCGCCCTTTTATCTGCAGCCAGCCGTCCGGGGTGATCTCACCGAGGTCGCCGGTTTTAAACCAGCCATCCTGCGTGAAGGCGTCGCGGCTTGCCTGCTCATTCTGGTAGTAGCCGGGAAACACGTTGTCGCCGCGCGCCAGGATCTCCTTCCCCTCGATCTTCAGCTCAACCCCGGGAAGCGGGGGACCGACCGAGCCTGCCAGCTGCCTGTCCATGGTATTTACGCAAAGTACCGGCGAACATTCGGTCAGGCCGTACCCTTCCAGCACGGTGAATCCCATGCGGTCCCAGAAGTTGAAGACCTCAGGGTCAAGGGGAGCACCTCCGGAGACGAAGACGGTAAAGTTGCCGCCGAACTTCTTCTGTACCGGAAAAAAGAGCAGACGGCGCACCCCCTTGGGAAGGCTCGCCGCCAGCTTGGAGAGCGAAGCGAACACCCCGGACAGGTGCTTTTCCTCCAACTCCCGCTCGATGGTGGTTTTCAGCAGCTGCATGAGGCGGGGAACCGACATGATGACGTAGATGTCCTCCTCGCTCAGCGCGTCCATGATGGCGGAGGGCTTCAGGGTGCGCGGATAGACTATGGTGGCGCCGCGGTACAGCGGGGTGAAAAAGCCTCCCATCTGCTCGAACATGTGGGACAGAGGCAGCAGAGAAAGGAAGCTGAAGGCCGGCGTGATGATCGGCACCTGCTGGTTTATCTGAAGCATGTTGGCCACCAGGTTCTGGTGAGTCAGGATGACCCCTTTCGGATTGCCGGTGGTGCCGGAGGTATAGATAAGCTGCGCCATGTCCCCGGGCAGCGCCTTCGCCGTCTCGGCGATCGGCAAGACTTCAGCCAGCAGATACTGCAGATCTTCCAAAAGCATGGACTTAGCTTCGGTCACCCGTTCCAGCTTGAACCGGCTCTGTATGACAACCTTCGAATCGGTCAGGGTGCGGATCGAGTCCGCTCGCCCAAGATCCGACATGAAGTCCACAGGAACGGCAACGGCACCGCGGAGGATTACCCCCCAGTAGGCGACCGCCCACCAGGAAGAGTTTGGACCCCAGAGGAGCACCCGGTCCCCCGGCTCCACGCCGCTTTGCGCCAGCAGGCGGGCCATTTTCAGGGAAAGTTGGGAGAATTCGGCATAGGAAACCGGAATCCGTCGAACCCCGGTGCGATTAACGAAGACTGTTTTGTCACCCAGTGCCTGGAACGTCTCGAAAAGTTCGACTAATGTCTTCATGAATGCTCCTTCCACTAAAACGCCTTCTGAACTGTCGCAGCCAAGGCTGCAACCGGCATGACAATAGTTTATAGTATACCGAATCACTTGTGATTTCAGCCTAATTAGATTCCCCGGCTAAAATGAGTACGCCGACTGAAAGTAGCATCCTTTTCATGAAGCGATAGAAGCTTACTTGTGCCTCGGCTGCCTCAGCCTGGGCCTGAATCCCATCAAGCTGCGGCGGCTGACCAACTTGTCACCTTTCTGGCGGCGGATTCTTCTGCGCTTTGCTCCAGTATGGCAGGCAAATCATTGCGTCAGGCACAGCAGCCCCTGACCATAAAAAAAGCCGCCCTTTCCCCCGGGCGGCTTTTGCAACTTTGAAGGCAGGAAATCACCCAGCCTTGATCTTGCTAACCTTTGGCGCCTTTGCCGGCTTGGGAGTCTTCTCCGGTTTGGAGGCCTTGGCAGGAGCCGCTTTCTTCGCCTCGATGTTGGCCATACGCACTTCTCTTGCCTTGGCGAGATTGTCCGCCAGCCCTCTTTCCATGGCCATTTTTCTTCTGGCCTCCGAATAGTTCCTGGCCGAGAGCGGCTGTTTGCTGGAGATGCCGAACTGTTTTCTGTACTCGCCCGGCTTCAGGCCGTGAGCGGTACTCAGGTGGCGTGCCAGGGTCTTGAAGCCACCCTTTCCGCACACCATGCAGATTATTTCACCTTTCTTGAAGGCTTCTTTCACAGTCAGGACTGTTTTGGTTTCCTCCACTGTCTCGACCGGTTGTCCTGCTTCCAGATTTTTAAGCGCGTTATGCACTTTGCCGATTTCAAATATAAGCTGATCTGAAGTCATAGGAGTATTCGACGCATGTGATGCTACGATCTGTGCTGCGATTTCTACTAATGTTGCCATTGCTTGCTCCTCCTGATCGAAAATAATTATATTGCATTATCAGCATAGTAAAGCTGCTTGTCAATTATTAATTATAAGCAACCTGACAAAGCTATCCCCTGTGTCTTTGACAACGGCTCTAACCTTTCCTTAATTGCGGGGCCCTTGATCTACGATGAGATCAAGCAATCGCCAGTTGCCAACATGACTGAAGCATCTGAGAAACATCCACAAAACTTCGCGCATTGAACATCGATTGAAAGATGGCTTTGAAGAAGGTACAGCTAAAAGACTGCTCCATATCCTGAATGTATAGTTTAATGCGAATTGACCCGCGAATCCGTAGATTGCCGAGATTCCAAATGAGTTAAGTCGATGTTTACGTGTGCTTTTTACCTGCAGTTCCAGTAGCGGGAAAACTGACGGCAGTCGAGCCGCAACAGTTTGTTATTGACAGAAAACAGCCGATTAAGTATTAGTAGAAAAGTCGCAAGCGAAGCTGCGGCAAAAACAATTGAATAGCATGACTTATCTAGAGCGACCGAGGGACTGGCCCAATGACGTCGCGGCAACCTCCCTGCAAGGGAAGGTGCCAAATCCTGCGAAACGGCAACGTTTCGAAAGATAAGGAAGCGCGGACCATAACCATAAAAGTCCCCTTCCGACCCCGGAAGGGGACTTTTCCATTTTTGGAGGTGACCGATGAACATCGCAACAAGTGCAGCACAGATCGGCCTGCAGCGGGAATCGAGGACCGGGGCTGTTACCGTCCCGATCTACCAGACGGCGACTTTCCGCCACCCCGGCCTGGGGCAGAGCACGGGATACGATTACAGCAGGTCCGGAAACCCGACCCGGCAGGCCCTGGAGGAAGGGATGGCCCTTTTGGAAGGAGGCTGTCGCGGTTTTGCCTACGCCTCCGGGATGGCGGCCATCACCAGCCTGATGTTTCTCTTTCGTCAGGGGGACCACCTGATCGTCACCGAGGACCTCTACGGCGGCAGCTACCGGCTTTTCGAAAAAATCTTCCAGCAGTTCGGCCTCACTTTCAGCTACGTCGACACCAGCGACGCCTCGCTGGTTGAAAAGGCGATCCGCCCGAACACGCGAGCACTCTTCGTCGAATCGCTGACCAATCCGCTGCTGAAGGTGGCCGACATCGAGGTGCTCGCCGGGCTTTGCAAGGCGAACGGCCTGTTGTGCATCGTGGACAACACCTTTCTTACCCCGTACCTCCTGCGACCGCTCGACATGGGCGCCGACCTGACCATCTATTCGGGCAGCAAGTACCTTGCCGGGCACAATGACACGGTCTGCGGTCTGGTGGCCGTCAAGGATCCGGAACTTGCCGAGCAGGTCTATTTCCATCAGAACGGGGTCGGCGCGGTACTCGGGCCGCAGGATTCCTGGCTCACCATCCGCGGCATCAAGACGCTCACCATCAGGATGGACCGGCAGCAGGAAAATGCCCAGGCAATAGCCCGTTGGCTGGCTGCCCACCCGCGGGTCGCCCGGGTCTATTATCCTGGCCTGGCCGGGCATCCGGGGCACGAGCTGATGAAGGGACGCGGCAAGGGTTTCGGAGCCATGATCGCCTTCGAAGTGAAGGAGCCGCAGCTGGTAAACCGCCTGCTCATGAAGACACGGCTGATATCCTTCGCCGAGAGCCTGGGCGGCGTGGAGAGCCTGATCACCTTTCCGCAGGTGCAGACCCACGCGGACATCGAACCCGAGACGCTGGAGCGGCTCGGCATCAACAACCTCCTGCTCCGCCTGTCGGTCGGGATAGAAGACAAAGACGACCTGATCGCCGACCTGGCGCAGGCCTTTGCAGAAGGAGAGTAACCATGAAATTCGCAACGGAACTGATACACGGCGGTAACCCCATCGATCCGGAACACGGCTCCCTGAGCCACCCAATCTATTTAAGCTCCACCTTTGCCCAGCGCTCTATGGACAGCTTCGGCAGGTATGACTACGCGCGCTCGGGAAACCCGACCAGGGAGGCGCTGGAAGAGGCGATCGCAGGACTTGAGGGTGGTTCGACCGGGCTCGCCTTCGCCTCCGGGATGGCGGCCATCACCTCCACCTTCCTGATCTTTGCCCCCGGCGACCACCTGGTCGTCTGCGAGGACGTCTACGGCGGCACCTTCCGTGTGCTCTCCACCCTGTTCAAGGGATGGGGACTGCAGGTAACCTTTGTAGATGCCACTGATATGGCCGCCATCGCCCGGGCGATCCGCCCGGAGACCAAGGCGCTATACCTGGAGACCCCTTCCAACCCGCTCATCAAGATCATCGATCTGAAAGCGGCCGCCGCCCTAGCCAAAGAAAACGGGCTCATCACCATCGTCGACAACACCTTCATGACTCCTTACCTGCAGCGTCCCCTGGAGCTTGGCTGCGACATCGTGCTGCATAGCGGCACCAAATTCCTCAATGGGCACTCCGACGTGATCTGCGGCTTTGCCGTTGCCGGGGATCCGGAGCTTGGCCGCAGGCTTCGCTTCATTCAAAACGCCTTTGGCGCCGTGCTCGGGCCTCAGGACTGCTGGCTGGTGCTGCGCGGGCTTAAGACCTTGAAGGTGCGGATGGAGGAGAGCCAGAGCAGTGCCGGGCGCATCGTCTCCTGGCTGCAGGAGCAAAAGGAGGTGGCAAAGGTTTACTATCCGGGCCTTCCCGAGCATCCGGGGTATCAGACCCACCTCTCGCAGGCGAGCGGTCCGGGAGCCGTGCTCTCCTTTGAGCTTGGCAGTTACCAGATGACCAAGCGGCTTTTGGAGGGGGTGAAACTGGCGGCCTTCGCGGTCAGCCTGGGCGGTGTGGAAAGCATACTCTCCTACCCTGCCAAGATGTCGCACGCGGCCATGCCTGCAGCCGAGCGGGAGTCGCGAGGCATCAAGGACACCCTGGTTCGGCTCTCGGTCGGTCTTGAGGATCCCGAAGACCTGATCGCGGATATGGACCGGATACTAAACAGCTGAAGGCAGTTATTGGATACCTAGAGGTGGGAAAGCGGAAGAGCCCGAGAAATCGGGCTCTTTTATTATCGCAAGGAGTTTTGTTCAACGCGCCAAAGAGGTCTGCTGGACTAAAGAGGACTACCTTTTCCACGGGAAGCTGACGGTTTTCACGCGGGGAATCGCCTGTTGAAACCCGGCCAACCCCTCATCGGTTATGCTGTTGCCGCTGCTGGTCAGCCCGCTCAGACTGGGGAGGCGATGCAGGTGGATAAGCCCCTTGTCGGAGATACCGGTATGATAAAGAAAGATCCGCTTCAGATTGGTGAGGAAGGAGATACCGCTCAAGGCGGCATCGGTCAGCTGCAACCCGGAGAGGTAAAGTTCCTCCAGGCCGGTCAGGTGGAGGATCCAGCCGATATCGGCGTCGCCCACGTCGTAAAGAAACAGGGACTGAATGTCGTCGGGATGGAGTTCCTGCATATGGCTCAGCTTGATGCCGGTCCCTTCCTTGATGTCCAGCCGCACCGCCATGTCGAGGTCGATCTGCAAAGCGCCGCTAGCCTGGCCAAGTTTCTTCCACTTGCTGTAAGCGAGCGAGGTCCGGTCCCGCAGATACAAGGTGCCGCAAGAGAGCCCGGCAGGGAACAGGATGCTTCTTTTTGGTTTTTCTTGCCGTTGGAGAGGCTCTTCTCGCCTCTCGCCCTTGAGAGCCGCCAGGCGCTTCAGTGCGCCCTTGATATTCAGTTCGGCCGCCTCGATCAGTTCGGCAAAGAGATCGCGTCCCATGGCGCGCTTCGCGTCGACCCGCTGCTTGAAGCGGCAGATGTAGCTGGAACGAAGCTCCTCCACCTTAGCGTTCAGCGCCCGAATTTCCTGTTGCTCCCGGACAATCTGCCGAATCAGGCGAGCAAGCTCCCCCGCGGTGCCGCCACGCTCGGCCAGATGAGCCGAACGTCTCCAGTTGCGCAGTATCTCCTGTAGCGTGCGATGGTCATCCTCTGCGTAAGCGCGGTTCGCCTTGGACATCAACTCGTGCCGATCGAGTTTGCAAGAACAGGCGAAAGCGAGGTCAGGGTGGATCGCCTTGGCTACCTCGCGGTACAGTGACTTTATGTCCTGGGATTCGGTTTCACACTTCGGCTCGCCACCGGTGAAGCGGGCGTTGTCGCTAATTTCCGAGAAACTGTCAGGACCATCGTTGCCGGCAAAGGCGCCGGCCCCGGCTTCCGGACAGGGCTCATCGTCCGGCTCGCTTTCCCATTCCGGAAAACCGGAAAGCCGGGAGATTTCCGCCTCAAGCCTATCCAGTTCGGCCATCCGCCGTCCGAGAGTCTCCTGGTAGACCCCCTCGAAACTGGCGATTTCCTCACGCAAACGCTGCAAAACGGCCAGTGCCTTCACGTGTCGAGCCCGCAAAGCGGCAAGCTCGGTACGTTTTTGCTCCAGTTTTATCTCCTCAGGAAATTTTTGCTGAAAACGGGTATTCATAAGGTCACACCGCGTGGGAACTTTTTAGGACGTGGATTATCGGAGCACATTAACACGACCTACAGCTTGGACACAAAAGGTTTTATCGGATTTGCCGCACTATAAAGGTTGCGTCTGCCGCTCTCAGCGGTTCTCGCGTACCATCCTGGTAAGCAGACGGTCCATCGAGGAAGCAAAGCGCTGGCGATCTGTCAGGCTGAATTGACCGGGGCCGCCTTGGACCAGACCGTCGGCACGCAGTTCCTGCATCAGATTGCGCATGGAAAGTCTTTCCCCCACATTTTCTTCTGTGTACAGTTCCCCTCGCGGGTCCAGGGCTACCCCGCCGTTTTCCACGATCCGCGCGGCAAGCGGAATGTCAGCCGTGATCACCAGATCGCTCGCCCGGGCGTGTTCTGCTATGTAGTCGTCGGCTACATCGAATCCATTTTTAACCCGCACAGAGGTAACCAGGGAGCTGTGGGCCCTGGAGAGGTCGTTGTTGGCCACCAGGCAAACCGGCACCTTCAGCCTCTCCGAGGCACGGAACACCATCTCTTTGATAACTCTCGGGCAGGCATCAGCGTCGATCCATATCTTCATGCATTACTCCACATTTGGTCATGCTGGCAGGCGGGTATTCACGCCCGGGCCTGCATCAGCACCCGGCCCCGTTAAAGGAGCTACAGTCCTCAAACGGGCACTCCACGCACCTCGGCCAAGCTACTACACCACCGGTTCAAAGTCAATCAGGCCACTAGGTTTCGCCGCCCATGCCGGCAATAAAGATTCCATTTAAAGAAATTTAAAATTATAAGATTGACATGCGACTGGCAAAGCTGATAAGGTGTCGCATCCGTGGACGTTCCCGGATAAAACCAACAAGATGCAATATGGGAGAAGTAAGTAAATGGTAAACGGAACTGTGAAATGGTTTAACGACAGCAAGGGGTTTGGCTTTCTTGAGCAGGAAAACGGCGAGGATGTCTTCGTACATTTCTCCGCTATTACTGGCGACGGCTTCAAATCCCTCACCGAGGGCGACAGTGTAACGTTCGAAATCGTAAAAGGCCCTAAAGGCCTTCAGGCGGCCAACGTTTCCAGGGCTTAAACAACCATAGCGTAGAACATTATCGAAAAGCCTCGGAGCAATCCGGGGCTTTTTTTTATGCTTTTTTGGTTTTTACAATGTCGATGGCCCGGCCGAACAACAACCTTTCGACACACCGGTACTGCCTGCGCCGGGTCCGAAGTCAACGCCCCCCTCTCTCGAAGTGGGAGCGTTGATCTGAATCACTTGACGGACAGCCCGGCCCCCCGGGTACCTGCTGGGCCCTGTTATAACTGTGGGCCGCTCAGCTGCTGCAAGGAAGTCTCCAGCGAGTCGTTGCCGACGGTAAGATACAAAGCCCCCTCGGTGACGGTGAGCGACCAGGCGATCACCCGCTGCAGGTTTTCCACCAACTTCCCCAGAAAAGCGTAGTCGATGCCGATGACCGTCAGGTTCGGGCTGGAAGCGAGCTTCTGCTGGTGCTGCAAAAGCCAGCGGCTTTGCGTGGGGCCACAGGCAAAAAGAACGGCCCGCTCCACGTGACGGCACGACTTTGCCAGCCGTTCGGGATCCGGAAGACCTACCTCAATCCACAACCGGACCCTGCCATCGGGCCCCTTGCTCCAGAGGTCGGGCTCGTCGCCTGAACCGACCCCCTTGGAAAAGACCAGCTCCTCCTCGAAACAGAGGGCGTAGGCGAGCAGGCGGGCCACCAGCCGCTCCCGGGTTTCGGAGGGGTGCTTGGCGATCGTTGTCTGCAGCTGCTCGTAGACCTGCCGGTCGAGATCGGAAAGCTGAACCGACGCGCGGTATATAGTGGAGGGGAGTGCCATAGGGCAGATATCCTTTTAGTTTATGCTTCGTCGTCGTATGGGGTGAAATCCCGCAGCCAGCCGGCCCAGTCAAAGCTGTCGAAATCGATCAGCAGCGCGGTCGGTATGAAGGTGTCCAGCTCGCTCATCCTCTTTTTTAAAAGCTCTCCGGTGAAGTCCCGAAAGAGCGCGACCTCCTGCCGGAACATCTCGTCGAACGGCGCGTTAAGCCCTGCCAGCTCCAGCGGGTCCTCATCGACAAAATTCATGGTGCACCAGTCATCGTGCATCAGCTCGCCCCCGCTGTCGACCAGGGGAATCCCGTGCAGTCTGCAGGTCATCGGGCGGTTCTCGTAGACGAGACAGCGGCCATCCTCGCCGACCAGCACGCAGGGAGTCTCGTCCTCCTCCGGCATGAGCGGCTCCCACTCCTCTTCCGGCCGGTAGTTGAGCAGATAGGGGTGGTCGAATCCGGGCCACTCCCCGCGCATCAACTGCAGACGCTCGAGAGCTTTCTTCCGCACCGTTTCCCTGATCTCTACAGGGAGCGCGTCGAAACCGAGCTTCAGATAGTAGGCATCCAGAAGGGTGATGTCGAAGAGCGATCGGCAGCAGGCAGAGCAACCGCTTCGGCAGGAAATTTTTTCAGGGTATAGCTCCATCGACCGGGCAAACCATGCGTCGACCTGCGCCATTAATGCTCTATGCCGTTTCAGTATCTCTTCCATAAGGCCCTTAACCACAAAAGCTAAACCACAGAGGACACTGAGTATCACAGAGGAATACAAAACCAGAAGGTACTATTAAATTACTGGTTTCCTCTGTGTACCTCTGGGTCCTCTGTGGTCAAGCTTCTGCCTTTTTTTGCGTAAAAATAAAGAAGGCGGCAATACCGTGATTGCCGCCTTCTTACTGCTTTGCATCGAACCCTGCTAGGCGAGTATTTCCGCCTTGGTAAAGATCGACTTCATCCAGTAGCCTTCTTTCTCGATGTTCTCGCGGCCGCCTTCTTCCCTGTCTACCAGGGTGACGACTCCCAACACGACGAGCCCCTCTTCCTCGGCCCGCTTGATGGCCTTGATCGAGGAACCGCCGCTTGTCACCACGTCCTCTACGATCACCACGCGCGCACCCGGCTTCAGGTTCTTTCTCCCCTCAAGCCAGGCGCCGGTGCCGTGCCCTTTGGGCTCTTTCCTGATGATGAAACCGGGAATCGGTTTTCCTTCCAGAAAACTCACCAGGGAGGTGGCGGTTGCGATCGGGTCGGCACCCAGGGTGAGCCCGCCTACCCCTTCAACCCCTTCCACGTCGCGGATGGACTCGAAGAAAAGTTTGCCGGTCAGGTAGCCGCCTTCCGGATGCAGGGTGGTCTGCTTGCCATCGAAGTAGAAGTCGCTTGCCCGGCCAGAGGCGAGCACCACGTTTCTCTTCTCGTAGGACAGTTCGATGATGATTTTCTTCAGTCGCTCTCTTTCGCTCATAGGGTTTCCTTCTCCTTTTCGAATAGTCCCATCTGCGGCTCTTCCCCCTGGTCGAGTCGCGGGAATTCAACCGGGTATCCGCCGGTGAAACAGGCATTGCAAAAGCCGGCATTTTCGGCGCCGACCGATTTCATGAGACCTTCTTCGGAAAGATAGCCGAGCGAGTCGGCCGTGATGTAGCGGCGGATCTCGTCGACCGAGTGGGACGAGGAGATCAGCTCCTTGCGATTGGGCGTGTCGATGCCGTAGTAGCAGGGGTAACTGGTGGGGGGCGAGGAGATCCGTACGTGCACCTCGCTGGCGCCCGCGTTGCGGACCATCTTGACGATCTTTCGGGAGGTGGTGCCGCGCACGATGGAGTCGTCGACCACTATCACACGCTTCCCCTTCAGGAGGTCGCGTACCGGATTCAGCTTGATCTTCACGCCGAAGTGGCGGATCGCCTGCTGAGGCTCGATGAACGTGCGCCCCACGTAGTGGTTGCGGATCAGTCCGAGTTCGAAGGGAATGCCGGATTCTTCCGCATAACCGAGCGCTGCCGGCACCCCGGAGTCAGGAATCGGGATCACCAGATCCGCATCGATCTTGTGCTCCCGGGCGAGCTGGCGACCCTGCTCCTTGCGGACCATGTAGACGTTCTTGCCGAAGATGTACGAGTCGGGACGGGCGAAGTAGACGAACTCGAAAATGCACGGGGGCGGCGCCGC
>Ga0209317_1000249_pt1 | contig 70953 bp, 53 predicted proteins | sample RifGroB2_FD_183994 | JGI IMG/M metagenome (GOLD analysis project Ga0209317, IMG submission 183994) | Soil microbial communities from Rifle, Colorado, USA - Groundwater B2 (SPAdes) (version 2) | ecosystem: Environmental > Terrestrial > Soil > Unclassified | place: Rifle, Colorado | collected...
ACCTCGCAGCGTGCCATCGGCCGTACCCCGTCGGTTTCCGTGGCCGGCGCATTCACCGGCACCACCTACGTAGCCGACGGTGAGGTTTCCGGCGACTTCGTCACCATGATCCACAAGATCCACATGGGCTCCAAGCTGACCAAAACCGGCTATGACTACGCCGGCGTCAAGTTCAACGACATCGTTTACCCGAAAGACATCCTCAACTGCCGCCAGTGCCACAAAGGCGACACCCCTGCTGAGCTGCTCCTGGCACCCCAGGCCAACAACTGGAAGACCAGCCCGAGCCGTAAGGCTTGCGGTTCCTGCCACGACAACGTCAACTTCGCCACCGGCGCAGGTCACGGAGCCGGAGGCATTCAGCTGAACGACGCGAGCTGTGTCGGCTGCCATGGCGATGCGAGCCTGCTGCACGTGACCGAGATTGCAACGCCCAACAACCCGGAGACCCCGGCAGGTCTGGTGAACTTCTACTACGACGTCAACGCCGTCACGGTTGATCCGGCCACCAACGCCACCACCATCAAGTTCCGCATCCAGCAGAACACCGGCTCGCTCGGCGCAGCCAAGACCAACGTGGTATTCAACGGCACAGCAAGCAACCCGCTCACCGGTTTCACCGGCGGCCCGAGCTTCCTGCTGGCCTACTACCTTGATACGCCCAACCAGCCGGCTGCCAAGTTCGCAGCCGACTACAACAACCTGGGCGTGAAAGCTGCCCAGCCGAAAACCGTCAGCATCGGCTCCCTGCTGGGCGGCACCACCGGCACCCTTGGCACCCCTGACAGCAGCGGTTACTACTCCGCAGTGGTCAATTCCGCAGCCGGCTTCCCGGTGGGAGCAACGCTGCGCGCAGTAGGCCTGCAGGGCTACTTCACCCAGGTCGCTCCGGCCGCGGCACGCCACGCGCTCTCTTCGGTCAAATCGGTGACCGGCGACGCCAAGCGTCGTGACGTGGTTGACTCGGCAAAATGCGCCACTTGCCACGAGTGGTTCGAAGGGCATGGCGGCAACCGCGTAGTCGGCAAAGACACCGTCGGCGATTCCATCTGCACCCTGTGCCACGTGCCTAACCTGAGCACCAGCGGCCGCGGCGCACAAGCCTCGCTGATTGAATTCATCGTGGCGCAGCCGGTAGGCACCTCGCTTGCTGCCGTGAACAACTTCCTGACCAATGCTCCCTTCACAGGTACCGTGAGCCAGGGAGCCAAAGACGCCATGACCGCCCTGGTGGCGACTCTGGGCAGCGACCCGACCACCTATCCGGAAGCCTCCAACAACTTCAAGGATATGGTTCACGGCATCCACGCCGGCAGCGATCCGCTGGTCGTGGGCACCCCGCTCCAGTTCGTCCGTGACAGAAGCACCAGCGGCGACTTCGACTACAACTTCAGCTTCGTCAAGTTCCCGGGCGTTCTGAAGAACTGCACCATGTGCCACAAAGGCACCACCTACACCACCATCCCGGCCGGTGTACAGGTAAGTACCCAGGTCACCACCAGGGGCAACGCACTTACCCTGCAGACCGCGGTAGGCGTTGGCAACAACGTGACCGAGATTGATGCCGCAAGAAAGAGCGTTCCGAACGCTCAGGACCTGGTTACCACCCCGTTCGTTGCCACCTGCAGGGCTTGCCACAGCAGGCCCAACGCACTGGCTCACTTCAGCCAGATGGGTGGCCAGATCAGCGTCCCGCGCAGCCAGGCTAACCCCGATGGCGAATCCTGCGTAACCTGCCACGGCACCACCGGCCCGAATGCACTGTTCAACGTGCACAGATTCTCGGTAGTCGGTGACGACTAGGCAGTTTCTCGAAGCCTGTAGCATGAAGCATGATGAAGCATGAAGCATGATGAAGCATGAACAGAAAGGCCCCGGAGCGATCCGGGGCCTTTTTGCGTGGGAGGCAGGGGAGGGGTATCACCAAATTACGGATCCCCTCGTTAATCTCCTTCAGGTCCCTCACGTCCCTTACGTCCCTTATGTCCCTTATGTCCCTTATGTCCTTCCGCCTGGCGCCCCCCAGGTGCCCCCAAAATATTTTGCAGCAACGCCACCGGCGTTAATTAATAAAGCAGCAGGTTAACAAAATTTTTGCTACACTGTCGCCCATGAAACCGCTCCCCGCCTCATTGCTGACGCTCGTCCTTTGCGCCACGCCGCTCCTTGCGGCAGGCGGCTTCGACACGCCCAACCTCTCCCCCCCCCTGGCCACTTCCAGCTTTTTCGACCCCGATAATTTCCTGACCAACGCCGGCGTTAAATACGAGGCGGCGGACGACCTGACCCTGGAGCCTGAACTGGGACTGGGTTACCGCGCTTTCGAGCGGGGGATCCCCGGAGGGATCGAGGAGGAGACGCACCGGGTACATGCCCAGGCGGGGTGGCGCCTTTCCCTGGCTGAAACCTATTATTTCTCGGCTGCGGCCAAGCTTCCCGTGCTTACCTACGGAAGCGTCGGCCGTTATACCGGACAGCAATTGGATGCTCACTACGATTACGACTTTGCCCGCCCCTTTAGAAACGCCCTGTCCTGGACCGGCGAGGTCGGCGTCCGCCTTTCACCGCAGACCAACCTGAGCCTGTACTACGACCAGAACCCTTCCACCGGTTGGTACTCGGGGGGGCCGCAGCGTGAGGAGCGCATCGGCACCAAGCTGATCTGGAGATTCTGGTAAAAGGAGGAAAACGTGAGTTATCTGCTTTCGCTGGACCAGGGAACGACCAGTAGCAGGGCGACCCTCTTTACCCTGGATGGGGTGGCACTTGGCAGCGCCGCGCGGACCTTTTCCCAGCACTACCCCAAGCCGGGATGGGTGGAGCATGACCCGCAGGAGATCTGGGACGGGCAGTTGGCCTGCCTCAAGGAGGTGCTGGGCGCCAGCCCGGTGCCGGCCTCAAGCATCGCCGGGATCGGGATCACCAACCAGCGCGAAACCACCGTGGTCTGGGAGCGAGCCACCGGTCGCCCGCTGCACCGGGCCATCGTCTGGCAGGACCGGCGCACGGCCGATTTCACCGAGTCGCTGAAGCGGGAAGGTTTGGAACCGCTGATCCGGGAGCGCACCGGGCTGCTGCTCGATCCGTACTTCTCCGCCAGCAAGCTTGGCTGGCTGCTGGAGCATGTCGAGGGGCTGCGTGCCCGGGCGGAGCGGGGAGAGGTCTGCTTCGGCACCATCGATTCCTGGCTCATCTTCCGGCTGAGCGGCGGGCGCTCCCACGTCACCGACCTGTCCAACGCGAGCCGGACCCTGCTCTTCAATATCAGGACCCTGGCCTGGGACGACGACCTGCTGCGTCTTTTCGGGGTGCCGCGCGCCATGCTTCCCGAGGTGCTTCCGAGCGCGACGGTCTTCGGCCACACCTGCGCCGAAATCACAGGCGCAGAGATCGCCATCACCGGAGTTGCCGGAGACCAGCAGGCCGCCCTCTTCGGTCAGGGGTGCCTGGTGCCGGGCATGGCCAAGGCGACCTTCGGTACCGGCGCTTTCGTAGTCATGAACAGCGGAGCCGTGGCGGCAACCGGGGAGGGGGTGCTGACCACCATCGCCTGGCAGCTGCCCGGTGAGGCGGTGCAGTATGCGCTGGAAGGCTCCATTTTTATTGCCGGTGCGGCTATCGAGTGGTTAAAGGAAGGGCTTGGCCTGATCGGGAGTGCGGCGGAGGTGGAGGCCCTGGCACGAAGCGTTCCCGACACCGGCGGAGTCTACTTCGTGCCGGCACTTTCCGGCCTCGGTACGCCGTACTGGGACCCTTACGCCCGTGGCGTGATCGCCGGTCTGACCCGCGGCAGCAATCGGGCCCATCTGGCCCGCGCCGCGCTGGAGGCGATCGCCTTTCAGACCGTCGATGCCATTCGTGCCATGGAAAAGGCGAGCGGTATAGCAGTGAGGGAGTTGCGGGTGGATGGGGGAGCGGCGCGTAACGACCTGCTGTTGGAACTGCAGGCCGATCTCTTGGGTGCTCCGGTGCTGAGGCCCCGCTGCACCGAGATCACCTCGCTGGGAGCAGCCCTTTTGGCGGGGATAGGTGCGGGCGTGCTGGATACCAGTTCCATCATGAGGCAGTGGGCGCTGGACCGGCGTTTCGAGCCAGGCATGGAGATCGGCCGCAGGGAAGAGCTTTGCAGGGGCTGGCAGCGCAGCGTGCAGCTCTCCTTGGGGTGGGTGGAACCTGGGTGAACCGGGCTAGGTGAACCGGGGCTGGGTGACGCGGGGCTTACCCGACCTGCGATAACTGTGAATCAAAAACTTGGGCGAATTCAAGATTCTCCCCTATCCGACCCGACCTACGGTAACTTTGACCTAAAAAACTGGGCGAATACAAGATTCGCCCCTACCGGCAACCAGGCCGTAGGGGCGAATCTTGTATTCGCCCGCCTCTCAACGCCTGCCATCTGGCCGTTTAGCCCCTAGTCCCCGATTCTGCAGTTTAGCCCCTAGCCCCGATTCAGCCCCTTAGCCCCTAGCCACGGTTCTGCAGTTTAACCCCGCGCCTCTCACCCCCGCGCCTCTCAATCCAGCAACTCCCTTACCTTGGCCAGCAGCTGGTTCGGCAGCAGCGGCTTGTTGATCAGGTGTAACCCTGCGTCGATCAGCCCGTTCTTGTCAATGATATCTGCGGTGTAGCCGCTGATGAAGATCGCCTTGGTGTCCGGTTTCAGCGCGCTGATCTCCAGAAAGGTCTCTTTGCCGTTTTTCTTCGGCATGACCACATCCATCACCAGCAGATCGATCTCTTCCTGATTTAATCTGAATTTTCGCACAGCTTCTTCGCCATCGCGCGCCTCTATCACCCGGTACCCCGAACCGGAAAGGACGCTCTTAACCAGCGCCCTGACCCCCGCATCGTCCTCGGCAAGCAGGATGGTCTCGGTGCCGCCCGGTATCTGCTGCGGCTCCAGGCTTGCCGCCTGCTGCGTGCCGTCGATCAACGGGAGGTAGATGTTAAAGGTGGTACCTTTACCCGGCTCGCTGTAGACGTTGATGTAGCCTTCATGTTGCTTCACTATGCCGTAGACGATAGAGAGGCCGAGTCCTGTTCCGTATCCCACATCCTTGGTGGTGAAGAACGGCTCGAAAATCTTCCCCCGGGTCTTTTCATCCATGCCGCCGCCGGTGTCCGAGACGGAAATAAGGGCGCAGCTGCCGGCTTTGCCGTAGCCATGCAGTCTGATGAAGTCCTGATCGATGTTAATCTTCCTGGTGCCGATGATGAGGCACCCCCTCCCCTCCATGGCATCGCGTGCATTGGCCGCCAGGTTGGTCAGTACCTGTTCGATCTGTCCGCTGTCCCCCAATACGGTGACCTTCTCGGCCGAGAGCTTGGTCATCAATTCGATCCCCTCGCCGATCAGCCGTGCCAGGAACTTTTCGGTGTTCAGCACGGTGGCGTTCAGGTCCATCGGCTTCGGGTTCATGGTCTGCTTCCGACTGTAGGCCAGCAGGCTGTTGGTGAGGGTGAGTGCTCTCTCGGAGGCGGTCATTATCTGGTCCAGGTTCGGCCTCAGGGGGCTGTCCTTCTCCAGACGCATGCAGGTCAGGTTGCAAAAGCCCATTATCACGGTGAGTATGTTGTTGAAGTCGTGCGCCACCCCCCCGGCCAGGGTGCCGAGCGCCTCCATCTTCTGGGCATGGCGCAACTGATGCTCCAGGCTCTTCTGCTCAGTCAGGTCCCGGTAGCAGACCACCCGCCCCACGATAGTCTCGTCGATCACTTGAGGCGCGGCGAATCTCTCGAACACCCTGCCGTCCTTGAAACTCACCGTGTGGCAGCTTTGCTGGTCTGTGTCGATATATTGCTTTTCGGTCAGCGCCATGAATTGCTCGGGATCCTGCAACTGCTGGTGCACAAACTCGCGCAGCAGCTTGTCATCCCGGGTCCCCAGCACGTGCCCCGGCAGGTTCCACATGTCGCTGAACCTCTTGTTCGAAATGATGGTTTTTCCGGCCAGGTCCCGCACCATGATGCCGTCGGCGGTGGCCTCCAGGGTGGCGCTCAAAAGGGAGAGTGTCTGCTTCATGGTGTCGTCGGCTTCTTTGCGGGCCGAGATGTCCCTGATGATCCCAAGCCACATCAAGCGCCCCCCGAGCTGCAACTGGCTGAGGGAAAGCTCCACCGGGAGTTTGGTTCCGTCCTTTCGGGCTGCGGTGCATTCCAGCATGGTCCCCACCTGGCAGAGGTCGACCCGTCCGCGCCCGTCGATACCTGCGGAGCTTTCCAGATCCCGCAGTATCACCCTGACGTCCTCTCCGACGATGTCGGCGGCGGCGTAGCCGAAGATCCGCTCGGCCGTGCAGTTGCAAGATTGGAGCACGAGAAGTTCGTCGAACACGATCACGCCGTCCACCACATTTGCCAGCACCTTTTCGGTCAGCGATTTCTGTTTGGCAGCGACATTTTGGAAGGGCTTCAGGATACAGCAGTAGAGCACAGGGCTGAAGAGGAGCGCCAGCAGGGCCGCGTCGAGAAAACTCTCCATGATCTTGTTGCCCCCCGCCGGCAAAAAGTGCGGGACTGCATACATGAGAAGCAATTCGAGGCAAAAGAGCACCAGCAGCAGAATCGCTATTATCCTGACCCGGGAAGGAAACCTGAATTGTGCAATGCTTAGTTCATCCATCGATACCTGACTTTGAAATACCTGGAAATCATGCCGCTGCCGTCCCAACTGCATATGCTGCCGTGTCAACTGATCCTGTACTGCAGTGTCAACTGTATCTTGTTCTCTGCTACTGTATCGGCTGAGGGGACTGAAACTTTAATGAAGTGTTCGTCCGTGTGAAGCTGGTAATTGTGGGGCGGCCTTGTTACTCTTGTGTCGTGTCAGTCAGGCCAAGGGGAGAGAGTGGTTATGGACCGTGAAGCGCTGCTTGATAAGCTAATGAAGCCGGAGATCTTCGACCTCCTGGTGGTGGGGGGCGGCGCGACCGGTTGCGGCATAGCGCTCGACGCGGCCAGCCGGGGGCTGAAGGTCGCCCTGGCGGAAAAGGGGGATTTCGCTTCCGGCACCAGCGGCAGGAGTACCAAGCTGATCCACGGAGGGGTGCGCTATCTGGAGGCTGCGCTACTTCACCTGGACCGGGTCCAGTTCAACCTGGTGCAGGACGCCCTTCATGAGCGTGGCGTGCTGCTCCGCATCGCCCCGCATCTCTGCCGGCGCCTCACCCTGGCCACCCCTTTGTACCGCTACACCGAGATCCCCTACGTCCTTGCCGGTCTGAAGCTCTACGATCTCCTCGCGGGAGAGGCGGGGATCGGCGCCAGCCGGTTTCTCGGCCGGGGCGAGATGCTGGAGCGCTTTCCCATGCTGAAGGAGGCAGGGCTCAAGGGGGGGGTGCTCTACTACGATGGCCAGTTCAACGATGCCAGGATGAACCTGGCGCTGGCGCTCACAGCCATCGAGCAGGGGGCGGCGCTGGCAAACCATCTTGAGGTAGTGGGGTTTCTCAGGGAGCAGGGGAAACTGGTCGGGGCCGAAGTTCGGGATCGTTTGACCGGCAGGCAATGGGAGATCCGCGCCCGTTGCCTAGTGAACGCCTGCGGCCCCTCAGCGGACCGCCTGCGCCAGTTGGACGAAGCTGAGGTGGCGCCGCTTTTGCGGGTCAGCTCCGGGATTCACATCGTGCTACCCGGACGATATGCGCCGCCAGACGGCACCGGCATCACCATTCCCAAGACCGAAGACGGCAGGGTGCTCTTCATCCTCCCCTGGCTGGGCGGCTGCCTGGTCGGCACCACCGACGAGCCGGCTCTCCCATGCGACAACCCTGCCGTGACCGAGGACGATGTCGAGTATCTGCTGCGGCACGTCGCGCGCTATTTCGATCTGGGGCTTAAGCGCCCGGAGATCCGCTCTGCCTGGGCGGGGCTCCGGCCGCTGGTGCAGAACCTCTCCGCAGCCGATACGGCGCAACTGGCCCGCGATCACGTGATCAGCCGCTCCGCCTCCGGTTTGATCACCATTGTGGGGGGCAAATGGACCACCTATCGGAAGATGGCGCTAGATGCGGTGGATTACGCGGTGCGCGTGGCGCGACTTACCCCCACAAAAGCGAGTCGGACCGACCAGATCGTATTAGCCGGCGCTGAGCGTTTCCAGCCGGATGCGGCCCCCGCGCTTGCCTCCCAATACGGCATCTCCCCGGAGAGCGCCTGGCACCTGCACCGCTCCTACGGCGACCGCGCTACAGAGGTGCTGGAGCTTTGCCGGGGAGCGTTTGGCGAAACACTGCTGCCGGGGCATCCTTATTTAAAGGGAGAAGTGCTCTACGCTGTGAGGCGGGAGATGGCCGTCAATGTGCTGGATTTTCTGGCCCGTCGCATACCGCTGGCGCTTTTGGATAACGAAGCGGCGCTGGCGGCGGTCCCGCTGGTATCGGAAATTATGGCCGGTGAGCTTGGGTGGGACGACATCAGGTTGGACAGGGAACGTTCCGAGGCATACCACCGGCTGCGCGGAGCGCTCTGAGAAAGTACCTGGTTCTTCGCAGAAGCTTCCCCCCTCCCAACCTCCCCCCGCTGGGGGGAGGAGAGTTGCTGAAGGTTTTCTGAGCAAGTTAATGGTAGTTTGCCACTAGTCCCCTCCCCCGGAGGGGGAGGGTTAGGGAGGGGGAACCCCGCCAGTTCTTCGCCAGAAGCCGCACAGGCTGGTAACTTTCTCGTGGGCCAACACGCCGCCGCAGGCGGGGTTGGTTACTAATCAGGAAAAGGACACCTATGCAGGAGCGGCATTGCTGCCGCGATTTGCTGCACTGCTTTAGCTTCTCCACACTACTTGGCTAGCTTGTTTCTCTATCTACTCTTACACGATATGCTTCCCCTTTCGATGAACCCGCCATCATTGTCCTCAGTTGTTCCCCCGGTCTGATTGATTCTCGCAGCAATCCCCTCCTCTGTCTGTTTGGTGCAATATTTCACTGGCAGATCTTTTTGACGCATCCCGCCGCACGCTCTTAGCCTTGGCATTGATATGTTGCCGGAGTTTCCAGAAAAACCTGGAAACTTCAGGAGTATCCGGCTTGTCATAAACGGGGTGGGAAAGTTCCCTCTGATGCCTTGATCGGGCCATCAATTGCTAGCCGGAGTATGATTTTGATGGGAAAAATCTAACAGGCACTTGCTTATGAATTAAAGGATGCTAAACATGATACGTGTCTTACTTGAATGATGAGTAATTTACCATCCTGAGGAGGCCTGCCAAGAGATAGCTCAGCTGTTTGTATGTGTAAATGCGCCGGGATTTCCCCAGATTGGTCCGCCAATGACAGTGGGGATGGCCGCAAGGAACACGCCAGCTGCTGCTTCCAGACAAAGTTCGCAACCTCGTTACCGCTGCAGCACCGCTTGGCCCATTTTGACTGATCCGCTGCCTCGGGAGTTACCCGGGGCCGGTTGCAGTATTTTCGTGCAGCGCAGGGTGTGCGCCATTCCCCGTTTCTTGCGATCGCCTCTAAGCGACTGCCGCAGGGGGTGTAACGACTGGGCAGAGCGGCAAATCAGCCGTTATGCCTCACGAAAACGAGCAGCCGACAAATGATAAATATTGGTCCGCTGTACCTATACCTGCGAATCGACCGTTGCTTCCGGTGCAGGGAAATCTATTTGTCAGGGCAAAAAACGTCAGATCGAAAGGAGGGGGGGGAATCACCGCTGCAGTAGGGGCAGGAGTTTGATGTTTCACAAAACCACACTTAGATAAGGAGGAGATCAAGATGCGGAAAATGAAACTGCTGTATCCAGTAGCCTGTTTGCTGATTCTGGTATCCGCGCTGTTATCCGGCTGTTCGGACGACGATGACGATTTTGTTGCTGGTCCTACGGGTGCCGTGGCGATGGATCCCATAACGTCGTCTAGCGCCGACGGCAACATCCAGGTAGCCATCGGCGGGGTTACCATCGCCAGTCCACCCGTGGTCACCTTCGCTATGTCCGACCAGAGCGGCCAGCCCATAGATCCCCGGGTTCTGCTGCAGCAGGACAGTAGCGCCCGCCTGCGCTTCTACATCGCGCGCCTCGACGACAAGGGGAGGTACCTGAACTACATCGGGAACGCTTCCGGCAGCGCCCCCAGCTATGACAGCAGCGCCAGCGCTGCCACCATCAAGGACCGCATCCAGGAGGTGAGACCGGGGGTCTATACCTACACCTTCCTAAGCGACATCAAGGATGCCACCAAGACCTTCAAGCATTTCACCTCCAACAGCAACCTGGGTACCAAGCGGGCCACCACCTTCGACCCCACCAAGACCCACACTGTGGTGATCCAGGTGCTGCGCAACACCATCAAAAACGGCAAGCCTTTCCGGCAGACCGCCAACCCCTACCTGAATTTCCGCCCCGACGGCGCGCCGGTAACGGCAACCCGTGAGATCACCCCGATCACGGCCTGCAACCAGTGCCACGGCAAGCTGGCGATACACGGCGGGAGCCGCATCGATATTCCGCTTTGCATCGTCTGTCACACGGTCGGGGTGACGGAAGACGGCACATCCGATACCGCAAGCATCGACCTGAAGGTGATGGTGCACAGCATTCACATGGGCAAGTCCCTCCCCAGCAAGGCGTATTTCCAGACTGCGGCGTTCCGTGGCTACTCGACCCTGACCTATCCGGTCTTCTCCGCCGACCCGGTTGCCCATACCGTGCCGGTGGACTGCGTCAAGTGCCACCGACAGGGGGCCGACATCGCCAACAGGCCCTTTGGCAAGGACGTGAACAAGTACCAGGTGGCCAACCGTGACAACTGCACCACCTGCCACAACACCACCTCGTTCGGCGGCGAGACCACCCTGACGGTGGCCGGCGTGCCGGGAGTCCCGGCTGATCCGCACACTGCCGGACCGCGCAGCGATGCGACCTGCGCCAACGCCGGCTGCCACCCCGCAACCGGTGCCGACTACACCACCAACTCTGTTACCGGCGCCCATGCCGTCTGGGAAAGATCGGCTGCCAACCCGAAACTGATCGCCCGGGCACTCTCCGCCACCAACGTCGGTCCCGGCAAATACCCGCGGGTCACCTTCCAGTTGACCGACGCCGCAGGCAATCCGGTCGCTCCCGATCCGGGCACGCCGACCGTTTCCCAGGCCGGCACCAACAACGTGCTGGTTTTGCGCAACAACATCACCATCAACGTGGCCATCAAGCCGAAGAACATCCCGGACTTTTTGAACGCCAAGATCGCCAGCGATGATCCGCTGAACCGGTTCCCGGTCCTGACCCAGACCAACGGCGGCGGGGGAAGCACCTCAACGGTGAGCGTGAATGCCGCAGCTGCCAGCGGCAGGCTGACACCGGTCGACCCGGCCCGCGGCATCTATTTCGTCAACTTCTCGACCGCCCAGACCTTCACCAGCACCTCCTTCGCCACCCCCCAGGTCGCCTTCACGGAAAGGCCCAACAAGCTCCCGTCGCTTACCGGCGACTACGTGAACGGGGCGACCATCGCCTTCGCCATGCAGGCGACCCGGACCGACGTGAGCGTCACCCATCGCGGCGTCCCCACCGTGCTCGGAGTGGCGAGCGGTACCCTGGCCAATGCCACAGTGCCGGCAGGCACGGCCACCAACCCGGTCATTGCCGCCGATATGAAGGCGGACAGCTATTACGACCTGGCGACCGGCGCCGCCGTGATCGATGCCAATCAGCAGCGCCGCCGCGTGGTGGCCGACAGCAAGTGCGAGGCGTGCCATAACGTCATCGCCGGGGTGCACGGCAGTGCGCGCCCCAACTCCGAATCGTGCGAAATCTGCCACAATCCGAACCGCAACGACGAAAACTTCGTCTTCCTGACCCACAAACTCCATACCGGCGAGGAAGGGGCCATCGGCCGGTTCCGCAGGGCAAGCATCGCCGAGGAGATCGAGTTCCCGAACCAGCGCAACCGCTGCTACATCTGCCATATCGACGAGGTGCCGGTGCCGGTCTACTCTTATCCGGCGTATACCACCTTCAACGCGTTCGACCCTGCCAGCAACCGGATTCCTTCCTTCTCCGCGGCCTGCCTCGCCTGCCATGACACCCAGGCCAACCTGGGGAGAGCACGTGCCCATGCCGAGGAGAATGTAATCAACTTCTCCTACCTCGCCCCGACTGCAACGACGGAAGCGGCCTGGAACGTCAGCACCCTGCCGCGCAGTCGTCAAAACCCGGAGCGTTGCATCACCTGCCACACGGACGCCGCCCGTGAAGCAGCGCACCAGCTAGAGTACTAGCTACATCCCAGGCAAGGGGCGGGGAGGAAGGCTGTCCTCCCCGCCCAGCCTCACTAGAATTGCACGGGCAATTCGATCTTATGAAAGGAGGTCCGTTTAATGGGGATTAAAGGGTTAATCCGATTGCTGGCCTGCGGAGCTCTCCTCTCGGCGTCGACAGCAGGAGCCGCGGAGGTGCATGGCAGAAGCTCGACCCAGTTCCTATGGTATACCGACTTCGTCACCGGTGAAAAAGTGGTTGGGCTCGGTGAATATCTCCGGCTCTCCGTCACCAGGGTGGACGAGGCCGGTAAACTCTCATTCCAGGGGTATGGCCGCATATCCCAGGATTTCAAGAATGGCGAGGGGCTAAATGGCAGGCTCTACTATCTGTATGGCGACTACAGAGACATTTTCAACAAGGTTGACGTGCGGCTGGGTCGCCAGTTCGTCAACTACGCAGCCGGCACCGCCCTGGTCGATGGTGGAAAAATCGAACTGAAGAACGTCGGGCCGGTAGCCTTCTCCGTCATGGGGGGACGTAACGTCTTCTTCAGTCTCGACGGCGAGGCGACCGACAGCAACGACTACGTCTGGGGTGTCGCCGCCAACCTGTACAACATGAAAAACACCGATGCCGAGCTGAGTTATTTCATGAAGCTCGACGACGCGGGAATCGCCCGAGATCAGGTCGGTGCCACCTTCAAGCAGTACCTGCTGAATTCTCTCAAGGTCTACGGCAACGCCCGGCTCGACCTGGCGAGCGAGAGCTTCAGCGAGGTGCTGGCCGGTCTCAAATACTACCCGAGCGCCGATCTGGTGCTGACCGGCGAGTACTATCAGAGCTATCCCATGTTCGACAACTCATCGATCTACTCGGTCTTTGCCGTCAATCGCTACCGGGAGGCCGTGTTCCGCGCCGACTACAACATGAGCGAGAAGTTCGGCGTCAATGCCGGCTACAACAGGCAGAAATACGGTGAGGGGGAAGATGCCGACGTGTATCAGATCGGCACCCGGATCCGTCCCATCGAGGCGGTCGCCCTGAACCTGGATTACGAGTTCAGAAGCGGTTATGGAGGCAAGCTGAACGGCGGTGCAGCCGAGGTGATCTACCAGCCGCTGAAACCGCTGGAGTTTGCCGGCGGCATCCACTACGACGTCTACGAGCGCGACCGTGCCACCGGTCGTGAGACCGCCCGCAGGTACTGGGTGGGGGGCAAATACCAGATCAACAAAAGCATGACCGCATCGCTTCGCGTCGAGGACAACGTGAACCAGAGGTACGAGAGCGACTGGTCCGGCCGTGCAGTATTCAACTACGACTTCTAGAAAGGAGGCAAGCATGAAAAAGATTGTTTTTGTCCTGGCTGTTCTCGGCTTGGGACTGATCTGCCTCCAGCAGAAGTCCTACGCCGAAAAGAAGACCTCCCATGTCGAGTACAACGGCATGGCAATCGGGGAGTGCAACTCCTGCCACAAGGGGGAGGGCGTTTCGCCCAACCACGACGTCGACTTCGTACGCCACCACCGTCTGCTGGCCAGCAAGGCCGGCAAGAACTGCAGCGACTGCCACGAGCAGAAGTGGTGTCTCGATTGCCATCAGGGGGGGGGCACGGGAGACGATTTGACCCAGAGCAACTTCGGCCGCGATTACAAACCGAAAAGCCATCGCAGCGATTTCGTCGCCATTCACCCCATCAAGGCGCTGGACAATCCGCAGAACTGCTATCGCTGCCATGACGCCCAGGGCTTCTGCAATTCCTGCCATGACCGCTTCCCGAGGGGGAGCCTGCGCATCAAGTCGCACATGATGCTGGGGCCAAACGGGCAGCGTTATGCTCCGGTGTTGAACGAGCATGCCACCGAGGCGCGCAGGAACCTGCAATCGTGCCAGGCCTGCCATCCCGAGGGGGACGTATGCATCCAGTGCCACTCCAGCGGCAAAACCAGGCCGCACCCGCGCAGCTGGAAAGCGGGCAATATCAAAGACAGGACCAACGAGAGGATGTGCCTCAAGTGCCATTTGCCGGGAACATTTTGAGTAACTATTAAACTAGGGAGGAAAAACTATGCGGAAGATGAAGTTAACCATGATCATGCTGCTCTGTGCCCTGCCTCTGGCCGCGTTTCTGAACGGTTGCGGGTCGTCCAGCAGGGAGAGCCACGGCTCGCCGGCAGATGTCGCGTTTGTTGAGGAATCCACCTGCGCCCAGTGCCACGGTTCGGCCGTCAGTTCGGTGACCGGCCGCTCGATCTACAACGGCGGCATCCTAAACGGCGGCTATTCCAACTCGGGCCACCTGGGTGTCGTCGGTTGCCAGGGTTGCCACGGCGGCGGTGCCCAGCATTGGGGCGTAGGCCCGATGCCTTTCCCGAAGCCGGATCAGGCCGGCCGCTGCGTCCTCTGCCACAACGAGGGGAACACGCCGGACCACTTCGCGCCGCACCTGGTGGACATCACCCACTCGGGTATCGGGCAGGTGGTCAGCGCCACCTTCATGGGGCCTAATGCCAAGTGCACCGACTGCCATGATCCCCACGACACCAGCCCGGCAGTCACCGAGGGGAGCGTCTTCCAGCAGTGGGCCGAAAGCGGCCATGGCGAAGTGGAAGCGGATCCGTGGATTCATTACGACTTCGGCGCCCCCGACCGCGCTGCCTGCGCCCGCTGCCACACGACTACCGGCTTCAAGATGTTCCTTGAGGACCCCAATGCCCGCGCCTGGTCCTACAAGACGGCCACCGACGACAACCGCGAAGTGCTGCGCTGCGACGCCTGCCACAACAACTATTCCTATTCGATTAGAAACGGCGCGGCCAACGGTTTCGGCGCAGCCTTCCTGGGGTACAGCACCGTGGTCCCCCGTAATGCCCTGCCGCTGAACCGCCTGACCGATGCCGGCGCTTCCAATCTCTGCAACAACTGCCACGGCGGTCGTTTGTCGGGCGGCAACATCCTGCGCGGGACCTTCGGCCAGTTCTCTTCCTCGAGCTTCGCCTTCAACTCACACTACATGGCGGCTACCGGCGTCCTGTACGGCATCATCGGATTTGAGAACTTCTCCACCACCGCGGCCAGCGCGAGCCACAGCCGCTATCTGGCCACCGGCTTCGGCCACGCCGATATCGGCGTGGAGGAGGGCGACGGCCCCTGCGTCGGCTGCCACTTCACCGAGAACCCCGCAGGTCCGGTATCTCACGACCTGATGGCGCTCAACGCCGACGGTTCGCTGAGGCCCCAGTGCAACGCATGTCACGGCGCTACCGGTCTGGAGATAAACATCGCCGATTCCAAGGCGAGGCTGCTGAATGCCCTCGGCATTGCCACCACCCTCTTGCGCGACCGCTACAACATCATCTTCAGCACGGCCGCCAACCCGTACTTCTTCAACGCCCTGGCACCGGTCCCCGTTACAGCCTCCAACCCGGTAGGCTTTAGCACGACCATCCCCTGGAACGGCCGCGCCAGGGTGGCAGGCGACACGCGCAACACCTTCAATGCCGGCAGCGGCTATCCCAACGTCACCCGCGGGCGTGCCGGTCAGCGCCTGACCGGGGCCGCCTTCAACCTGAATCTGCTCACCAGAGAGCCGGGCGCCTATGCCCACAATAACCAGTACGCGATGGCGCTGATCTACGATACCATCGACTACCTGGATAACGGCAGGATTGACGGAAACCTGGCTGCCACGGTCGCCGGCAACTTCGCAACGCAACCGGTTCTTGATGCCATCTTCGAGGCGGGGAGCCCGCGCCCGATTCCCTGACCAATCACCGGCGGTTCCCCAGCTTCGGGGGAACCGCCTACTCCGTCCAGATTTGCAGCTGCAGAGCCCCGGTTTCGGCCGGGGCTCTTTCTATTGGTCCCGGGCCGTAGGGGGCACTGCCATTTAAGTCAAGGTCCGCCGGTTATCCGCTCCCTCTCCCTTTTCACCCTCTCCTTAATCTGATTAGCACCCGACCCCGCCTGCGGCGGCGTTTAATCCCAGAGAAAGTACCATCTCGTACAACCTCTCAGAACTCTCCTCCCCCCAGCGGGGGGAGGTTGGGAGGGGGGAAGACCGAGTTGGTTTTGCTGGAAGCGGGAGGCGGTCTCATCAATCTTTCCCCCTCCCTAACCCTCCCCCTCCGGGGGAGGGGACTAGTGGCAGACCAACCAGTAACTTTCTCAGAGAGCAACCAAACCCGCCTGCTGCGGCGTTTTATCGGAGAGGAACTTCGCCTTAACTTTAAGATCCCCGGGATACAGGCCCCCCCTTGAGCCTCCTCGCTGAGTTTAGCCCCCCTCCCTTTATGGGAGGGGCTGGGGGAGGGCGCCTCTCCCCCTTAGGGCCCGGCCCGGGGGGGCCCCGTCCCGCCAGAAATATTGTGTTGTACCGGTAGGGCGTAGTGGGCTAAAATTGTCTTGGTGACAGGTATAAGCTTTGTTGGATACACAGGAGGTGGGTGGCATATGGGAGAAACAAAGCTACGGAGTAGGTTAGAATGGGAATCTCGGTGATTTTTGCTAACGGTGATGAAAAACTTGTTCCTGGATACATGCTCGACTATTTGATCAGGGAACAAAAAATTGTGGCTTTTCTAAGGTCCGATGGCTGGGTTCAAATAGGTCGTGATCCGATACGAAAAGCCCAGCAGCCCTTGACCAAGTCAGGTGACAGGTGGAACGATTTCATGTTCAAGCGGTCACAAGGTTAAAGGCCCAAGTCAAGCATGGAAATGTCGAAACGAGCAGTTCCTAGTTAGGCAACAAGCGTTCAAAATAGGAAGTTACTGCGGCTCCCGGTACTTCTGTTTACCGGGAGTGTTTTTTTTCCCCAAACACCCTTCGCGTAGGGGCGAATCATCATTCGCCCGCCTGCACTAGCCTCAATCTCCGCACTACCTAAATGTCCGCACCAGCCCGATCTCGCAGGTAGAACCGCTGCCACCGACGGGTTTGCAATAGTTTCGTCATGCTTCAGGCCCAAAAACAGCCGCTATCTGAGAAGGCCCAGTTTTTCTGCTCTATTTCGTTTCCAGATGTTGACTTTCAAAGGATGCTGCATAGAATCGTATACAGCATCTTTTGCCCATCCTAATCTACCTGAAAACAATAGCCAATTTGCCGCATCTCTGCTGCCCGGACCGGTGCAAGCCGGGCAGAAATGGGTTGCACCGGTCAGTCATACCGCGACACGCGCGTATGATTTTTTGATTGTAATGAACTGTGCGGAGTAGGAGGCTTTATGACGAATATCGAACATGATGAGACTGGATTCACCTGTGAGTGCGGCCTACGAAACGATTACCCCAGCTATGTGCAGGCGCATTGGAGCGTGAAACTCGCCTACTCATGTTCGTGTCAGCGGCAGTATATCCTGTTCAAGGGGACGGTAACCAAGTCCTCCCGGGGCAATCCCGAAGTCGATGACAGTGAGGCCTTCGGGGATTAAACAGGTTCCTGATTGCTTGGCTGTCGAAGAAAGGAAGCAGTACCAAATCAAGCAGGCGGAGGATTTATTCCCCGCCTGCTTGTTTGTGTTGAACTGCTTACATATCACAGAAACGACGGTCGTTGCCGTGATGGAACGACACGTAGATAGTTGGCCGGTGTATTGCATTAGAGGTCTGTGCGGCTGGCTTGTATTAGGCAAAAGGCAGTCCGCCCACCCTTTTAGGCGCTCATGCGCGGTTCGTCCTGACGGCCCGTTGACTCCGCGTCAAAATTACCCCCGCCCATCCGGCTATTTAGGCATCCGCTGCCTGGAAGGCGGTAACTCAGTAAAGCGGTGCAATAGGAATAAAAATGGCGATTAATCCAGTGCAGGCATATCTTTCCACCACGGTACTTCCTGAAGGTATCGGCGCCAAAAAAAGCATCAGCACTTCAGGCTTCAGCACCCTTTTAACACCCCCGAGCAGCCTGGTGGGGAACTCACAGGTAAAGAACCCGCAGGCTGCCGCCGAACTGCTCCGTATTGAGATGATGCAGAGCTCCCTTTCCCTATCCGGCGAGGATCAAACCTGCCGTCCCTCCGAAATGCACGGTTTGGAATCCCTCCTCTCCAGTCTGACCGGAACCGCAGAGCCGGGCTTTTATGCAAACGCATCTTTTCCCCGAACGGCTGACCCAGGGTCGGCGCTGTTTGACGAGATAGTGGACCCCGACCCCACCGGGAAAAGGGCCGAGATTGACGAAATCGGCGAGACCGCGGCCGAATTCCTCGGCACCCCCTACCGTTTTGGCGGCGAGGGGCCAACGGGGATCGATTGTTCCAGCTTCGTGCAGCAGGTCTTCCATGAACATGAGATAGATCTTCCCCGGACGGCCCGGGAGCAGATCAAGATGGGAAGCGAGGTAGCGGAAGGGGATTTACAAAAAGGTGACCTGGTATTCTTTCAGACCTATGCCGCCTACCCGTCCCATGTCGGGATTTACCTGGGCGACGGCAAGATGATACATGCCTCGTCGGGAAAAGGAGAAGTCACCGTCTCCGACATGGGCAGCGACTACTACCGCTCACGTTTTCTCGGAGCCAAGCGCGTCGCCTGACGCTGCCACCCGTCCGTATCATTCCGCCATAGAACTGAAAAACCGGCTCACCCTCTGGATGAGCCGGTTTTTTTATTAGCAACTAACCCCGCCTGTAGCGGCATTTTGCCGGGGAGGACCTTTGCCCTAACAATATGGGTCCCCCCCTTTAGCAAAGGGGGGACAGGGGGGATTTGCCTTTGAAGTTCCTCTGGAGCCCGCTACTGCTCGCCTCGTGTCTCAGGCAGTGTGCCGCTTTACCCATAACACATAACGGTCCATCCATCCCTGCAGGAATTTGGCGGATTCCGGGCTGGCGAAACCCCCTGCCTCGTCAAAAAAACCTTCCTTTACCTGTAGGAAAACTTCCGGTTGGCCCAGTGTTGGTACGTCGAGATAGGCAAGAATCCCGCGCAGATGCTGTTGCGCCACAGCCGTACCGATAGTGCCGATGGAGGCGCCCACTATGCCAGCGGGCTTCCCCGACCAGGCGCTTTGTCCATAAGGGCGCGAAGCATGGTCCAGAGCATTCTTGAGCACGCCGGGAAGAGAGCGGTTGTATTCAGGGGTGACGAAGATAAGGCCGGAGGCAGCCGCGATCTCCCTTTTGATACGCAGCACCGACTCCGCCTGGTTTGCGTCGTCATCCTGGTTGTACAGTGGCAAGTCGCCTATCTCCAGATGCTTGAATGAGAACTCCGGGGGTGCCAGTTTAATCAGGGCATTGGCCAGTTTTTTGTTGATCGAGTCCTGGCGCAGGCTGCCTACAACAACGACGATTTCATATTGGCTCATGACGATCTCCTTTGCTATATTATGCCAGCTCTTTATTGGTACAGAATAGCTACGATACGAATATAACATGGGCCGGTATGGTTGGCGATGAACTGCAGTAAAAGAGAGCTCCGGTGGCGTTGTCAGAGAGAAAACACCCTCTCTGTTTAGCAAAAAGGTAAAGGAGGGGATCATGTCGGAAAAACTGGGTCCGCGGCACAGCGTGGTGGTCGGGTGTCTGGTGCGAAATGTAAAGGGGGAGGTCCTGCTGATACGGCACCATAAAAGGGGGTGGGAGATGCCCCAGGGTCGGGTTGAAGAAGGGGAGAACCTGCTGGAGGCGCTGCGCCGGGAGGTTCTTGAGGAGGCAGGCGTGGAGATAGAGATCGGACCTCTGGCTGCGATCTGGTCCATGGTCTCGCTCCCACCGGCAATTATCTTCGCCTTCCTCGGGCGCCACACGGGAGGCGAACCTGCTGCAAGCGACGACAGCGTCGAGGCCGGCTGGTTTTCCGAAGCGGAAGCGACAGCGATGGTCACCGGATCCGTGATGCGGGAGCGTCTCGCCGCGCTATTACAGTTCAACGGTACCGTCTGCTACCGGTCCTACAGCGTCAGACCTTACCGACTTGAGCTGGAGCGTGGGTTGGACGGGTAGGGCTGTGTCTATCCTTTTGCTGTCGGTTCCGTCTCCTGGAACAGGCGCAGATAGGCCGCCTCCCCCTCCATAAATCTGGTGATGCGTATCCCCATGCCGCATTTTTTAGCCACGCGGATCAAGCTGGGCGGGACCTTCTTGGCCCAGACCACCTTTCCTTCAATCTGCACCGTTCCCTGATCAAGCTCGAAGACAACGTTGATGGACTTTCCGGGATGGATCACCTGTGTGGTCTTGATGAAGATGCCGGTATGGGAAACGTCCTCGGTAAAGGCCAGTTTCTCCGCCGCATCCTGGCCAAATCGGATCGTGATCCTCTTTTTTAAACGATTTATAGTGCGATGCTGCTCCATGCTGTTCCTCCTAACGTGGCCTCTCGTCCGCTTCAATTAAGTATGAACCCGGCAGATAAACAACGCATCGTCTAAGTAGCCGTGAAACTGCAATTAATTGTCGTTTCGTCTTTGCCCTTAACAGTTACAGGCAATACAACTGATCCTGAATCAAGCCCGGGGGACAGGGGAGCGGTGCGGTCGGAGGCTGTCACATCTTGCTTTGCCGCAAATAGCTTGCTATAACGGGTCTCGGTCCAAGGCACTTGGGCCGGTCCGGATATTGCCGCCGGAAATCGCATCGCCAGACCAACCTGGCGGCATCCCCCGCAGCAATTAATCTGCCACCCCTTGCAGGTCAAACACCGGGATCAAACATGGGCAGCCAAAACCTTATCAACATGATAGAGAGCATCGAGCCGGGGATCGTGATCCTCAACAGCGACTACTCGATCTCTCATATCAACCGCATGTTCATCCTGATGTTCGGGGAATTCCCGGTCGACCGCCTCTTTCAGACCGATATCCTCGGCTTTCATCATGAGGATGATCGCGGCAAGGTTGCTGACATGCTGCGTCTGGCTGGGGAATCCAAACGCCAGATACCGCTCTCGTTCAAGATGATCAGCCGCGACGGCCGCGACCGTTACCTGCTGATCAAGCTGACCCCCCTGGTGGACCGCGATAGGACCGAAGACAAACTCTGCGCCACCTTTTACGACATCACCCCCTTCATCTCGCCGGAACGAAAACTGCTCCGGGTTCCCGTTACCTGCGGAGGGGAGATTCATCTGCTCAAACCTGAGGAGATCATCTACCTCAAGGCGGACAACATCTATTCTCAGGTTCATGCCGAGTCCGGTGTCTATCACTGCGACCTCACCATCGGCGCCATCGCCAAAAGGCTGCCCGACGATGTCTTCTTCCGGATTCACCGCAGCTATCTGGTGAACATCGCCAAGGTCAGGAAGGTGCAGCGGGAGCGCTCCGAATGCACCGTCCAGGTAAACGGTGCGGAGCTCCGTCTGCCGATCAGTCGCGACAAACTTCAGCATTTCCTGATTGAGATCGGCCTCAAGTAGAAAATCCCCGCTCCCCCTTTCACTCGCGATTTCCTGCCCTTCACAAGCCCCTGCCGCTCTTCACAAGAGACCTTTTCCCGGATTGGCCCCTGTTAAGTATGCTGATCCTCGTTTAGACCATGTTCAACGGTTAGGGGGAGAGCCATATGTGTGATGCGGGATGCGGGAAACATGATCATCGCAGCGTCGATCCGGCTGCGGTGGAGATGCTGAAGATTGCCGACCGGGAGCAGTACGCTACCCAGTGGAGTCGCTACGAGCTACAACAGCCGCAGTGCAGCTACGGACAGTTGGGAACCTGCTGCCGGATCTGCTCGATGGGACCCTGCCGGATCGATCCTTTCGGAGAGGGGCCTTCGCAGGGGGTATGCGGCGCAACCGCCGACACCATCGTCGCCCGTAATCTGGCGCGCATGGCTGCGGTCGGCTCTTCCTCGCATTCGGACCACGGACGCAAGGCGGCCCTGCTTTTGAAGGCTGTGGCAACCGGTGCCAACAGCAACTACCGCATCACCGATACCGAAAAGCTCGTGGCGGTCGCCGCCAGACTCGATATAGCTACCGAAGGGCGCAGCTTCCCCGAGATTGCCAACGACGTGGCCGACGCGGCCATCGGTTGTTTCGGCAAACAGGATGACGAGCCGATCATCTTCCTGGAAAAGTTCATGCCGAAAAAGCGCTTCCAGCACCTGAAGAACCTGGAGCAGAGCCTTTTGGAGGCAACCGGAGCCGTGACCGGATTCCTGCCGCGCGGCATCGATCGCGAGGCGGTCGACATCCTGCACCGCACGCACTTTGGCTGCGACGCCGATCCGCTCTCTCTGATCGCCCAGACCATCCGCTGTTCACTGTCCGATGGCTGGGGCGGCTCCCTGATCGCGACCTGCGTGCAGGACATCCTGCTCGGGACTCCCTCCATCAAATCGATCAAGGCGAATCTCGGGGTGCTTGAGATCGACAGCGTCAACGTGGTGGTCCACGGTCACGAACCGATCCTCTCCGCCAAGATCGTCGAGATGGCCCAGGAGCCCGAGATCCAGCAGGCGGCAATCGCGGCAGGTGCCCGGCGGGTCAACGTGGTCGGCCTTTGCTGTACCGGCAATGAGGTGCTGCTGCGCCAGGGTGTCGGCATGGCGGGTAACGAGGCGCACAGCGAACTGGCGATTATGACCGGCGCAGTGGACGCCATGGTGGTCGACGTGCAGTGCATCTACCCCGCCTTGGCCGATCTCGCCTCCTGTTTCCATACCCGCTTCATCACCACCAGCGATCAGGCCAAAATTCCCGGCGCGCGCCACATCCAGTTTCATGAGGATCAGGCCGATGCCATCTCCCGCACCATCCTGAAGGAAGCCATCGCCGCCTTCCCGCGCCGCAACCCGGCCCGTGTCCATATTCCCGAACATACCTCAAGCGCCATGGTCGGCTTTTCCGTTGAGGAAATCCTCAAAGCCCTGGGGGGGACCCCCCAACCGCTGATCGACCTGATCCTGAACGGGACCATCAAAGGGGTGGCCGGCATCGTCGGCTGCAACAACGTCAAGGTGCAACAGGACTCGTTCCACCGCCAGTTGACCACCGAACTCATCAAGCGCGACATCCTGGTGATCGGCACCGGCTGCTGGGCAGTTGCAGCCGCCAAGGCCGGCCTGATGGATCTCCCGGCGCAGGAGCTGGCAGGGGAGGGGCTCAAGGCCGTCTGCCGCCAGCTAGGCATACCGCCGGTTCTGCACATGGGCTCCTGCGTCGATTGTTCGCGCATGCTGGTACTAGCGGGAGCGCTGGCAGACCATCTCGATCTGGATATTTCCCAACTACCATTAGTCGGCTCGGCACCGGAATGGACCACCGAAAAGGCGGTCGCCATCGGAGCCTATTTCGTCGGTAGCGGCATCCCGGTGCACCTCTGGCCGCTGCCGCCGATCCTGGGCGGACCCGCCGTGACCAGGATACTCACCCAGGACGCCAAAGAAGTTCTGGGCGGATATTTCTTCGTAGAGGAAGACCCGGTCGTCACGGCAGACAAGATGGAAGCGATCATCATGGAGCGCCGGGCTGCCCTGGGGATTTAGCCGGGCATATCCTCTTTGGAAAAGGGGGATGGAACAAATGAAGGAGTCCATATATGTGTAAAAGCAACGGCTATCGTGTGGTGATCACCGGCAAGGGGGGCGTGGGCAAAACGACCCTGACCTCCTGTCTGGCGGCACACCTGGCAGGTAACGGTGTCACAGTGCTGGCAGTGGACGAGGATCCGCAGATGAACCTCCCCCACGCGCTCGGCCTCAATCCGGCAGAGGCGGGCCGCATCGTGCCGCTCAATCTGAATAACGGCTATATAGAGGAAAAGACCGGCATCCGTCCCGGCGCGAGCGGCTGGGGCGCCATGTTCAAGCTGAACCCGGACGTGAACGACGTGGTGGGGCGTTTCGGAGTCAAAGTCTCGCAAAACCTGAACCTGCTGGTGATGGGAACCGTGAAGCAGGCGGGCGGTGGCTGTCTCTGTGCCGAAAACGTGCTGCTTGACTCGACCATCCGGCACCTGGCGCTTCGCAACAACGAGGCCATCCTGCTCGACACCCAGGCCGGCGTCGAGCATTTCGGGCGCGCCCTGGCCAAGGGATTCAACCACTGCCTGGTGGTTTCCGACGACACCTTCAACGCCCTCACTGTCGCTGAGCACTCTGCCCGGCTGGCCCGCGACTCGGGCATTGCCCATATTTCTCTGGTGGTGAACCGGGGCAAAGAGGGGACTGCGGAGAAGCTGGCGCGCTTCGATGATTACCACGGCGCGAGTCTGGCCGGGCTGTTTGATTCCGTTTTCTATCTGCCGCTCGAACCGCGGCTGGAACAGTTGGAGCCGGCGGTGACGCGGATCATGGAGCTGGACGACAGCGGCTACGCTACCGCTGTAGCGGCGCTGGCGTCCCGTCTGGGGTCGCACGGCTGCGACTGTGCCGCGCCTCATACCCACACGCATTGAGCGTAGGAATAACTGCAGCTTGTGCAATAAGCGCAGATTCCTTGAGGGGAGCCAGTTGGATAAGAAGGTCCAGATTGCCTAGCTAGGTCCAGCTTTGAAAAGTAGCCCCTCCCATCCAGGGAGGGGCTGGGGGAGGGTTCCCTCTCCCCTTGTGGGAGAGGGATCGGGAGAGGGGGGACTCAGCTCCCTGCAAGGAAGCAGACCTGACCCAGCATTGCCCAAGATAAACATGGAGGAATGCCATGAAAAAAGTGTTTGTGGATTATAAGAAGTGCCTGGCCTGCAAGGCGTGCGAAACCGCCTGCGCGGTGGAGCATCACCCGAGCCGCAACCTGTTCGGGGCGCTCGGCGATACCAAGACCCAGATAAATGTCCGGGTGCTCGGCGTGGAACATGAGGCGTTTCCGCTTTCCTGCCGCCACTGCGACCCGGCCGACTGCCTAAGCGCCTGCCCCTCTGGCGCCATCAGCCGCGACCTCGTAAGCGGTGCGGTTCTTTTGAATCCTGACCTCTGCAAGGCCTGCGCGATGTGCGCTATGGTCTGCCCCTTCGACGCCATCGCCTTCAAGCAAACCCACCGCGCCCGCTATGGGCGGGACGTCGCTTACAAATGCGACCTGTGCAACGATCGGATCAAGGCAGGAGGGGAGCCTGCCTGTGTGGAGGCCTGCCATTCCGGCGCGCTGGTCTATGGCGAGTTCGACCGCATCCGCCACGGCCGGGCGGTGAGCGGCCTGAAAAACTATCTCCTGGGGCAAAACGACGCCATGCCGCCACTAGTTGAGTTGTTCCGGGAACTACGGCGCAAGGAGTGCGAGCGCCGTCGCGGGGGTGCCTGATGAAGGTGGTCACGGTCGGAACCGGCATGGCATCGGCGGAGTTCGTCCAGCGGCTGCGGCTGGAGGGGTTTGACGGCCCGATCACCATGGTCGGCGACGAGGATTTCCCCCCTTATTCCCCCTGCGTCATCCCTTTTTACCTGGCCGGGGAGCCGCTGGAAACCGTGTACTGGAAGGGGAGCGACTTCTACAGCCGCTACGGGGTGAGCGCCCGCCTGGGTGACCCGGTCGCCGAGGTGGATAACGAACGCCGTCAGGTGATTACCGCCGGCGGCAGACGCGAGAGCTATGATCGCCTCTTCTACGCCACCGGTGCCAGGAGCTGGTATGCCAATCCAGAATGGCTGGAGACCCGCGGCGTGTTCGGTTTTAAGACCCTCACCGACATGGTGGCCATCGACCGCTATATCACCGAGAACAAGGTGACCCGTGCGGTGATTTTCGGCGGCGGATTCATCGGAGTCGATGCCGCCCTCGCCTTATGGCATCGCGGCCTGGAGATCACCGTGGTGCATCGCAACACCCGGCTCCTCTCCCAGATGACCGATGAGGACGGCGGCCGCTTCGCCACCGAGAAGCTCAAAGAGAAGACCGGGATCGGCATCCGGCTCAAGACCACGGTAGCGGGGATCATTTCCCATCACGGACAACTGACCGGGGTGCAATTTTCCGACGCTAGCAGCATGGAGACCGAGCTTTTGATCGTATCGGTCGGAGTCTCCCCCAATTCGGAGCCGATAACCGGCCAGGACAAGGGGGTGGCGGTGAGCGCGCAGATGCTGGCTGACCCGTCGATCTACTGCGCCGGGGACGTCGCGATTACCCCCCACGCGGTGAGCGGCAACGACGGTATCTACGCCACTTACCCCAACGCCATGTTGCAGGCGCGTACCGCCGCCCGTCATCTGCTGCACGGCGACGGTTCCTATCCCGGTTCCATCAATACCAATGTCCTCAAAAAGCATATCGATTTTCCCATTGTGTCGGCGGGGAGCTTCAGCGGCGAGGCGATCACCTGGCAACAGGGGGATATCTGGCGCAGAGTCTACCTGAAGGAGGGGAGGATCAACGGCTACCTGATCATCGGCGACACCCGGATGTCCGGCTATGTCTACCAGCTTTACCGCTCCCAAAAGCAGGTGGACAAGAGCATCAAGGCGATCTTGTCCTCGCCGCGTCATGACAGCTACTACCGCGAGATGCTCGGGGTAGGGGCGGCTTAGCCGGCAGATCAGCCAACGGCGCGTGGCTCTTCGTCGGGAACCGGAAAGGAAATTGTCGGGTAGGTCGGGTAGGTCGGGTTAGCAGCTTCATCGCGTAACCCGACATCACCCTCCCCCAGCCCCTCCCATAAAGGGAGGGGAGCTTAAACTCGCGCTTTATGGGAGGGGAGTGGACTCTACCTTTATGGGGAGGGGAGCTTAAACTCTCCCTCGTTAACGCGGCGGAGGGGAGCCCGAAAGTCCCCTCTCCCCTCGTGGGTGTAGGGAGAGGGGGAGAGCAATCTGCCGGAACAAATGCAAAGACAGCAATGGGAGAACCTTGGTTAGCGCTATATTGGAGTATTTAAATTGAGGTGGGAGGTGTTCGCGAAAGCTGCAGCTGATCCCAATATGACCCCGATCAATATTCATTGCGATAGTTCTAAAGTTTTTATATATTAGCCGATGTAATAGTATCTCAGATAGATTTCTTGCCGGATGACGACGCGTTAAATGAGTATCCTGTCAGGTTGTCCACTTCCTCATCCTCACCGTAATTCAGCTTTGCAGGATGTCTCATGCCAAAAGCAGCTGAAAAAAATACCGGCCCTCCCCGGCGCTCGAAAATGCTCTGGGGCGCTTCCCTTGCATCCTTCGTGCTAGGAATACTGGTAAGCGGGACAACGGTGCTGCAGTTCGAATCGAACCGCATGCTTAACCGTCGGCAAGAGGCCATCGACCTCACCGTACAGGTTGCCGCCGAAATCAAAAACAGTCTCAGTAGTTCCCTTTCCTCCACCTACGCACTCGCCGCCGTCATCAGGCAGAGCAACGGTCAAATCCCTCAATTTCCCCAGTTAGCCAAAGAGATGCTCGACCTTTATCCCGGGATCGGCAGCCTGCAGATCGCCCCCAACGGGATAATATCCGAGATCGTTCCCCTTAAAGGCAATGAGAAGGCGATCGGACACAATCTGCTCGCGGATACCGCGCGCAATGCCGAAGCGATCCGGGCGCTGCAGACCAGATCTCTTACCCTGGCCGGACCGTTCGAACTTGTCCAGGGTGGGCAGGCGACAGTCGGGCGCCTCCCTATTTTCCTCAAAAAACAGGGCGGCGCCGAAACCTTCTGGGGCTTCAGCATTGCCCTGATCCGTATTCCGGATCTGCTGGAAGTCGCCAAGATTCAAAGGGTTGTCGATAGAGGCTTCAGTTACCAGCTTTCCCATCCTAATGCCGGGAAAAACGAGGTTTTCTCCTCGTCTGGCAATTCACTGGTAAACCCCGTCAACCAGGTCATCCAAGTCCCCAACGGTCAGTGGATCCTGTCTGTTGAGCCGGTGGACGGCTGGTATTCTTCGCAAGTCATTTTTGCCGAAGCTCTCTTCGTACTATTGTTCAGCAGCACTTGCGCAGTGGTGGTCTGGTGGCTGATCCGGCAGCCCATTGTTCTGCAGCGCAGGGTCGACCAAAGAACCGGTGAGCTTTCCCTGATGAATGTCAAGTTGCAGGCCGAGATCATAGAGCGAAAGAATGCACAGGAAGCGTTGCTGGCATCCGAGAACAAGTTGCGCTCGATATTCGCCTCGTTGACTGACGTTATTCTGATTCTGGACGCAGACGGCCGCTACGTCGAGATTGCACCGACCAACACGGATCGGCTCTACCGTCCTCCTTACGAACTTCTGGGCAAACGCGTCAGCGAGGTATTTCCCAAAGAGACCGCCGACTTCTTCCTTGCTGCCATCCGGAAGACCCTAAGCTCGGGAGAGATCAGCTCCGTCGACTACCAACTCTCCCTCGGCAGCGACGAGGTCTGGTTTACCGGCAATGTCACGCCGTTGTCCGCCAACCTGGTGGTCTGGTCGGCGCGGGACATCACGCAGCGCAAGCATTCGGAAGACGAGCGCCTGAAGCTGGAACAGCAGATGCTGCACGCCCAGAAGCTGGAGAGTTTGGGGGTTCTGGCGGGGGGGATCGCTCACGACTTCAACAACATCCTCACGGCCATCATCGGGAACGCGGATTTGGCCCTGATGCGGCTCAACCCGGAATCGCCGGTCATCGAGAATCTGCGCAGGATAGAAAATGCTGCCGTCAGGGCGTCAGATCTTGCCCGGCAGATGCTCGCCTATTCCGGCAAAGGTCGATTCGTCATAGAGGAAATCGATCTGAGCCGCCTGGTTGAAGAAATGGGGCACATGCTGGAGGTTTCCATCTCCAAGAAGGCAGTGGTGCGCTACAACTGCAACCGCAACCTGCCGGCAATCACTGCCGACGCCACCCAGGTCCGGCAGATCATCATGAACCTGGTCATCAACGCCTCCGAGGCGATCGGGGATAAGAGCGGTGTCATTTCGATCACGACCGGCTGTCTGGAGTGTAGCGATTCCTACATGAAGGAGGCCTGGCTCTCGGGCCAGATCTCTACAGGGCTTTACGTCACTCTGGAGGTAGCCGACACCGGTTGCGGCATGAGTAAGGAGACCCTTACCAAGATTTTTGACCCGTTTTTCACCACCAAGTTTACCGGCAGGGGACTCGGCATGGCGGCGGTACTTGGCATAGTCCGGAGTCACAAAGGAGCGATCAAGGTCTATAGCGAACCCGGCAAGGGGACGACTTTCAAGCTGCTTTTTCCTGCAGGGGCTAAACCGGCTGAATTGTTCGCAGGAGCGGAAGGCGCCGGAAAGGAATGGCTGGGAAATGGCACGGTGCTGCTGGTAGATGATGAAGAAACCATTCGCGCGCTGGGTAGCGAGATGCTGAAGGAACTGGGATATCAGGTAATAACTGCAGAAGATGGTCGTCAAGGCTTGGATATTTTCAACAGCAGAAAGGACATCACTCTGGTCATTTTGGATCTGACCATGCCACACATGGATGGAGAGCAGTGCTTTCGTGCCCTGCGACAGGTTGACCCAACCGTCAGGATCGTCATGTCCAGCGGGTTCAACGAACAGGAGGTCTCGGAGAAGTTCATCGGCAAAGGGCTTTCCGGCTTTATTCAGAAACCTTACACACTATCAAGTCTGCGAGAGGTATTGAGCCTGGTGCACATTCAGTAACGGATTCCATTTTTATACCTGCTCCGGCCTTTCAGTCTTTTTTAGCCACGAATGCACACGAATGAACACGAATAGATCAAGGTCGAAAATATTCTTCTTTTTTTATTCGTGTCGCATTCGTGAGATTCGTGGCAGGTTTGTTTGGCACCGATGGGTGCTTTTTTTTCATTCCCAAGCTCCAGCTTTGAGTCTCAGGCTGCGGCCTACTCCCGCTACCTTAAGCTACGACTGCTTTCCCGCGCTATGGATGCCGAGCATGAAGCGGTGCGGGCCGGGCACACCGGTCGGCACAAAGGCCACCTTGTCGCCCGGCTTCACGATCTTGTCCAGGTTGTAGACGGTGTGATTGACAAAAACCCCTTCGATCTTGTCTAGAGGCAGATCGAGGTCGAGCGCGATGTCTTCAGCCTTGCGACCTTCGACAGGGAGCGTCACCTCAGCCATGGATGCCAAGCCGCGCTCTTTTCTTATGGTGTGCAGACATCCAAACATCCGCACTTCATTGGTCGGTTCTTGAGTCACCTGTTTCTCCTTTTGTCCCCTAAATTTCACATCTTCCTGCTGTCGTAGGCCCAATGCAAAAGCGCCTGCCGCTGCTTTTTTCGGCAAACCAGCACTCCCTCCGGGCAATTCTTCCGCAACTGGGCAATATGCCTGGTCATCGCCTTCCATCTCTTGATCTGCCGCTCGTCATCGGCGCACCTTCTTCCCATGTAGTAGCGGCAGTACCACTGGAACCAGCCCCGCGGGTCATCGCCATGGATCCACCCCATCTCGCGCCAGTAGGAGAGAGGTTTCGAGGCATTGACGCCGAAGTAGTTCAGCTCGGGAACATGGCGTTCGTGACAGAGCTTGGCGTTGGCGTACCAATCCTTCGGGAACTCGTCGCTGCAGTCGGTCATGTACTTGCCGCCGAAAACGCCCAGTCCGAGCATCTCCTTTGGTGTCAGCTCGGGCTTGAAGTCGGGATGGAAGTTTTTCCCGGCAGGTTCCGTCAGGTAGTAGACGAAATCCGTCTGCATCATGTCATTGACTGTTACAGCGGTTTTTTTCAAGGGCTTTCCTGTGATGTACTTGACTTGCATGAGCTGGCACCGGCTGAATGTATAACCTTTCATTTGCATTGTCAATGGTAGTACGATGCAAAGGCGGATCGGCAAGTTTGAGGCATGCAAACCGCTTGTAACAACCGTAATCCCCGCCACAAGGAAATGGCGCATGGTTATAGCAAAAAGGCAGAGCCGTGGCATCCGGCTCTGCCTTTTGGGTTCGTGACTGCCATACTCGAATTCCGGTTCTATTGGCGCCGGTTCACCTATCTCTCTTCCCCCGGCATCTATTGAAAACATTTAACTCCAATTCTGTAAAGCTTTGCCCTCTTCTGCCGATAGGCAATTATCGGGATTGTCCGGTGTCGGTACAGGGTGAAGGATTCTTACAAGTCGGGGGACGTGTCATGGGGATGTTGCGCTTGCTACAGCGAATCTTGTTTTCTATCGTGCCGGTAACCATAATGGTGACCACTGCCTGGTCGGCAACTATTACCGGTACCATTGCCAACAGTAGTGGCAAGACCGGGTGGGCCTACATTTCCACCCAGGAGGGGTTGGGGACCAGTGTCCGGTTTGCCACTGCCGGCGATACAACTCCCAAGGAGTTCAGTATCAGAGGCTTGGGGACCAACCAGTCGGTGCCCCTGAAGGCGTTTCTCGATGCGGGAGGAGACGGTTCTCAAAATGGCAACGATCCGCAAGGAAACAGCGTCGTCGTTCACCTGCCGATTGGCACTGATGTCGCCGTTGCCGACCCTTTGGTGCTGAACAATCCCGCGCTTGTCTTGCCGGCGTCCCAAAGCTCGCCCACTGTGCTGCAGGGAACCGGCTGCAATTTTCTCACCTGGGAAGCTGATTACACTGCTGCCGGCCAGGCTATTGCGGACAGTTACCTGATTTCCTGGAGTGACAACAGTACCGGATCGCCCGTCCTCGGCTCGGTGACCTTGCCTGCCGGCAACGAAAGTTTCTGGCTTCATAATGGCGGCCAGGCCGGCTACTATTACCGGGTCGAAGCCGTGGTCGGCAGTCAGAAGGCTGCATCGCTCTGGACAGCCGTGACACCCCGCCCGGCCGGCACCACGGTCAGCGCCTCATTCACCCTGAGCGGGCTCACCCCTTCAGGAATTCTCTTTGCTGCACTGATGGATGAATCGTCCGACACACCCAAGATGGCCTTCGCATCCGTTGCTTTCGCAGCAAGTCCCAGCGTCCTGACCTTTTCGGGCGTTCAGCCCGGCAGCTATCGGGTCGCCGGTTTCATCGACATCAACGGCAACGGAACCGAAGATACCGGCGATGTGACGCTCCCGGAAGATGACGAGATTATGGTGACGGTTGGCGAGGCACCGGTAACCGGGGTCACTGTTGCCCTGGTAGCGAAAGATGCCGTTGTTACCGTCAGGACGACCCACTCCCGCAATGACAAGTACGAGTGGTACACCCTGAACTTCGGGGCAGAGGGGCATCGGAAACAGCCGGTAAAGGTTGCCATTATAGGGGGAGCCGGCATCGACGAACCGGTGGATCTGGGATTCAGGGAGTGGGGCGATTTCCAGCACACCCGCTTCACCGACGGCGCGCGCCCCGACAAAGGCGCTAGCTATTCCCTCCTTGTTACCTATAGCGACAACAGCACAGCAGAGCTTCCCGGGACGGTTACCGACGTGCTCGATAGCTTTCCCCTGCCAAACAGTCCGGTCGGTCCCATAGTTCCTGCCAACCTGCAGCCGCAGTTCAGCTGGCAGGCCCCTGCCAATCCGCCCGCCGGTGACTACAGCTACTCAATCTGGCTCAATACCCTCAGCGGCTATGATGTGCACTGGCAACAGGACGATATCTCCGCTGGACAACTGTCCATACCTTATGGCGGATCGCCGTTGACTGAGCGAGTCCCCTATCTCTATACCATCGGACTTCAGGACGCTCATGGCAACCGCGCCGAGTACCAGACCACATTCGTTACCGCAAACGCACCTTACATTACAGGATTTACCCCTGCCGCCGGGACTGCCGGAACAGCGATCACCATTGACGGGCTCAATTTCGGGAGCAATCCGACTGTCTCGATCGGGGGGGTGACAGCTACCATCCAGTCCAAGACCAACACCAGGATCGTCGCCACAGTTCCGAGTCACTCAACTCCTGGTGAAAAATCTGTCAGTGTCAGCAGCTCTCAAGTCTCGTCGCTGAGCGCCAATAACGAGATGTTTTATTACGGCAGCAGCGCGATCTTTGTCGGCAAGGCTGTGCTGGCCGGCAGTAAGGCCCCGGTATCCGGAGCAACCCTCTCGCTGGACAATTTCGCCTCGGTAAAAAACGATACTGGCACGGATGGAACGGTCACGCTTTCGGGCTTGCCAGCCAACCGGTTCGTTACCTTCAAGCTCAGCAAAGACGGCTTTATTCCGATTTACAGCCAAAGTGTCAATCTCAACGGCACAGTGGATGCCACTGCCCATCCTTTCCTGCTCTACAGCAAGGCCGATCTGGCTGATTGGAATATGGTGCCGGGCAAGAGCGCTTTCCTGATCCGGGTGCTCGACGCATCGGGTAACCCGGTGAGCGGCGCCACCGTTTCCGCCACCAGGGGCAATCGACCGGAGGCTCCCTATGCCGTCGATTACACCGCCGATGGCATAACATTCGGCGGCAGTGTCACGGGAGCCAACGGTCTGGCGGTGATCCGGAATGTAGACGCAGGAGACTATGTCACCATGGCCGCGCTAAAGAGTAACTGGACCTTTGCCAGCACCACGGTAATGGCGTATGTGGATTCGATGAGCCAGGGAGCCATAATGGGTAATCTCGCCGCTCCGGCTCCGGTTATCACCAGTATTTCTCCGACAACCGGTACGGCGGGCACTGCGATAACGATCAACGGCAGCAACTTCTCCAATGTTCCCGGCGACAACTGGGTACTCCTGAACGGACTGACAGTCCAGGCGGTTACTCTTTCCACCAGCCAACTCCAGATCGTTGTTCCGGCCGGCGCAACCAGCGGCACGATCAGCGTGGTGACCCCCAATGGCAGCGCGGCCGGTTCACAAACCTTCACCGTCCAGCATCTATTGACAGTAAATACGGCAGGAACCGGCAGCGGGACCGTTACCAGCGTGCCGGTTGCAATCAGCTGTCTGAGCAACTCCCTGGCTGGCTGCCTTGCCCCTGTAGATCAAGGGCAAACAGTGACGCTGGCTCAGACAACCGGTGCCGGCTCTCAGTTTATCGGCTGGAGTGGCGACTGTACCGGTACAGGTGTCTGCAGTGTGATAATGAACGCCGCCCGGAGCGTGACAGCCACCTTCGACACCACCCAGAAAGTGAAGGTCATCGGCACCGTCTCTTCTTATTACGGCCAACTGCAAAAGGGATATGATGCGGCTCAGGAGGGGGACGAGATAAGAGTTCAATCCGGGGATTTCTCTGAAAATCTGAACCTCACACGTAACGTAGGCGTCAGACTGCATGGGGGATATGACAGCATCTTTGGCAGCAATAGCGGTCAGAACAGCGTACTGATAGGAACCCTGAAGATCAGCGGCGGCTCTGTTAAAGTGAAGAATATGGTCGTCAGATAGCTGAAGATCGATGTCAGGCCTTGAGAGGGAAGGGGAGGAAGGTAGATAGCCCCTTCCCTTAAAAGGAAGGCCGAAAGCCGCGTTGCTTGCAAGTCCACCCTCTTGCTACCCACCCTCCCCCAGCCCCTCCCTTGATGGGAGGGGCTGGGGGAGGGTGGCGCACCCGTTCGGAAGATAGGAAGATAGGAAGATAGGAACACGATGCGGTTCGTGCCTCACCGCATCCTACAGTATGGGGAGTGGGCAGACGGACGCGAAATCCGCCTCGGCGCCAAACGTGCTGTTTGCAGTCGTCAGTGCACACTCCTAAGCACCGGGCAGCGCGTGAGGCACTCCTGCTGCTGCAGCGACGAGGCGCCGAGTTTGACCGGCTCCATCATAAGCCCCACTTCCTCGGCGAAACTGATGGCACCTCTGATGGTCCTGGCATAGCTCTGCTCATCATCCGGCTGCACCTCAGGGACGTAGACGCTGGTCCGGCCGCTCTGAATCCCTAATAGAGCTGCGAATACCTGCATCGATCTCCCCTTCTTCAGAGAGCAGATGTATCCCCGGCAGCTCTCCTGGCCTTTGCCGTCTGGAGAGAGGTAGGCGTTATTGATCGATTGGTGCAGCTCCACCACATCGTCCAGGCAATTGTATTCAATGGCTTTCAGGCCGGCATTGAGCAGGAAGCGTCCCGGAGATGCCTCGCCATCCAAGTCCTCTGGGAAAAAGTCAAGCAGATCAGCCAGTGCGGCGAATTCCATTGGTTTTTCGGCCACGGCGGGGACCTGTACAGCTTGTGACGCGGGCGCGGAGATCACATCCCCGGTACCTAACGCAGTGAAGTTCAGATCTTGGAATTCCGGCAACTGGAATCGTTCTGCCGCGCTTGCATTGCAAGCAGCTCCCTCAGGCGCGGCGATCTGATCATGCGTCAGCCCGGGCTTCGCAATCTCAACCCGGACCGCTGCCGCGGAGTGTTCCATATCATCGGTTGCTGCGGCAATGGTGGCATCTGCAACCCGAGTCAGTTCCCTGCTTTTCTCCAGCAGTATCTCGCGCTCATCTGCAAGCAGTTCCACCTTCTTGCGCAAGACACTCATTTCCACCTCAGCGGCGCTGCTCTGCTGCATCAGCACCCCGATGCGCAGCAGAGCCGCTTCCTTTTCGGCGCGCAACGACGCAAGCTCACTGTGCAGTGCATCCTTTTGCGAGCAGAGGGCACCATTTTCCGCCGTCAGATGCTCGATGCACTCAAATGCGGCGTCGCGCTCTGCGGCCAGAGTTTTGGCATGCTCATCCGCTTTTGCCGCTGTTTCTGCCAGCGCAGCACACTGCGCCGTGAGTTCAACATTGCGATGAGTAGCTTGGTCGACCTGTTTGGAGAGCGCGGCTACTTTCTTCTGCAGCAAAGCAGACTCTGACGATGCCTGCTCTGCACCATGAGCCGACAGTTTCAGCGCGTCTCTTTCCTCCGTCAGGCGGTCGGAAAGCTCCCGAGCGGCTATCAGTTCAGTTGTCGCAGCCTGCTGTCGCTCTGATAGCTCCTGTAGTTTGCCCGTTGCAACATCCCGTTCAATTGCGACCGCCTCCAATTCCTTTTTAACCTGCGTCAACGCGTCCCTTTCCTCTGCCAGGCGAGCGCACTCCTGCCGCGCGTTTATCAGCTCCGTTGTCGCGGCCTGGTGTTGCGCTGCTAGCTCCTGTAATTTGTCCGCTACAGCACTCCTCTCAATTGAGACAGTCTCCAGTTGCTCACCTACCTGCACCAGCGCGTCTCTTTCCGCCGTCAACCTGGCACACTCGTCCCTTGCGCCGGACAGTTCCGCAGCAGTTATCTGCTGCAGTGCAGTGAGTTGCTGCACCTGAACCAACCGGGCATCCTTTTCCGTTGCGACTGTTCGCAGCTCATATTGGAGTTCCGAAATCGCACTCGCAGCCTTCACTCTTTCGTCCGCATCCGGAGTTTGCTGCCGGCCGGCCGGCGTAGATATTTGTGCAGCTACGGGGGGTGCCTGTGTCGGCGGGGTAGGCGGGGCTACCCCGATCGATGGAGCCGTTTGGACTACCGGAACTGATGGAGCCGTTTGGACTACCGGAATTGATGGAAATGGTACGGCTATCGGCGTTGTAAGGGTAGGTTGGACCACCGGAATTGTAGGCGTAATGATGGCTGGTGCTATCGGAGAGATTGCTGCTGTTTGTGTTTGCACGGACTGCGAAGCTTCAGCGTTCGGCAGAGTCGGCGCGCCAAACATGCCGTGTTTAAGTAACAAACCGGCCTTGCTTGCGCGAGGGCGGAATATTTTGATGTTCCGTATCACGACTTCCCTCATTGCAGGGCCATAACTGAGATTAATCGGTTCAGGGAAAAAGCCCATCGATTTGGTGAGAACAAGAGCTTCCTGAACGGTATGTTGATACCCCGCGCCGCTCTCGGCTTTACCGGGCTTGGTGTACACGTAGATCCTTTGGTTGTCAGCCACAAGGGCCAGGTAGACTCTGGCACCTGCCTTTTCCTTGATTGCGTAAACGTAGGCTTCCATGGATGCGGATTTTGAATCGGCCGCTGACATTACCGTCGGGAGAGAGCGGTACAGTTCAAGTACCTCTGATTCGGACGCTGCAATACAGCCGAGGGTGCTATCTAATACAAGCATGGGGGCCTCCAGTAACCGATGAGAATCTGTTACGTTTAAACGAAAAAAACCGGATTGCCGGAAATGGATATTTCGGCAACCCGGCTGTCTACGTGAGACCCAATGGGCTTTCCGCCCCATCCTCGCGGATGGTTTAGTATTATCGTGTATCGCTGAATTGTCTTGGGGGTGCAGCGGCAAAATAGCGTGCACCCCAAATGCTGAGTTTCAGTACAATACCGCAAGCGGAAGGAAGAAAGCAACCGCGTTTTATCTCTGCTTCCTGCTCTAACGATTTCGGGATCTTCGGCAAGATCTGATCATCCTGCGAAATGAACAAAGGCCCCGCCTGTTCCACACCCGGATGTTTTTCATCGGTTAAAGATTTCTCTTGGTTTCCGCGGCAGCCATTGCTAAAATCCCGCCCATAAGTCCAATTCGCAGAAAGGGAGCTAAATCATGACACAAGACGCAGCAGCAATTGAGCAAACCACCTCAGATTTCTCCATCGACAAAATGCTGGAAACCAGAGCCGCTGCAAAACACGCGGTTGCCTGCATTGCCGCTCAAGTTCACCCCGGCATGCTGGAAGAGGAAGCCAACAAAATCGTGGTCGAGACCCTGCGCGAAATGGGCTCCACCAAAGCTTTCCATAAGCCATATATCCGTTTCGGCAGCAATACCACCAAAACCTTCGGAGCGGATTCCGATCCGGGAGTGCGCTTGGGTGAGGACGACATTTTCTTTATTGACGTCGGGCCGGTCTGGGACAATTACGAGGGTGACGCAGGCGACACCTTCGTCACCGGCAGCAACCCCGAGCTGAAGCGCGCCGCAGTCGATGCCAGAAGGATTTTCGATGCCGTTGCCGAAAAGTGGAAAGCTGAGAAAGCTACCGGTGTTGAACTGTACGCCTATGCCGATCAGATGGCGAAAGATTTGGGATGGGTATTGAACTTCGATTTGGGCGGACATCGCTTGGGTAACTACCCCAGTGGAGAGCAGTACGAAGGGCCGCTCTCAGAAATCGCTTTTCATCCTGCGCCGAACCTCTGGATGGTTGAAATTCACATCAGGCATCCCGAGCAGCAATTCGGAGCCTTTTACGAAGACCTGCTGATCTAGTCCGCTATAAAAGAGAAGGGGTGGATGAGGTGTCAGACATGCAAATGTCTTCACCCTGTCCACCCCTGACCTTCCCTGCCCTGCTTCCCAACCAAGACCTGCTGATCTTCGCAGCTTCTCTAATACCCTGCCAGATCGATATGATCGGTCTCGATCTTCGCCAACCGCTTCTTAAGCTGCTTCTCAATCACCTTGAAATGCTGCATCTCATCCGGACAGAGCAATGTCACCGCAACCCCGGATGTCTCTGCGCGACCGGTCCTTCCGATGCGGTGGATAAAGTCGGCAGGAGACCGGGGCAACTCGTAGTTAATCACGTGGGGCAGAAACTTGATGTCGATGCCGCGGGCGGCCAGGTCGGTAGCGACCAGCACCCGCCTCGCCCCCGCCTTGAATGCGGCAAGGGCGGTGGTCCGTCCCCCCTGGGTCATGCCGCCATGAAAGGTCGCGGCAGAGATCCCTTTGGCGAGCAGTTTCTTGACCACGATGTCGGCCCGCTTTTGCGACGAGGTGAAGACCAGCACCTGCTGCCAGTCGCCGGTGGTGATCAGGTATCTGAGCAGGGGGCCCTTGCGGTCCGGATCCACCGTATAAATCTCCTGGGTGATCAGGTCGGGCTCCGATATCTCATCCTTGATGACGACCTGTAGCGGATCGTGCAGTAAATTCAGAGCCAGTTGCCGAACCTCCTCGCCGAAGGTCGCGGAGAACATGAGATTTTGGCGCTTGTCGGGAAGCAGTGCCAGGATAGCCTCAACTTCATCCTGAAAACCCTGCTCCAGCAGCTTGTCGGCTTCATCCAGCACCAAAACGGCGACCGCGGACAACTGCACGCTATTCTTGGCAACCAGATCGAGCAGGCGGCCGGGAGTGGCGATCAGCACTTCGGTGCCGTTCAAATTTATCATCTGCGGGTTGATGGAAACTCCGCCAAAGACCGCAGCGGTTTTAACCCTCGGGGTCAAGTGGCGACCCAGCTGCTGCATAACCTCGCCGATCTGGGCCGCCAGCTCCCGGGTCGGCACCAGGATCAAGGCCTTGACACTGCGCCGCTCCCCTGCTTCCAGACCTTGGGCCAGTTGCAGAAGCGGCAGCGCAAAGCCCGCCGTTTTGCCCGACCCGCTCTTGGCGATGGCGAGCAGGTCTCTCCCCTGCAATATGGCCGGAATGACCTTGCTCTGAATCGGGTACGGGCGCTGGAACTTCTGCTCTGCAACCGCTTCCTGTAAGCCCTCTGTTAAGCCAAGGGATGAAAATGACATGAACGCTCCTCTGAAAGAATGAAAGGCGAACCCCCGTTTCCGGATGGATCTCAACCTCTTTAAGATACTGCTCCCCAGCATACAGTAGTGCCCTGCTTCGGCACAAGAGATCATGTTAGCCAGGCAGGAAGAGTACTCCCGCCAGGTATCACTGACGTCGCACAGTCTTGTCATACAGATCCTTCAGTTTCCCCTGGGGATCGTACTTCTGCTTCAATCTTTCGTACTCTTGGCCGTTGTACTGCTGCCAGAATGTTTTCTTGTCATAAAACACAGTGGAGTACAGTCCTTTACGGCCGTTCAATTTGTCAACCCACTGCTCCACCTGACGGTTGAAGAAGCCATCTTCCTGGCCGGCAGGCAACGGCACAACATCCCAAAAACCGAAGTTGATGTATAGCTGACCGAACTCCATAGCATAGATGGGATAGCTATCAGGGGAGGCAGGCTTGGTAGGGCAGATCCAGATCGGCTTGATGCCGATGCGGTCATGGAAGAAGGCAAGGAATTCAGGCGCTCGATCCACAGGGATCTGCACGTCCTGAATAACCGATTCGTCCCGGGATTTGACCCCGGTAAATTTGCCGAGCCGCTCGGCAAATTGATGCTTGCGGTTCCAGCGCATAATCTTCCAGTACGCTGTCGAGCGCAACCAGGGGCGGGCAAAGGCGCGCAGCAACGGTTTTTGTACCCCGAAGTTCTTGCTGCACCAGAACCAGTCAGTATCCCAGCGCCAGATGTAGTCGTACGCTGTCAAGTAATCCACTTGCTTCTTGGGAATAGATTTGTAGTAGATCTGCATGTAGGTATATGTAGAGACAAAAGGAGCAGTATCAACAAAGCGGGCCGTAGTTAAGTACAACGTTTCCCTGTCAAAGACCGTACCATCCACGAAATCAAGGTCCGTTCTCTCGCACGCCTTTTTGACGGCCTGAAAGTATTCCTCAGCATCGGTGAATTTCTCATGCTTCAGCTCCACATACTTTTTGGCCCGAACCAGCTTCACTGTTAGCTTCAAGGCATAGCCGAGCGTGCCGTAACTGTTCGGGAACCCGAAGAACAGATCCTTATGCACATTGCTTCGCGAGCAGGAAACAGCAGCGCCGCTGCCGGTAAGCACTTCCATTGCCATGACAGTTTCATGGACCAGACCATACTTGAAAGATGAAGACTCGATTGCGCCGCCGGCCATTGCGCCACCAATGGTGATTGATTTCAGTTCCGGAACCACTGCAGGGAGAAAGCCGTGCTTGAGCGTAACCTTGGAGAACTCATCGAAGCTAGTCATCCCCTCCACCTCAGCAAGCATGTTCTTCTCATCAATGGCGATAACTCTGTTGAAGTCGGTGACATCGATCAGCTGTTTGGCCTGTTTGCGGCTGCGGAACAGATTGGACGTTTTTTTCCCTAAGCCGATAGTGGCGTCGCGAGCAACTGCTTCTTTGAACTCTGCAAGTATGCGTGCCTTCTTCAGCTCGTACTGCTGTAGCGTATCAATGAAGTGATGCATACCTCGCCCCCCGGTATGGTTTCTTTGTCAGCACTAACTGCCAGAGTCCCCCCCCGGCGCTGCGGTTATTGCGGAAGTACAAAGTCGGCAATCACCCTGGCTATTTTTTCCTGCGGGCAACGGTCATTATTGAAGGTTAGATCATATAGCGCCGGATCGTTCCCCTCCCGGTTGAGAAAGTCCCTGGTGAAATTGTCACGCGCCTTTTGCTTTCTGTGCATCAGTTTCTCGGCAGCCTCCGCTTCGATAGCTAACCGGCCGGCGATCGATGAGATTTTGAAGCTCTCCGAGCCGTATATCCTGAAGTGGTAGGAGTTTTCGATGTGAGAGGTGATGACGGCGCCGCCCATTTCGACGATTATGACATTGCCCTGTTCGGCTAGCGCAACGATGTGGCTGGAGAGCAGTGTAAAGTACTCATAGTTGGTTTTCCAGCGCGGCGAGAAAGTTGCCAGGATCTCGTCCAGAATCCTGTTGTCCTCTCCTAGATGCTGCAGAATCTCCTGAGAGAGGTTATGGCGCCTCGCCACCTCCTCAAGGACATCCTTGTCGATCATGACCCAATCCTCGCCGGTTTTTTGCATCAGCATCCCGCGCAAAAGTTCGGCCGCCGGATACCCGGTACAGCCGTATTCCCGCGAGATGGTTATGCATGGTCTCGGCTTCTGGCGCTTGGCAAACGGTTTTTCCTTTTGCTTGCGGTTGTACTCTTCCAGTGATCCTATTCTGAGGTCGACAGATGGTATGAAAAGATTGTCCGGCATTGGTATCCCCCCTAAGGCTTGCCTCGCGTGCCGCCAGCTTATTCGCGCTTCGCCTTGTTTGCTAGTTCTGATACGAGTCATCATATGATTTATGCTGGAGGCAGACAAGCAAAAGCTCGGCGCTGCCTGGTTCAGCGGCCACCGGCAGGTCGGGTAGATTGCTGGCCCGTACGGGCGAATAATCCCCGGAATTATATCCCAAGCGAAGGTGCCGCTACGCTCTGCTACAAACTAACCTCCCCCTTTAACAAAGGGGGATTGAGGGGGATTTAACCAGCTGGCTCAGACCAAATCCCCCCTTCTTGCATTTATCATCCGAGATTGCAGCTGTAAGAGCCGGGACTGAGGGGAGGTTGAGATGGATCAGGAAGGGGGGGAAAACAGGGCGAAATGATTATTCGCCCCGACAGGATGGAAAATACAAAAGTCTGCCGTTTCCGGGTTACGGCGCCTCGACCCCGCCCAGCCGGAAATAAAAGGTGGCGCCCCGGTTGACTTCGGACTCCGCCCATACCGAGCCGCCATGACGATCGATGATCCGTTTAACCGTCGCCAGCCCGATACCGTTACCCTCGTATTCCGCGCCATGCAGGCGCTGGAAAGCGCCGAACAGATTGTCCTTGTATTCCATATCGAAGCCGACGCCGTTGTCCCTTACGTAGAAAGTCTCCTGCCCGCCGATGACCTCCCTGCCGAACTCTATGCGGGCTGCAGTTTGCCTGGCGGTGTATTTCCAGGAATTTTCCAGGAGATTGCCGATCATCTGTTGCAAGAGCAACTGGTCGCCCGGTGCCGAAATTCCTTCGCCGACGGCAAATTCCACCTTGCGCGCCGGATCTGTTTTCCGGAAACAATCACAGATGGAGCTTGCCATCAGGGTCAAGTCGACGGTTTTCTTTTCCAGGTCGATCCTGCTGACCCTGGAGAGGTTCAAAAGGTCGTCGATCAGTTTGCCCATATGCACAGTGGCTGACCGGGAGCGCTCAAGCAAGGTATGTGCTTCGGGGGGAAGCAGACCGCCAAAATCTTCCACGAGGATGGCCAGGTGACTGTTTATGTGACGTAGCGGCGCTCGCAGATCGTGGGAGACCGAGTAACTGAAAGATTCCTGCTCCTTCAGGGCCGTATCCAGGCGGCCGGTTCTTTCCTGAACCCGATGGTCCAGTTCTTCGTTCAGCTTTCTCAAGGACTCTTCGGACCGGAACTTAACCAGGGCGATGGCTAGATACCCCGCCATCCTCTCCCACATGCTGATGCTCTCTGCAGAAAAGACACCTTTACGCAGGTCGTTCAGTTGCAAAAGGCCCAGGCGTTCCTGCCCCACGCTCAGCGGAATCAGGGCTATGGACTCATACCCCTCACTGTTGCAGCGGCCTCGAAGGCCGCATTCCGGGTCTATCGGGGCAGTGCCGGCCAAAAGGTCCGTGGTGCAGTTGCTCCAGAAGCTGCCCTGTTCTGTAAAAAATGGTGCTTCAGGGTCGAATCGCCCGCAGATGACGTTGCCGCACATGCATTCGATTATCGCGTTGCCACAGCTATCCCGGAGTATTTCACCGTTAGCGTCCCTGCTGCAGAGCGAGTTCTCCGCCCGTATGAAATCCACGGGAAAACCCTGAGCCACATAGTAAGGGTAGTCTTCCCCGTCGCATAGCCTGATCCCCACGGCACTGCAGCCTGACTGCTCCCTGAAGAAAAGCATCGCTGCCGAGATCATCTCCTCGATGCTACTACTTACATTTACAATGCTGAGGAATCGGATCGTTGCTTCACGCTCCTGCTCCACGAGTTTACGGTCGCTGATGTCGCGTGCCACGGCCATCATCTCCAAAGGATGGCCATCCTCATCCCGTCTCAGTGTCGTCAGCAATTCGACCGGGAAGACCGAGCCGTCTTTCCGGCGGTACTCCTTCTCATAGATATCGGAAAAACCTCTGGTAAGAACCTGGCTTTGAACGATGTCGGCTTCGAAAACATGCCACTCCCCGGGGGTCACCTCGTCATACGTTTTTAGATAGAGTTCGTCCGGCCGGTAGCCGAGCATGGCACTGTAGGCATCGTTACATAGCAGGAACCTGCCATCCATGCCGACACAGACAAAAGCATCTCTCATCCCTTCAAGAAGGACTTTGTACTTTTCTTCAACCGTTATCATAGGATCTCTCGAAAACGTATTTTGAGATAAGGGGGATTGGTCGGTTAGCTCCACCGTGGCAATGAATTAGTCCTGCTTTTTGCGATTTATACTAATATCTGGAGTTCCGGATAAAATCCACTAATAAAATTGTCCGGCTCACAGATAGGGGCATATCGGTAGTTTTCCGATCATTGCTCCTCGATCGACGGCAGGAGTGCCCGCTCATTACGCTTCAGGCAGAAGGGGGGTCGCGGAGCAGCACAACTCTGTTCTTGGTTCCCTTGGCCTTATACATGGCAGTATCGGCATTTTTAAAAAGGGTCTCGGCCGTTTCCCCATCTGCGGGATATATGGCAATGCCGATACTGGCTCTTATGGAAAGGAGAGTGCCATTGATCTCACATGCCTCAGAGATCCTTTTAACCATATTGTCTGCCAGGTGAATTACGTCGGCTTCCCGGTTGACTTCCAGTAGCAGGCAGACAAACTCGTCGCCTCCCCAGCGACTGACCATGTCTTGTTCGCGGACCGAAGAGGTTAAACGCTCCGCCACCATGAGCAGCACCTTGTCTCCCACGTCATGGCCATAAGTGTCGTTAATGCTCTTGAATTCGTCGATGTCGATAAACAGCACCGCGACTCCCCAGCCGTGACGTTTGGCCTGGATTAACCCGCTTTCGAGCCCCTGCTCAAACAGCAGGCGGTTGGGAAGTCCAGTGAGAGCGTCCTGAAGGGCGGATTTTCGTGTTTCTTCTTCTTTTGCCTGTGACTCAGCTAAATCGTCGCGCATATCGGCCAGATCGCTCTTCATGTCAGAGAGTTCGGATTCGATGACAACTCGTTCAGCCATTTCCTTTACCAGTTCGGCATTTACCTGATGCAAATCATCGGCAGCTTGCGCTACCTTGTACTCCACCTCTTTGTTCTGGGTAAGGATCTCTTTGATGATCTCGATAGGTACCTCGACCTCTTTTCCCTGCTTGAGAACTTCATTCACCGAGGTTAGCTCGCTGGCAGCCTGCTCGACAGTTTCCTTGATTTTCTCATTCTGGCTCAGGACACGTTGCAGCGAAGCATTCTTGCCGGAGACCGGTTTTTTCGATTTCTTCGATTTCGCTTTCATAGAGTCCTCTCTCATTGCGTATAAGGCTTCAGCTTGCGGGATTCGTTTGCCGAGGGTCTAAATGGACAACACGTTTTTGCTATTCAAATTAATCATCCGACTAGCGCCGATCTCCCGCTATTCACGTTCCTCCCCCTTCAAGGGGGAGGTCAGGAGGGGGATGGGTCCGTCTTGGCGCCCAGAGCAAACCCCATCCCCACCCCAATCCTAGAAGGGGAGGGAGTCTCTTTGCGGAAGATCAGAATAATCGGAATTATTACTGCCTCCTCCCACTGCCTCCCGGTCGTTGCTGCTCGGCACTCCACCTGAGCATGCCTTCGAGGTCGAGATCGCTCGATGGGGTGATGTCCGCCCTGAGAATCTTGCGCATCTGGTCCAGTGCATGTTCATTCTCGCTCACGGTGTTGGAGGCCACGCAGTCGGCCGGAACGAATACGTTGAGATCGCGCATATAGGCATCGTTTGCGCTGAACAGGATGCAGATGTTGCCGGCAACGCCCGTCAGTATGAGGGTGCGGGCGCCGAGATAGGTAAGAAGAGTGTCCAGCGTCGTGGCATAAAAGGCGGAATGCTTCGGCTTGAGGACGAAGTAGTCATCGTCCTCCGGTTGGAGTATGCGCGCCAACGGTTCTCCTCGCACGCCGTCCTGCAGGCAATGCTCCACCACCCGCCTGAAGTCCGACTGCCAGCGCCCGAAATTGTCATTCACATATATCGTCGGGATACCAGCCAGCTTGGCCCGGCGCTTGAGTTCGGCGATGCGCTGCGCCATGGGAACCGCCTGTTGCACCAGCGCCTCTGCGCCCTCAAACTCCATGTCGTTGATAACGTCGATGAGCAAAAGCGCGACCGCAGAATTCTCCGGGACATTTCCGTGCAGATCTTCGTTATGAGCAGGCACTGGGCGCTCCCTTGGTTGCTGGACAGGGGACCTTGATGATTTCTTCTGTTTCCCGCTCTGAAATCCAGGAGGGTCACCTAGTCAGCGACAATTTAAAACAGATTGAGGCAGGTGCGAATATTCCTAAAAAAAACTAAAAACAGAGTACGCGGGGAGGATTGGCTAGATTGCAACGACCGATATAAACAAGAACCGGGGAATCCATACGGACCCCCCGGCTTGTCTCTTGATAGCCTTGATTGTCGCTATTTCTTCTTGGTACCGGCTTTAACCTCTATGGCCGAGGCTTTCATGGTGTAGGTTACCGTTACTTTGCTTCCGGCCTTTAGTTCACCGACCAGCTTGGTATCCTTGTCCTTGGTGATCTCCCACTTTTCTTTCCCCTTCTGGACAATTACCATGTCATCCTTCACCTCCAAGACCGGACCGGTTACCTGATAGGTCTTGGGTGCGCCGGCAAAGGCGGTGGCAGTGGCAAATAGCGCGATTGCGGTCAAGGTAGCGGCGAGTCTCATGTGTAACCTCCTAGTTTGGATTTAATCCGTTACCTTGATATCACACGCCCCGGCGATGTCAAATTGCTCGGGCAACAGCCAAACGACGCGCTAAACCTTTACGGCTCAGCGCGACTCCCTTCATGAAGCTGCGGAGCAACTGATCGTCGCACTCCTTATAGTGTTTGTGCCCCTCTTTTCTGAACAACGCAGTGATATCGTGTGCCGTCATGGCGACACCGCCCATTTTGAAGATCCCGACCATCTCCTCCTCTTTCAAGTCCAAAGCGATGCGGAGCTTTTTCAAAATGGTGTTGTTGCTGAGTTCGACAACCGGTTTGGCAGCAGAAGGCGCACTCCCTTCCTTTTTCCCCCTGTTATGAACGATCAAGCCATCCAGAAAGAAGGCCATGATCGGATTTGCGCACGGGAGGTAGTTGTCTTCCTCCTCGGTTTTCAAAAAGGCGGCAATCGCCGACGGCCCGACCTCGCGTCCGGCCTCTCTGAATATCCTTATCATAGTCGCGTCGTCAAGTTCGAGAGCGTCCCGGATGCTGCGCAATAATTCGTTGTTGTCCATTTTCTTCTCTCCATGGATGATCGATGTAATTAAGTTTCTACTTCGCAAAGGTCAGTAACTTCGCGAAGCCAGATAATGAAGCGGCGAGTTGCCGCTATCCTGCCTGCTGACTCAGGAAACAAGCAAGATAATACAGATAGCGGTCCACACCTAGCTCCGATTTCTCCCCACCCAATAAAAGCACCGACATCTGTTGACATTGGCCTAGTCTAAGTTAGATTTCACCAATGTCTAAACCAACTTCGGCTTATCAGGAGGTGAGGGAGTGTCAACGATCCCGGTACTGTTAGTGACTAACTTCAGTGATCTTACCATCAACGACTTCATCGTCAAAACTCGGTTTATCGCAGACAAAATGGAAGTGCACCCGGCCTTTCTGGAGGATAATCTCCCCGAATACCTGGCAAAAGCGCCGAGGCTTCGGGAGATCGCCGAGGCGCTGGGGCAGGCACGTGACGCGGCTGCCGGGGGCGATCACGGTAAAATTGCCGAAAAGAAGGCCCTCAGGGAACTTGGGCAACAGGCCCTGACGATGATCGCCCAGCACATCACAATGCTTTCCCTGCACAGGAAAGATCCGAGCCTGCTGAACAATTGCGGCTTCGAACTAAAACAGCAAAAAAGCAGCGCGAAGGCAACGGTAAGCCTTTTGGACCTGGCGCCGGGCCTTGATGCGAAACACGGACCGTTCTCTGGGTACATCGCTCTGCTGCTGAAGCGTTTCAAGCAGTCGTTAGTCGTCGAGGTGCAGAGCACGGATCAGGACCCTGCCAACGAAGCATCGTGGGGCAACTCGGGAATGCACAATAGATCCCGCATTGAAATGAAAGGCCTCACCCCGGCAAGCAGGATCCACTTCAGGGCCAGGTATCACGACGATGGCCGTACGGGCCCCTGGTCCTCTATCGTCAGCATCATAGTCCTTTAAAGTCTATCCGGAAGCTGCAGCAGAGTTCCGGCGCCATAACAAACGCGGCTGCATCGCAAGATGCAGCCGCGTCTTTGTCCAGTATACCTTCCCTCCAGACCGCCACCCTCCAGAGCTTTTCAAACTTTCCAGGTGCCATCCTCCAGTTAAACCCCCTCCAGATGTTCCCATTCTCAACTTTAATCAGGCTTTGCAAGAAACGATTTAAGTTGCCCTCCCACTCAAATAGTTTTCCGGGAAACCGTTTCACATTTCGCGAAAGTTATATCGCTTCGGGCATAAACTATTTGAGTTGTCCCCCAATTAAAATAATTTTGCGGAAAACCAATTTAGTTTTCGGGAAAGTTATATTACTTCCGGCACAAACTATTTGAGTTGCCCCTCAATAAAAATTATTTTCCGGGAAACGATTTCACTTTGCGCCAAAGTTATATACTTCCGGCAAAAACTATTTGAGTTGTCCCCAAATATAAATAGTTTTCCGGGAAACCGTTTTACTTTGCGCCAAAGTTATATACTTCCGGCAAAAACTATTTGAGTTGTTCCCCAATAAAAATAGTTTTAGTGGAAACCGTTTTACTTTTTGCGAAAGTTATATACTTCCGGCAAAAAACGCTGTTGCCAACGACACCGAAGCGAATCGTGCTCTGAATCGCCGTGTGCAGTTGGAGATCAGCCCCAATGAAAAAGCCCGGGCAGAGGGTAGCGGCAGTAATTAAGCCCTATAGTTTCTAAGCTCTGGCACCCACTACAAATCAACAAAGCCGTTCCTCGATATGGGAACGGCTTTGTTCGTAATGGATATATGGAAGGGGGACCTCCCTTTTTCCTTTCAGCCTGCCTTATTGACGGGTGATGCCGTACTTGCGCATCCGGGCGCGGAGTGTGCTGGCGTTTAGCCCAAGCAGTGCCGCGGCACCTGCTTTCCCCTCTATGCGCCAATTGGTATGTTTGAGCACCTGGAGGATGTGGTCGTGTTCCAGGTCGAAGAGTGCTTTGAGTTCAGGAGTGGATACATCGTCTTTCTTCCGTGTCGAGTTGAGCCGGTCCGATACCTTGAGGGCAGCCCCCTGGCTGATGATTACCGCCCGCTCGATGACGCACTCCAACTCACGCACGTTGCCGGGCCAGTGGTATTGCTCAAGCGCGTCCAGGGTGGCCTTGGAAACAGTCTCTATCTTCTTCCCGATTTTCTTGTTGAATTTGGTTACAAAATGGTTGACGAGCAGCGGGATATCTTCTTTGCGTTCCCGAAGCGACGGGACGCGGATCGGGAAAACATTGAGCCGGTAGAAAAGGTCTTCCCGGAACCTGCCATTGCCGATTTCTTCCTCGAGGTCCCGGTTGCTGGCAGCGATGATCCGTACATCGGTTTTGACGGTGTGGGGACTGCCCAGCCGCTCAAACTCGCCGTCCTGGATGACTCTAAGTAGTTTGCACTGCAACTCCAGTGATAACTCGCCGATTTCATCAAGGAATATGGTGCCGTGGTTTGCCAACTCGAAACGCCCGATCTGGCGGGCATCGGACCCGGTGAAGGCACCCTTTTCCCGCCCGAACAGCTCGTTTTCAATGAGGCTAGCCGGCAGCGCCGCGCAATTGACGGTTATCATCGGCCGGTCCTTGCGGGTACTGCTTCTGTGGATGGCTCGCGCCACCTCTCCTTTGCCAGTGCCGGTCTCACCCTGGAGCAGGACCGTTGCGTTGAGGGGGGCGACCATCTCGATCAGGGAAAATATGCTCGCGAGGGTACCGCTTTGCCCAATGAGTTCGCCGAAGTTGTTTTGCCAGGAGACCTCCTGCTGCAGGTAGACGTTCTCAGCCTGAAGCAGGTCTTTCAGCTGTTTTATTTCCTCATAGGCGCCCTTTAGCGACGCTTCCGCACTCTTTCGTTCGTCAACTTCCTGCGAGAGCAGCACATTTGTCTTGATCAGCTCATCGGTACGTTTGCGTACCGTCGACTCCAGTTTGTCATTTGAGTTCAGCAGCTTCTCGTTCAGTTGCTTACTTTCCGTAACGTCTTGCATGGCCAGGAGAATGATGTGCGAGCCTATTTTTTTCCGGAATATCTGCCGGGCGTTGAGCAGGATGGTCTTGCGGCCGATATGAAGAAAGTCATGCTCGACCTCGTATCCGTTGATCACCGTATCATTGGGAAGAATGTCCTCAAAGAGGACCCTCAGCTTGGGGATGTCCCATTGGCGGTTACCGAGGTCGTAGATGTAATTCCCAGTGGTCTCCTCGGGCGTTACCTTGAAGGTCTGGTAGAAGCTGCGGTTGGCTGTGAGAATTTGCAAGTCGGAATTCAACACCACAAGTGGTTCGCGGAGTGTTTCCACGATGTTTTCCGCATATTCCCGGGCATCCTGGATCTCCGTTTCCAGTTGATTGCCGAGGGTGCCGTCAATAAGTGAGCAAAGGATATAGCTGTCCTTGGTTTCGGCAGCATCCACAGCCACGCTCTGAAGTTGGCCATGGATAACGGCGCCGCCTTTTCCCGCCAAATCGACGGCACACCTTTGCACACCCTGGCGCTGCAAAACCTCTTCGAGGTGGTTGGAAAAAACCTCCCTGCCGTTGGCATCGGCAATAAAACCGATAAAAGGTTTATTGGCCAGTGCCCGTCTCTCTACTCCGAGCAGTTGCGCACCGGTAAGATTTACCTCCCGTATCAGCCCGAGTTCGTCGAAAGTGAAATAGCCGACGGGGGCAAAGTCATACAGTTTGGCAAACCTGTCCCGGGACAACTCAAGCTCCTGCTGGGCCCGGCGCAAATCGGTATTCTGTGTCGCCAGTTCTATCTCGTTATAAACCTCACGTCCAGGGACCCGAGTCGTTTTCGCGCTCCGGTGCGGCTGCAATTCAACAGCTTCAGTAAGCACCATTTCTTCGGACTCGCTGAACTTATTGGCTTTTGCCGACAGCCCCTTTTCTTTGTCGCTTTTCATGCGTCAACTCTCCATCTCGAATTAGGAATGATCTGTTGTGACACCCGGGCGGAGAGACCCGGGCTTTAAGCACGTTCTTGAATCTTGATTTCCCGCGCCCCCTGCACCGGTTTCGGCTCTCCGAGGATAAACTGGCCTCACCCTACACAACAAAGAAATTGTTTTTCCGGAAGCGCGAATGAGGGGGGCGGTAGGCGGGAAGAGAACGATTTGGAAAGGCCTGGACAATTTCGGATCCTTGACAGAAATATCCCAAGTCATCCCAAGTCATAATATAGACTACAGGCGCTCTTTTCAATTAATTAAACAGAGACCGGAGATTTCAGCGCAATGAAGGTTTTTTTGCGGTTTTTTGTGGGGACACTCGGGACTCTTTCAGCCACTTCCCGACCCCCAGCAAACTCTCTTAGGCTTCACCTCTTGTCGCAGGCCCATCATGCCTGCCTCTCACGCAGCAGCCATCTGCCGGAGTTTCGTGATGTCCCGTAACGGCGGCGCGCCGAAGAGACGGTTGTATTCACGACTAAACTGCGAAGGGCTCTCGTAGCCCACCTGGAATGCCGCGGTTGCGGCATCGAGTGACTCCGCCAACATTAAACGCCGGGCTTCATGCAGGCGCAAATGTTTTTGGTATTGCAGTGGGCTTAACGCAGTCATGGTCCGAAAATGATTGTGAAATGAGGAAGTGCTCATGCGTGCCTGGGAAGCTAGATCGTCGATGCGCAGCTGCTCCGTCAGGTTATTTTTCAGCCACTCAATCGTCCTCGCTATCTGTTGACTCTGACTTCCCGCCGACGCGATCTGGCGTAGGCGTGCCCCCTGTTCCCCCACCAGTAAAAGGTAAATGATCTCCTTCTGTATGATAGGCGCAAGGATTGGAATGTCATGCTTTTCATCAAGCAGGTCGATTAGACGCTGAAAGGCAGTGAGCAGTGGCAAGGTGATCTCGCTGGTTGCCATACCATGACCCGATTTTTGCGCGCGATGATGGGGGAAGTTACTGTCAATCAGAAGCTGAGAGACCTCGTGTATATCAAACGATAACTTGAGCCCCAGAAGTGGCTTTTCTTTGCTTGCTTCGAGGGCCTGGACAAAGGTCGGCAGGTTCACGGACGTGATCAAATAATGGTGATCGTCATACACATACGTCTCATTTCCAAGTAGCACGCGCTTAGACCCCTGCACGACCATGCAAATACTTGGGTCGTACAGTACGCTCGCAGGTTCGGCCGGTTCGTCTTGTCGGAAAAGGGATAAAGCCGGGACAGCACTTGGGAATTGATTGCCTTCGTTCGTCCATCGGGCAATGCTCTCTCTCAGGGTTTCCAGCGTTGCTTCCATCCTGTTGTTCATATAAGCTCCACATCTATCCGTTTTTTAGGCAAAAAAAGCAACACTAGCGCAATTCCGCCATAATAACAAGGATGAATCTGTCTTAAGATATTTACCCTGTTTTGTACGATCAGGCAATAATTTTAAAGGATTGATCTATCTGCCTTGCCATAATTGGAGGTACCATAAAATCAGCAAAAGGCTGAAGGAAGCGAAAGGTTCATTGCAAAGTCAATGTGAAAGAGGAAGGTTCATGAGCAGATTTTTTGCGAACAAAGTCGGAGTCATAACAGGCACTGGATCGGCGCTGGCGCTGGTAGAGGTCCAGGAAAATCCGGCTTGCACAGCAACAGAAGAAACGGTATCCGCCGGCCAAATTGCGATTGCCGTAACGCCGGCGACCAGGCCGTCGGCCGTCTCCAAGTGGCAGACCTGGAGCGCGGTCGGTTCGATGGCGATGTGTGTAGCGACGATGATCGCCTCGGAGTTCATGCCGGTCAGCCTGCTGACCCCGATTGCCGCCGATCTGGGTGCGACCGATGGAATGGCAGGCCAGGCGATTTCCATTTCCGGTCTCTTCGCTGTGCTAACCAGCTTGTTTATAGCAACCATCGCAGGGCGCATCGATCGCCGCCATCTGCTGATGGGGCTGACGGGGCTCATGTTGGCTTCGTTGATTCTAATTGCCGAGGCATCTAACTTTGGCATGTTAATGGTTGCCCGAGCTCTTCTGGGAGTGGCTATCGGTGGATTTTGGGCGTTGGCCACGGCAACGATCATGCGCCTGGTTCCGGAGGACTCCGTTCCGAAGGCGCTGGGGGCCATGTACACCGGCAACGCGTTAGCCACCACATTTGCCGCGCCCATCGGCAGCTATCTGGGAGGGATCATCGGTTGGCGCGGTGTTTTCTGGGCGCTTGTGCCCATAGTCGTGGTGAATCTGATCTGGCAATGGATCAGCCTGCCGGCCCTGCCTCCACTAGCGGCCCATCCCGTCGGCAAAGTCCTCGGCCTGCTGAAACGGCGTAACGTCGCCTTCGCCATGCTTGGAGTAATGCTCACCTTTGCCGGCGCCTTTGCCACCTTCACCTATCTGCGGCCATTTCTTGAAACCTACACTCGGGTGAGCGTGCCCCAACTCTCTCTGCTCTTGCTTGGGTTGGGGGGAGCCGGATTTGCCGGCACCTACCTCGCCAGTGCACTGCTTGGGCGGCATCTTTATGCGCTGCTCAGGTGGCTGCCCATGGCTTTAGGCGCGGTTACGCTTGGCCTGCTGGCGGTTGGGCATGTCCTATGGGAAGTGGCGGTCGTGATGATTGCTTGGGGGGCAGTGAACTCGGCCATCCCGGTGTCGTGGTCCACCTGGCTGACGAAAGGTATCAGCGACGAGCCGGAAAGCGGCGGCGGGTTAATTGTGGCAGCGATCCAACTCTCGATCTTGCTGGGTGCAGCGTTCGGTGGTGTGCTCCTGGACCATGTTTCCATAGCGGCAACGCTGATCGGTGGTTCGATTCTTCTCGTTCTTGCATCGCTGATCATCGGTAATGGCGACCGCATCAAACCGCAGGTATGACGACCGGCACAGGCGGCTAAGTGACGGAACGAACTTGAGCGAATTAAGTTGCTTGCTGGAAGGTGCTGACATTCAAGGGAGGTGACGTATGAAGAAGAAAATCAGTTTGATTTTGGCAATCATGATTTTTTCAGCATTGAGCGTTGCAACCATTTCGGAGGCGCAGACCATGAAACATGAGGGGGTGAGAAAGTCAGATAGTATAAAAATACGCTTGAGAGTCAATGACAAGATCATCACCGCCGCGATGATCGACAATAAGACCAGCCGGGATTTCATTTCACTGCTGCCGCTTACATTGGCCATAAAAGATCTGTTCGGTAGAGAAAAATACGGCCATCTGCCGAAAGCACTCTCGTCTGAGGGGGCGCGGGCGTATAGGTACGAAGTCGGGGAAATTGCTTACTGGTCTCCTGGTCCTGACGTCGCCATTTACTATCGCCAGGACGGCGAGAGAATACCCGCCCCTGGCATCATCGTTATCGGTAAAATAGATTCTGGTCTGGAGTCTCTTAATGTAGCCGGCTCAGTGAAGATGACAATTGAGCTTATCAAGTAAAGAGATGTCCACTCAGCAAAAGTGAGCGTCACAAAACCTTCTATGGAAAGGAGCTCGAAATGAGCAAAAAAGAGTTTATCACCAGTTGTTTCCGCATCCTCACTGCGATGCCGCTGGGCCTGGTTTTATCCACGACCGGCGTTGGCGTCGCATCCGCGGCAGACATGTCCAATGGAGCAAACAACTTTTACAGGAGCGACAAGGTAACCATGCAGAAAGTTGCGTTTAAAAATCAATACAACATGAAGGTTGCAGGGAATCTTTTTCTTCCCAAAGGTTTGAAGCAGAACACCCGAAATCCCGCGATCATCGTCGGGCATCCTATGGGCGCAGTAAAAGAACAAAGTGCGAATCTGTATGCCACAAAAATGGCTGAACAGGGGTTCGTAACCTTGTCCTTGGATTTGTCTTTCTGGGGAGAGAGTGAGGGGGAGCCTCGCAACGCGGTCTCGCCGGATATCTATGCCGAGGATTTCAGCGCTGCGGTGGATTTCCTGGGCACCCGGCCCTTTGTGGACAGGGATCGGATTGGTGTTATCGGAGTTTGTGGCAGCGGGAGCTTTGTCATCAGCGCAGCCAAAATCGACCCGCGCATGAAAGCCATTGCGACAGTCAGCATGTACGATATGGGCGCAGCTAACCGTAACGGACTCAAACACTCGCAGACTCTCGAGCAGAGAAAGAAGACTCTTGAAGAGGCGGCGGAGCAACGCTATGAGGAGTTCACAGGCGGCGAAACCAAATACACCAGTGGGACCGTACATGAACTGAAGGAAAACTCAAACGCCATTGAGCGTGAGTTTTATGACTTCTACCGCACCCCAAGAGGAGAATACACACCGAAAGGTCAGTCGCCAAAACTTACCACGCACCCGACGCTTACCAGCAACGTCAAGTTCATGAATTTTCATCCGTTCAGGGACATAGAGACCATTTCACCTCGTCCCATGCTTTTCATCACCTGTGCGAACGCACATTCCAGGGAGTTCAGCGAAGAAGCCTACAAACTGGCGGCCGAACCGAAGGAACTCTACATCGTTCCGGGCGCAGGCCATGTTGATCTCTACGACCGGTTGAACTACATCCCCTTTGACAAGCTCACATCCTTTTTCTCCAGATATCTGAAATAAGGAGATGCCCCAGAGAGGGATTGTCTAACTCGCTAGGGCATTGTCCAGACTTGACCCCCAGACTCTCCCTTGCCACACGTGCCCGCTTGTCCCATAATGCCGATGGTATCGCCTGACATGTGATGTCATTAACCACTGCATAAATTTGCTAAGGTCTTCGCCTTTGTCCGGTTGGAGTAGAAGGTGGAAGTGGTTCGGCATTAGGCAATATGCGAGAAGCTTTATGTTGATAGAATCCAGTGCTTCTTCAGTAAGGTGGACGAAAGCATAGTAATCGCCATGCTTGTGGAATCCCTCTTGTCGGCTATTGCCTCTGTTTAGGATATGGAAAACAAACCCGTAGCTAAGCCCTCTCGATATCCTCGGCATTCATCACTCCGTCAAAAAGTAGCCTGTCCCCTTTTCCTCTCCTGCGGTCAGAACGCGGTAGCCGGATTCTTCCAGCATTATCTTCGCCAGCATCAGGATCTGGGGCTCGTCATCGACAACCAGAACTGTCTCACCATGACCCGAAATTGTGTCCTTGAGGTTGGTCTCAGCGTTCATCTCATTCCTTCGCTTCATATCTTGTCTCCGCGGTAGCTTCACCTGACTTGGTCTTGACAGCAAAAAGCGAGACCTTGCCACGGAGACACGGAGGTCACGGAGAAAGGCATGTGAAAACATGCTATTTTGCCTCCTCCGTGCGCTCTGTGTCTCCGTGGCAATGATTTACTTTTATATGGTTTCTAATCGAACTACCTGCTTCACAAAAAACCTGATTAGTTCTGATCTTCCGCTAAAGAAACTCCCTCCCCTTCAGTGGAGGGTAGGGGTGGGGGGCTGGCCCAAACGACCCATCCCCCTCTCGCCTTCGGGCTGAATCGCTTCGGCGCGCAAGCCTGACCTCCCCCTTGAAGGGGGAGGAACGTGAGTAGCGGAAGACCGACGCTATTCGGATAATGTAATTGCTGTACTAGTCCTTACTGATGCTCTTGAGTCCGTAACCGGCGAAGGCTTCTACTGTCAGATCGTTTACCTTGCGGCCGTTAACGGGCCAGCGTTGACAAATGCGCACCTGGACATCACCGCGACGGAGGTCGGCTACACGCAACAGGTCTAGTATCTTGTCTGATTTATCCTTAGTGGCGGTTTTGCCTGCGCATGCAGGAGTTACATTCTGATTCAGGGCCGCCCCGGCGGCGTGGGCGCTTCTGAGGAACTTCAAAGGCAAATCCCCCTGTTCCCACTTTGCTAAAGGGGGGGACCCAGTATCCGGGGATCTTAGAGTTAGGACAGAGTTCCTCTCCGATAAAACGCCGCTACAGGCGGGGTTGGTTGCTAATCAGGAAGGAAATGAGCTAGCTGAGAAAGATGTTTCTCAGTCGATTCAAGCTGCCGATCTGCTGCGAAAGGCGCGGTTTGATTTATGAGGGGGATTGTGATGTAATGAGAGGGAAGGATGAGTCTTTCTCATCTTTGAAGGAGGTGTAGTAAATGAAAAGCGAAGCTACCAGTAGTCGCGATAAAATTTGTGCTATAGAGAATGCCAAGCTACTAAACAAATTGACTTCCGATGCCACAGTAAGCTGCAGCAAGTGCGGGGCCAGGGCTCACGATCCCGCCAGTCTGTGCAGCCCGGTACAGTTGACCGGTTCAGGGTAATCGATGCCTCGTCTGATCTGATGGAGCAGACGTGCCGGTCTTGAAAAGCAAACCCGCTTCCCTTTATAGGGCCAGCGGGTTTGTTGTCTCTTATCTCCAGACTTTAACGGAGCGGAACTGGTTTATTTATCTGAACGCTAGGCTGCTGCTCTCCATTCGTCGGTCCACTGCCGCTTGGCCTCGTCTATCGTTACAAATAAAGAGACCACCATTTTTGTGTCTTTGCGTGCGGCGTCGGTCCTGCGATAATCGGTGATTTTTTTTCCACGGGCTATGATCTCGCGCAACAGTAACTCGTTTTGTTTGCTCATCACGACCCGCCCGTTCTCCCACTTCGACACTTGCGACTTGTCACATTGCAGATTGTCGGCAAAGTCGGTGCCTGACCATCCCAGCGACTTTCTCAGGAACACGATTTCGGCCGGCGTGAGGCGTTCTTCTTTCTTCACCAGGGCGTGGGCTATGCAATCGTGCAATGCCTCCATCCTTGGTATTTTGGGCGCCAGCGATCCGCACTCTGGGCATGTCCTCACCGTGATCTCCGCGAGGATTACGTTGTCCAGCCCGCATTCACGATAACGGTAGTTTTGAACCTTTTCGGTCAACTCGGCTCTCTCGCAAACTGGGCATCTCATCTTAGGTTCTCCATAAGTTCCCGTGTTTTCAGCACCAGTAGCACCCCGATTTGCCCTAGGTCAGATTCCAGAAAAACATTTCCCAGATGTCTTTCCAGCTCTTGCCGATCTCGGCTACCACTGAGGGCTCGAAGCCGCAGTGCATCATGCACTGGGCGCAGCGCGGGTCTTTGCCTACGCCGTACTTCTCCCACTGGGTCTTCTCCATCATCTCCTGGTAGCTCGGATAATGGTCGTCGGTGATCAGATAGCAGGGGGCTTTCCAGCCGCGCGGGTTCCGGGTCGGGTTGCCCCACGGGGTGCAATCGAGCTGCTTGTCGCCCTTGAGAAAGCGCAGGTACATCGGGGTGGAGAAGAAGCGGAAGCGCTTGCTCATCTCGTAGACCTGCTCGAATTTCCTCTGGATCTCGCGCCGCTCCAGGAAGAGTTTCTCGCCGACTGCTTCGTAGCCGAAGCCGGGGGCCACCAGGAAGCCGTCGACGCCGACGTCTTTGAGGTGCGAGAAGAGCATCTCTATCTCGATGAGATCGGTCTCCTTGAAGATGGTGGTGTTGGTGCAGACCCTGAACCCGAGTTCTTTGGCCTTCTTGATGGCGGCCATGGCGATCCTGAAGGTTCCCTTGCGCTCCAGGATCCTGTCGTGGGTCTCTTCCATGCCGTCGACGTGGATGTTCAGGATGAAGTTCGGATGCGGCTTCATGGTGTCGAGTGCTTTGTCCAAAAGGAGGGCGTTGGTGCAGAGGTAGATGTGCTTGCCTCTTTTGAGCACTTCGTCGATGAGCGGGAAGATATCGGGATAGAGAAAGGGCTCGCCGCCTGTGATGGTGACGACGGGTGCCGGGCACTCATCCACGGAATCGAGGCACTGCTTAAGTGTCATCATCTCCTGGATGGTGTCGGCGTATTCTCTGATCCTGCCGCAGCCGGAGCAGGCGAGGTTGCACAGGTGGGTCGGCTCCAGCATCAGTACCAGCGGATACTTCTCCTGCTTCCTTATCTTGTTGCCAATGATGTATTTGGATAAATCGTAGTTCAATCGCATGGGAAAACGCATGGCAAGTCCATCCTATTAATTTCAGCTTTGAGAGTAATCCGCAGTTTGTAACACAGTAAAGCGGGACAAGTGCAAAGGGTCGGGCACCCTTCAACCTGTCCCGCGTTTATTTGATGCTGTCTCTTCCGGTGTTTTTATCGCTTGGCTGGGAACCGGGGAAGTTCCCGCCAAGGTGAGAATCGCGGCAGGAATGCCGCTCCTACCGTGCCTGAGGGAGCGAGCGCCTGAAACCGAAACTCCCTCATCCCTCTCCCGGAGGGAGAGGGAGAGTTTGTTTAAGGTAATGGCGGCAGGAAGGCCGCGCCTACTTCCCTATGGCCAGTTGCTGTGCGATTACCCGGCGACCGCTTAAAAATGCCTGGCAGGTCGCGGCGATGCCGGCGCCGTTTAGTCCCAGGTCGGCTCGCAACTGGGCCTGGCTTCCCTGCTCGATGAAGCTGTCCGGGATACCGATACGTTTCACGCGCACTCCGATGAGTCCGGAGTCGGAGACCAGCTCCAGTATGGCGCTTCCGAAACCGCCTTGCAGCGCGTTCTCTTCGATGGTGATCAGGCAGCCGGTCTTGCGGGCCTGCGAGAGGATCAGATCGTTATCGAGCGGCTTTATGAACCTGGCGTTCACCACGGAGGCGAAGATCCCTCTTTCCTTCAGGAGTGCGGCAGCTTCCAGCGCCGGGTAGACGGTGGAGCCGATGGCCACCAGGGTCAGGTCGCCGCCGTCCAATAGCAGCTCGCCTTTGCCGATCTCAATTTCCTTCAGATCGCGGTCCAGCGTGGCACCGAAGCCGGCGCCGCGCGGGTAGCGCAGCGAAATGGGCCGGCCGGAGTAGATGGCGGTCTTGACCATGTGCTGCAGCTCGTTTTCGTCCTTGGGCGCCATCACGGTCAGTTCGGGGAGGTGGCGTAAAAACGAGATGTCGAAGGCGCCGTGGTGGGTCGGGCCGTCGTCTCCTACCAGGCCGGCGCGGTCCAGGGCTAGCGTTACCGGGAGCTTTTGCAGGCAGATGTCGTGGAACACCTGGTCGTAGGCGCGCTGAGTGAAGGTGGAGTAGATGGCGGCAACGGGCCGGAAGCCTTCCGCGGCGAGGCCTGCGGCGAAGGTGAGGGCGTGCTGCTCGGCAATCCCGACGTCGAAGAAGCGCTCGGGAAACCTGTTGGCAAACGGGGTGAGCCCGGTGCCGTCCGGCATGGCGGCGGTGATGGCCACGATCTTGGGATCTGCGGCGGCGAGCTTTACCATGGTCTCCCCGAACACCGAGGTGTAGGAGGGTGGGGCGGGCTTGGCGCTGCTAACCGGCTTGGTAGCGGCTACCCCGTGGAACTTGTCCGGAGTATCCTCGGCCGGCTGGTAACCTTTTCCCTTTTTGGTCATCACGTGCAAAAGGATGGGCCCTTCGATCTTTTTAACGTTTTCCAGCACGCTCAAAAGGGTGGGGAGGTCGTGTCCGGCGATGGGGCCGACGTACTCGAAGCCGAGAGCCTCGAAGAGCATTCCCGGGGTCAGGAATCCCTTCAGCGTGTTCTCAGCCTTTTTGGCGAAGTGCAGGATGTTGCCGCCGATTGCCGGGATGCCGGCTATCAGCTCCTCCATCTCTTTCTTCAGGCTGCGGTAGTAGCTTCCGGTCATCTTGCGGGAGATGAACGAGGAGAGGGCGCCCACGTTCCTGGAGATCGACATCTCGTTGTCGTTTAGCACCACGATGAGGTTTTTTCTCAGGTGTCCCGCCTGGTTCAGCGCTTCGAAGGCCATGCCGCCGGTGAGCGAGCCGTCGCCGATCACCGAGATGACCCGGGTGTCGTCGTCGTTTAAGGCGTGGGCCGCCGCCATGCCGAGCCCCGCGGAGATCGAGGTGGAGGAGTGCCCGACACCGAAAGCGTCGTGGGGCGATTCGGCGCGCTTGGGAAAGCCGCTGAGCCCTTTATAGCAGCGCTGGGTGTGGAACTTGTCGCGGCGGCCGGTAAGGATCTTGTGGGTGTAGGCCTGGTGGCCGACGTCCCAGATGATCTTGTCTTTGGGGGAGTTGAAACAGTAGTGCAGCGCGATACTGAGTTCGACCGTTCCCAGGTTTGAGGCCAGGTGTCCGCCGGTCAGCGCTACCGTCTCCAGCAAAAAGGCCCGGAGCTCCGCGGCGAGCGGCGCCAGTTCTTCGGCGTCCAGTGCTTTCAGGTCCTCGGGACCGTTGATTTTGCTTAGCAATTTATACATGGATCTCCTTGAGAACCCCGTAACGCTACCATGGAAAAAAGCTGAAGATCAAGCATTTGCCACCGAGAAGCCGAAGAAAGTGTAAGAAAACCTTTAAAGCCGGGAAACCTGGAAAGCTATAACGCAGAGACGCAGGGTAAACCGAGACCGTAATTCCTTGGAAACCGTTTAAGGCCAATCAAAAGCTTTAACGCGGAGACGCAGAGACGCAGAGGTAAACCAAAGCTGACTGCACCAGCCTTGGGGTAAATCTCAGAAGCTTTAATGCTGAGACGCAGGGTAAACCAATTCAGGTTAACACTAAGAGATTCTTCTTTTAGGAACTGATTCTTTGCATCCCGTCTCTGCGTTAAAGCTTTTGTTCGCAAAGTTTTTGAGGTTCACTGCGTCTCTGGGGTAAAGCTTTTGGCTTTTCGCTTCCGGCTTTTTCCCTGCAACGTCTTAGATTTTCTCTGCGTCCCCGCGTCTCCGCGTCTCTGCGTTGAAGTTTTTGACTTTCTCTCAGGATTTCGAGCTTTACTTGGCGTAGCCCTGGCTGCGGAACCACTCGACCGCGCGCTCCAGCGAACCCCGGACCGGCGTGAGCGGCAGCCCCAACTCGGCGACCGCCTTGCTCTGATCGAAGTACATGAATTTCTTTGCCATCTGGACCCCGGCTAGCGGTATCAGCGGCTCCTTTCCGGTCAACGCGGAGAGCGCCTGATTGGCATAGGCGGCAAGCAGTATCGGGTAGTAGGGGAGCCTGACCCGGGGCGCCTTGAGTCCGGTGATCTCGGAGAGCAGGGCGAAGATGCGCGCCAGGGTCAGGTTCTCGCACCCCAGGATGTACTTCTCGCCGATCTTCCCTTTTTGCGCCGCCAGGATGTGCCCGCGTGCGCAGGTTTCCACGTCCATCAGGTTCAGCCCGGTGTCGAGATAGGCGGGCATCTTGCCGTTTAAAAAGTCGACGATGATCTTTCCGGTCGGCGTCGGCTTGATATCCATGGGCCCCACAGGCGTGGAGGGGTTCACTATCACCAGCGGCAGCCCCTTTTCCAGAAAGCTCTCTGCGGCCCGCTCGGCCAAATACTTGCTCTTCTTGTAGTCTCCCACCATCTGGGCGAAGCTGACCGGCGTCCTTTCGTCTCCCGGGGTGCCGTCGCCCGGGTTCCCCAGGGTCCCCACGCTGCTCGTGTAGACCACTTTTTCGAGACCCGCGGCGAGTGCTGCCGACAGGATGTTGCCGGTGCCTCCCACGTTCGCCTCGTACATGGCGGCCGGGGTGCGGGTCCAGAGCCGGTAGTCGGCCGCCGCGTGGAACAGGGTCTGGCAGCCGGTCATGCCGCGCAGCAAGCCATCCTGGTCGCTCAAGTCCCCTTCCCAGATCTCGATGTCGAGCCCGGCGAGGTTTCTGCGGTCCGAGCCGGGACGCACCAGCGCCCGCACCTCGCAGCCATCCTTCAGAAGTTCCCGCGCGATGCTGGCGCCTATGAACCCGGTGGCCCCGGTGACAAACGCCTTCATAACTTATCTCCGGTCCTGATTAGCACCCGACCCCGCCTGCGGCAGCGTTTTGGCTCACGAGAAAGTGCCAACTCTGTTCAACCTCTATCAACTCTCCTCCCCCCAGCGGGGGGAGGTTGGGAGGTTGGGAGGGGGGAAGCTTCTGGCGAAGAACTGACAGGGTTCCCCCTCCCTAACCCTCCCCCTCCGGGAGAGGGGACTAGTGGCAAACTACCATTAACTTACTCAAAAGTGCCGATCTGCAGCATGAGACCTCCCCCCTTTGTAAAAGGGGGGGCGGGGGGGATTTTACCCAGGTTGCTACGCGAGTACAAACGGCGCCTTAAAGGCAAATCCCCCTAAATCCCCCTTTTTCAAAGGGGGACTTTCACAAGTCTCCGGTTAAGGCTGGCCGCCGGTCCGGGTCCGGTAGGTGCCGAGCGCCATGAGCGGGAAGCAGTTGCGGTAGATGTGGTACTTGATCATGAAGAACTTGGGAAAGCCGGTCCCGGTGTAGTTCGCCTCGTCCCAGGTGCCGTCGGGCTTCTGGGTGCAAAGCAGGTACTGCACGCCGCGCACCACGGTTGCGGAGTTGGCCTCGCCTGCTGACAGCAGTGCCAGAAGGGCCCATCCGGTCTGCGACGCGGTGCTCTCGCCGATCCCCGCCAGGGTCCGGTCGTGGTAGGACTCGCAGGTCTCCCCCCAGCCGCCGTCTATGTTCTGGCGCGACTTGAGCCAGTTCACGGCCTTTCTGATCCACGGCTCGTTGCTGTCGACACCGATTGCGGCCAGGCCGCAGAGTACCGACCAGGTGCCGTAGAGGTAATTCACCCCCCAGCGCCCCCACCAGGGACCCTCGGGCTCCTGGTTCTTTTTCAGAAACTCGATGGCGCTTGCCGCGGCCGGGAATTCCTTGGCGTAGCCGAAGGTTCCCATCAGCTCCAGCATCCTGCCGGTCAGATCCGCGGTCGGGGGATCGATGAGCGCCTCAAGGTCGGCGAAGGGGATCTTGTTGAGCAGGTACTTGGTGTTGTCCTTGTCGAAGGCGCCCCAGCCTCCGTTCTTGCTCTGCATCCCGAGACACCAGTTGATGCCGCGCTTGATGGCGCCGTCCAGCTCGCTCTGCTCCTTCACCTGGATATCCTTCAGCGCGATCATGACGAAGCCGGAGTCGTCCACGTCCGGGTACCAGTCGTTCAGGAATTCAAAGGCCCAGCCTCCCGGCTCAAGTTCCGGCGATTTGATGCGCCAGTCGCCCGGCTTTTTCACCTCCCGGTCCAGAAGCCACTTAGCCCCCTTGACCAGGGATGGGTGATCGGTCGGGACGCCGGAGTCGACCAGCGCCTTGAGCGCCAGCGCGGTGTCCCACACCGGCGAGATGCAGGACTGCAGCACCAGCTCGTCCCGGGTCTCGATGCAGAAGTTGGCCAGCGCCTCTAACCCCTTTGCCAGCACCGGATGGTCGTTCGGGTACCCTGCCGCATTGAGGGCGAGGACGGCGTTCAGCATGGCGGGCTGGATCCCCCCCCAGTCGCCGGTCGCTTCCTGGTGCTCGACCACCCACTTCTCCGCCATGGCGAGCGCCTTCTTTTTGAAGGGGCGCACCGGGCTTTTCTCGTACACCTTCAGCATGTGGTCCGCGCCGATGAAGAAGTTCTTCCAGGTGAGGATGCCGTCTTCCTTGGTGAAGGAGTAGTCGATGGCGCGGGGTTGGCGCACGAAAAGCTCCTGCACCCTTTGGGCTGCGGGGAGTTTGCGCACCGGACGGCTGGTCATCACGATGGAGAGCGGGATGATGGTGGCCCTGGCCCAGCTGGAGAACTCGTACATGTTGAAGTAGGCCCAGTTGGGCAAAAGGGTGAGCTCGACCGGCATGCTCGGCACGCCCAGCCAGTCGAATTCCCCAAAGAGCGCCAGGAAAATCTTGGTGAAGACGCGCGCCTTGATGACGCCACCCTGCTCCAGCACGAACTTGCGGGCCTTTTCCATAGCGGGGTGCTCAGCCGGGTAACCGGCGAGTTTCAGCGCGAAATAGGCCTCGATGGTGGTGGAGAGGTCGCCGGGACCGCCGTAATAGATGGTCCAGTAGCCCGCTTCGGTCTGTTTGGAGAGGAGGTAGTTAGCCATCTTGCGCTGACGCTCAGGATCAACGAGCCCCAGGAAATGGAATAGCATGAGGTATTCGGAGGTAATTGTGACATTGGACTCAAGCTCGGCCCACCAATAACCTTTCGGTAACTGTTCTTTAAAGAAGAAGTCGCGGCTTGCTTCGATGGCGATATCAAGCGGGCTGGTTGACTTGCCCTGTTTATTCTTCCAGATAGAAGCAGGGAGGTGGTGCACCTTTGCCCCGTGACTCTGATCCGAAGTTTTGTCAGGTTCCACAGCGCTAGCACTGAATGAGGTGAGCGCGTGTGATATGGGATGCTTGTAGGTGGAAGTCACCACAATCTCCTTGCCGCCAGATTAAAAAAGATTATCCAGTGTAGCCTTTTTGCTGTTAGTTACAAGCTGCGAGACTTACCATATTTTATTGCAAAGGTACACTAAATTTTCTCTTTCCGTTTTTGTTTTCCTAATGAAAACCATACTTTGCTCCTGCTGGTTGATTTATCACTCTTTGCTGTGTTAGGTTGCACTCCGAAAAGTTCTGCCACCAAAAAGGACACAGGTTTTATGAAAGAATCGCTGAAAAAAGACGGGCTCTTATTCTCCCTGGCGGCGCGGCACCCTTGGTCGGTACTGCTGCTGGCCCTGATCCTGTCGGCACTCTCCCTTTGGTTCACCTCGCAGCGCATGGAGTTTTTGACCGGCAGGGATGATCTGATGCCGAAGAACACCTCCTTCAATCGCGACTATCGCGAGTTCCGTGAAGAGTTCGGCTCCATGGACGATATCGTGGTGGTGATCGAGAGCGCCGACGCCGAGCGTGCCGGCGTTTTCGGGGGGCGACTCCATGACGCTCTTGCCAAAGACAAAAAGCATTTCTCCGAGCTTTTCTATCCCTACGCGCTCCCCTTCTTCCAGAAGAACGGGCTGCTCTTCATGCCGCTTGAGGACATCAAGGAGCTGCACCAAAACCTGACTCTTGCCGCTCCGGTACTGAAGGAGCTTTCCCGCTCCCCCTCGGTGCAGACGCTATTTACTTATATGACCGGCACCATGGAGCGCTACAGCGCCGGGGAAAAGGGAGAACTCCCCGGTATTTTGTTCATGCTGGACAAGCTGGGCGCGGGCTTTGAAAGTTTTGCCGGCGGCCAGGGTGGCACCCCCTCGCTGGAGGGGTTCTTTATGAGTTCCGATTCCTCCTTTGCCAAGGCGGGTCGGCAGCAGGTACTGACCGTGCTCCCGGTGCGCACCATGGAAGGGTTCGTCCCGGCCGGTGCGGCCATCACCGTAGTACGCGCCGAGATCGCCAAGCTTAAGGCGCTCCCCGAGTTTAAGGGAGTGACGGTGGGACTTACCGGCTCGCCGGTACTGGAAAACGAGGAGATGGCGACCAGCCAGGATGATATCGCGCTTGCCACCGTGGTATCGCTCATCCTCACCGTGATCCTGCTGCTTCTGGCCTTTCGCGGCATCTTGAACGTCTGCGCGGCGATGGTGACGCTGCTGGTCGCCATATCGCTCTCCTTCGGCTTTGCCACCGCCACCGTCGGGCACCTGAACATACTCTCCATGGTTTTCGCCATCATGCTGATCGGGATCGGCATCGAGTACGGCATTCAGCTCGTGCTGCGCTACCAGGAAGAGTTAAGGCTTGGCAAAAACGAGCTGGACGCGATCAGGATCGGATTGAACCGTAACGTCTGGGCCATCGTCATGGCTGCGGCGACCGTTGCGGCTGCCTTTCTCACCTTCATCTTCACCGACTTCAAGGGGATCGCGGAACTCGGCATGATAGCCGCAGGCGGTGTAGCGATCTGCGTTATCGTCACCTTTACCGTGCTTCCGGCCATGCTGGTTTTGCTGGCGAGGCATAGAAAGCGGCGCCCTGCCGCAAACGTTAAGGTAGAGAGCCAAAAGGCGAAACTCTCGGCGGTTCTCTTTGGCCATCCCAAGGTGGTGATCGCCGTGACGGCCATCTGCTGCGCCGCCTCGCTCTATCCGCTCTCCAGGATCGGCTTCGACTACAACCTGATGAACCTGCAGGCCAAGGGGCTGGAGTCGGTCACCTACGCCTATAAGTTGATGAGGAGCAAGGAGAACGCCGGTTATTTCGCCGTGGTGACGGCGGGAAGCGCTACGGAAGCGGCAGAGAAGAGCAAGGTCCTGGAGGCGCTGCCGACCGTGGACCACGTGGTAAGTCTCAATTCCATGATCCCGGAGCGGCAGGAAGAGAAGCTCGCCGAGCTTGCCGCCATCCGGCAGGAGCTAGGCGGGGTGAATCCGGTGGCGTACGAGGAGGACCTCTCCCTCATGGAACTTCCCACCGTGTTCGAGAATTTCCGTAACGCCACGGTCAAGCTAAAGGCGAAACTGGCAGCGGAAAAGCGTCCCGAGGCGAAGCAGGTGGCCGGATTTCTCGCCATTCTGGATAAGTTCTTTGCCACCCTTGAGAAGGAGAGGGATCGTAACGCGGTCGGGATGCTGCAGGAATTCCAGGGTGGCATGTTCGCCGAACTCCCGCAGAAGATTGCCCTTTTGAAGCAGAGCCTGAACGCTGAGCCGGTCACCGAGGCAGACATCCCTCCCGAGCTGTACTCGCGCTTCGTCGGCAAGAGCGGGAAATACATGCTGCAGGTGGTGCCCAAGGGGGAGATCTTTGACCGGAAGCCGCTCAAGGCGTTCCTGGACGAGGTGCGCCGGGTGGAGCCGCATGCCACCGGCGAGCCGGTCATGGTGTACGAGTCCATGACCATCATGCGCGACGCCTACCGGCTCGCCTTCATGTATGCCTTTGCGGCCATCGTAGTGATCCTGCTGATCGCCTTCAGGAGCATTAAATACACCCTGATCGGGCTGGTCACGCTGGTGGTCGGCATCCTCTTTATGATTGCCGGCATGTGGCTTTTCGGCATCAGCTTCAACTCGGCCAATATCATCGTGATGCCGCTGGTGCTCGGCATAGCCGTGGATTCCGGGATCTACATCATCAACCGGTACCGGCGCGAGGATGAGAGCGCCGGGGCGGTGGTCACCAGCAGCACCGGGGTCGGGGTGCTTTTGAACACGCTCACCATCATGGCGAGCTTCGGCGCGCTGATGGTCGCACATCACCAGGGAGTGTTCAGCATCGGCGTTGTGATGTCGCTGGGTATGGTCGCCTGTCAGATAGCGTTTATGATCACCTTGCCGGCGGTGCTGACGCTGGCGGGGAAGAGGTAGGGCTGAGGTTGGGCCGTAGGGGCGAACCTTGTGTTCGCCCTGAATTTGGTGTCACCATTTCCATTGCGATTCCGTTGAACCTGGGCGAACACAAATCATGGTGGGGTTCATGAAAGAACCGTTCACCCCAACCCGTGCCGATAGTGCCTCTGTAGGAGCGGCATTCCTGCCGCGATTGCTATGGAGCCAATCGCGGCAGGAATGCCGCTCCTACATGATATCGGTTCATGGCAGTGGGCTTGGGGGCAAAGAACTGCGTGAGCGTTTTGGGATTTACGTCACTAAAGGTGGTTAATGTTGGAAGTGAAAGCTGCAAAAAAAGAGTCTTTACGGGGCGCGGTTCCTTTGTCGCACTTTTTCCTGAGACAGAGGGTCTGCCCGGGCGACCTGGTGCTGGACGCCACTTGCGGCAATGGTCTCGACACGCTGCTGCTCGCCGAATTGGCAGGGGAGGGGGGCCGGGTCTGGGGCTTCGATCTGCAGCCGCGCGCTATCGCCGCCACCAAGGCGCTGCTGGAACGGGAGGGACGCCTATCTTCGGTGCAACTGATCGAGGCGAGTCATGAGAGGCTTTCCGAGTTCGTCCCTGCCGGGCTCAAGGCGGCGGTCTTCAATCTAGGCTATCTGCCGGGGGGAGAAAGCTCCCTCGTCACTTGCCCGGAGAGCACGGTCTCCGCGCTCGGGCAGGCGGCGTCGCTGCTCAAGCGCGAAGGTATCATCACCATTTCTCTCTATACGGGACACGAGGGAGGGCCGGAGGAGGCCCGGGCTGTTGAGAGCTGGGGAGCTTCGCTGGCGCCTAAGGATTTCAATGTCTGGTGCAGTCGGCAGCTGAACCGGCCTGATATCGCGCCGTATTTGATACTGGTGGAGAGGATTCGGTAGCGGACCTTTGCCTTAGAGTCGCGCCAGCAGCACAGGGGGTACAAGGGGTATAGCTCTTTGGCTTGTGCAGAAAGTCCCCCTTTGACAAAGGGGGATTTAGGGGGATTTGCCTTCTTTGCAAAACGGCGCTCCATGGCACCTTGGTCCAAATCCCCCCCCCGCCCCCCTTTGTCAAAGGGGGGAGTCTTAGTCTAATGCGGGGCTAAAAGTCCAATGTTGCAAAGGATCTTCATGCTGGGCCCAATTATCTCCCAAATCCTCCCATTCCTGATAACCGCCCCTGCGCTCGCCTATGCGGGGATAACGCTATACTGCGGCCGCAGCTTTTTCTCTAACAAACGCAAGCTCTCCCAATTCACACCCCCTGTTTCCATCCTTAAGCCGGTGAAGGGTGTGGACGGCGATAGCTTTGAAAACTTCGCCTCCTTCTGCCGGCAGGATTACCCTCAGTTCCAGATTGTTTTCGCGGCAGCATCTCCCGCCGATCCGGTCATTCCCGTGATCGAGCGGGTGATGGCGGCTTACCCTGCGGTGGACATCTCGCTGGTTGTGGACGACTCGATTCACGGGGCGAACTACAAGGTGTGCAACCTGATGCACGCACAGGCGAAGGCGAAGTATCCGCTCCTCATCGTCTGCGATAGCGACATCAGGGTTGCTGAGCGCTATCTGCGCGAGGTCTGTGCGCCGTTCGCGGATCCGGAAGTCGGGTTGGTCACCTCTTTGTACCGCAGTTCCGGCGTGCAAGGTGTCGGCTGCGCTATTGAGGCGCTCGGCTTTTGCAGCGAGATGGTGCCGAATGTCATGACGGCGCTAAAGCTTGAGGGGCTGAGCTTCGCACTCGGTGCCTCGATGGCTGTGCGGCAGAGTGCGCTGGAGCGGATCGGTGGCTTTGCGGCGCTGGTGGACTATCTTGCTGACGACTACCAGCTCGGCAACATGGTTCATCGGGCCGGGTTCCGTTTGGAGCTTTCACCGTTCTTTGTGGAAAGCATCATGCGCGGCGGGGAGACGGTTTCTGAGGTGCTGGTGCGGCAGTTGCGCTGGGGGCGCACCATGCGGGTTTCCAGGCCCGGCGGCTATCTCGCCTCGGGCATAACGCTTCCTTTCCCGGGGGCGCTTCTGGCTCTTGTGATATCGGGTTTTTCCCTGCAGGGGATGGCGGCTGCGGCGCTGCTCTATCTGGTGCGCGCTGCGGTGGCTGTCACTTACAGTCGGGGCTATGTCAAGGACCGGCTCCTGCCGCGCTGGCTTTGGCTTTTGCCGTTTCGGGATGCGTTATCCTTCGGTATCTGGGCGCTGTCGCTGGTGGGAAATCGTGTGCTTTGGCGCGGTCATCTGTTCCGCTTGTCCAAAGGGGGGAAGATAGCGGAGATCGGCTAGGTGGGGGGCGTGCGTTATTTCCGGAACAACCAGAGGATGAAGCTGAGGATGATGGAAATGATGATGCTGGTGGCAAGCGGGAAGTAGAAGGTGAAGTTTTCACGCTTAACGTAGATGTCGCCGGGCAAACGGCCGAGCCAGGGGATGCGCCCCGCCAGGGTGAGTATCACGCCGATGACGGCGATGATCAGCCCGATGATTATGAGGGATTTGCCGAGGGATGGCATGGAAGTCGAACTCCTGCTGTTCTAACGTGTCGGCACTTATTATTTTACCCACTCTTTTTTGCAAAGCCCCCCTCCCTTTATGGGAGGGGCCGGGGGAGGGTGACTACTTCTTCAAATACCTTTCCTTCTCACTATAGATGCAGCCGCAGTATTTCTGGCGATAGAGTCCCATCTCTTTGGAAAGATTGATCCCCTCCTGCCAGCCGACCCTGAAGTCTTCATGGTGGAACTGCACCCCGTAGCGCTCTCCCAATTCCTCGCCAAACTCCCGGATCATCTCCTGGTTCTGATACCTGCTGTAGAGCAGGGTGGAGGAATAGTAGGGAAATCCCAGCTCGGCGGCACACTTGGCGGCTTCTTCCAGCCTGGAACGGTAACAGTAGGCGCAGCGTGCCGCGGGCTCGCCTGCTACGTTGGAGAGAAATTCCTCCAGCAGATACTCGTCCCGGTAGACGACTTCGAGCTCGACCATCTCGGCGTAGCTCCGCACGGCATCACGGCGCAGTTTGTACTCTGTGTACGGGTGTATGTTGTGGTTGAAGAAGAATCCGGTCACTTCTTTGCCGCTCGATCTTAGCTCCTTCACGGGAAAGACGGCGCACGGGCCACAGCAGATATGGAGTAATACTTTCATGAGGTTCTTACCTGAATTCCTGGGTTGTGCAGAATCGACTCGATTACAAAGGCGGAGACGCTTCCCCGTCGGCTCCTGTATTCTCGGGCGGGTTTTGTAGGGATACCCCTTGCGGGTATCCACAGCAAGGCTGGACACCCGCAAGGGGTGCCCCTACAAAATCGTGCTGCTGGGGCGAGGGTGAAAAGGCCGTATGAGCCTCACCC
>Ga0209317_1000251_pt1 | contig 70517 bp, 37 predicted proteins | sample RifGroB2_FD_183994 | JGI IMG/M metagenome (GOLD analysis project Ga0209317, IMG submission 183994) | Soil microbial communities from Rifle, Colorado, USA - Groundwater B2 (SPAdes) (version 2) | ecosystem: Environmental > Terrestrial > Soil > Unclassified | place: Rifle, Colorado | collected...
GGAAGAATCGGGAGAAAGCCTGAGGATTAAGAAAACGGAATCAAAACCGAAGAAGATACATTTTCACGCCGCCGAAGAAGATACACTTTCAGGTCGCCGGTGACATCTGAGGGGGGTCGGGAGCCAAAAGGCTCCCCTCCTACCCGGTTTATTCGCGCGTGTCGGGAGTTTTAATGGTCGCTGATCATATGGGGTGGGACTCAGGTGAAAGTTCCTGTTTGCTGATGATAGCGAAAAGCCGCGCGCGTTACAACCGCCATTCCTGCCGATGCTGGGCGAGGTATTGCTGGGCCGGCCAGAGGTCGCGGTCTGAGGGAGGGATGATGCTGCGACCGCCGAGGGTGAGCAGGAAGCCGGGTGCGTTGGGGTGGGAGGCTATATGTCGTGAGGTGATGATGTGGTGGTTCTCTGCGACTCCCATCATGCCGTTGTCGAAGGCCCAATGGCAGAGTTTGCAGAGCGCCATGCCGTTGCGGACGTCGTCGTTTTTACTTTTGCTCCAGGGAACGATGTGGGCGGCATCCACGACGGTGTACTGTTCCGGCGTGATGATCCGTACCCCGCAGAGTGCGCAACGGTGATCGTAGGCCTTGATCACGATGCGTCGAAAACCTTGGTCCCGGGCGCCGGGCTTGTAAGCGTCCGCCTCCAGGATCTCCTGTACTAACGGCAGGTGGGCCATGTGCTCCAGTTCCAGGCTGTAGCTGTAGGCCTCGGCATTGATGCCGGCCTGTTCCCGAAGTGCCATCCTCCCCTCTTCGGAAAAACAAGACTGCAGCAGCGACTCGCGCAGGGCGTTGCGGCTTTCAGGTTGCTGCATGTAGTGGAAGAACTCCTCATTCAGGCGGGCGCCCAATGCCAGCGTGCGAAGCTGGGTGACAGAGGTGATGTTTTTTATGGTTGCCGGGGTGATCTCTTTTCCCGGCAGCGGGACAAGGTCCCAGAACGGTTCATTGTGGAGCCGGGAGAAGGGGAAGGCGATGCTGCTGGTTTGCCCGAGCGGGATTACGCGCCGCCAGTAGAGGTTGAACAACTCATTGAGTTCGACCAGGTCTTCGGTGACGGCGATGAACGGTGAGGTGATGACGCCACGGGCGGCCAGATCCAGCAGCGCCAGCAAAAGGATAGGCTTGTGAGGCGCCTGTTTCTTTGTCGCCACTGTCCAGACGGCACCGGGTGCTCTGCGCAGACGAGCAAACTGTTTGATGTAGGCAGCAAGCTCGGTCATCGCTTCTTCCAGTACGGGGCTTTCACCGGCATGATCCATCGCACCCCGCCGCGGGGGTCTTCCGTGTCGCCGGCATAGCGCGGGATCAAGTGGATATGCAGGTGCATGACCGTCTGGCCGGCGGCGGGACCATCGTTGATGCCTATGTTGAAGCCGTCGGGGCTTCGTTCCGCCAGCAGCAACTCCCGCATTTGGGCCACCAAGTCGAACAGTGCAGCCTGCTCTTCTTTGGTTACCTCAAAGAAAGAGGAGATGTGACGTCTTGGGACGATAAGGGTATGGCCGGGAGTCACAGGAAAACCATCGAAGAATGCCAAAGCATGGTCGTTAGCGCAGAGGATCTTTGAATTGCCAGGAGTGCAAAATGGGCAGGTGGATTGAATCATCTATTCACTTTCCGTGAGAATGATAAAGATAAAAAAGCCTACCACATAGCTTCATGGTGAGTCAAACCGAAGAAGACGCATGAAGTTGAAAAAACCTCAGTGATGGTGGTGATAAATTCCGGTGCACTATGTAAACTGCTGCACTTCAGCAAATGCCCAAATGCCTAGACCCTGCGCGGCCACAATGCCTAGCCTGACCCGCGGCCACGCTCCTAAGAACCAGAAATTGCGCCCACCATATACAGCACAATTCAAAACCTCTAAGGGTTTTGCAAAAGCTGAATATAGTCGTTTCATAGCATCAACGGCCCGTTCAATAGCTGGTTTGACGACATCACCGAGCCTCACTTTATCCGTTCGGTTACGCGATGAGAGCTAACCCAACCTACAAAACTCCAACGAAGTTTTGTGAAAAGGACGTCACCCATAACGACCTTGACATTGTCCGCCAATGGCGTATTTTTGAGCTATGGAATTTATTGAGACCCCTCATTTCACCCGGCAAATTACTGCGCTCATGCCTGATGAGCTTTACCACGTGGTTCAGAACGAGTTGGCACAAAATCCAGATACAGGTGACCTGATACCTGGCGGAGGCGGCACTGGTAAAGGAGATCGAACGTCATGAATAAAGAATTATTTGCAGACCTGATGGAAAGCATGAAGGAGGCGGTGGCAATCTCGAAGGGGGAGTTGGCCCCCTCGCGTCTGTTCACCGTGGCTCCGCCCGACGTGAAGCAGGTACGGGAAAAAACGGGGCTCTCGCAGTCGGCATTTGCACAGATGATCGGCGTGAAGGTGAAGACTCTTCAGAATTGGGAACAACACAGGAGACAGCCGACAGGGGCTGCGGCTGCACTGCTGACTATTTTTGACCGGGTGCCGGATATCGCGGTGAAGGCCCTTCACGCAGCAGGTGATCAAGGTGATACTTCTATCGGGTGACCTGCAGCATCAGCCAATCGTTTACACTCTGTCTTGCATAAAGGTAAAAAAGCCTGGCAGTCCCGGTGATCAGGCATACCTTCGCCAGGCAGGGAGCGCTCTTCAGTCGGATCCAGCTTGGGGAATTCAGTTGCAAGACGGGTTTTATCCAGCCGTTGAAGCTTCCCAGACAGCAGCCAATATTGCGCGGCATTTGCCGGAGGCATACTGGGCTAAGGCTTCCTCGGCGATATCGTCGAGCTTGCCCGAGGCGACAACGGCTTCAAGGGATTGGTCCCAGCGCTCGGCCTCGAACTCGGCGAACCATTGGCTGAACATCCGCAGTTCCCGATCAGGAAGAGCCGCGACCTCTGTTTCAATACGTTTAAGAGAGGGCATGATGAGCCTCCGGTGCACTATATAACTGCTGCAAATGCCCAAATGTCTAGCCTGACCTGCGGCCACACCTATTTGACTTCAGGAAGATCACTTTTTATAGTACTGAACGATATGCCCCGAACTAGCTCCCAGCACTCAGCTTTCTTTGCCCACTCCGAAATCATTTTCCCATTAGATGAACGGTGCAACGCATCATTGACTTCCACTGCCCAAACCTTCAACTGCTCCTTCATTTGCGACGAAATCTCCTGTTTCTGCCAGATTTTGTCGAAATCTAGCCTATCCCCGATTATCTTTGCAGCAACAGACACAAGATACGCTGCGACATTTGCTTGGAATGCAGGAAACATCGGTCGAACGAGCTTTTGTACAGTCTTGAAAATAATCGCTTTTGCGATCATCTGTTTGTAAAACTGCACATCGGGCAGGCCGCCGGCAACCTCCTTATCCTCAACTGACTCCATGAATCTTTCAAAGTTTTTTTGTGAGCCGAGGCTGACGACATCAGGCTTCTGGTCCCAAGCATTGAGGTATCTCGCCAGGTCAGTCTTGGTGATCTTCCTGCCTGTGGGTCTCACCTCTTTAAGCTGCCGCAAACGTGCAGGTGTGGTTCCCTCCCTGGCAAGCATGACGTTATAGCTGCCGGCCGCTCTCTCATAAAACCATCTGCCAATTCCATCGGGGCAGTACACATTGTTAGCGTGTTTCTCAATTTCAACATGAAATGGCTTGTTAGCCGAAAGATCCGCCTGCCGCACTGCATTCTGACTGTTGGCAAACCTTGAAATTGATGAGATTAAAACTTCTTCGGCCTCCTTATCGTCAGAATGAAGGATCAGCACCTTTGCCGGCACCCTGACACGGCGGAGGTCGATCGTTGATTCCTTTTTTTTGGTGAAGTAAATAGAGGCGGTCGTCTGGCCACCATTGACTATCTGCATTCCTTTCATCCAAAGAATTACAGGAGTACCATCTTCCGCTCTCCCGAGACGAACCTCGTCGGCTATCACAACAATGCCGTTGTTATACGCCATAAAACGTTCGGGAGCTTCTTTCAGGGTGTCGCGGATCCCTTTGTTTACCTTCCCCGTGGCACTGAGAAATGATCTGACATTCGCCTCAAGGAGACGGGGACCGAACTTGTCATAGACAAATCGGAGGGCCTCCCCTGGAAACACGGTCAGCGCACAGTCATAATCTTCCTCAATACGGGGTACATAAACACAAGGAAGACCACCCCCGCATATTTCCTCGAAATTCATGACTATTTCGTCGCGTGGTTTGCCTTCAGCCCAGTGGCGATGCAACCGCTCGATGTCCATCACTTCAAGTTTTACCGTCTTTCCCTTTACTTCAATCGGCTTGAAATTCTTGGCCTTCGCCTGCCGGTCCGTGATTACATAGATTCTTATCTGGTCGAGGGTCGCGTAAGCATCTTGAACAGTCATAGCAAGAGTGTAAGCATCCTGTGATGGTGGGATAGTCTTGGCAAGAGTGCCTTTCGCACACTCTGTGACGAATCTCAGACACTGTTCAGCTGCGGTTTTGGTCTCAGAATCTGATACAGGCGTAATTTCATCGACGCCATTATAAAGACTGACAAATAGGTCAATCTGGTCTGCATCATCAGATACAGCATATCCACTTAGCCGAAGGTTTGCATTCCGGATCTTTGCCGTGTAATGGCAGATGACTGGCTCAAATGTCATACCTATTTCTGACATGTACTGCATTACTATTTCTGCAAAAACCAGTTCCTGGTAAGGGTAATCAGTCCCTGCGAGCATCATCCGTTCCGCAACTTCTGTACGGACCTCGCCTTGCGTCTGTTTGAGAAATTCCAGCATATCCATCAATAAGCTCCCGTAATCGTCAGAACATCATGGAGTGGGACATCAGTCGCCGCAACCAACTCGAGGTCAACCTCATATCTTGCCCTTCGTACGGCTGCAGGGACTGTTGCATGCGTTAACCTTGGGAAAGCCCCCGATACCTGCCATAATTTCGTAATATCGTGAACGAAAGTCCGCGGGTACCGGTCTGCAAGAGCTGGGAAATATCCTGCATGCAGAAGACGGTTCTCAAAACTTGCAAGGGCCGACGGGTCATCCTTTAGGAGATCTCGTAAGACTTCAGTTCTCCGGGGCAGGTTAAGTCCTGTCGGATGCACCCTCAACCTCACTCCCGCGAGAAAGAGCGATGGAAGAGTTGTATCATCAAGCTGCTCTAAAGATGAGATGACAGCAGGGAATGTTCCCACGGAGATGGTGGCCTTTACCTCAATCGAACCTGTCGGAAAAACGAAGTCCTGCAGCCCGTCGAGAGGTCCATACCATGCCATGATAGCGAGCTCTGGGCTGACTCCAGAGCTTATCATGTCGTGAAGAACTAGAAGCTCACCATGAAGACCAACTTCGGCCTCGGGACTAAGTATCCCCTCTCTATCCCTTTCCATGAAACTCTGCCAAGCGCGAACTCTTCCCAGAAATGCAACAAGGAGCCTGTCATCATCCTCAGCGGGTTCGGTTGCGATTATGGTTGAAATGACATCAGCTGCCATCATTGCAAAAAAATCAAGCCTTCCAGCAGGTTGACGTACCAGCCCGAACCAAACGCATCCCTCAGAATCAGAACTAAGATCCACAGTTTTCACGACAAAGCCGGCACCTGCGGGTAGGCTTGATGGAATAGGTGGTGCAACCAATGCTAGTCCAACGAGAACAGCTTCCTCGTTCCCAGGAAAGTGGCGACCTGCACGGATCTGGCAACGAGTAGTCACCCCTACTGAGATCGTGCGCCATCCTTCATTGAGAGAGTCTCCTGTGAGAGCCCTCCAAGCCGCAGCTAAATCTTCAGGTTCAGTCTGCCGGACCATATTCCTGCTCCCATAGTACGTTGTTTACCTTGTATTCAACCTTCCGTCCCGAACTCGTACCCGGGAAGCTGATTCCAAATGCAACTACAGGCGGCGTTCCTTCGGGAAATCCTACATCGGCTTTCATAGGATCTAAAAGATAAAGGAGCAACACTCCCCTTTCAGGATGCCCTGCAACACCGTCTGCGCCAAAACCGCGAGTTTTCCTGATCGCAGGACCGTTCGGCTCTTCTGGTTCTTCCATTTTCTGAAGCCGTGCCGGATCGCTCCTCCAAGCTCTTCGCGTTTCATCGAGTGCTGCCAGCCATGTCTTTTCATCCAGGTCTATAGCTTCATCACGCGGCGACAGGAGACGACCAATTGAGTACCTGTCAGTGTGTTCAGCGTTCTTTGTCCTTTTCAGCATCCCTACAGTAATACCATCGGCTATTGTTTTCTCGTCTCCACCGCCGGCACCTATGATTGCAACAGTCCATGAGGTCAGCTCTTTCTCCTTCGCCATCAAGTCGATAAACTCCGCCAGAAGAGGCCCGTTCACTTTATAAGCAGCAGAATGAGTCTGGTATGCCGTCAGAAAATCGACAATATCCGGCGCGGCGACCCCGGTCCATAGGTACCCCGGCCACTTGTGCAGTGCCCCGCCCCGTGGACGTTCTATTATGCCTGTCTCAGATGGAATGCCAAGAGATCCTAAGAGCCGTTGACATACCTCGTAGTTTCTTTTGAGTTTTTCTAGATCCCGATGCAACGCAACCGTTTCTACGAGTGTCCCACTAAAGGAAAGCAAGAGGTTTCTAGCACTTCTCATTTTCAACCTGCTCGTCACCATGAGAACCGGATGAGACTGAACTTTCAGTCCGTATTCGCGCGGAGTCGCACCGGTGGCCGCCATCATGTTGAACTCTTCCCGAAGTTCTTCCCCGGCGTCGGCAATATGCCCGAACCATTCGACAAGATCACCAGTCGTGTAGAGACGGCAAACATCAAGGTAGCCGGGTCGGTAGCCAAACCAGCGCCCCATCTGCATCAGCGTGTCGTACATGCGTGATGCTCTCAGGAAATAGCTGACGGTAAGACCTTCAAGAGTCAGTCCCCTGGCGAGTTTGTCGCCGCCGATGGCTATGACCTTCAATCCTGCGCCCTCGTGATCTGCATAGTCCAGAGCATCCTTTGCCGTACCGTTGATCATCCTCACCTGGATATCATCAACGATTTCCGACAGAACTTTCTCAACATCTACCCATTGCGGCAAATCAGCCACATCAACATCAGGCGAGGACTCCCGGATTTTGTTACCAGTGGGGACAAAATCTCTTTCCCACAGATCACTCAACCGCTGAATAACCTCTTCAGCTCCAATTCTACGTGTGAGGCGCTGCCGCAAGTGCCTGACATGCTGTTCGACCTGCTGAGTAACCGCCGCCTGCACCGAGTTGAATCTGGTAACGTGAATGAGCATCGATGAGTGATCTCGCCCCTGTCCTCGAATGGTCCGAACTGCGCAGGACAAAAGAAAGGATTCAACTGCTTCTGATAGTGACGGTGGCAGGACATCTTCACCACCACACAAAGGATGATGTCCGTTTTTATGTCCCTGCGGCATCCACCCTTTTTTCGCATCCCCATCGTTGAAATCGTCGACGACCCGAACAAGTGGAAGCCCACCTTGACGCTGGCCCGCACTGGTCAGTCCAAAAACGCGTGAAGGCCCCACGTAATTGGAGGGTGCTGCCAAGTTAATGATGAAAGCAGAGGGAAAAATATCTGGTCCTTCCTCTTTCGTGATACCACGTTCATGAATGAAAATGTTAGCGAACGGAGTTGCAGTATAGCCAACATATGCGGAGCGGGAGAATGAGTGAAGGATGCGTCTGATCATTTTGTTAATCGCAGTCGGTTGATGATCTTCATCAGGGGTTCCGTCTGAATTAAAAGTCTGCTCACCCGTATCAACAGAGGCATGGTCAGCTTCATCATCAATAAGTAGCAGAGGGAGGTTCGTTACGATTTTTCTTCCTGTCTCATGGTCCGTTGCATCTGCCACATGTTTTCGAACCCACCTTAGCAGGCGATCCAGAACGGTCTTGTTCTTCTTGACGACAAAAAGCCATGGCCTCTGCTCAGGAGTAATGCCCAGATGCTGTGCGATTTTAGTACTGAAATCGCCATTGTCTGACCGGTTAGTTGCATAATTTGGGCGAATAGCTGGATCAGGGTCAATCTCTCCAACGCCAATCATTTTGATATCGTCTGGAACCGGCTTCGTCTCATATCCCAGGAATCCCTCGTCTAACCGCATCTGAGTCTGCGATCTAAGGTTATTGTGCAGCCCTGCGAGAACGATGATAATCTTGTACCCTGCGTCAGCAGCTTTGCAGACAAGGCCTGTATAATTACCGGTTTTACCCGACTGGACATGTCCAACGACTAGTCCGCGCCTATCCCATTGCCCTTCCCGAAGCGGATCCTCCAGCAGGCCCAGAATACTGTCGGATGAACCGTCCAGTGCATCTACAGCTTTGTAGGAGATCTTCCTCTCCAGCCACTCACGATACCGCTGCCAGTATCGCCAGTCCTTTTTTCTTGCTGCGTTAAGCCAGACAAAGTGGCCGGTATCGCTCTTAAGCGTGGTGTCTTTTCCAATCCAGAGACTAAAGCGTCGTATCAATTCGTCCGTTACAGCAGAGGTGTCCAGATCAATACCCCATTTTGGGTTCATCTTGGTGACCAAGTCGATCTTTTCTGCAATGAGAACCGGCGTGATGGCACTCCGGTCAGGTTCCTCCAAGAGTAGTTCCTGGACTATTTTTACCACTTTTTCGCGGTTTCCCTCGGCAACAGAATTCATCGGGTCCTCACTTAGTTGTCTGTACCTGATCAGGAAGCCCCTTTACAAGTTCCGGGTAGTCCTGAAACGGTTCGGTATGTAGCAGCAATTCCTTTGCGGCGCAGGGTGACATCCCTTTTCTGACGATCATGTTCCTGTACATGACTTCAAGAACCGAAAGAACTTCGGACGATGGATTCCCAGCAAACTGCGTCCTCGGAACATCCTTGCCCTCAGCAGTATCTAGCCAGATTCTCTGGACCGGGACGGTTTCTTCAATGACGCGAAGCATTGCCTTTACCTGTGGAAGGATTGGCCCGGCATCGTCAAGAACAGCCCTTACCGCTGGATGTTCCATATCGATCCTGTAACGGACGCCTCCAGCCAGATTCTCGACCTTCCAGACTTCCACCAGGGGTAGGCTCCCAACTGCACGGACATTTCCGCGATGTGCAAATACCTGCCTTGCCCGACTACGCGTATCCTCTGCAAGTCTCGTCAGTTTCGAACGAACGCTTACCGGTGGTCTTGCAGATGATTTTCGAATATCAAGTTTCCATTCGGCATCGGCAGAATCAGGGATATCAAGTCTGATCCTTGCAAGACGGTGAGCTTCCTCTTTAGTCCATGACCTGCCGTGTCCCAGTCCAAGCCAACTCCCGGCAAGAAGCAGGCGCTTCTTCCGGTATACGTAAAATCCCTGCTGCGCTGTCCACCCTTCAGGGCCACCGGCAATTTCGTAATCTCTTTGATCTAGGCGATCCCTATGCGGGAGAACATGGCACTGTACTTCCACTGGACCCGCCTCCGTCGGAATGCGCTCTACAGGAGATGACCACGTTGAGAAGTGGAAGGGATTCCAAGGAGTAACCGGCCGGTCGTTGATGAGGATTCGAAGGCGTGGATGTGGCCCCTCAAGGAATCGATGAAAAACCATGGCAAGGTGTTGCTCTACTCTGTCAACAGTATCTAGGAAGTTCTGTTCTGTGTATCCCTCAGTCACTATCCTGTCCAGATTTTCCCAGAGAACCAGGGTTCCGTGAACATGGTCCTCCAATGGTTTTAACAGGTCTTGCGACCCTTTAGCAGGCCCTTCCAAAAGAAGCCACCCATCATCTTTGCTTTCCGCGATTACATCTAGATCCCATCGCAGAGAAGCTGTGTGACCATCTTTTGACGCTGCAACTGTGAGCCGACGACACTGGGAGAAAGATGCTGTTTTCAGGCCAAGGCCGAATCGACCCAGATCATGAGCAGGGCGAAGTTCCAACGGGTTTTTTTCACCAAGCCTCATCGCGAGATCAAGCTCTGATGGCGACATTCCTGCACCATCATCCATGACGATGATCGTGCTTTGTCTCCCTTTCCAACAGAAGTTTAGAGAGACGACTCTGGCGCCTGCAGCAATGCTATTATCGACAATGTCCGCCAACGCAGTTGCAGTGTTGTACCCAAGACCGCGAAGAGCTTCGAGCATTGCGCTCGCTTTGGGTGGTGCAATCCTAGAAGAGATGACTTCAGCCGGCATAAAAATCCTTGAGTTCTATGGAGCGTGACGGATGCCTAAGATAATCAAGTCCCTTTGATTCAATCTGCCGGATCCGTTCTCTAGTCACCCCACGGTCGGCAGCGATCTCTTCAAGTGTGTGGCCACGCTCACATCCAATTCCCATCCGCAGTTTCAGGACTTCTCTTTCCCGCATGGGAATGGAGTCCAAGGCTCGGGCCACGGCTTCCTTCATCTGTATATTGATCTGGGCCTGTAAAGGATTCGGTCTGGTTATATCCTCGAGTGTCTCACCAAGAGTTGTTTCTCCCGAAACAACTTCGTCAAGTGAAACTGGCTCCTCCGTTATGCCAAGAAGGGTATTGATTTTATTTAAGGGAAGATCACTAGCTTCAGCAAGCTCTTCTGGTGAAGGCAGTCGGTCTAGATCGTCGGACAGGTCCTTGATTAGCGAAGTTAGCTTTGTCATCGTTTCAACGACATGAACAGGAATGCGGATTGTCCGCCCCTTATCTGCTATTGCGCGGGTAATTCCTTGACGAATCCACCAAGTAGCATACGTTGAGAATTTGTAACCTAGTCGGTAGTCGAACCGGTCTACTGCCTTTAGGAGCCCGAGGTTCCCCTCCTGAACCAGATCTAGGATGCAGAGCCCCCTGTTTTGATATTTTCTCGCAACTGAGACCACTAGGCGCAAGTTCGACATGATCATTTTGATTCTTGCAGAATGTATTTTGTTCTTCCCAGCCGTAACCATGATCGATAGTGCTTTCAGATCACAAACTGACATTCCGGCGAGTCTTTCAATGTCAGCCATCTTTAGTTGCTCTGCCAGAATATTCTCTATTTCATCTGTGGCAATATTCCTGCAGGAGAGGCCCATGCGTGAAATCTCGCGGTGGCACCAGTCCAAATTGGTCTCGTTTCCCATAAAGTTCAGCGTGAAGTCTGAGAGGGTCATACCAAGGCCCTCAATACAGATCTTCTGTACCGTCATCTCTGAGTTGTGAACAGCTGCCACCATATCGAGGATGGGTGTGCAGGCTATGTCTATTGCCCTTGGGGTAAATGGCACCGTTGCAAGTTGATTTAAATACTCCGGTGACATGACCGCATAAAGGTCGCTGCTCAAGGAGCGGATCGCCCTGAGCCTGCTCCTAATCTCGGCCTCAAATCCCTCAGTTTGAGTCAAAAGGGACAATGGTGGCGCTGCGTCGTGGCCATCATAAGTAGTAGCGGCGTCATCGCCTCCGTCAACAGCAGCAGATGGCTCAACAAGCGCCTGAATATAGTCCCAGATTGCAACTTTTCCAGTTATAACCAAATCAACTAGCTCGAGAAGCTGGGTGATCGCTGGAAGGCAGGTCGCAATTGCAGTCAATATTTCTGCAAGCCCCTTCTCTACCGCCAATCCCAACTCCGCTTCATTTTCCCGCGAGAGGAGCCGAAACCTGCTGATGCACTTATAGTAGCAGGAGACAGGATCAGTGAGTGGACTATCCAGATCGGCAAGAAAAGCTATTGCTTCTTCAACTTCGGTTTCATCCTCATCCAGTTCATAGAGAGAACCTGCACCATCAAGTGAATCCACGTCTTTGCCGGAGGCACCATCGAGGATGCTGTCGGGCGGATCGATACAGATACATAAGTCTGCGGCCACGCGGAGAAGATGTTTGATATGATCATGATCGGGCTCGTCCTCTTCATTTACACACAAAGCTTCAAGTTCGCCTTGGTTAAGCCGCCCAACCCTAATCCCTTCTAGAAACAGTGATTTCTCAACAAGCCAATCTGAGGAACTTCGACCACGTCTTACTGGAAGCAAATCTGGTAAATCTAGGTCCAGATCGGAAAGATCTTCATCGAGGTCGATGGGAATGTGATATGTGAATTGGCTGTGTACTTTTTCAGCTGCAACAACGAACGAAGGATTGTGGGGAGGGGGAGGTGCATCGGCGTCTTCTTTCCAATCAAAAGGATCAAAGTCATCATCCTCGATAGTTAAGGAATCACCACATGAGATGTAAGGTGAATTATCTTCCGCAGAGTGATTCTGCCGCTTTATATATTCGGTTATCGCTCTCTCGGAGTTTTCTTTCCCATGCCTCTTTGCAAGCGCTAAAGCATCCATTCCCTCTCCGTTGACAAGAGAGGGATCTGCGCCTGCATCAAGAAGTAAGCTGCACGTATCACCATGCCCCTTGATCGCTGCGTACATAAGAAGAGACATACCTTTTTCGTCTTTAGAATTGACGTCATTGTCCCGGCTCAAGTGCAGCTTTACAGATGTCGTGACTCCAGAAACTACAGCCATTTTAAACAAGGCATTCACAGCAATCGAAAGACCTCCAAAGTTATGCAATCACCATTGTTGGTTTAATAAGGCTAATCCACCATATTGTCAATGCTAAAAATACCACTTCAGGCCAGTATGAAAAGGCTATTCTATGACCTCCTAACTGCATCCTCTACTCTAACAAGCATGTGCACAAGCTGTGCATGGCCGCACCTTACACTAATCCCTTCAGTAACAGTCTGTCGTCGAGCATATCAAAAATTTTGCGGCTATTTATTTCGCACTCCCATATTAGAAGAACCTCCCAACCAAGGGAGTGTAATTCATGGATCACTTTCTCTTGTCGCGCAATATTATTTTGAAATTTGCTTTGCCAAAACTCTTGCCGGCTTTTTGGTGTATAAGCATGCTTGCAATTCAAGTGGCGATGCCAAAAACATCCGTTAACAAATATTACGGCTTTGTATTTCGGTAAGACAATATCGGGTTTGCCGGGAAGAGTGGGTACATGAATTCGGAATCGGTACCCGGCCTTATGCAGCGCGGAACGAACAACCATTTCGGGCTTTGTGTTTTTTGCCCGGATTCTGGACATATTCCAGCTTCGTCTTTCCTTACTGATAATATCTGTCATTGGAATAAAGTGTAGACAACATCGGCAATTTCCTTTGCGAGCAAGGGCGGTACTGCATTACCGACTTGATGAAATTGCTCTGTTCTATTGCCTTCGAAGAAATAGTTATCAGGAAAAGTCTGCAGCCTAGCAGCTTCTCTGACTGTTAAACTTCGACATTGATAAGGATCTGGATGAATGAAGTAATGCCCATCCTTCGAAATATGTGAGGTGACCGTTGTTGATGGCTTGTGCTTCACCTGTACACGAAAACGATCTGCGAACATGCTACCATCTAGTGTCTGCCAGACATTATCATGATTTGGCCATAGTTCTTCAGGAAATTCTAAAATAATTGGAGATTTGTCGTACGCGTTCGCAAAACACGCAGCATAAAGATATCGATGAAGATCTTCCTTCATATGCCCGCGGGCGGAGTGGTTACAAACTCCTTTTAAATTTTCATCAAAGTACCATTCTGGTTTGAACTTAGGTTTAGACGGCACAGGAATGAATTCCCCGCCTGAATTGAGACGGCTATGTATTTCTGGTGCAACCCTCACCATTTCTTCTTTTACTTCTGGGCACTTAAACTTTTCATCGGATAGCCACCCAGCACCTGCAGCACCATTTAAGGTCGTCTGCCAACTTTCTGGCGAGTCTTTACCTCTGGATAATGTGCTCCGTATCTTTGGCAGATCGCCAATGGCATCCCACGTTCCGGACCATTCGTCCTGCTCAACTTTTCTCAGTATCCCAGGTTTAGTGTTAATATCACTCCGTATTCCAACCAAGATCACTCTGTGCCTTGCCTGTGGGATACCATATTCCTCTGACTTGACGATAAAATCCGAAGGCTCATGTTCATCAGGATCATCACATGCTTTTGTGACAGAATAAATCTTATAATTTAGAGGTGTTTCCCCAATCCGGGCAAGCGATCGATTTGGGTTTTTCAAATCTCTCAGAATGTTGGGAAATGTTCTTTCTCCATTTACTTTGGATGAAAGGATGCCTTTAACATTTTCCATAACAAATACCGGAGGTCGGTGAACAGCTAGTATTCGTAAGTATTCCTTATAAAGAAAATGCCTTATATCATCATCATAACTGACATTCACCTGACCGTGCATTATTCTAGCCCTTCCAGCCATTGAATACGCCTGACAAGGGGGACCACCAATAAGCAGCCAGTTTGATGATATTGAGCCTCGTAGTGCATCCTTTATGCGCTTGTCAATAAGTTCATGCGAATAACCTGCGTTCCCTAACTCTGCACACCATGCCTCTTTTCTAGCAGCTTCAGCCTGCTCAGGAAAAGTATCGAAAAGATGATCTCTATCAATCTCTCGCCGAAGATACTGATAATATTCTTTTGGGGCTCCGCTAGTAAATTGCCTGAAGAAACTTCTCAATTGCAGAGTTTTATGAGCAATTGGATTTTTTTCAATTGAAAGCTTGATTTTAAACGGCTTATGGCCAGCAATATCAAGGCTAGAAAACCCTTCCCCTAAGCCGCCCGGCCCCGCAAAGATATCAATAATTGGGATAATTGAAGTTGAATCAGTCATTTTAGTACTTGAAACCACCATAAGCTATGAAATTAATTCAATTAACCGCGCCATTTGGTTATTGAAATGAGCTAAAAATAAACCGAAAAACCGCCCGTCAATACCGGGTTGACAAGGGCGGCCCTACACACCAATCTAATTTTACATCACGGTCTCTGGAATCCACCTCACCTATAACACATCAATATTACATATATTTTATAACACTCCTCACCAGCTTAAGTCAATGAGAAACCTGATTAGCGATGATCTTCCGCTGTACGTCCCTCCCCCTTCAAGGGGGAGGACAGGAGGGGGATTGGGGTGTACTCTGACGCAGGCTCTACCCCATCCCCACCCCGACCCTCCCCTTGAAGGGGAGGGAGAGTTGTTGGTAGCGGAAGATCATCGCTAATCAGGATGAGAAATGCTGGTAAGGTTGTTAACTGAGAGCTGCACCGAGATGTCGTATTCGCCTGAGATGCCGTAATGCGGAGGGGTGATTTCGCGGAGCACCGGTTTTGGATCGGAAACCAGGCGATGCTTGGATAGGTGCCCTCTGCCGGGCTCGTCGGCAACCTGGCCCAGGATCCGATTGCACAATAAAAGACGCTTTTCGGGATCGTTTTCCTCCCGTAGTGCCTGTTCCAGGACCTTCGCCACGAACGAGGCGTAACGGGCCGGCTGCTCCTCCGGGTCGATCTTGCCAAAGACGGATCTGAGTTCGGGATGCTGCGACAAGGCGTCACGGAGAAATTCATCGATGAGGGAGTCGTATATGCCATGGGGAACGTGCTTCATAAGGGATAGCGCCCGTGCCTGGCCTCGTTATCGAACCGGACAAAACACTCCTGGAACAGCTGCTCGCCCACGCCCCCTCCACTTCCATTACCTCATTAAGATTAAAGACCGCCAAAATATACATGGAAAGATCAGGAAGGTCAAACAGGGAATAGGTTTGATCGCACAAAAGATCATGACGGCAAAACCGTTTTGCCACGGAGACACGGAGATACGGAGAAGCCAAAGCGGACCCGGCTTCGGCCTCTCCCCATGAATTTCGTTCGTTCCAGATCGCTATGTTCCACCATGAGCGAGCTGTGGTTCTTGAGGGGAGCAGGTGAAGAGGCTGGTTACAGCTATCGGAGGTATGAGGGATGCCGCAACAGCCGGCAGGTGAGGTTGGGAAAACTAAGCGATTTCGATCCTCCCCGCGACGTCCCTGAAAAAATCACGGGACCAGATATCGAGCAGGCGGGGTTCTGTCACGAACGGGGCTACGTCTCTGCGTGCCTGGTCAACATCAAGTCGATCGATCCCCGCAAACAGGTCGGAAAGCAACATAGATATGTATAGCAGGAATAGACTTACTATGCTGAATTGTAAGAAAGGTTCGGGCCACTGTGTGCCAGCTTGAGCTGCGTGGCGCAGGTAACTGAAGCGGCGCTGAAGGGCTTTGGCGTACTTGCGGGGGAGGTTATTGCGGAAGACGCGTCAAGCTGTACCGGCTATATCCCCAGTTTGTCCTTGAATCCCACTTCCACGCGCTTGCCGAAGACCCGGGCGATCCTTTCCAGGCTCCTGATGGCTCCCCCGGTCAGACCTCGATCCTGAATTCCGCACCATCGGCCGCGTTGCGCACGGCGAGCCTCCCCCCCATGTTCTTCTCTATAATGGTTTTCGCCATGAATAATCCGATCCCGGTTCCTTTGTCCGGACCCTTGGTGCTGAAATACGGATCGAAGATCTTGCCAATGACTTTTTCGGGAATGCCCCCCGCATTATCGGAAACGGTTACCACGGAGTTGTTGTTTTCTTTAAAAACGGTAATGACGATGACCCGTCGTTTGTCGACGTCGCATTCTTCAAACGCATCCTTGCAATTGAGCAGGATATTGAGCAGCACCTGCGAATATTCGTTCGCATATCCGTAGATGTCGGTATCGTCTTTTTCGATGACCTCAATATTGATGTCCAGATTTTTGAAACTCGGCTCGACAAGGGATAAGGTCGTAGCGACAGCTTGATTGACATTGAACGGCATCTTCTCCTTTTCCGGTTTGAAGTAGTTACGGAAATCTTCGATGGTTTTAGACATGTGCGTTATCAGTCCCATGGCTTTCTTGACACTGGTCTCAAGGGTTTCCTTGTTGAATTCGTCACGGCCATAGGTCATCTGCAATTCCTGTACGATCAGCCCCAGCGTATTGAGCGGCTGACGCCACTGATGGGCAATATTGCCGATCATCTCTCCCATGGCGGCCTGACGCCCCTGCTGTATCAAGATCTCGTCTTTTTTGCGTGACTCCAGCACTGTCTCTGCAACACGTTGTTCCAGAGACAGGTTGACTTCTTCGAGCAGGCGTTGTTTTTCAGCCAGTGCCTCCTCAGCCCGCTTGCGCTTGGTAATTTCTTCCACGACGCAGATGGCATAGGCAGGCGCTCCGACGGAATCCCGAACCAGCCCCACTGTGAAATTAATCCAGACGATGCTCCGATCCTTGCGGATGAAGCGCATCTCCTTGGAGTAGCTATTCAGGTCGCCGGCCAGCGCTTGCAGCAGGTGACCCGAATCGGCGTCAACATCGTCGGGGTGCGTGATGTCCTGGAATGTCAGGGTGAGAAGCTCGTCCCGCGCGTAGCCGACAATGTCGCAGAGCCGTTGGTTCACCTGCAGCCAGCGGCCGTCGGTCGCAACCCGGGCCATGCCGACCGCGGCTTGCTCGAAGGTGGCGCGAAAGGCGCTCTCACTCCTGGCCAGCGCCTCTTCCGCCTGCTTGCGCTCTGTGATGTCCTGCGCAGTGCCGGCCAAATGGATTTGCCTATCCCCGAAGTCGGCAACCAGTTCGCCGCGACCGCTGATAAAACGGACCGTGCCGTCGGGCAGGATGGTGCGGAATACCAATTCGCCGGGCCTTTCACCGGCTGAGAAGGCATCGATCCAGGCCTGCATGGCCGATCGGTCGTCAGGATGGATCAGGTCGAGAAAGGAGTCGGCATTCGGTGTGAAGGTTTCCGGCGAGGCCCCGTAGATCCGGTACAACTCGTCCGACCATGAGATCCGGCCCGACATGTCATAGGTCCAACTGCCGAGTTTTGCGATTTCCTGCGCCTTCCTCAAATCCGCCTCTTGGCGCCGTAGCGCATGTTCGGCCTCCACACGGGCGGAGATGTCCTGATTGATGATGACAGCGCCGGTGATGCGCTGACAGCTGTCCCGGAGGGGAACGGCCGAATGGAGAATCCTCTTGCGGGTACCGTCGAAGCTCTCGATGTCGATTTCCTCGTCGAGCGACGTCTCGCCCTTGAGTACGGCACGGGCGGCGGCCCACTCCTGCGGCTCGATGCTCTTGCCGGTATCGGCCCACCACCCCTTGTATTCACCGTACTGTTCAATGCCGACATACCGTGCGCCCGACCAGATCCTTTGTCCGGCCTGGTTGCCGTGGACGATGGTCCCCTGCGCATCGATGATCCACACCCCGATGGGAAGCGTCTCCAGGACATTGCGCAACAGGGCCTCTTGTTCCTCCAGGTCCTGTTCCGCCCGCTTGCGTTCGGTGACATCCTGGCAGACGACCAAGAGGTTCAGCTCGCCGTTCAGATCGTACACCGCCTGCGCTATTTCCTCCACCCAAAGCACTCCTCCGTCTTTACGGATCTTGCGGAACTGCCAGCGATGCACCTCACTGGGGTTCTTCAGACACCTCAGCAACTGGTCGGCCACTGCAGTGCGATCATCCTCATGGAACAGCTTCAGCACCGACTGCCCTTCCAGTTCCTCTGCTGCATAACCCATTCGGCTGGCACCAAACGGGTTGGCTGAGATTATCGTCCAGCTGGTATCCAAGGTAAAGATCATGGTCGGGTTATCGCGAAACAAGGCCCGATAGCGCGCTTCGCTGAAAAACAAGGCATTGTCCGCCTTTCTGCGCCCCGGCTGACCGGTTTTCGATCTCTTGTCCAGACCTCTCTTTTCCTGCTCGAATTTGGATGTAGGCATGAATTTCTCCCATTGGGATAGCCGGGCATCACTCAATTTACTCGATCATCTGCTGCAGTGTGAGGAGCCTCACAGGCGCCGGCGTGAGCCTTAATCGAGGTCTTTGCCGTCATGGACGAGTATACGCATCGTAAAAGGTGCAGGTCAAGTATAGCGAGGTTAGATCCCGCTGCGCTCCCCGGCATCAACCTCCTGCAAAGGGTGACAGCTGAGTTGTTTTCCGGTCATGGATGAGTTTATTGAGTTTATAAAGCTGAAGGTCGGGTCGGAGAGCAGGTCGGGTCGGGAAGCAGGAGTAGGTCGGGTTAGCCTGCAAGGCGTAAACCGACGTGCAGTCGATGTGGCACCAGAGGGTTCAGAGGAGTTCAAGTCGTGGCTGTCAGATGGCCCAGGGGAGTGGGCAAATGCACCAACCGGGGCGGCCTGGTCGGGGAAATACCGAGTATGCCGACAGCTGAGCGAAATTCCCGGTTCAGGTTGAAGCAGGACCCAAGACGCAGGGGTGCGCCGGCAATCAAAAAGCTTATCTCTTTAGCCGGCCCCGGGGCACCCGGCCGGAATGTCACCGCACCGCCAGGCGCTCGATCCTGAGCAGGCCCTGTCGAATCTTGAGCGAGCCGTCGAGAACGGTGAGGCTGGTCGCGCTCCTGGAACTGAAGGCGTCATCGGTGAAGCCGCCTTTGAGCAGGATGGCGACCGGGCTGGTCATGATGACGTTCTCCGCGAACCCCTCGGCCTTGGCCCGGACCGTCCGCCCCCCGGTGCTGATCAGGTCGAGGGTGCTGCCGATGTCGTAATAGGAGCTGGCGCTGCCGTCGATGCGCACGGTCGCGGGCTTGACGGTGAAGGCGGCGCTGACGTTTCTGGCGGTGTCCATGACCACCTCGCAGCTCCCGGTCCCGCTGCAGGCGCCGCTCCAGCCGCCGAAGAGCGAGTTGTACGAGGGGATCTGGATCAGCTTGACCGTGCTCCCCTGCGTGAAGCCGGCGCTGCATCCGGCGCTGCTGCCGCTGCCGGTGACGCAGAAAATGGCCGGAGGGTCGCTGTTCACGTTGCCACTGCCGGTGCCCGAGACGGAAACGATCAGCTCTCTTGACTCGGTGACGGTGATCCTGGCGAGCGCCTCGTAGGAAAAGTCGGTACCGTCGAAGACAACGTAGCTGAAACTGTCATTGCCGACAAACCCCGGCTCCGGCGTGTAGACGATCGTCTGGTCGGTCCATTCGACGACCGGACCGTGTGAAACATCGCTCAAAGCGCCGTGTACCGGAGGTGTCCAGGCGGCATAGGTCAGGCTGCTTCCTTCCACGGGATCGGTCCCTGACAGCTGCAAGGATACCGCAGTCCCCTTGAAGGTGGATACCGACAGCGGATGAGCAACCGGATAATCGTTCACCGACTGAACGGTAACGTTATAGACGCCGACCCAGTCCTCCGGGGGAACGTCCGGGTCCTCATATACGATGTGAATCTTGACGCTGAAGGAATCGGTGCCGTTGTAGTTCGCGTAAGGTCTGTACTTTATGTTATTTGGCTGTGTGAATTCGGATAGCGTGCCATGGGAGGGGGTTTTGGCCACCGTACAGCTGTAGCTGGCAGGCTGGTCGACCAGGATCGTGAAAGTCTCTATAACCGCGTCCTCGTCGCCGTCGATATTTATGACGTCTGCGGCCGAGTGTGATACGGCAGGAACCATCAGTAAGGAGAAAACCAGGATCAGTGTACTCAATGCTTTAAGCATTTCTGCCTCCAGTATCGAAACCAACCAACATGAACGGGGCTTTTTTACCGGCTCGGAGCATAGCAGCCGCATAAGCAACAGTCAATGTGTATTTGTTGATCGAACTGGAGAAGGTTTCATCAGTAGCGGTAGGAGAGCTCCAGTTTCAGCAGTTGGTTGCTGCGCCGCACTCCCGGCTCAAGGTTCAGGTTCTTGATCTGCTCCCAGCCGTACATGAACCCCAGATCCAGATCGCCGTACAAGGGGCGGTTGTAGAAGGCGCGTCCAGCGTGCTTTACCTCAAGCACCTGTCCCTCGACCCTGCCGGTCCTGCCGCGATCTGTGTAGAAGTATTCCAGCGCCAGGTTGCTTCGCACCGAGAACCAGTGGCGGTAGCGTGCGAACACCTCCTGGCTGCCGCCCCCCTCCGCGTGCCCTACGCTCATGCCACGGTTGGTGTATCCTTGGGGAAACTTGTGGTCCGAGTAGAGCAGGGGGTGTCCCCAGAAATACTCGATGCGCAGGTCATCCCGGCCCGATGAGCTGAGGCGCGGCAGGTAGACGCCGGCCACGTAGCTCTCGATGAAAGGCCAGAAGAGCGCCGAGTCCTCTCCGGCGTACTCCAGATAGAGTTCGCTGTTACGCAGCTGCGGGATCCTGAAGTGGAGGTCTATTCCCGCTATGCTGTTGTTCCTGTTGGTGTGTCCTCCGCCGAAGATGGCGTCCTGCAGCGTCGACTTTCTCCCTTCGAAGCCCGGTCCACCCTCCTGACGCACGAAGTTCCCCCCGATCTCGAAGTAGCGGTTGGCCTTCAGTGCCAGCTTGATGCCGAGGAAATACGGCTCGCGCAGCGAGTTGCCGCTGCCGCTTTTGTCGAACCGGGAGAAGATCAGCGCGTACTTCAGCTGCCCGACATGACTCTTTACCCAGTCGAAATCGAGCGGCTCGGGGCTGGAGAGTTTGACCAGATCGAAGTTTTGGGCGTTGTTGCTGAGGGTGAGGGCACCGCGGCGCCCGGGTCCGAACCAGTTGGCGTCGCGACCGGCCTCAAGCTCCAGTCCGCCGCCGCCAAGCTTCAGGTATCCCTTGCGCAGCAAGCCGCGGCTGGCGCCGGGGCTCAGCAGAAGCTCGGGCTCCACCAGGAGGGCGACCGAACCGGTCAGGAAGCCCTCCAGTGAAAGGCGCGCCTCCGCATTGCTGCCGCGGCGGTAATTGACCCCCTCGTTGTACTCGGCAAGCGGGGTCCCTTCGGTGCCGCTCTTGCCGATGATGGCTGCCGGCTGGGGGCGGAGGTTGCCGCCGATGAATCCGAAGGCGGACTGGTTGGCAGGGTCGTGCACGTTGCGGGTGTAGTTGCGCGGCACCCCGTCCAGGAACAGGTAGCGCAGCTGCAGCGGGGGGGCCGGATTGAAGTCGAAGAGCGCGGCACTCTCCCCTTTCTTCAGGGCGATCTCGCGGCTCAGATAGCTGCCGAGGCGGGAAATGAGCTGTTCGGCAAAGACGAGCGCCTCGCCGTCCAGTTGCGCCAGGTTCTGCTGCGCCTCAAGGACGAGCCGCGCCGCTTCCGCCTTGGAATAGGGGCGCAGGGAGACCAGGTCGCTTTGCACCAGTCCGAAGCCGGCGAGCTTCTCGAGGTAGCCGTAGGCCGGGCTGTCGAGCGGGATGTTGTTGGAGGCAAAGGGCCACGCGGCGGCAGGGAGCATCAGGAGCAGCGCGAAGGACGCAACAAAGAGGAACCGGCGTCCCTTGACGGTAAAGCTTCTCACTAGGAACTCTCGCAAATCTGTGCAGGGTGAATAAACCTGTGAAAGGTGAAAAAACTGTGAAAGGTGAAAGGTGAAGGGTGAATAAACCCTCTTGAATCCGTGAAAGGTGAAGGGTGAATAAACCCTCTTGAATCCGTGAAGGGTGAAGGGTGAATAAACCCTCTCCTGATTAGTGCTAATCTTCCGCACACTGCGCAAACACCCCCTCTCCCTTGATGGGAGAGGGTTGGGGAGAGGGTGAAAAACTGGCATGAGCCTCACCCTCCCCCCGGCCCCTCCCATCAAGGGAGGGGGGAGTTTCAACCAGCGGAAGATTGACGCTTAATCAGGAACCCTCTTGAATCTGTGAAGGGTGTGGGGGGAATAAACCGGTGTAAGGCAAGACGAAGGTGTGTTCACCTTTCACCTTTCACCTTTCACAGGTTTATTCACCTTTCACCTTTCACGGTTTTATCAACAGGCGCCTTCCCGGAAAATGACCACCTTCAGCGTGCGCAGGATCAGCCGCAGGTCCATCATCAGACTCCAGCTGTCGATGTACTCCAGATCGAGCCGCACCACGTCGTCGAAGTTGGTGATGCGGTTCCTGCCGCTCACCTGCCAAAGGCCGGTGATCCCGGGCTTCATGCAGATCCTCTTTCTCTGCCAGTTCTCGTAGCCGTGCACTTCGGCGGGGGTGGGAGGACGGGTCCCTACCAGGCTCATCTCCCCCTTGAGCACGTTCCAGAACTGCGGCAGTTCGTCGAGGCTGGTTTTACGGAGGAAGGCCCCGACCCTGGTGACCCGCGGATCGTCCTTGATCTTGAAGATGGCGCCGCTCATCTCATTCAGGTGCATGAGGTCCTTCTTGCGCTCCTCGGCGTCCAGGAACATCGATCTGAACTTCCAGCAGGTAAAGGTCCTGCCGTTTTCCCTGACGCGGGTCTGGCCGAAGAAGAGCGGCCCCGGGGACTCCAGCTTCAGGGCGATGGCGATGAAGGGAAAGAGCGCTGCGGAGAAGCATAGCCCCAGGCTGGCCCCCGCTATGTCGAGACAGCGCTTGTAAAAGAGCTGGTTCAGATCCAGGCAGATCGGATGGAAGGTGAGCAGCGGCACCTCGTCGTGCAGCATGCCGAGTTCCTTGTGGCAGTCGAACTCGTAGTAGAGGTTCAGGACGGTCCTGGTGGTGATCCCCATCAGGTGCAGTTCGGCGATGCATTCGGCCATCTGGGACTTGCATTCCTCCCTGGTGTCGCAAAAGATCACCTCGTCCACGGGATGCGCCTTGCATACCTCGACCAGATGGGAGAGATCGCCCATCACCGGGTAGCCGAGCACCTCGCGTGTCGTGGGCGGCGCATCGGTCCGCACGAAGCCGACCAGGTGGAGCCCCCACCCCTTGTTGTTCTCGATGAGGTTGACGATTCTCAGGGCGCTGCCGCCGGTGCCGACCAGCAGGATGTTGCGGTAGTTGTAACCCTCAAGCCGCAGCAGTCGCAGCACGAAGCGCACCAACAGCTGCTCGGCCGCCAGTATGACAAAGGAAAGGGCGAGGAAGGTGAGGTAGAACCCCCTGCTGAAGCCCTGGGGGTCCAGGAGGAAGATGAAGGAGGAGGTGATCATGCCGCCGATGGCGGTAACCTTGAAAAGTGACAGCAGGAGCTTCCGGAAGGAGGACATCCTCTGGGAGGCGTAAAACCCGAAACGCTCCAGCAGATAGATCCAGACCGGAACGGCGACCAGAAGCACCCAGGCGTAGTAGTCGAGCTCCTCAAGCGCCCCCAGCTTGACTCTCAGGTCAAAAGAGATGACAAACGACACGACAATCAGAGCCGCATCACAAACGATGTTCGCCTTCTTGATGAAACCGGCCCGCTCCTTTAACATCCTCCCTCCAGGTAAAGCAAAGCAGCGGTTCTGCAAGCTGTGCGGTTACCTTTCGGGGTACACGCAGACTGACAGTCGCTGAAACAAAGAACAACTAACGCCTATCTATACACCAAAAACTGCAGAAGTTCAATGGCATATGCTGAACATTAACGAATCTCTACGGTTATGATAAGCAATTTCTCGGTTGGCAAGTTACTCAATGACAATGGCGAAATACGGGTGTCATGGGCGCAAGGACTTAACCCTGCCTTGAGCAACTCCCGTGCCAGTGCCTGCTGCCTTGCCCTCACTCTGCCGCCTCTTACTGTCAGAGCGCCCTGACAACAGCGCTGCAAGGAAATAGTGCTGGCATTGGACGGACGATGTGGAAGGGAACAACCGGACCGTTGCACTGCACGGTGCAGTCGGCGGTTTTGCTGCTTGCTATTTGAACAGCGGGAGAGAGGCACGCTGTGACTGTTGCCGAGACAGGAGAGGCAGGCAATAAGTGGGGGGCTGCGAGAAGAGAGAAGAGAGGGCTAGGGAGGGGGAGCTCCGCCAGTTCTCCAGAAAAGCCGCGCTCTTCCCCCCTCCCGACCTCCCCCCTCCGGGGGGAGGAGAGTTGGCGGAGGTCAGGCAGAAATATATCGTCTAGAAATGTTTCACAGCTCTCGAGAAGAATTTCGCCGGGTCAAAGCGCCGCAGGGGGCGGCATGGGTGCTGGCGAAGTTGGTGAAAGGCTCAGGAAGCTGCCCCGGGATGGCTGACGCTTTCTAACGGGGACCGGTTTTCTCCCTGAAACGGGACCATTCGCGCTCGACCAGCGCCTTGAACTGCTCCTGAAACTGTTGCACCGAGAAGCGACAGGCGTTCTCCCTGCAGGCAGCGGGTGCAATGGTGGACGATAGGGCCTCGAAACGCCGGACTGCATCCACAATGGCTGGAACGCTCTGCTCGAAGAAAAAGACGCCGGTGGCATCGGCGGAGCCGCTGCCGCGAACCGTCTCCAGCGCTCCTCCCCTGCCATAGGCGATCACCGGGGTTCCGCAGGCCTGGGCCTCCACGGGGGTGATGCCGAAATCCTCCTCGGCGGCAAAGACGAAGGCACGGGCCCGCTGCATATGCTCGACCAGCACGCCGGCCGGCTGATAGCCGAGAAAGGTGATGTTGCTGCCGGCCCTTTTCCTGATCGACTCGTAGTCGGGCCCATCGCCGATCACCACCAGCCTCCTGTCGGGGAGCTCCGAAAAGGCCTCCACGATCAGGCCGATCCGCTTGTAGGGGACCATCCTGGAGGCGGTCAGGTAGAAATCCTCCTTCTCCTCACGAAGAGCAAACGAGGCGACATCAACCGGCGGATATATCACGCTCGCTTCCCTGCGGTAGACCTTTTCGATGCGCCGTGCGATGAAACGGGAGTTGGCGACGAAGCAGTCGACTCCGTTCGCCGTTCTGACATCCCAGTTGCGTATCACGTGCAGCAGACACTTGGCCAGCCACCCCTTCATCCCTTTGTCGAGGCCGGTCTCGCGAAGATACTGATGCTGGAGATCCCAGGCGTAGCGGATGGGGGAATGCACGTAGGAGATGTGCAGCTGGTTGGGGCCGGTCAGCACACCTTTGGCGACGGCGTGCGAACTGGAGAGGACCAGATCGTATCCGGACAGGTCGAACTGCTCGACGGCCAGGGGCATGAGCGGGAGATAGCTGCGATACTTGGTCCGGGCCTTGGGGAGCTTTTGTATAAAGGAGGTGTTGACCTGCTTGTGCCCGATGAACCACTTCTGGTCCTCGGGCAGGAACTCCACCATGGCGTACAGGTCGGCCTCGGGGAACGCCTTTACCATCTGCTCAAGCACTCGTTCGGCACCGGCATACACCACCAGCCAGTCATGGATTATGGCAACTTTCACTGACGCCCTCTTTTCATGCGGAAATCACTTCATTCAAAACGGATTGCACCCGAGCGGCTACCGCATCCCAGGAAAAGAGCTTCACGCGCTGCAAACCCCTGTGGACCAGTTTGCCGCGCAGGCTCTCATCGGCCACGATTCTCTCGATCGCGGCAGAGATCGCAGGGGTGTCCGTGGGATCGACCAGAAGGGCGGCGTCGCCGGCCACCTCCGGCAGGGCCGTGCGGTTCGAGGTGAGGACCGGGATGCCGGAGGCCATCGCCTCCAGCACGGGGAGCCCGAACCCCTCGTACAGCGACGGGAAGAGGAGCGCGAGGGCGCCCCGGTAGATGCCGGGGAGCTGCTCCTCCTCAATGCGTCCCAGAAAGAGGACGCGGTCGCTCACCCCGAGCGAGCCGGCCAGGGCGAGCAGCTGCTGCGAGGCGGGGCCGCTGAACGCCAGGCGGATCGAGGCATCGATCGCCGCGGCGGCAAATGCCGCCAGCAGACGCTCTTCGTTCTTGTGCCCCTTGCGGTTTCCGACGCAAAGCAGGTAGGGGAAGCCGGGGCGATAGGGGACGGCTTCGGGGGAAAAGGCGTCCGACACCCCGTTGCCGACGTTGACCACGCGCGCCGGGTCCACGCCGCTCCACTCCACGATCCTGCCGCGCGAGTATTCGGACACGGTCAGCACCCGGGCCGCGCGGCGGCAGGCGTTACGCATCACGATCCGGTAGTAGAGGCGCTTGAGCGGACTGCTGTTGGCCGGCTGATCGACGTGGTTCAGGTCGTGGATGGTGAGTACGTAGCGGGCCAGCCCGAAGAGCGGCGCGTTGTACCCTGGCGAGTACCAGACCGCATGCCGGCTGACGAGCACCTTGAACGAGAGGTAAAACACGTCAAGCGGGTCGGTCGGCTTGAGCCTTCCGGTCAACTGGCTGGGAGGATCGAGACGCTGGAGCAGTTCCTGGGCAAAGCGGCCTATGCCGTGATTGCCGAGCCAGCGGGAGTCGAAGTAGATTTTTTTATCAGCTGAGTTATGCAACAAACCTGTCACCGGGAGCCCTGGTATTTGCTGTTGATGGTCGATCGGGAAGCCGCAGGGAGCCGTGCCGGGCGGCGGCAACCGCCCGCCGAGGCCTTCAGTCGTTCCACTGCAGTTTCTCGACGACTACGCTGTCGGCGCCGAACAGCAGCTGAGGCGTGCCGTCGATGGCAAGGACGCTCCGGCTTCTGCCGGCCGGCAGCGGCAGCTCGCTGCGGGCTTCGCTCCCTACCGAGAGCCGGGCCGTCTCGCCCCCCTTTTTCCGGTTCAGCGTCGCGGTCAGCTGCGCGCTCCTGTCGTTGTCGGTCCAGACGGCGAAAGTCCTGGCCCCTGACGCCTCCTCGATTGCCAGCAAGACCACGCCGCGCGGGGCGGACAGGCGCGAGAAGCGCTTGCCGCTCCTGACCAGGGGGGCGATGTCCCTGAAGGCTGCGAAGGCGGGCTTCGGGCCGTAGTCGAAGTTCATCAGGCCGAAGTTGTGCTCCTTTTCCTCCGGCCGCTGTCCGTCGTTTTTCAGGTCGTACCACCAGAAGCCGCGTATCGAAGGGACGGTGCGGGCCAGCAGCAGAGAGCGGGCCGCGTAGCGTGCCACCGTTTCCGGGGAGGAGCCGCAGGCCCCCTGGTGGCTCGGCCATCCCATCTCGGTGATGTAAAGCGGAACCTCTTTCCCTCCGTTGGCCCGCTGCAGCTTTTCCGCAAAGGCGCCGACGAAGGCGATCCAGGCTTCCGGGCTTTTGTCCGGTTCGCAGTGCACGTAGGGATGAATGGAGATGCCGTCGGCGTAGTTGAGCACCCCTTGCCTTACCAGCGCCTCGACCCAGCCGCTGCGCATGCCGGCCGAGGTGGCCGCTCCGGCCAGGATCACCGCCTGCCGGTTCGCCGCCCTGACGGGGGGGGCGGCGCTTTTCACCAGGGCCAGGTACGATTCGGCCGACCTGGGCTCCTTGGAGTTGTCCCACTCGTTCCAGATCTCGTAATGGTTCGCCTTGCCGGAGAGCTTCGCCGCCGAGAACCCGGCAAAATCGGCGAAGGCCTGAACGGCCTGGCTGCTGACCGGCTTCCCTCCCCCGTCGTAGTTGTCGTTGCCGTAGTTCAGGATCACCAGGGGCGCCACGGCCAGTTCGGGGAGCCGGTCGGCATAGAGCTTGTACTTCTGGGGGAAGACCAGGATCCCCCTTGCCTTTTCCACGCCGCGCCAGTTCAGGTCGTCCCTGATCGAGTTGACCTTCAGGGCGCGGAAGGCCCGGAAATTCTTCTCCGCGTCCTGCTCGTGCATATGGATGCCGACGCCGAGCAGGAATTCCGCCGCAGCAGTCGAGGCGGAGAGCACAAGCAGCAAAACCACGGCAAAAATTTTCGACCTCATAGTCACCTCAGATCACAATGTTTCCACAGCATCGCGCGCGCTGGCAACGGCCAGGCCGAGCAGCAGCGCGAAGACCTGTGACTCTACCACGTCCGTTGTCAGCGACGCAGCCAAAAGGGCCACCATGGCCGGGGCGAGCGCTCGGGAAAGGGCTCTTGGCGAGGCGAAGAGCCGGTCGGTTACCCGGGCCAGATAGAGAAAGAGCGCGGCGGCTGCGACACCGAAGCAGCCGTACAGGTAAAGGGCGAAGTTGTCGGCAAAGGCGAGCATGTCGGAGCCGGGACCGGAGAAATACTTGACGGCGCTCCCCACCCCGCCGAAGCCTATGCCGGTAAGTGGGCTCCCCAGCTTGGCGACGGCGGCCAGGAAGGAGGGCCAGGTGTTGATGAGCCGGTCCTCGAAAGAGGCCAGCAGCAGCAGACTGACCGGGTCGGCCAGGCTCATGTCGTAGCTTCGTACCAGGGTGGAAAAGGGAAACGCCATCACCGCGACGGCCAACCCGTAGAGGTACAACCTGCGCCAGACGGGGAGCCGCGCCACTGCCAAAGAGCCCAGGCCGAGCAGGAAGCCGACGATCCCCGCCTTGTTGGTGGTGAGCAGCACGGCGGGAAAGGCGCAGAGAGCGACCGTCAGCTTGAGCCGCCACGACTTCAGGTAGCTGAACAGGAACAGCCCGCAGCAGACCAGATAGAAGGCCGCGGCGGCGGACATCCTGGTGAACCCGGCCCTCCTGGAGAGGCCGAAGGAGCTCCACTCCCGGGAACCCTCGACCTCGGCCCCCTCCACCTTGTAGCTGAAGCCGTCCCAGGGGAAGTCGCAAAAGAAGTCCAGGTAGACCCCCAGGGCCGTGACCGCGAAGACAGCCGCCAGAAGCCGGACCACGCCCCGCTCCCGCCCCGGGAGATGCCGCCCTGCGGCGACCCCGAACAGGGCGGGAACCACCAGGAAAAGAGAGAAAAACTGCATCTTGGGGCTGACCTGGTGCAGCAGGCCGACCCCCGCGTAGAAAAAGAGCAGCAACAGGACCCAAAGCAGCAGGCGATCGACCTGCCGGCGGGTCAGCTCGTAGAGGATGAAGATAAAACAGCAGCCCTTGGGGAGATAAACCAGGGATTCAAGCCCCGCCTGGGCGAGGTAGTACCTCAGGGGCCCCGCGAGCATGTCGAAGCCGAGCAGCAGCGCGGCAACCGCAACGGCAAGGGAGGCGACCGGCGTCTCCAGGGGGAGCCGGAAGCCGACCCGGGGGCCCGGTTGCGCCGTCTCGACGACCCGATCTTCGCTGCTGTTGACATGGGTGAGCATAAAGCCGTAACCCGCCTCGTTGCTGTTTAGTGTTTGTCCAGGCAGAGCGCCGCCGTCCTGCGATAGACGCTGAGCCAGCGCTCGGTCCAGGCGTCCTGGTCCTTGAATCCCGAGGCATGGGAGATGATCCCCTCCCTCGGATAACGGCCGCCCCTGACGTCGCGGGCCATGCTGCGCATCGCCTCGGAGAGCGAATCCGGCTCTTCCGGGGTGAACAGGAGCCCGGTCTCGCCCTCGAGCAGCATCTCCGGGATACCCCCCCTCCGGGAGCCGATTACCGGCACGCCGAACAGCATCGACTCGAAGACCACGCCGGGGAAGGTGTCCTCCCAAAGCGAGGGGACCACCGTTATGTCGACGCCGGTGAAAAACTGCTCCGGCCGGCAGTGCCCCAGAAAGGTGACCCGCGCCTCGGAAAAGCGGGAGTTGAGCATCGCCTCGTAGTCGCTCTTGCCGGTGCCGGCGACGCGCAGCCGCCAGTTTTGCGGAGCGCAGCGCAGGAAGTTCTCCAAAAGCAGCTCGATCCCCTTGTTGGGGGCGAGCGAGCCGATGAAACCGAACACCACGGTACCGTCGTCGGGGCGGGCCGGGTATGCCGCTGGGTCAAAGGGAAAACTGCGGGCGTTCGGTATGCTCTCCCTGATGGGAGTCCGGCTGAAATAGCCGTAGCCCAGCAGCCGGTCCAGGATGAAGCGGCTCACGCCGACCACCGCGGAGACCCGGCTCGACTTGCCGGCGTGGAAAAGTCGCATCAGGCGGCACGGCAGGCAGCGCCGCCGACAGGGGCGATCCTGCTTGAACATGGTGCTGCGGGCGCAGAGCAGATACTGGTCGTGCAGGACCTGAACCACCGGCACCCCCAGGGCCCTGAAGGCGTCCCAGGCGGCGATGCTCCAGCCGGTGATGTTGTGGCAGGAGGCGACGTCGGGGCGCTCCCTCTCCACCACCTCGGCGATGTACCTGGACATCAAGGGGTTGTAGATATCCAGGCAATGCCAGAGCATGCGTTGCCACCCCTTGGGGCGGGTGGCCCCGAAAGGGAAATAGAGGTTGCGGATGCCGGCGCGCCAGACCCGGATCCCCTCCACCTCTTCCAGCGCCAGCCCCGCTCCGGGTCCGGTGGTCAAGATGGCGACCTCGACCCCCTGCCGCATCAGCGATCTGGCGTGCTCTTCGATGATTACCTCGGCACCCCCCCCCACATACGGTTTGTAGAGGCATGAGACGATCAGAACTTTCAAAAAACTTCCTTTCCGCCGGTTGCAGCGGCTGCATCAGTCGAAACTTGCCAGAGCGGCGATCTCCCTGCGGATCTCTTCCCAGGTGAAACGGGCCTGCGCCTCCCGGTTGGTACGGAGGCAGAGATCGCGATACCCCTCCGGGGTGAGCCGCGCCAGCCGGTCGAAGGCGTGCCAGAAATCCCCGGCGCTCCGGAACAGCATGGTATCGCCCAGGGCATAGTCGCTGATGCCCGGGATGTCGGAGCAAACAGACGGCAGGTGGTATTTGTGCGCCTCCAGCAGGGCGTTGTTGGCCGTGGCATAGCTGAGCGGCAGGGCCATCAGGAAACTCGATTGCAGCAGCGCCTCGTATTGGGCGCTGTCGAGCCGGTTGTGGCAGAGCACCCCGGCCATCCCCGCAAAGCGCCGGCGATCATGCTGGTTCAGGCCGACCAGATGGAAGGTGACCGGACGCGAGGAGCGCAGTGCCACGATCCTTTCCAGCATCTCGAAATCGCGGTAATTGCTGCCGACCACGGCGATCTTGAGCTCGGCCCGCCTCCGAGCCAGCACGCCGTCATCGGGTGGGGGATGCCCGAGCTCCATGCCGTGCGGAACGAACCGGACCTCCTTGTGCGGGAAGAGCTCTTTCAGCTTCCGGGCCTGGTCCGAGCTCAGGGTGATGATCAGGTCGGCACGCTTGAGCCCCTGCCGTTTCAACCAGCCGAATGGGGTGCGCCCCGGGGCGAGCCAGGCCTCCTCGGCAAGGTGGACGGTGAAGACGATTTTCTTGCCGAGAACTCCGAGAATCAGCGGAGAGAGGTAAGCGGTGTTCTCCGGGTAGAAATAATGAATCACGGGATAGCCAAGACCCCTGCACAGGGTGTACAGATCGACCAGCAGGAAGTTTATCTTGCGCAACGGGCTCGGCTCGGGGCAGCTCCCGAAAGGAAGGCTGTTGCCGCAGACGTAGTGGCGCCGGTCGGCGACGATGTTGTCATAACCCGAGCCCTGGTTGTGGTGCGAGAACCTGAATCCGGAGTATAGTGTTTTGCCCATTGCTTATCAATTCCAAATACGAGAGCACCCGTGACCGGGCCTCCCGTCTTGTCAGGTGGCGCAAGCCGTGCGGCAGAGGCCTTGGTTCCGTGGTCAGGGCGCCGCTTGCAGCCGGTCAGCGGGGAGCAGATCGAGCATGTTGCGTCTGGAGAGCTCGATCACGCCGGGAAGCTCGCGCTGCACCTCTGCAGCCAGGGCATGCCGCTCCCGCAGCAGCCTCTCCATCATCAGGTACAACCGGTCCCCTTGCAGGGCCGCGGGGTCGAGCAACAGCCAGTCGGGGAGCCCGAACAGCTTGAACAGGCCGTGGAACTTGTCCTGATAGGTGAGGGCGCCCACCGGCTTCCCCTGCCCCAGGGCCGCAATGGCCAGGTGCATCCGTCCGGTCACCATGAGGTCGGTGCAACCCGCAACGGCCTTCAGTTCGGCGGCCGTCATCGGCTCGGCCCGGAAATAGACGCGCCGGGCGAAGCTCTCTTCCAGGGCGTCGAAGATCCGGGAGAGGCAGGCGGCGTCGCTCAAGGAGCCGCGGTAATCGTGGGGGATCAGCAGGACGCTTACCGTGTGGCTCTCCAAAAGGCGCGCCAGCGCCTCGGCAGCCGTAGCGACCAGCGCGGCCATCTGGGGCTCGCTGCAGTCCTGGTACAGCAGGTAGTGGATGTTGAAGCCGAGCACGCTCTGCTGCCGGAGCTGCTGCGACTCGACCCAGCCCCGGACCTCGGCCACGGCCGCGCTGTCGTTATCCGGGGGGAGCAGGAAGGCGATATCGGCGACCAGCCGGGAGGCGGCGCCGGAAAAGGGCTGGAAGCGGGCGAAGGAGAGCGGATCGCGCAGGTTGACGGCGACCCGGTGGTCCAGGCAGTGCAGCGCCCGCGCCAGGTAAGGCGAGGGGCGCCCGTTGAAGCTGCAGCCGATCACGACGCTGCGCTTCCCCTGCCGTGCCGCCAGGTCGAGCAAAAGCCAGCGCTGCAGCGCGGAGACCGGGGAGTAGTAGCCGTCCATGATGTCCGCCCCCACAACCACAACACCGTCCGCCCCTGCCAGGGCTGCCGCGCTGCGCTGCAGCGGCCCGCGCTCGCGCCAGACCATGAGCGGCCGGCAGCCGAGTCTGCCGGCATCGGCCGAGGCCTGCTCGCTCTGGGTGACGATGCAGATCTCCAGCGCCGCATCGATCCGGCGCAGGCTCGCCAAAAGCGACACGATCAGCGCCTCGTCCCCTTTGGAGCCGAGCAGCGCCTCAGGGTCGGGAGGAAAGATCACCACCCTTTGCAGCCCCCCCCGATGCGGCGCGGGGGTAGCGGCATCGAGCGCGGCGACCTGGCGGCGCCAGCTGCGCAGCAGCGAAAGGACGGCAAGCATGGAACGCAGCGGCCTCAGCCTGCGTTTAATTATCGACAGCATAGTCAACCTCAACTTTCTTCCTTCTGCGCTCCTTCACCGTTTCCAGGAAAAAGAGGAGCAGATTCTTGCTTCTAACCGGTGCGAGCAGGGCGCAGCCCAGCAGATAGGTCAGGGCCGCAGCGGCCAGGTCGGCGGCCAGGCGCGCCAGCGGCGCGAAGGAGGCGGTCGTACCCCGGGCGCCTAGCAGGGCCACCGCCGCATAGGAGCAGAGCGCCGCGCAGAGAAAGGGCCAGACGATGGAAAGGATCCGCAGCAGGGAAACCCCCGCGTGACGGCAGGCCAGGCCGAAGCTGAGCGGGGCGACCAGGGCGACCGAGGCCGCATAGGCGGCGGTCAGACCGGTGATCCCTTTGGCATCGGAGAGTCCCAGGACCGAGACGGTGAGTATCATCTTGGCCAGGTTGATCCTGAGGGTGAGCTCCGGGCGGCCTATGGCGTTCAGGGTGGTGGCGTTGTAGAACTGCACGCACTGCAGCGCCCCCAGCAGGCAGAGGTAATGCATCACGCCGGCGGCCTCCCCCCACTGCCGGCCGAAGCAGAGATCGACCAGCTGCGGCGAAAGCGCGGCCAGCACGATGAAGCAGGGGAGCGCCACGGCAGCGGTGAATTCCAAGGACTTGTAGTAGGCGCGCAGCAGCCGCTCCGGCTCGTTGCTGATCTGGGAGAAGCCGCTGTGCGCGACATCGAGCACAACCGAGCTCAGAAGCTGCATCGCGGTCTGATAGATCCTGGAGCCGACCACGTAGACCCCGAGGGCCGCGGCGCCGTAGCGGATGGCGATCAGCAGTTCGATCAGCCGCGTGTTGGCAAAGTCGACCAGGCGGTTGCCCAGGACGTGCACGCTGTAGCGCAGCACCCCCCGGAACCGGCTCCAGTCGATGTCGCTGCCGGGTCGAAACAGCGGCCGGGACCAGAGGATGGCGGAGTTGAGGGAGGTGGCGCAGAGCCCCTGGGCCACCAGGCTCCAGGCACCGAACCCCTGGAGCGCGCAGCCGACGCCGACCACGCCGGAGAGGGTGGTGGCGACGATGGTGCGCACCGCCAGCCATTTGTACTCCAGCTTTTTCCGGTACAGCGCCTGCTGGCAGATCCCCAGGGCGGCGATCGGCAGCCCCAGGCTGGTCACCATGAGCACCGGCCCAAGCCCCGGCGTCCCCATCAGGGCGGCTATCCTCCCCGAAGCGGCGCAAAGGAGGCCGGCAAGGAGCAGGGAACTGGCCAGGGAGGTGAAGAAAACGGCGTTGAGATCCTGCTGCAGCAGCTCCTGCTTTTGCACCAGGGCGTCCCCGAAGCCCTGTTCGTAGAGGACTTCCATGAAGGCGAGCACGACCGTGGCGGAAGCCACCAGACCGAATTCGGAGGGAGAGAGCAGCCTCGCCAGGAGCAGGAAGAGCAGAAAGGAGATGGCGCGCCCGCCCCAGCTTTGGGCCATGGACCAGAAGAGCCCGTGCAGGACGCGCGATTTGAGAGAAGTCGACATTACCTGTGGGACCCGCATCTGGAAACGTTGTGGATTCCGCCACCCGGCACCGTTAGCAAGGTTTGCGCTTCCACTGCAACAGGGAGCGGACCCTGGCCAGACGTTCCCGGTCCTGCTGCGACAGCCTGACTGCAGCCTCACGCGAAAATGCCGTCAGGACCGCCAGAAAGCCGGCAGCGAAGGTGCAGAAAAGCACGATGCGGGACCTGCGCGGCTTCTCCTTGCGGTCCGGAACCGTTGCCTTCTGAATCACCTGGACGCCGGCGATATCCTTGGCCTGGCTCAGCTTGGCGATCTCGTACTGCTTGGTCAGGAATTCCACCAGGGTCTCCTGGATCTTGAATTCGCGCATCAGGCGCAGGTACTGCTGTCCCAGCTCCGGTACCGAGCCGACCCCCGGCAGGGCGGAGCCGCTGCGCTCCCCTTCGAACTTGGCGATCTGGGCCCGCAGGCTCGAAACCACTGCCTGCTGGTTTTGCACGTCCGGGCTGCCGTCGGTGAAGTTGCGCCTCATGCCGGCCAGCTTCACCTCCTCGACGGAAAGCTGCCCTTCCAGCTCCCCCAACCCCTTGATGGTACCCCTGGTCTGCTCCACCAGGTCGAGCGCCCTGTTCCTGGACTGGAACCCCTTCAGGTTTTCCTCGGCCCGGACCAGGTCGGCCTTGGCCTTGGCGAGGTTGGTCTCGAGATAGGACCTGTCGTTTCCGGCGTCGGTGATGCCGAGCCTGGCGGAGAGCCGGTCCAGTTCGTCCACATAGGCATTGGCCATCTCGGCTGCCCGCTTGGGCTCCTTGTCGCTGACCGTTATGGAAACCACGCCGTCCTTCTTCCCGACGCTGATGTCGACCCTCCTGGCAAGCGCCTCGTAGGTGTCGGCACGCAGATCCTTCCGGTACACCTCCATGAGCTTGAAGCGCTCGATGATGGCGTCGCTCACCGCCTGGCTGCTGAGCATCCTGGCGTAGAGATCGGAGGGGGTTCCCTTGCCGAGCAGGTCGCCGGCCAGCCCGGCCATCCCCCCCGGCAGCTGCCCCATCATGAGCCCCATGACCCCGGAGCTCTGCTGCGGCGGCAGGATCAGCGCCGTCGAGCTGTAGATGTTGGGCATGAGGAGGGTTGCCGCCACGGAAAGGAAAAAAGCGACGGCAGTAGCGCTGACGATGAACCGCTTCTGCTTGAGGACGATCTCCAGACCATCGAGGAGATCGACGGTTTCGGGACGGGGACCTGGATCGGGGGTGGCTTGGTTTTGCGGCGAGTGGGGCATCTAATCCTCAGAAAAAGTGCAGGGCACGGTTCAGACTGCATCCCGGAACTCCGGAAGCGGCGATGCTGGCGCAGCAAGAGGCCTCTCCGGGTGCTGTCGTGCATCGATCCAGCCGACGCTTTGTTGCCCGCTGTCTGCTCAGAGCTTTACAAGCACTCTAACTTACTAAATAAGCTGGGAGAATTCAATCCGGATATGATTAATTACGGTCAATGACGGGATCCGGGCACAAAAAGAGCCGGGATCGTCACAGCATTCCGGCTTATTCCTGTCTGACATCTGTTGGTCGCGCTGCCCTGCTCGTCTCTGCATGCCTGACGGGAGGGAGAGCCTGACGGCTCTCCCTCTGTTGTCAGCATCGAGCTGCTTTTTCTGACAGCGGCTCTACTTGATCTTGGCCCAGGCGTAATTGCCGCTGGCATCCTTGACGCAGACGTCAAGTGAGTCGGCAATGCCGGTAGCGCCCTGGGTCATCCAGATGGTGCCGCGCAGCGCGCTGGTGCAGGTCGCCGGCTTGGCGCTGGTGGTGTTCAGGCGCAGCGCGCCGTTTACTTCCAGCTTCTGCGTGGGGGCCGCGGTGCCGACGCCGACGTTGCCGGTGCTGGTGATGCGCATTCTCTCGGTCCTGCCGGTTCCGCCGGTCGCGGCAACCTCGAAGAGGAAGTAGGCCGGGATGGAGGTGTTGGTCCAGTCGGCTTCGGCGTGGGAGACCAGGCCGGCGGCATTCTTGGGATTGCCGTCGGTGCCGTTGGAACCGAACAGCATGTAGCCGATCCTGTCATTCTTCTTGGGGAGGATCGGGGTGGTGCCGTTCAGGTTGTTACGGTATGCCAGGTAGCCGCCGCTCGACAGGGGATCGGTTCCCGTGTACTGGGAGACGATCTGCGAGGTAGCTATGCTGTTGCCCGAGGTGTGCAGTGCGGTGTTCGGGTTGCTGGTACCGATGCCGACGAATCCCCTGTCGGTCACGACCATCTTGTCCGTTGCTCCCGTGGCATCCTGCACGGCAAACCTTGTCTCAGCCTGTGCCAGCCCGGCAGCCGAAATAAGAGCAACCCCGACCAGCGCAGCCATCCCCTTCTTAACGATTCTTTCCATGGACTCCTCCTTTAGTTATGTTTCCGATATGCTGCTATCACCGCATCTTCTGTCTGTTTTTATGCGCAAAGGTCCCGTCCCGGGAGACAGCGAACCCATAAAAGGACGTATTAATATACACCGATTCAAACTCCTTATCAACAACTTACTTGCCTGTCGGCGGCTGCGCGCATAAAAACGCTGCAGCTCGCGACACTTTTCACCGGTTACCCGCTACCCCCGAGCCCTGTCCCCGAAGTTAGAGCCCCGCCGCCACCAGCACCCCCGCGGTGAGGGCGATCTGCCCCAGGATGGTGGCTATGTCCTTGATTTCCCGCATCCAGGCGGTCCTTTCCAGGCGCTGCGGCACCACCAGGGCGTCCCCCGAGTCGAGCTCGATGGAGGCGAAGCTGTTGAAGAAGAGAAAGCCGCCATGGCTTTGCCGGCTCTCCAGGGTGCCGTCGGCCCTGACGATGTACATCTCGCCGCGTTCGGCCTCCCTGGTCGGGCCGCCGGCCTTCTTGAGGTAGAAGGAGACGTCCTCTCCGGGAAGCTGCACGAAGGTGGTCGGGTTGTAGACCTGCCCCATCACCATGACCGAGTTCGGGGTCTTCGGTACGTTGAGGGTATCCCCCCCCATCAGTTCCACATCGTAGGGGCTACCCTTGAACTGGGACAGCTCGGAAAGCCGGAGCACCATGCGCCCCTCCGCCTTGCTCGTCTTGAGCTTCTCCACGGTGCGCAGGAGCCCGTCCAGGGAGGCCTTGGTGGCGGCCAGCTCCTCGGCCGAGGTGGCCACCGAGGCGAGCTCCCCCTGCTTTCTGGCGATATCCTGCTCGGTCCTGGCCAGCAGCTCGTCCATGCGCAGCTGCTGTTCCTCCCGCACCAGCTGGCGGGTGAACTTGGCCGCCTTCAGGTACGCCTTGTCGGTGAAGCCTCCGGCGCGCTCGATCAGGGTGCTGAGCTTCTCCCCCTTGTAGATCGGGTAGGTGCCGGGGAACTGGAACTCCCCTTTCAGGGTGATGTAGCGGTCGGTCTCCTCGGACCAGTTGGGGATCCTGCGCACGCTCACCTCGTCGAAAGGCTCCAGTACCACGTTCTGGCTCGGATCCCCCTTGAGCGCCTGCTCCAGGTTGACGTTGATCGGATAGGAGATCACCTTCTCGCCGGTGGTCCTGATGCGGCTGATCTCGGCGCTTTTCAGGTAGGCGGTGAGCTTGGCGTTGCCCGCCTGCATGACCAGGTCCCGCAGCGTCATATTCTGGAACAGCCGGTACTCTCCCGGCTTCTGGACCTCCCCGTTGATCCTCACCTTCGGGACTTCCTGCATCTCCCAGCGGGAGAAGACCCGCAGCACGTCGAATTCCTGGAGCTTGAGATCGTGCTCCGGATCCCCCTTGAGCGCCTTGCCGACGTGGAAGTAGAGCTTTTCCGGATGGTAGTCGGGAGGGCAGAGCCGGGTCACTTCGGCCGCATCCTGGAAGTACTCGGGGAGCAGGTTGTCCGCCAGCAGCACCTGGCTCACCCGCGCCCCCCCCGGGAGGGCGTAGTCGCCCGGGCGCAGCAGGTACCCGGTGAGCCTCACGTAGCTGCGCAGGGTCTGGTCGATGGGGAAGATCTTCACCATGTCCATGTCCTGCACCGCGAGCGAGCCGGTCAGCTCGTCGAGCGGCTTGCCGGCCCCCTTCGGGTCGAGGCTGAGATCGGAGACGATCTTCTTGTCGTGGCTCTGGACTCTCAGGATCTGGATGCGCTGCAGATAGCCGGAGGGGTTGATGCCGCCGGCCAGGGCCAGAAGCTCCCGCAGGCTCTTGTCCCCCTTGAGCTCGTAGATGCCGGGCCTGCGCACGTTGCCGGCGATACCGGCCACCGGACCGATCACCGGGACGAAGACGGTGTCCCCGGCCTGCAGCCTGATGTCCCTGCTCTTGTCCCCTTTCAGGAAGAAATCGTAGAGATCGACGCCGTAGAGGAGCTTGCCGTCCCTTTTTATCTGGATGTCGCGCAGGCTGCCGTTCTTGGTCGGCCCCCCGGCGGCGCTCAGGGCGTTCAGCAGCGTGGAGAGCGACATGATGTTGTAGTCACCCGGCGCCTTCACCTCGCCCACCACGTAAACCTTGATCAGGTGCAGCTTGCTCATGTTGACCGAGAGCTGGAAGTTCTTCAGCACCCGGCCCAGGTGCCCCCGGATCAGTCCGGGGAGCTCTCCGTAGCTCACGCCGGCCACCTTGAGAGAGCCTACCTTGGGGAGCACCACCTCCCCGCTGCGGTTCACCTCCAGCTCGTAGCTCCCCTCCAGGCTCCCCCAAAGGGTCAGGATCAGCTTGTCCCCCGCCCCCAGCCGGTAATCCGGGCCGACCGGGGCGTCGCTTTGGGCGGCGAAACCGTTGCTGTCGGGACGGAAAAAGCTGTAGCCGAACTGCGCCAGGTCGTTCAAAGAGAACTTCTGCGACTGCGGATTGTCGAAGCCGAGAGGCTCCTCGGAGAGCGACTTCTCGATCGCCGAAGGCTCCCGGAGAGCCTCGCCGCTCCCTGCCGGGAAAGGCTGCAGAGGCGCTTCCTGGGCACGGTTCCCCGGGGTGGGGAGGCCGAACGGCAGGGCGGGCTGCCCCGGCGGCAGCTCGAGGTTTCTTCCCGCGGGCTGCTGGAGCGGGAAGCCGGAGTTAACGGGGGCCGCCTGTGGCGCATAGCGCAAGGCTGCGTCAGGGGAGGCGGCAGCCGGCGCTCCGGCTGGGTACGCTTGGGGCGCAGGGTAGCCCGAGCCGGCGGCAGCGCTGCCGGCTGCCGCGGCTCCGCTGCCGCTTCCCGCCGCACTGTAGCCGGAGGGGGAGGTGGCATAACCGGTGCTGGCCGGAGCGTAGCCGGAGTTAGCCGGGGCATAGCCGTAGCTGGACTGAGCGGCGGGAGCGGTGCCGGAAACCTTGTCGGTGGCGGCGCCGGAGGCGCTTTGCACTATAGAGAAGAAGGAAACTGCCACTACTAAGGACCAAAACCGCCTCTGCATCAACACTTCTCCTTGACGGCTGCCCCTCCCCCGCGCGTCGCCGGGGAAGAAAACAGGCGCTGAAACTGCTGTAACAAGGTCATGAAAAACACCATCGGTCGTCGCCATCGACAGGCTGTGATGGCGCCACAAGCCGCAGGCGACCCGAAAGGCGCATCGCCTACGGCAGTTGCTAACCGGGAGCCTGCTAGACTACAAAACTGCGGCCTGCAAAGCAATAGTTAAAATCAAATCGAGTCGGTGCTAATACTCCCCCGTCTCTCCCCTCCCTGCTCCGGCAACTCCGCCGGCGGCAGGCTTTGCCGCTGCTGCCGCGACTATCGGATCCTCACCTTCTCAACCCGCAAGGTGCCGTTGCGCAGGTTCAGCCTGCCGTCAAGGGTGGTATAGCCGCCGTTGCTCAGAAACGAGCCGTCATAGCCCCCTTTGAGCCTGACCAGGGAGAACGGCCTGCTGAACAGCAGGGCGCCGTCGCTGAAGACCACCGCCTGCGCCTGGATGGTGTCGCCTGCGGCAGCTGCGTCAAAGGCGTCTTGCAGCAGCGAATAGTAGTTGCCGCCGTTCTTCAGGTACTTGAGCAGTTCGAATGCGGCGCCCGCGCTCTTGTCGGCGTTCATGCCGAAGGAACAGGGGGCGGTACCGCTGCAGGCCCCGCTCCAGGCGCTCAGCCTGGAACCCGCGTCCTCGGTGGCAACCAGCTGGACCTGGGTCCCCTGATCGAATTCCCCCGTGCAGCCGGAGCTCCCGGACGCTCTGCAGGAAATGCCGCCCGGGACACTGGTCACGGTCCCCGCCCCCCCGCCGCTCCCGGTGACCGACGCCGACAAGGTGTGGCGCATGATGAAATTGCTCCCCGAGTTTGCCGTCCCCCCTGCCGTGGTTACCGAAAGCGGGCCGGTCGCAGCTGCCGGCGGAACCGTTACCGTGAGCGAGCTGGAACCGGCGGCAGTCACGGTGGCAGTGGCGCCGTTGAAGCTGACCGTGTTTTCCGCCGCGACCGAGCTGAAATTAACGCCGCTGATCACCACACTGGTCCCGGCCTTGCCGCTTGCCGGAGAGAAGCTCCAGAGAGCCGGCGGGGCGGTATTCCCGAAAACGCCCCACTCGGTGACGCTGTCGGCACGCACGTTGAAGCCCGTGCTGTTGAAGATCCACGACGACTTGCTGGCGCTCACGTTTACCCATTCGTAATCGCTCACGTTGAGCACGAAGAAGAGGCCGTTGCCGTAGGTGGAACTTCCGCCAAACGACGACCCGCTGTAGTAGGTTACCGGATAGGGGGCGCCGAAATTCGCCGAACCCGAGGCGGTCACCTGCACGCCTGCGACCGGCGAGAACGGTACCGTGCCGGTATTGAGCACCTGGGCGACCACCACCCCTTTACCGGGGGTAACGCCCCAACCGGCCAGGTCGGCCTGCGTGTAGAGGTGGCTCGGATAGGGAGTCAGGTCCAGATTCTCCTGAAGGTGGAAATTGGCGGAGTAGGTCGGGACATAGCCGCTTTTGCTCACCTTCAGGATGACGTTCTGCCCCTGGAAAAGCGGCTGCAGGGTGTATGAGCCATCCGCCCCGGTGCTGGTGAAGATGGTCGGATCGTCCGACATTTCGACCCTCGCCGCTGCGATAGGGAGATTGGCGGGGCTCTTGATCACCCCGCGGATGTTGAGCGGTGCCGAGACCAGGAACGGCTCCTCGCTTATCAGGATCTTCCCGCCGGTGTTGACCTGAATCTCCCCGGTGCTGGCCCCCGCCGGGACGGTAACGGTGAGGGTGCTGCTGGTGGCGGCGCTCACCGCCGCGGGGACGCCGTTGAAGAGCACGGTGTGCTGCGCCGGGTTCGTGCTGAAGTTGAAGCCGGCGATGGTGACGCTGGTCCCGGGGAGACCGCCGGCGGGCGTGAAGCCGATCAGGGCCGGCGAGCTGGTCGGGGTGAAGCTCGCCTGGTTCTGCGACTGATTGCCGTTACTGTCCGTGACGTTGATGGTCCAGTTGTAGGTGATACCGTCGGTCAGCGATTGCTGGCTCGCGTCTCCCTGGGTGCCGTAGGGCACCGAGGTCTGGCTGCTCGGCATGCCCCAGGCGTCCCAGATGCCGCCGTAGCCGTTGGCTTCGGAGAGCCAGAGGCTGTACATGTACTGTGCCGGCGCAGGCGACGGCGCACTCCAGCTGAAGTTGGGAGTCGGGTTGAAGGCGATGAAGCCTACCGGGGCGAGCGGGGTCGCGAAACCGTCCAGCACGGCGCTGACCGACCTGGCCACCGTCTGCGTGCTGCCGTCCGAGAAGGTCAGATTTATCTGGTAGCTGTCGCCGACCTTCGGCCTGGAGACGTTGAGCCAGGTCCGGAACTGGTTCTCGTCCAGGGCCAGGTCGATCGGCCCGGAGATCTGGGGTCCCGAGGCGATCTGGACCTTGACCAGCTGCTTTTTCATCGACTGGGCGTAGAGCTGGAGGTTGTACCATTCCCCCCACTGGTTGATGCCGTGGCTCGTGGTCAGCGTCGCGGAGGCATCCACGTTGTCGAGGATGACGTCCGGCGCCGTGACCGGGGAGCCGGCCACCGTGACCGTGTGGTTGAAGTCGTTGCCGTCCGAGGGGCCGATATCTCCAAGGTCAAAGGTGCCGCTGTTGTTCAGGTCAAGGATGGGATAGATGCTGTAGGTCCCTGCCGGGACGTTGCTGGCGCTGAAGCTCCCTCCGGTCACCGGGTTTGCCACGGCCACGACATGGATGGCCGGCGGGCTGGCCGATTCATTGGCCAGGGCGACCAGCAGCGGGCCGGTTGCGGTCACGCCGGAGAAGAAGACCCGGCCTGTGACGCTCCCCGTTCCGGCAGGGGGAGCACCCTTGATCCAGCCGGAGGAGGCGCTGGAGCCGCCGGCTACGGCGGTGACCCGGTAGTAGAGCGCGGAGGAGGCGCCGACGTGGGCGAAGAAATCCTTGTCGCCCGACCAGACATCCTTGCTCCCGGCTACCGGCGACCCGGTCGCACTGGCGCTCCAGGAGACGGTGTACTTGTCGGAGATGGGGAGGCCGCTGTCAGTCCCGGGGCCTTCCCAGATCACGAAGTTCGCTCCGTTGCCGGGATAGACCATGACCCTCAGCGGCGCCTGCGCCGGGACCGCCGACGGGATCGCTACGGCGAAGCTTCCCGCCGGCACGTTACCCGAGCCGGCCGTGACCACGCCTGAGCTGCCGCTCGGATCATTGGCATGCCTGATTCCGGTCCCCTGGGTGTCGACGAAGGCTTGCACCGTGTACGGGGTGCCGGACTGCACCCCGTTGATGGTGAAGGCGCCTGCAGCGGCAATGCTGGTGCCCAAGCTGGCTGAGCCGCCGTTTTGGGAGTTCAGCGACAGGTAGATCCGGCCGCTCTTGCCGGTACTGTTGCCGACGCTGCCGGAAATGGAGGCCCCCCAGGCGGAGCTCCCCAGCAAAATGACCAGCAGCAGTGTGAGGGATAACGAACGACTCGGCATTTTTTTCCACATAAAGCCTCCACGAGCACCAGGTACCGCCATTGCGAGAGCAACAACATGCTCTGCTCATCGGCACCTTTTCCTGAAACTCAACCGGCCTCGGCATATTTACGGCATCGCCAGGGCCACGTTCAGGAGCGGAGACGGAAGTGGAGTGCAGGAGGAGGGGTCGCCGGCATCATGAACAGCGGCAATAGCAATCTCTGATTGCGGTGCTTTTTTCCAGGGCTGACAGCCCGCTGGAAGGTGGTCGCGAAATTGATATCCGGTTGCTATCTCAAAACACAACACTGTCAGGAATTGACAGCGGTATAACGGCAATGAGTATCGGATCTTGCAGCAATCTGACACTGATTGGTGGAGACAGGCAATTTACCTGTGAAGGAACTAACAATTGGCACCCGCACGCAAACAGCCGCAAAACAGGCACATACGGGGTATTTCATTTATGGCACGGCTGCCACATACATGTCAATTGTTTTAAATTCCGGCTGAGGTTTTGCCTTTAAAGCGGTTCCAGACACTCTTATGACGCGATCAAAGAGAGTAGCAGTGATTTGAATTCAAGGCCTGCCCCCTCCGATGCCAGGCGGGCAAACTGCAAAGAGTTGTTTAGGGAGTTGTTGCAGGAAGGGAGCGCCGGCTTTGATGAATTGCTGCGGCTCGGGGAGAAGTCGTCCGGGTTGCACCGGGAAGTTGCCCAAGGGGGTAGCCGCCGCCAGTCGTGGTTCGGGGGGCGCGGCGCGCGCCACCTGCCGGGGACGCGGCACTTAAAAAGCCCCCCCGGGAGTTCCCAAGGGGTTTACTTAACGTGTTGAAAAAACCGTAGCATGATAGCCAATCCCCCTAATTCTTCAGTGAGTTAGGGGGATTGGCTATGTCCGGAGATTTTTTCCGGCGAGAATCGTAGGGTGCCGCCATGCCGCCATTAGGGACTTTTCTCTGCCCCCTGATAAATCCGCAACCGTAGATCATCGGCAGGGTCCTCGAAAGCATTGCACTCTGCCATTTGATTTCTTGCTGTCGCGTAGTCTTCGAAGGAGATACTGTGAGCGAACATTTGGCCGAACGCCATAACGCGAATGAAGCTCTCCGTTTGAGAGTGGTTGGTTATCCTCTTTAACGAGCTCACGTACTCGTTGCGATAAACCGACGGTATAAGTATCCGCGTCTGTCCAACCGCGACCAATTCCGAATTCATCATCGCCCTGGCTGTCCGACCGTTACCGTCATCGAAAGGGTGAACCTCGGCGACAAGGAACATAATCAGGAGCGCCCGGGCAAAGGTGTGCTCCAAAGAAGTATAGAGCCCAAACCCTCGCCGCAACGTCCCCTCTACCAGTTCTGGATCGACAAACCTGGTGCTCCCTGCGTAATTGACCTCGTTCTTGAACTGCCCAGGTCTCTTTTCCTCTCTTCCCGCCATGATCTCCGCATGTCTGGCCACCAACAATTCGATGAATTCATCGGGGGATCTTGGTGCCCTCCTCATCCAGTCAGAATTGCCGAGCACGCGGTAGGTTCCTATGATGTCATGACCGTCTGCCGGGCGGGCAGCCGGAACTTTTCCGGTGACAACGATGTTTCTAGCCTCGTCGACCTCGAATTTGGTCCCTTCGATATAGTTGGAGAAGTAGGCGTCAAAGAATGCGATGTTGTAGAAGGCAGCCCCGGAGTTCGCATGTGAAGGTCGCAACGGGTGCTCCATCGTGGCGAGCGCGGCACGCAAGACGTCCACCCTGCTCAAGGCATTGGCATCATACGGCACCCCTTGCTGCCGGGCCTTGGCGGTAGGGTCTGTCAGGGTCGCCTTGCGAGTGCCGAGCAGCGCTCCTATCATGGAGTCAAGCTTGGTAAACTCTTTTTCCAGACCCAGCGAGGCCGAGACCTCGCGGGCCTCGTCGCGAAGGCGGTTGATGCCGATCTCTTTATGAACCCGAAGGATCTCGGTGAGCCTCCGTTCGATCGCCTCCTGGGGGAGGTTTTTTGCTTCATCCTTTCTTGCGCGGGCAGGGGTGAGATTCTCCAGCATTGCACGCGCCGGGGAAGAAATGAAGACATCCAAGAAGGGCGAATCCGATTCCAAGTGAGGTGGTCCCTCCATCTGGACTAGGCTGATCCCTGGGAGATCGATGGTGCGAGGATAGCTTCCGGTAACGTATATCCTGCCGCCAGGAGAGATGGACATTTCAAGAGCCGAGCGGTGAGTCACGACGCAACCCGGCAGAAGCAGACACAGAATTTGTGACCAGTTCTGCCTGACAAGATGAGTTAAGTCATCAGTGACATTGGTCGTATAGAGACTGCCTCGGATTTTCCGGACTCTGCCTGCCTGCGTTTCGCGCAGGATCTGCATCGAGATTGCGGCGTTGGAGAGGAAGAACGGTGGTAATTTTTTCAAGTTAAGCGGCATCGAGCGACCCCTGAATGTTAGTTTTTTCAACTTAAGGTAGCCACGCTGTTAATATCTTCGATTTAAGGACGGCTACCGCATACATCTCCTCCTCGTGTGAATTTTCTCCACTTAAGGAGGCGCCTACCTCGCCAGATGTTAATATCGACAACTTAAATGCCACTTTTTGTTATTATAGTCAACTTTAGGTTAATATAAACAAGTTAATTCCCGCCAGCCATACTTTGGAGGGGTGAGTGTAGGTTATGGTGGCTTCGTCTCCAAACAAAATGGTACAGACCCGTGAGCACGCTCGACAGCCGAACGTCGCCGTTGGCTCCTGAACGAGAAGGAGCCCCACCTATGACAGGGGGGCTCCTTTTTCAACACGTTAAGTAAACCCCCCGGGAGTTCCCGGGGGGGCTGGATGCTAGCGCAGCAAGAGTCGCTCGATCCTGAGCGTCCCCTGCCTGATCTTCAAATAACCGTCCAGCACGGTGAAGCTGGTCGGCGTTCTGGTGAGGAAGGCAGCGTCCGTGAAGCCGCCTTTGAGCCGGATCGCCGCCGGGCTGGTCATGATGACGTTCTCCACGAAGCTCTCCGCCTTGGCGCGGACCGTCTGTCCCTGCGTGCTGATCGCGTCCAGTGCCCCGCCGATGCTGTGGTAGGGGGCGGTCCTGCCGTCGATGCGCACCGTCGCGGGTTTGGCGCTGAAGCTCGCCGTAACGCTCCTGGCGGCGTTCATGAGCACCTGGCAGCTACCGGTCCCGGTGCAGGCGCCGGTCCAGCCGCCGAAGAGCGAATTGGAGGAGACGCTCGGGGTAAGGGTGACGCTGCTGCCACCGTTGAAGCTCGCGCTGCACTCTGCGCTGCTGCCGGTGACGCAGGCGATGCCTGTGGGGTTGCTGTGGACGCTGCCGCTTCCGGCGCCCGCCGTGACTACCGACAGGGTCCACACCTGCTGGTTCACCACCTGGGTGAGGGTTTGGGAGCTGGAGACGTTGAAGCTGTTGTTGCCGTCATAGGAGGCGGTGATGGAGTGGCTCCCCGCCGCCAGCGAGGAAGTGGTGAGGCTCGCCTGGCCGCTCGCGTTCAGCGTCGCGCCCCCCAGGACCTGGCTGCCGTCCTTGAAGGTCACGTGGCCGCCGGGGGTTCCGGTGGCGGCGGAGACCGTGGCGGTGAAGCTCACCGACTGGCCGGTCAGCGACGGGTTCGGCGAGGAGGCGAGCGTCGTGCCGGTCGAGGCAACCTTCCTCAGTGCCGCATCGATCCCGGTCCTGATGACGGGAGCCGTGACGGTCACAGCAGTTGCCGTTGACATCGACGCGGCATTGACGTACCAGAGATTTTGATAGTTGATCTGCTGCCCGGTGAACATCACCTTGCAGCCGCCGCTGGGCAACCCGGTCACGTTGTAGTACCCGGAATAGTCTGTCATGGACGACGCCAGGAATTCGCCGGACTGGCTGCTGTAGATGCCGACCGAAACGCCGGAAATCCCTGCAGAGCTCGCTGCATCCCGGACTCTCCCCGAGATCCCTCCACCCTGGCTCAACAGGACCTCGTTCAGGGTGGTGTTGTCGGGTGCGGTTACCGTTACCGGAGCGCCTGCGTTGTACCACTGCGGCGCATAGTAGCCGCCGCTGTTGCCGACTTTGACCTTGTAGCTGCCGCTTGGCAGCCTCTGCACGGTGTAGGAGCCGTTCCAGTTGGAGGTTGCCGAAGCTACGCTCTTGTTGGTCTGGCTGTCATAGACCGTGACGGTGACGTAGGAGAGCCCCTGATTGCCGGCCGCATCCCTGACCCAGCCGGTAATGGCGCCCCCTTTTATCAAGGCGGCATCTGCCAGGTTGAGGTCGGCGGGAGTCAGCACCACGGTATCTGCACTCTGCTGGTCCGGCTTGTTGCGGTACCACTGATTGATGAATCTGGAGTCCAAGGCGCTGAAACTGACCTTGTAGCTTCCGCTGTTCATGCCGCTTATCGAGTAGGCGCCGGTGGAGTCCGAATAGGTCTGGCCACCCCACGAACCGGTGACGCTGTCGTAGAAAGTCACGTAAGCCTGCATCCCCTGCTGGGTGGCGGCATCCTTAACCTTCCCCCTGACCACCCCTGCAGGCGGCGGCTGCTGATACCCCCAGATCGAGACGGTACTGCTCAGGTTGGAGAGGTCATCCGAGGCGACCTGCAGTTCGGCGTTGAGATAACCAAAGGTGGTAGGGGGCCGCTTGGTGGCGACGCTTACCGTGCAGGAAGTGCCCACTGCAAGGGTCGGGGTGAGGCTGGTGCAGCTCCCCCTGGTAACGGTAAAGTCGGCAGCGTTGGTTCCGGTGAAGCTCAAAGACGAGACGTGCAACGTGGCGGTCCCCCTGTTGGCGAGGGTGACCGTCTCGGGCTCCGCCGGGAAGCCGGTGGAATCCCAGATAGAGATGTAGCTCGGGTCCACCTCGAGCAGCGGGGTTTCCCTGCCGCTGCAGGTAACGCCGAGAATATGGGAGCCGTAGCGGGCCAGGAAATCCTGCTGCCCGGTGATGCCGTCGGGGAAAAGCCCCTTGAAGGTCGGATCGGGGAGCGCCAGCCCGCTTGCGCAGTTGGACAGACTGGAACGTATGCTGATGGGGGAAGCGGCGTCGAACAGTTTCGAGAGGTCGATCTTGCGGTTCTGCTCGGGGCCGGAGCCGGGGAAGACGTGCGCCCCGTCGACGGCGGCCCGGACCTCGGCCAGCATCCCGGCTATCTCCTGCAGCCCCTCTGCGGAAAGGTCGAACGGCTCGTTGCTGACCGGGGCATCGACCACGAAGAGGTGATGGGCAGAGCCCGCGCGCGCCTGGAGCACCGGCAGCGCCATGGTGTAGGTGTCGATGAAATTGACCAAAGCGGTACGGGCGGTCGTGAGCCGGGCCGGCTCATGCGGGGTCAGGAAGCTCGCGTCGGCGAAGAGCTGCTTGTAGGTCATAAGCTGGTCCGGAGCGACCCCTATCTCGGGGATGCTGACGTCGGGCCCGTAGACTATCATCAGGTTGAGATTGCAGATCACCACGTTGAGAAGCGCCTTGATGACCAGCGCGTCGGCGTAGTCGATGGCGAGGTTGCCGCCGTAGGTTGCCGCGATAGCCGAGGGGGCGATGATGGAGCTGAAGGAGGGACTGGTCACCTTGGCGAGGTTGGCGAGCGCCGCTTCCAGTTCCGGCAGCACCTTGGCTCCCACGAAATCGAGCACCGCGCCGGTTCGCGGCGTGGTGGGTGCCAGCTCCTCGGGGTCGGTCCCTTCGATGCCGTAGAGCCCGAAAGTCTCGAAGGAAAAGCCGGAGAACTCGAAGATCTCCCTGACGCTGTCCATACCGGCGCTGCTGCCGGGCTGCTCCAGGATGGCGAAGACGCGGGTCACCCCCAGGAGCAGGTTCGCCTCCTGGTTATCGGGGGCCGCGGCGACGGCCTTGGCGAACTGCTCGCGCGCCGCCAGGATGTCGTGGGTTTGCAGATAATACTTGCCGTTGTTGATAAGCGGCAGAGGATCGACCGCGGCCTCAGCCGTCTTGTAGAGCGGGACCGAGGAATCCGGCGGGGACAAGACGGCTGCAGTCGCTCCCCAGACCGCCAGCAGGCAGGATAGCACGACAAGGACCAGCAACTTCTTCATAAACCCTCCAGTTAAGATTGCATGTCATTTCATCGGGTAGCTTTTACCATCATCGTTAATTTCAATCACGCCGCTTTTGAGATAGATCCTGGCATGTTTGACCTGGGGCAGAGGCTTGTCATTAATGGTGACGGAAACCCCCTTTTTCAACAGGAGCGGACCGGTAGATTGGGCGTCCCATTCGGCCTGGTCCGCCGCAAAGGTGGTAGTCCCCCTGGAGGTCCGGACGGTTCCTGTCAGTTCCTCGATGAAGTTGGTCTTCACCAGGTTCGAGCGCAGCCCCAGCAGGCGTCTTCCCCTGCGAACCACCCTCTTGCCGGAGATCTTTATCTTGACCTCATCGTCAGCTTCCGAATAGCTGAACGTGGTCAGCACCCCTTCGACATCATCGGGAAGGACCCTGGCGGCCGGCTGGACCGGGTCTGCTGCCGGCTTCACTCTCAGAAGCGAAGAGCGGACCACCATAAACAGTAAGACGATCACCGCAATGAGTATCGAGCCCAGCAGCAGTCGGGATCGGTTACGCGTGAGCCAGGCAATTTTTTCCGGTAAATCAAGCACTACGGCACCTAAAGACAAACAATCAGTAAAACAGGGAGATACAAGACGATAGCCTTTATTGCATGGCTGCCGTATACGTGTCAATTTTTTTAATCTTTGCAAATCCGGGTTCTGGCGGGCCAGCGGAAACCCGGCAAAGCGGTGCCCCCTCACCGGCGAACCTCCCCTACCGGCTGATCTTTCCGTGACATTCCGGCCTGAGTGTGCTCCGGCGCGCTGCCTCAGGACCGCGATCGGCGGGAGCTGCCATCACAAAGAGAGGAGAGCCTTGTGGGCTCTCCTCTCTCTTGGAACCGGAACGCGGGATGACCCGGGTTGCTGCGAGCTAGCGGATTACCAGCCGATCCGCGGCCAGACGCCCGCCTGGTATCTTCAGGGTCCCCTTGAGCACCGTCGGCAGCAGGGTCCTGCCGGTATAGGCGGCATTGAAGCCGCCTTTCAAGGTGATCGTCTTGCCAAGGTTCATGGTCACGCTCTCCGTCAGTTCGGTATCCAGCAAAAGGATGGTCGCGTTCGTTCCTGCTGCCAGATAGGCGGCGCTGAGCGTGCTGAAGCCGGTACTGCCGATCATGGCCCTGGGTACGGCGTCGAAGCTGGCCGACACCGTCCTGACGGCGGTCAGGTCGGTGCTGCAGCCATCGGCTCCCGTGCAGACCCCGGACCAGCCGCCGAAGGTGGAGTAGGCGCCCGCCGTCGCGCTCAGATTCACCGTGGTGCCGCCTAGGAAGTCATTGCTGCAGCCGATGCTCGATCCGCTGGCGCAGGCGATGCCGGTCGGGGTACTGTTGACCGAGCCGCTCCCCGGGCCGGTCACTGCCACGGTCAGGGTCCAGGTATTGCTGACCTGTGCGCTTGCTGCCGCCGATAGGTTGCCGGCGCCGTCTCTGACAAAGAGGTAGAGGGCATGGGCGCCGTCGCTGCTAAAGGTGTAGCCGGAGGGCTTCGCCGTCTGCCAGCCGCCGGCGCTGGTCGCCGGCACTGCGGCGCTTTCGGAGAGGAGGTAGGCCGCTACGCCGCTGCCGCCGGCCGTGTCGAGCGCGGTAAGGAGCGTGAAGGCGACCGTGCGGCCATTGCTGATTTGGGCGGGGACGCTGAAGGCGGTCACGGAAGGTTTGGCACGATCCAGCTTGACCGTCTTGCTGCGCCAGTTGGAGATGTTGCCGGCGCCATCCTTGGCCCAGGCATAGATGGTGCGGCTGCCGTCCGCGCTGGCGGACATGGTGAAGCTGGCGGGCTTGGCGGCGCTCCACCCTGCAGCCGATCCCTGCGGCAAGGTTGCCGTTTCGGTCAGGAGATAGCCGGCGATGCTGTCGGAATCAGCACTGGCAGTGAGGATCGTGACCGGCACCTGCAGGGTGTTGACCGCCGCCGGCAGGCTGAAGGCGGTGACCGAAGGAGCGGAGGGGTTGATCAGCACCGGAGCGCTCAGCGCAGTCGAGACGTTCCCGGCGCCATCCCTGGCCCAGGCGTAGAGGGTCCGGGCGCCGCTGCTGCCGGCGGCAAAGGTGAAGCTCTCGGGCCTGGCGGCGCTCCAGCCGCTGTCGGAGGCGAGCGGTTCGCCGGCCACCGCTCTGATCAGGTAGCCGGAGAGGCCGCTGCCACCGGCCGCATCGCTGGCGCTGAGGGTCGACACCGGAACGGTCAGGGATCTGCTGACTGCCGGGAGGCTGAAGCCGGTAACGGTCGGCGCAGTGATGTCGATGATCACCGTTGCCGTCAGGGCTGCCGATATGTTGTCGGCGACGTCCTTGGTCCAGGCGTAGAGCACCCTGGCTCCGGATGTGACGGAGGCAAAGGTGTAGCTTGCGGGCTTTGCGGCGCTCCACCCTGCCGCTGCGGCCGGAGGCGTGCCGGCGGTCTCGGTGATCAGGTAGCCGGCCAGCCCGCTCCCTCCGCTGTTGTCGGCAGCGGTGAGGCTGGTTACCGGCACGGTGCTGCTGCTGACCGCCGCCGGTAGGCTGAACCCGGTCACCGCGGGGGCGGTGCTGTCGATGGCGCTGCTGAAGTTGATGCCGCCGACATCGAGGTTCTCTACCGTAACCGCCCGGCTCCCCTCGGCAAACCAGCGCTGCGCCAGGACCGGGGTGACGCTGTAGCTGCCGTTGACCAGGTGCCGGAACAGGTAGGCGCCGCCGGCGTCTGCCGTGGCGCTCTTGCTCTGGGCGCCGCTCAGCACGACCATCGCTCCGGCACCGTTGATCCCCAGGGTGCCGGCGAGCTCGTAGTCGTTGGCGCAGAGGATGGTGAGTGTATAGCCCCTCTGGGCCGTGCCTACCTGGTCGGCCGCCTGGACTGTGAGCGGGAACGATCCGCAGACGACGGGGTTGCCGGCGAGGGAACCGCTGCCGCTGAGGGTGATTCCCTGCGGCAGGGTGGTGCCGTCGGCCAGGGTCCAGCTGTAGGGGGAGATGCCGCCGGAGCCGGCCAGGGCGACCGGGCCGTAGGATGACTTCTGCAGCGCGTCCTGAAGGGTTGCCGTCCCTATGACCAGCGGGTCGACGGCGAAGATGCTGAACCCTTGCTGCACCGAAGCCTGCGGGTTGCCGTCATCGGTTACGTGGACGGTGAAGCTGCTGCTCTCTCCGGCGGCCAGATTGATGGTGCCGCTGATGCTGCCGCTGGAGGAGTTGAGGGTGAGCCCGGCCGGCAGGGCCCCGCTGGCGATCCCGAAGGAGTACGGGGGCAAGCCGCCGGTGGCGGCGATGCTGCCGGCATAGGGTACGCCGCGTACCGCCGCCTTGAGCGGCGTGGCGCTCAAGGCCAGCTCAGGAACTATCCGGATGCTGTAGGAACGGACCACCCGTTGCACCGGGGTGCCGTTGTCGCTCAGTTCCAGTTCGAAGCTGTAGCTGCCGGCTGCCGTGGCGCTGCCGCTGATGGTCGCCACGCCGGCGTTGTGCGACAGGGAGGTGCCGGGTGGGAGGGTGCCGCTCTTAAGGGCCCAGCTGTAGGGGGCGCTGCCGAGCTGGGGACGGATGTTGGCGCTGTAGGCGTGGTTCACCCTGCCGTCGGGGAGGCTCCTGTCATATATGGAGAGCGTGTCGGAGATATCGAAAGTGTAGCTCCTCTGCGCCTTCTGGGCCGGGGCATCGCTGTCGGTGACCTCGAAGGTGACGCTGCTGGTGATTTTGCTGGTCGGGGTGCCACTGATACTCCCTCCGGGGTTCAGGTTGAGGCCCGCAGGGAGGGTGCCGGTTTTGACGGCCCATGAGTAGCTGGGGAGCCCGCCCAGCGCCGCCAGGGTATGGGTGTAGGGGGTCCCTACCGCACCGTCGGGCACTGCGCCGGTCACCACGGCCAAGGTGTCGGAAACGTGGATGAAGAATTGTTTCTCGGCGCTCGCCGGGGAGGCAGCCTGATCGGTAACCCGAACGGTTGCGATGTAGTCGCCGGCTGCGGTCGGCGTGCCGGAGATGATGCCGGCCGGGGTCATGGCGATGCCGGCGGGGAAGGCGCCGCCGGATATGGACCAGCTGTAGCCGCTGCCGACGACCCCTCCCCTGGCGGTCAGCTGCACCGCGGTGATACCCCTGTTTTTCTGGGCATTGCCGAGAACGGCGCTTGAGTCGATGGTGAGTTGCGTCCACACCCTGACACTGAGATTCTGGGTCTTGCTCTGTGCGCTGGGAAAGGTGCTGTCGGTGACGGTGATGCTGACGTTGGTAAGTCCGCCGCCTGTTGAAGTCCCGGAAACGATGCCGGTGGCCGGGGCGAGGTTTAGCCCAAGCGGCAGCGACCCGCTGTAGCTGTAGATGAAAGGGGGGTTGCCGCCGTCCAGCCGCACCTGCTCTGAGTAGGGTGCGCCGACGAAGCCGTTGGGCATCGAGGTCGTGACTATCTGCAGCGGTTTCAAGCTGTTTAGGGTGAATTCCTTGAAGGCGACGCGGTTGTAGGAGTCGCGCAGCGAAATGACCGGCATCCTGCTGCCGGCAGCGGAGGGAGTGCCTGAAATGGTGCCGGTAGCAGGATCAAGGGTGAGCCCGGCAGGGAGGGCGCCGGAGTAAACTGCCCAGCTGTAAGGGGCTAAGCCGCCGGTCGCTTCCGGGGTCTGGGTGAAGGCGGCACCGACGATGCCGTCGTTCAGGCGAGCGGTGCTGAGGGAAAGGGGGTTGTCGACATTGATGCTGCAGTTTTTTGAGGTGGTCCGGCCCAGGGCATCGGTGACTGTGGCAGTAAAGCTGTGATTGCCGGCTATATCGATAGAACTGTAACTGACGCAACGGTCGACGAGAACTCCCGTGCAACTGTAGGGGTAACTGTTGTCATGCCAGTTTCCGCACCCATAATAACCGCCTCCATTAGCGTAACCGGTACAGCATTTGTACTGATAATGGTTGCATTCCGAGTATCCCGCCGGTGTCCCTGAAATCAATCCCGAGGTCGGATTTATGGTCACTCCATTCGGCATTCCGGTCCCGACACCGAACTGATAAGGGGGAGTTCCGCCTGTAACGTTTATTGGTGTTGAATATGGAGCATTTGAAGTTCCCCGCGGCAAGGTCGGATCGGTCGCGATATCGAGAGGCGCTGCCACGTTGACCACGTAGTCATAGTATTCCGCCTGAACCCCCTGGCTGTCGGTGACATTGATGCTGAAGGTATAGGAACCGGCGCTAATCGGCGTACCGGTAATGGTGCCAAGCGCCGGGTCGAGCATCAGGCCGGGAGGCAAAGAGCCCATGGCTGCCGGAATCGAGAAGGTGAAGGGCCCCATGCCGCCGGAAATCCTGAATCGGGTGCTGTAAGCCGCGCCGACAGTTGCTGCCGGCAGCGTCGGAGGCGGGGTGGTTATCACCAGCGTCCCAGCGGGCGCCATGCCTACCGTCAGGTTCGCCCCGGCGCTATCCGATATGGCGACGTTGTTGATGGTGGCGCTGCCATAGCCCGATTTGGTGATGGTTACCGTGTAGATGCCATCGGGCGGAGAAGGCGTGAAGATAAAGTTGCCGGATGGGTCACTCTGGGTAGTGCTGCCACCGGTAATGGTAATAGTTGCGGCTGCAAGCGGGTTGCCGGTGGAAAGGTCGGTCGCGGTACCCGTGATGGTACTTATGCCGGTGGCGGTGAGCGGGATGTTCAAGGTTTGGGCATTGCTACTGATGCTCACATTTGCGCTTTTTGTACCTTTGGATGTCGGACCGAATGCCACTTGCATGCTACAGCTCTCGCCTGCATTGAGTGTGGGAGATAGACCTGGGCAAGGTGATGTACCACCGGGAATAATGGTGAACTCGGCGGCATTTGTGCCGACAAGCGCTATCGAAGTCACCTGCTGTGGATATGCACCTGAGTTTATAATACTGATCTGTCGGCCAGCTGTTGTTCCAACATTCTGACTAGCGAACCTGAATGATGCAAAAAATTTCAAACTATCTAACGACCAATCCTGTCCCGACCGCACAGGCCAAACATAGTAGGCGCTGCTCATATTGTCCCAACTAACATCACCGAAGCTCATACTCACAAGCCATGCAGCATAAGGATAACCGCCGGTGTAGGTAGTACCAGACCAGTAGAAAGCATACCCATTGGACTGGACGTTATCGAATCCCGCCGAATTGAGGGTGTCATAGCGATACCCGGCATCGGTAAATATTCTCAATTCTTCAACAGTTGGCAGGTGCCAGTCGCCAGCATCAGAACCATCATTCAAGCCACACTGACCTGATGCCAGGTTGCCGGCTGATGACATGGCCGCATTCCAGGCTTTTTGGCCAAAGCAATTGGAGTTTTTCAGCCACTTCAAGCTGCTGACGGTGTCAATAATAGTGCCATCATCCAGATCAAGAAAGCGGGGCGATGCCGACCAGGCAGAACTGCTGTGAAAGAGCAGAGCCGTGAGCAGTACCATTACCATCATGTTGAAACGTCGCATCATCTGGTTCACCCCTGGCTGTCCGACCGGTGCTTCTGGGAGGGGACGCCGGCAGAAATCGTTTTACCGGCGTGGAAGGATCGGAAATAACCGGCAGACACAAAACCACAGAAACGATTAAAACACAATCATTTTTTACATCTCAGGTTAGATTCCTGCGAAGATTTTGGCTCCGACCATAAAATCCCTGCCCCCGGCTGGGTTGAGACAGTGAAGTCACGGCACCACAGGCCGCCCCGATCACGAATCAGCCAGAACCGCCAATGAAGCATCCCTTACCAGAGCTCGCCTTGCCTGGCGCACAATGGAAAAGCCCACTCCGAGGGAGTGGGCTTTTGGCGTTATGAAAAGATGTGTTCTGCTTGTGCATCACGGCTCTCAACGACTTCTCCCCTCAGTTGAGGTCAGGCCGTCGCTTGCCACCGGGATGCTAGCGCAGCAGCAACCGCTCGGTCCTGAGCGTTCCCTGACGGATCTTCAGTGTACCTTCCAGCACGGTGAAGCTGGTCGCGGTTCTCGCGGAAAATAGATCATCTTACATTGAGTCGCCGACCTCGCTATCCGACACAACCCGCTTTTTTTGGGGCTGGAGAATTAAATAGTGATCGAGTTTAAAAAACATGATAATTTTCAAAAGGCAAAGTAAATGCGCAGGATGGCACAGCATGGGGCAATTTGTCTTGTGCAGATGGCTTGCTTGGGCCATTTACCGTAGAGTTGGCGCCCGGCATTATGCCAAGGAGTAACCAGATGCTCACTCGATTGAAAATCAGCGGCTTTAAAAACCTCGTAAACGTGGACGTGCGTTTTGGCCCATTCACATGCATTGCCGGGGTAAACGGAGTCGGGAAATCGAACCTGTTCGACGCCATCATGTTCCTGAGTGCCTTGGCGGATAAGCCGCTTTTGGATGCAGCAAAGTCAGTACGCGACGAAGAAGGGCGAACTTCAGACATCCGCAGCCTATTCCATCGTTTCGGCAACGAGTTCGACAAGGAAATGTCTTTGGAAGCGGAGATGATCGTTCCCCAGTCAGGAATCGATGACTTGGGCCAGGACGCAGAGGCCAGCATCACATCGTTACGCTACCTGGTCAGGATCGGCCATAAGATAGAAAATGGGCAAAAATCGGGGGGGCTTGAACTATTAGAGGAAGCACTGACTCCTATAAGTCTGGGGGATGCATCCAAAAGCTTTCTTTTCCCCCACAAAGCAAAGACCTGGCGCGCCAGTGCAGTCAAGGGAAGAAGGAGCGGCGCACCTTTTATTTCTACTGAAGGTGAGGGAAAAGAGCGGATTATAAAGCTCCACAAAGACGGCGGCGGCGGCGGTAGGCCTCGGTCGATTCTGGCAGCCAACCTGCCGCGAACGGTTCTATCAACCACAAATGCAGATGAAAGTCCGACCGCACTGATGGCAAAACGGGAGATGCAATCCTGGCGATTGCTGCAACTGGAACCGGCTGCTTTGCGTAAGCCCGACGACATTTCGGCTCCGACCAAACTGGGAGCGGACGGATCTCACCTGGCAGCAGCACTCTATCATTTGTCGAAAATGAAGCAGCATGATTCAGAGCTGGCCGATGAGGAAGCCGCCACCTGCGTTTATGCACAAGTAGCAAACCGGCTGGCGGACCTTATTGACGACGTGAAGGAGATTACCGTCGACTATGACGAGAAGAGGGAATCGCTGACTGCCATGGTCACCGGGCGCGATGGCACGCCCCATTCCGCAAGGTCTCTCTCAGACGGCACCCTGCGCTTTCTGGCCTTGACCATCCTGGAACTGGATACCGAGGCGTCGGGATTGATCTGCCTTGAAGAACCCGAAAATGGCATTCACCCCGAACGCATACCTGCCATGCTGAATCTGCTTCAGGACATCGCCATGGATACTGAAGAACCAGTCGGACAGGACAATCCGCTTCGTCAGGTGATCATCAATACCCACTCACCGGTAGTGGTTGCCCAAATTCCGGGAGACAGTCTGCTGATGGCCGAATCCATCGAGATGAACCAATCCGGCAAAAGGTACCGAGCTGTGCGTTTCAGTCCGATGGCGGATACCTGGAGACAGAAAAAGGATAGTTCGGAAATTAGAGTGGTCTCAAAAGGGAAGGTTTTGTCTTATCTGAATCCCGTAACGTCGGAACAACAACTTTATGGGAATTTAAATACCACGGGTGGAAGGATATGCCTGCCTTCTCTTAAGTAACTTAAAGCTCACTAGCTGAAATTATCCGGCCATCATTGCCGCCCCATCCCCCTTCCGACCTCCCCCTTCCGACCTCCCCCTTGAAGGGAGAGGAGCCCCAGGGTCCCCTCCCCTTCAAGGGGAGGGACAGGGTGGGGATGGGGATGACGGCAGGAGTTACTTCTTGATACAGCGTCGCCCCCGCGGCGTGGGCGGCTGATTACTGACAGAACTTCTCCCCGGGATAGCTCCAGCAGTCCCGCCCTCTTCCTATTCGCCTCCGTCTTTTGCCTGCGCTTTCGGTCCGACCACATTCAACTACGCCAGTCAATTCATCCACTTTATTTGTACAATGAAAACGTACTATCAACGCTATCGCCATGGGCGATTCATTGGCACTAATGCGACACTTCCTGCCTGCGCAAAAACAGGAAAGCCCGCACCTGACTGGCGTGGGCTTTCCTGTTAGCTGTAAAAAATAATCTGATTAGTACCAATCTCCCGCATGGTCCTCTCCCCTCCCTTGATGGGAGGGGCGGGGGGCACTGTCATTAAGTTAAGGCGCCGCCTGCCTGTCTCCCCACTTTGCAAAGGGGGGCGGGGGGGATTTGGCCCAAGCTGCAACGAGGCCCAAGGTCGCAACAGAGTTGAAATCCCCCTCAATCCCCCTTTGCAAAGGGGGAGGCTTTCAACTGGCACATCATTGGCTGAAGATGAGCACCATCCTTAACTTAACGGCAGTGGGGGCGGGGGGAGGGTGAGGCTTACGCAAGCTTTTCACCCTCTCCCCAGCCCTCTCCCATCAAGGGAGAGGGGGCTTGTGCAGCGCGCGGGAAATTAGCACTGTTAACTTAATGGCATCAGTAGAAATAATAGCGGTGTACTTCCCCCTTTGGACTCCTAAAGTCACGACAGGCAGAAACCGCTGTTCGTGGCGCCTGTCTCCACCTGTACGGATGCTAGCGCAGCAGCAACCGCTCGATGGTTAGCGTCCCCTGTCGGATCTTCAGTGATCCGTCCAGCACGGTGAAGCTGGTTGCGGTCCTCGCGCCGAAGAGGGCGTCGGTGAAGCCGCCTTTGAGCAGGATCGCAGCGGGGCTGGTCATGATGACGTTCTCCACGAAGGTCTCGGCCCGGGCCCGAACGGTCCGCCCCCCCGTGCTGACGGCGTCGAGCGTCCCGCCGATGCTGTAATAGGGAACCGTCGAGCCGTCGATGCGCACCGACGCCGGTTTGATATCGAAGCTGGCGCTCACGCTCTTGGCGGCGTCCATGGTGACCTGGCAGCTTCCGGCCCCGGTGCAGGCGCCGCTCCAGCCGCCGAATACGGAGCCGGACGAGGCGGCCGGGGTAAGTGTTATCTTGCTGCCGCCGCTGAAGCCGGCGCTGCAGCCCGCGCTGCTGCCGGTGACGCAGGCAATCCCGGAGGGAACGCTGTTCACGTTGCCGCTGCCGCTGCCGGCGGTCTGCACCGTCAGGGTCCAGGTGGGGATGACAACGGTATAGTTCTGACTGTTGACCGGACCGCTAACCCCGGCGCTATTCCTGGCAAAGTACGTCAGCAAGGTGGTGCCGGAAACGGTGATCGGACCGCTGTAGACCTGGGTGCTGCCGCTGGGCGGATAGGTCGGCATGCTGCCGTCGGTTGTGTAGTACAGCACCGACCCCGGCATGTTCGCGGTCAGGGTGACCGTCTGGGGTGCACTGTAGTAGCCGCCGGCGGGTGAGGCGCTGCTGTACGGGGCTGCATCGGTGCTAAAGCTCCAGGTAAAAGGCGACCCCAGGGCGTGGCCGGCCGGATCCTTGACTGCGGCGGCGACGGTGGCGCTGAACTGCATGTTGGCGGCAAGGGGCGTCGCGGGAGTCAGGCATGCGGTGAATGCGGGGTAGCCTGCGGTGGCTGTGGAGTAGCTTAGCGTTGCGGCTACTCCGCCTGACAGGGTGAAGTTCCCCGCCAGGGTGCGCTGGTCGATCGCCTTGTTGAAGGTGGCGCAGATGCTTGTCCCCGCCGAATTCCCGGTGGAGCCGTGGGACGGGGAGCTTGATTTGACCGACAGCGCCAGCGCGTCATTGCCGCCGGAGAAGGGATAGACGGCCGGGTTGCCGTCGTTGCTGTCGATGTTGCCGGCAAAACCGTCGCCGTCGCCGTCGTTCAGGGAGCCGTAGTTGAAACCGAGCGATTCCGCCTTCACCATGGCCGAATGGCTGGCATTGTGGGCCACATTGGTCAGCAGCAAGCGTGCCCCCCCGAGGTTGCCGAAGGTCTGGCCGCCGTCCAGGGCAGTGATGCGGATCAGGTGGACTGGCGGCAATTTTGTTGCGGCCGGTATGGTCACCGAGGTCAGCGGATAGATGGATAACTGCTCGCTGATACCGTCGAAGTTGACATCGAGATTGCCGATGGGTGTGTGGACGGCGGCGTCCATCAGGCCGTCACCACTGGCGTCGGAGCTGTTGTATAGCGCCGCCTGGTACCAGATCGGCACGTCGCTCAGCACCGGCGCCCAGGAGATGCGGGTATCGCCGTTGGGCTCCCGGTTGCTGCGCAGGGTCCGGTAATCAACCGCAGGGACGGCATGGGCCGCGGGCTGGTAGATGTAGCGGATAGCGCTCGTGCCGGAGCTGTTCCGGGCCGTTATGGTGTAGAGACCCGCGGCGGGGAGCCCCGCCTCTTCCAGGGCGTACGCCCCATAGACGGGGAGATAGCGCCCCTGGCTGAGCAGCTCGCGGCTGTAGCCGTTGGGACCGGTGACCCGGATCTCGGAGAGGACCCCGTTGGGGGCTGCGGCGTTCACCAGGACCTGGGAGCGGGTCACGCCGGCCGAAGAGGTCAAGCTGCGGACACGCCAGGAGCCGATCACCGGCCGGGCTGCGCTGAACGGTGCCGGGTTCAGATCGAGATAGGGGCCGTTGACCCGGTTGCGCTGGGTGTTGGCCTGGCCGCTGTCGTACACCTCCACGCGCCACTGTTTGGTCGACAGATCCCCCAGGGACTCCTTGGCGACGTCGACATGGGTGAGGTTCTGGCGGGAGGTGGTGTACATCGCTCCGTTCACCACGGGACCGGTTATCTTGTCGAAGACCGCTACCCGGTAGAAGATCGGCCCGGTATGATCCACATTGGCCCAGCTGAAACGGATGTAGCCGTTCCCCTGGTCCTCCGCCTGCATGGTGCTGCTGACGGGGATCGGGTAGGAGACCGGGGCGGTCAGGGTGACATATGCGTAATGGTCGAGCCCGTTGGCCGCGAACTGTATGCTGTAGGAGCCGGGGGCCAGCGGGGTGGTGAATTTCTTGTAGAAATCGGCGTTGCTGCGGTCAGCGGCCTGGAAGGTGTAGATGACGCTCCCGGCGCCGTTGCGCAGATTGACCGAAGTGACCGCGGCAGGGTTGTTGACCCCGAAATGGACGTCGGTGGAGAGCGCACCGTTACTGTCGGTACGGTTGTTGATGGCGGCATAGGTGACCAGCAGACGGGACGCGCTGTAATCGCTGCCCCGGGGGGGGAAGTTGACAAAGGCCGAATCGGAGCGGCTGGTGGTCACGTCGAGGGAAGGCGCGTCCATAACCTCCACCCGCACCTTGTATGCCGTTCCGTCGACCAGCGGGTTGAGCGCCGTTCCCAGCGGCACATCTATGGACGAGGCCATGGTGCGCACTCCCAGGTAAACGGGGGTGCTCAAGGCGTCATTGGTTGCGATGCGCAGACGGTAGTAGTAGTGCCCGGTGCCGTTTGCCGGCGCCCAGCTGAAGCGGTAGCTGCCGTCCGCCTTGCGCTGGAATTTGATGGTCGTGGCGTCGACCTTGGGGAGCGATTTGGTGACGGCGGGACGGGCGCCCACCCGGTAGCTCACGTTGCCGTTGGCATCGGTGAGGGTAAAGGTGTATACCCCGGCCGGAAGCGGCGTGCTGGCGGGATACTGCTTGGACAGGGAAAACCTTCCGTTCAGGTAGGGGACCTTGTCCGCCTCGGTGAAGGTATAGGTGAATCCGTTAGGGCCGTCGACCTTGACGGTCATTCCGGCCAAGGTGGTGGCGGAGCTGTTGATGCCGGCATCCAGGACATCGAACCGGCTGCCGTCGGCCTGGGTTTTGTGCCAGACCGCACCCCAGTTAAGGGTGACCGCCGCCGGGTCCAGGTTCATGTCGATGCCGGAGAGCTGTGCGTTGGCTGCCAGCAGCACCGGGTCGGCGCTGGACTGGCCGAACCTGCCGTTGTACCATTTGGTCTGGTAGCTCCCCAGGTAGGGGGGAACATAGTATTGTAACAGGTAGCTTCCGGCATTGAGCGTGTTGAATATATAGCCGCCGGTAAAATTGGTCGTTGCAGTGTTTATGGCAGTATTGGTCTGGCTGTCGTACAAGGTGACCCTTGCGCCGTCAATCCCCTCCCCCGTCTTGCCATCCCTGACAATACCGGAAATGCTTCCCCCCGTGGTCGGGTTCAGATAAGCGTTCACATGCACCTCGCTTACCGGCGACAAGCTGTCATCCGACGCGACTTGCAGCGTGGTCGACCTGGAGCCGGAGCCGAGCACGGGACGCTTCAGATCGAGCGTCACCGCGCAGGATGCGCCGGCGGCAAGAATCGGAGCCAGACTGCTGCAGGTACCGCTCCTCAGGGCGAAATCGCCGCTGCCGGCTCCGCCGAGGCTGATCGACGAGGTGTGCAGGGGGGCAGTACCCTGGTTTGCTATGGTTACGGCGTGCGGCCCGGTGGAGTAGCCCGGGTATTCGTTGAAATAGAGATAATCCGGGTCGACCACGATCTTCGGTCTTTCCCAGCCGCTGCAGACCACCCCGAGCAGGTCCCCGCCGTTGCTGGCGACCACCTTCTGGTAGTCGGTGAGCCCCAGAGGGAACAGGCCGCCTATGGTCGCATCGGGGGGCATGGTTCCGGTAGAGCAGTTCCCCAAGGCGGCCCGGATATTGATGGGGGCTGCGGCATTGAAGAATTTGGAGAGATCCACGGTACTGTTCTTCGCCTCGCTGCTGTCCACGAATGCCAGGAGTCGAGGGCCGTCCAGCGACGCCCTGATATCGGCAAGCACATCGGCGATATCGGTCAGGTCCTGGGTGGAGCTGGAAACCGGTTCGTTGGAAACCACGGCATCGACCACGAACAGGTGATGACCGGCTCCGCTGCGCCCCTCAAGCAGAGGCGCCGCAAAGTTGTAGGTCTCGATGAAGCTGATCAGCGCGGCACGAGCGGTGCCAAGCCGGGCCGGATCCTTCGCGGTCAGAAAGGTTGCGTCGTCCGCGAAGAGCTTCTTGTAGGTCAGCAACTGGTCCGGAGCCGCCGCTATGTCCGGGACGCTCACGTCGAGCCCGTAGACCATCAACAGGTTCAGGTTGCATTTTACCGCGTTGAGGAGCGCCTTGATGACCAGAGCATCGGCATAATCGACCTCGATGTTGGAGCCGTAACTGGTCGCTATGGCCGCTGGGGCGAGGATGGAGCTGAAGGAGGGATTGCTGACCTTGCCGAGGTTGGCGATTGCCCCGTCCAGCTCGGGGAGCACCTTTGCCTTGACGAAATCGAGCACCGCGCCGGTTCGCGGCATGGAGGCTACGAACCCGTCGGGCTCCGTCCCATCCATGCCGTAGAGGCCGAAGGTCTGGAAGGAGAAGCCGGAGGCCTCGAAGATCTCTCTGACGCTGTCCAGACCGGCGCTGCTGCCGGGCTGTTCCATGACCGCGAAAACGCGGGTCACGCCGTAAAGCAGGTTCGCCTCCTGGTTTTCAGGGGCCGCGGCGACGGCTTGGGCAAACTGGTCGCGCGCCGCCAGGATGTCGTGTGTCTGCAGGTAATACTTGCCGCTGTTGATAAGTGGCTGGGGATCGACCAGAGCCGCAGCCACCTTGGGGAGCGCAGCCGCCTCGGTGATCGGGCCCGATGCAGAGGGCGAGGACAAAACGGCTGCCGTCGCCCCCAAGACGGCGAGCAGGCACGAAAGCACAACAAATAGTACCAATTTCTTCATACACCCTCCTGATTAAAGCTACTAAATTACACGGTTTCGATGGATTCTTTCTATGATTCCGGTTGAGCGACATGGCGCGGCGCTACCTACAGACAAGCCGGCACGGCCTTTATTGCCGTCACTGTCTGAAAGGCTCCAGAGGCAGCCGGCGACCGGCACCTGTCAGCCTGCACGACGGGATTTACCTTATATCCTCAATCTAGCTGAGGAAAGTATCATGATTTGTCGTCCAGATCACCATTTTTTTTGTCGATCAAGCGGCAGCGCACCACCCTCATTAGTGACCGGGGAACATCCATGGTGGATTAATGAAGGATTATGCGAAGTTGAGAGGAACAGGAGGGGCAGGATAGTAGGAGCGGGTCGGGGCGCACGGCCTGTCGATTGCAGTTTGGAGGCGCATCCCTCTTCCTTCATAGGCAAGAAGGGGGATGCGCCAAAGTCTAATGCAACTTAACACCGTCTGCGATCAGCTTTCCTTGCCTGATGGTAAGAGTACCTTCAAGGGTGGTGTACCCACTTTGAGTATCGAACGTCGGCTCATACCCTCCCTGGAGTACAACATCCTTCGCGTCATCCAGTAACAAATCGCCTGAGAGTGGAACCCCTACAGCCATAATTATCGCATTCTGAGTCGCAGCATCATAAGCGGGCTGAATGATGCCGTAATACTGAGGCAAGCCATAAATTTTGACATATGGCAAAACCTCGAAGGTCGCGACAATGGTTTGGGGAGCGGATAAGGTAAACTGGCAGACAGAGAATCCGGTGCATGCACCGCTCCACCCCTCGAACCGGGAACCGTTGGAAACGGTCGCTATCAGTTTGATGATGGTCCCGGACAGGAAACTTCCCGTACAGGTCCCGCTCGTGCAGGAAATACCAACAGGAAAACTGTTAACAGTCCCACTACCGCTCCCGGCGAGGCTGAGGCTTACTAAATACTCGTTTTTCACGTCCAAGGTGCCGTTGACAAAGGCAAAGGTATAATTGGCCGCGCCAAGGGAACCTTTCGCCGCAACAATTGGGTAGCTCCCAGCTGGGCTGTCCACCTTGGCGGGGGTTGTAAGGGATGGTGATCCGGTCAAAACGCTGGCCGTTTCGCCGTTTACAAACCCGGAGTAGGAGGCGGTGAAGGCCGGGTTGGCAGCTCCGTATGGCCTGTTCGCGTCATTCGCTGTAACAGTAAGTTTGGCCTGGTTTACCGTAAGCGAACCGGCTACATAGTTGAAATCGTAATTCGTACTCACAGCGCCGCCTGGAGTAAGTGCATAATTCCCCGTGGGGCTCATCACGGTGGCCGAGGTGCTGACAGCGGGACGCGTTGTGAGCTTTGCAGGCGTGTCGCTGTTCTTGAATCCGGAGTACCAAACGGTGAAGGTCGGGTTTGCATCGCCGTAGGTTCTGCTTGCGCTGTTGGCGGCCACGCTGAGGGTGGCCTTGGTCACCGTCAGCGTTCCGGCTACATAGCTGAAGCTGTAGTTCGTGCTCGCGGCGCCGCTTGGATTGATTGCGTAACTAGCGACGGGACTTGTCACGGTAGCAGTGGTGCTAGCGCTCGGCTGGGTGGTGAGGCTTGCAGGCGTGTCGCTGTTCTTGAATCCGGAGTACCAAACGGTGAAGTTCGGGTTTGCATCGCCGTAGGTTCTGCTTGCGTTGTTGGCGGTCACGCTGAGGGTGGCCTTGGTCACGGTCAGCGTGCCAGCTACATAGCTTAAGCTGTAGTTCGTGCTCGCAGCGCCGCTTGGACTGATTGCGTAACTACCGGCGGGAGTCGTCGCGGTAGCAGTGGTGCTGGCGCTCGGCTGGGTGGTGAGGCTTGCAGGCGTGTCGCTGTTCTTGAATCCGGAGTACCAAAGGGTGAAGTTCGGGTTTGCAGCACCGTAGGTTCTGCTTGCGTTATTGGCGGTCACGCTGAGGGTGGCCTTGGTCACCGTCAGCGTGCCAGCTACATAGCTGAAGCTGTAGTTCGTGCTCGCAGCGCCGCTTGGATTGATGGCGTAACTTCCGACGGGAGTTGTCACGGTAGCAGTGGTGCTGGCGCTCGGCTGGGTGGTGAGGCTTGCAGGCGTGTCGCTGTTCTTGAATCCGGAGTACCAAACGGTGAAGTTCGGGTTTGCAGCACCGTAGGTTCTGCTTGCGTTGTTGGCAGTCACGCTGAGGGTGGCCTTGGTCACCATCAGCGTTCCAGCTACATAGCTTAAGCTGTAGTTCGTGCTCGCACCGCCGCTTGGATTGATGGCGTAACTTCCGACGGGAGTTGTCGCAGTAGCAGCGGTGCTGGCGCTCGGCTGGGTGGTGAGGCTTGCAGGCGTGTCGCTGTTCTTGAATCCGGAGTACGAAAGGGTGAAGTTCGGGTTTGCAGCACCGTAGGTTCTGCTTGCGTTGTTGGCATTCACGCTGAGGGGGGCCTTGGTCACCGTCAGCGTTCCAGCTACATAGCTTACGCTGTAGTTCGTGCTCGCAGCGCCGCTTGCATTGATGGCGTAACTGCCGACGGGACTTGTCACGGTAGCAGCGGTACTGGCGCTCGGCTGGGTGGTGAGGCTTGCAGGCGTATCACTGTTCTTGAATCCGGAGTACGAAACGGTGAAGTTCGGGTTTGCAGCACCGTAGGTTCTGCTTGCGTTGTTGGCAGTCACGCTGAGGGGGGCCTTGGTCACGGTCAGCGTTCCAGCTACATAGCTGAAGCTGTAGTTCGTGCTCGCAGCGCCGCTTGGATTGATTGCGTAACTGCCGACGGGAGTTGTCAAGGTAGCAGTGGTGCTGGCGCTCGGCTGGGTGGTGAGGCTTGCAGGCGTGTCGCTGTTCTTGAATCCGGAGTACCAAACGGTGAAGTTCGGGTTTGCAGCTCCGTAGGTTCTGCTTGCGTTGTTGGCAGTCACGCTGAGGGTGGCCTTGGTCACAGTCAGCGCTCCCGCTACATAGCTGAAGCTGTAGTTCGTGCTCGCAGCGCCGCTTGGATTGATTGCGTAACTGCCGACGGGACTTGTCAAGGTAGCAGTGGTGCTGGCGCTCGGCTGGGTGGTGAGGCTTGCAGGCGTGTCGCTGTTCTTGAATCCGGAGTACGAAACGGTGAAGTTCGGGTTCGCAGCACCGTAGGTTCTGCTTGCGTTGTTGGCAGTCACGCTGAGGGTGGCCTTGGTCACCGTCAAAGATTGTGTCACACTCATTGCAGGCAGCCAATTGCTGTCTCCCATCTGGCTGGCAGTGATGGTGGCGTTACCGCTTCCGACGATGTGAATCTTGCCGTTGATGATGGTGGCAACACCGGTATTGCCACTTGCATAGCTCACAGCAAGGCCAGATGTAGCCGTAGCACCGGGGCCGAAATCCGCGTCCCCGTAGGTTTTGGCAGCGATAGTAGGAAAGGATATCGTCTGGGAAGGCAAAGGCTTCCCTGGCGCGGTCGCGCCCGTCGAGATATGTCCTATGGCGTCGAAAGCGCAGAGCCGGTAGTAATAAGTGGTACGGTTTGTAAGCCCCGTATCCTGGAAGGTCCGGGCATTACCCAGATAAACCTGTGCCCCGCTGGTGCAGGAGGCATTCGGGGTCGCGGTGGAACTGCGCACCAGTTTGTAGGTATTGGTTGACCGCAGTCCGCTGACAGTGTCACTAAATCCATTCCAATTCAGGATAAGCTTAGTATCTCCTGGAGTTATAGTCACTGTGCCATCAGTCGGTGGTTGTGAGTCGACCGTAACCGTAACAGGAGTGGCAGTTGCAATCCCCCCCATGCTGGTTGCCTTCATATTTAGGGTTAATGCCTGGCCGTTTGTGGCAGTCAGGCCGGTTATAGTGCAGATATCGATAGGCCCGGTGCCGGAAACCGCAGCAGCATTCCAGGTTGTTCCTCCGTCTTTTGTGTAACTGCACGACATAACACGACTCTGTGGGTCGGTGAAAACTGTTGTAAGGTCAAAAGTACCACTCACATAAGTGCCGACAGCTGTGTTGGATGTGGTGACATTACCAGGCGTTGGGGCGGTAACGTCCATGTCGTAAACTGCGACATCATCGACATACCATCCGTCAGACACTCCTGAGCCGTAAGTCCGGTCGTAACCCCTGCTCCACATGCAAAACCGCACCAGTATCGGCTTAGCCCTGTAAGCTGCCAGATCTACAACCACTTTTGTCCAGTTTGCGGAATTGCCGCTATATGAGGCTATCTGCGACCAACTGATGCCGCCGTCCTGGGAAACATCAACATATCCATTGTCATTATGACCATTTCCCAAGTCGTTAACAAAACGTTTGTGCCAGAAGGACAAGGTCGGCGAGGTTGTCGATGAGAGGTCAATCGGATGTGCCAAGGTGATGGTTGAGTTTGAATTATTGAGATAATCACCAGAGGGACTGTCGGTTATGGAATGACCAGCACTCCGGTAATCGGAATCTATCAGGGCCCAGTCACGGCCGCTTGTCTCCCAGTTGCCCAAGCCGTTCTCGAAGTTGTCGAAAAAGGGAAAAGCCGTAATTGTCGTGTCCTTTTCTCTTATCTCAATGTCATCGACATACCAGCCGTCAGACACACCCGATCCGTAAGTCCCGTCGTAACCCCTGCTCCACATGCGAAACCGCACCAGTATCGGGCTTGCCTTGTAAGATGCCAGATCAACAACCACTTTTGTCCAGTTTGCGGAATTGCCGCTATATGAGTCAACCTGCGACCAACTGATGCCGCCGTCCTGGGAAACCTCAACATAACCATAGTCCTTATGATTAGTTCCCACGTTGTTAACGAAATGTTTGTGCCAGAAGGATAGAATTGGCGTAGTCGAATTAGACAGGTCTACAGGAAAGGCCAGGGTTAAAATTTCATTAGCATTAAGAGGATAATTCCCTCCCGGACTATCTGTAATAGAATGGGCCCCGCTCCGGGAATCAGTGTTGATGATTGCCCAGTCCGCCCCACTCACACTCCAATTATCCAGTCCACTTTCAAAAGTATCTGAAAAGTAGACTGTTCCAGGACTCTGCTGTTGGACTATGATGAGTTGCTTAGAGTCTGTCTTCGTCACTGCACCGCTGGTGAGACTGGCGGAGGTTGTGGCAGCGGGACCAACAACTACGCTGGCCTGGGATGGCGCAGCAGCAGTCACGATTGCCATAGCTATCGCAATAGGCAGCAGGCAGGTTTGTAGCGTCCTCCAGAAGGGGCTCGCCGGTACTTTCTGTCTCACCGTCTCCCTTAGCCACAATAACACCTTTAACGCCCACCGTGATAACATGACCCCCTCCTCTCCAATAAAAACTGCAGGCTATTTAGACGAGTCTGATAGAATAATGGGTTTTTATTGCATATTTATTTATAATGTGCAATCAGTAAAATTCGCCAATACTCCCCCCACTGACACAGCCCCTAAACAGCTTATGCACACTGGATTCGAATCCAGGGGAATCCCTGTTCTTCCGCTTCGACTTCTTCGCCATCTTCTTCTTGGCATGGCTCCCCTTCTTCTTATTCTTCTGTGCCGGATCGACCGAACCCGATGTTCATGGGTGGTCCTTTCTTGAAAAAGACGAGGCGACTGCGCCGGGCCCTTGAAAATATGTTGCGACGCTGCTAGAGTTGTACTATAAATTGTACATGAGGTGCGGTATGCGAATTGTAAAGTTTTCCGAAGCTCGCAGTTCTTTCAAGGGTGTGATGGATCAGACTATCGCGGATGCCGACTTTACCATCATTACGCGCAGGGACGCGCCCGATGCCGTGCTGATGTCACTGGACACCTTCAACAGCCTCATGGAAACGGTGCATCTGTTGAAGACTCCCGCCAATGCCGCCCACCTGGCCACATCTATCGAACAGTACCGAAAAGGTAAAACCGAAGGGCACGGCCTGCGCGATGCCTAGTCGAATCGCCTGGACGCCGGCAGCCTGGGAAGATTATTTATATTGGCAGCAGCAGGATAAAAAGACGCTAAAGCGGATCAACCTGCTTATTCAGGATACTCTGCGTTCTCCCTGTGCCGGCATCGGCAAGCCGGAACCTCTGAGGGAGAACCTTTCCGGATTCTGGTCCCGGCGTATCGATGAAACCAATCGTTTGATTTATGTCGTTGATGAAGACGATCTTGTCGTTATCGCCTGCCGTTATCACTATGAGTGATATCGGTCGGACGACTTCATGTCTAGCTCGTCGTGGAGTGGGTCTATCGGGAGGTTTACGAGGAATTCAGTGTCGGCAGCAAGGTTGCCTATGGCAATCTCGGTTTGAACGATGCCTAACCCCACTGTTGAGTGGACCCCTTAGTCAAGACAAAAAGAGGCGGAGTTTAAGATGGTAGCCGGCCGCGCAGCGGCACGGCGCTGCCCCGAGTCTTTTCCGCTTTCG
>Ga0209317_1000253_pt1 | contig 70160 bp, 69 predicted proteins | sample RifGroB2_FD_183994 | JGI IMG/M metagenome (GOLD analysis project Ga0209317, IMG submission 183994) | Soil microbial communities from Rifle, Colorado, USA - Groundwater B2 (SPAdes) (version 2) | ecosystem: Environmental > Terrestrial > Soil > Unclassified | place: Rifle, Colorado | collected...
CATGTGAGGCATCCTTCAAAAGCCTTTACTAAGTGTAGTTGCCGGTGCAATCCGAAGATTACATTTGTATCATCCAATAAGAAAGCAATGTTGTAGCTCACGAGAAAGAGAATGTTGTTATGACATATCATATGAGTAAAGGCTTTTTCAGCACGCCTCACATCCCGTTAAAATGCTGGATCGAAGGTATGGAAGGTATGGCGGAAAAGACTTTACCGACGAAATATTCAACTAACATACGCCTTCCCGTCATCCGCATCGGTGCTCTCTTATTTGGCGATTCGTTGAATATCTATGCTCTGAACGCAAACCGGCACTTGTAAAGGCTTTGAAGCCGTGCCTTCCATACCTTGATTGCGGATTTGCGCTTTGTGTTATTAAAGGCTTTTGCCTATGGTTCGTAGAGAAGTATGCCTCACATCATGATGACTACGGATTATTGTTATGCTTTGTCATCTTGCGGACGTGGAGTATTCTTTGAACAGCGGTTATATGGCTCAAGAGGAACAACAATACGATAACGGGAAACAACCATCCTGTAATACAGCCGAAGGCTAAGAGCACCACCCTCTCGGGCCTCTCCATAATCCCCACCGCGCACTCGATCCCTATGCCCTCGGCCCTTGCCCTTACATAACTTATCACAAAGGCTCCGACAAGGCTGCCTATGCTCAACATAACCCCGGCGAGATTATTCCTGTCGAAAAAAAACCATGCTATTGCTATAAAAATAAAGGAATCGGAATACCTGTCGAGGGTAGAATCGAGGAGCGCGCCGAATCTGGTGCTTTTACCGTTAGTGCGGGCGACAATGCCGTCGAGCATATCGAAAAAGCCTCCGGCGATTATCAAGAGACCACCGGCAAGGGTATTAAACGGTATAACCAAAGCCGCTGCCGCCGTTATCAGAAAACCGGCACCGGTGAGGATATTCGGACTTACGGCTATGCGCTTTGCTAAAGGAGCAAAAGGCTCATCGAGAAAATGCCCGAGCTTCGCGCTTATCAACTACCTCTCCCTTTTATTCGCTATGAATTCTTCCGTCATTTCCCTTGCTTCCTCGTCCGAAAACTGCGTCCTCGGATGCTTCATGAAATAAGACGAAGGGGAAAGAAGAGCGCCGCCCACGCCCCTGTCCTTTGCGATCTTGCAGCACCTTATTGCGTCTATAACGACGCCCGCGCTGTTGGGAGAGTCTTCAACGGACAGCCTCATCTCTAAATGCATAGGTATATTTCCGAAACCGCGTCCCTCTATCCGTAAAAAGCAGACCTTGTTGTCGTCCATCCACGGCACGTAATCCGAAGGGCCTATGTGTATATCGTCGTCGGTCATCCCGTGCGTAACCTGAGACTGAACCGCCTCTGTTTTAGATATCTTTTTAGATTTGAGCCTGTTGCGGTTGAGCATATTCAGGAAATCGGTATTGCCTCCCACGTTCAACTGATAGGTATGGTCTATTTTTACGCCCCTGTCCATGAATAATTTCGTGAGCATCCTGTGAATGATGGTCGCGCCGACCTGAGATTTTATATCGTCGCCGATTATGGGTATGCCTTTTTCTTCAAAACGCCTTATCCATGAATCTTCGGATGCTATAAAAACCGGAACGCAGTTAATAAAGGCGACGCCTGCCTCAAGGCACGCGTCAGCGTAATACTTTGCGGCCTGCTCGGAGCCCACGGGCAAATAGTTGATAAGCATATCCGCTCCGCTTTCCTTAAGCGCCTTTACCGCATCGCACGGCTTTTCATCTGCCGCGATAAATCTTTTACCGTCGGGATAGTCGGCCATGTGCGAAGAAATGCCGTCGAGGATTTCGCCCATCCGTACCTTTACCGGATAATCCGGGATTTGGGAATAAAACGCCTTAGTGCAGTTCGGCCCGGCGAATACGGCTTCCTTTAACGGCTTGTTCACCTTCCTTGCATCTATATCGAATGCCGCGACGACCTCGATATCCCCGGGCATATATCCGCCGAGGTCATGATGCATAAGGCCGATAGATATATCAGGGCTGTCCTCCCGTAACGACTTGTAATATTCTATGCCCTGAATCAGAGAACTTGCGCAATTGCCGACCCCGGCAATCGCAATCCGTATCTTGCCCATTCCGTTAATATCTCCTCGATTATTTTATTTCTATATGTTTCGGTATATCTTTAGTTTTTTTAGGAAGGACTATTCTTAAAATGCCGTCATTCAGCGTAGCCCTTATTTTATCCTGATCCACATCGCCGGGCAATAAGAACGACCGGGAAAAAGAACCATATGCCCTTTCCACCTGATAATAATTCCTGCCCTCGCAGCGGAACTTCCTCTCCCCGCTTAATTTAAGCGTATTGCCCTCAACCTTAATATTAATATCGGATTCGGAGACTTCAGGCAACTCGGCCTTAACCGTAAAATCCTCCGGAGTCTCATAAATATCCACTACAGGCAGCCATGCCGGTTGGTCGGCAATTCCCCTGCCGGCCTGCGAAACGTCAAAAAGCTTATTGATCCTTTCCCTCAACGGAAACGGGTCCCATTTTTCCATTTTTTTCAGACCCCCGGAGTTAAAATCATAAACAGGATTTTATAAATTAACTCTTGCACTTATGTCAAGGAGTTATCCCTACTGCAAAATTCTCTTTCCTTAATTGTTTCGACCGGCCTAAGATATAGGCGACATGGGAATTTATGACCTGCCCTATTTCGGACAGCATATACGCAGGCGCTTTTACCCTGTTTATATTCGACAGACGCCATTTTATAAGGCTGTTGTAGAGTCTCACTGTCCCGTCGGACAGGCGTATCGAGCCTTCCCTGTCACGGATGCATTTTTCACAGATTATCGAACCGTGAGAGACATAAAAATTATTATGCCCGTTACAAGACCCATTATAAGATGTAGTTCCGCATCTGCCGCACATATCGAGCCTCGGCGCGTATCCGGAAATCTCGAGAAATTTTATTTTATAATACAGGAAATACAACGCATTCTCGGAGTCCGGTTCGAGTTTAGTCAGCGTGCCGAGCAACAGCTTAAAAACGGCGAAGTGAGGCTCCCTTTCCGGCATGAACTTAAGGCTGAGTTCCAGCATTTCGGAAACATTCAGGAGGCGCTTAAAATCGTCCCGAAGAGTATGGAAGGTCTTTATTATATCCGACTGGGTCAGGCGGGGCAGATTCGCGTCCTCTTTGCCCATAAATGAGATATTGGAATAGGTAAGCGGTTCGAGACTGCTTCCGAATCTGCTTTTAATCTTTCTGGGACTTTTGGCAAATACCTTGAGCAAGCCGTAATCGCGGGTAAGATATGTAACTATGAGGTCCGCTTCGCCGAATAAGGAATTTTTCAGGACAATTCCTTCCGTTCTTTTCAGCATCACATAATATTCCCGAAATCCTCGGGTTTCAGGTTTTTCAGCCATTCCTCGAGTTCGTCGGCTATCCTTACCTCAAGCACGCTCTCTTCGACGAAAATAGGCGCGCTTGCCCTGAGCGCGACAGCGACCGCATCCGAAGGCCTCGAGTCTACGTTCACGTCCTTTTTGCCGTCGCTTCCGTGGATAGCGGCATAATAAGTATTGTCGACGATTTCGGTAATCACTATCTTTGTGATCTTGACATTAAAGCCGTCGAATACATTCTTAACGAGGTCGTGGGTAAGGGGCCTCGGAGTAATCACCTTTCCGAGGGCGAGGGCTATCGCATCGGCCTCCGGTTTGCCTATCCATATGGGAAGGGTCTCGGCGCCGTCTATCTGATGCAATAGCAGGATATACATGCCGCTTCTCGGATCGAAAAGCAAACCTTCCACTTTCATCTGAATGAGCATTAATTAAACCCCAGTTCCTTTAATATGCGTTCGTCTCCGCGCCAGTCCTTTTTGATCTTCACCCGCAGTTCTATAAAAACCCTCGTATCGAGCAGCTTTTCTATATCGAGCCTTGCGGCTGTCCCGATAGATTTAAGTTTCGACCCGCCTTTTCCTATTATAATACCCTTCTGCCCCTCTCTTTCAACATAAATATTCGCATCGATAACTACGACCCCGTTCTCCCTCTCCGACCAGTGCTTTATTTCCACCGCGACGGAATGCGGTATTTCGTCTTCGGTATGCCTGATGATCTTCTCCCTGATTATCTCCGCCGCCATAAACCGTTCAAGCTGATCCGTCAGCATATCGTCGGGATAATATTTAGGCCCTTCCGGAAGATAATCCGTAACCGTCTTTATTAAGCCGTCAACTCCGTCGCCGGCAAGCGCGGAGAGCGGTATTATCTCCTTAAACGGATAAAGCCTGCTGTAGGCGTCTATAAGCGGCAGCACCTCCGGCTTTTTAACCGTATCGATTTTGTTTATCAGCAGGAATACGGGTTTATTTAAATCCTTCAGAATATCGATTATAAACTTATCTCCGCTGCCGGGTTCTTCGGGTTCGACCATAAAAAGTATCACATCCGTTTCCTTTGCCGATTCCCTTGCCTCTTTGACCATAAGTTCTCCGAGCTTGTGTTTCGGCTTATGGATTCCGGGAGTGTCTATGAATATTATCTGGGCGTCAGGCAGCGTTTTAACGCCGACTATCCTGTTCCTCGTGGTCTGGGGTTTTGGAGAAACGATGGCGACCTTTTCGCCTAATATCGCATTAAGCAAAGTGGATTTGCCGACATTCGGCCTTCCTGTAAGAGAAACATAACCGCTGCGAAATTTTTCCATCTACTTTAGATTTGCCAGAGCTTCTCTTATCCTATCCAGCCCTTTCTTTATATTCTCCATCGAGGTTGCATAGGATATGCGGATAAAATTGTCGTCTCCGAACGCCTCGCCGTGCACCAGCGCAACCTTCGCGTCTTCAAGTAGATACATCGCCATATCGAGAGATGAATTTATGGCCCTGTCTCCGGCCTTTTTACCGTAAAGCTTTGAAACGTTCGGGAATGCGTAAAACGCGCCGTTGGGCTTCAAACAGCTTACGCCTTCGATGGAATTCAGGCCGGCCGTTAAAAATTTTCTCCTTTTGTCGAACTCGGCGCGCATTGTGTTTATAAAATCCTGCGGCCCGTTCAGCGCTGCCACGGCCGCTTTCTGCGCGATAGAGTTAGGATTGGACGTGGACTGGCTCTGGATATTGGTCATCGCCTTTATGATCTCCTTGGGCCCGGCGGCATAGCCTATTCTCCAACCTGTCATGGCGTGGGATTTCGAGAGCCCGTTGATAACGATCGTCTTATCCTTTATCTCTTTGCCGAGAGACGCGACACTGAAAAATTCGGCGCCGTCGTAAACGAGTTTTTCGTAAATCTCATCCGAAATAATGAAAATATTATGCCTTAACGCTATGCCGGCAATAGCCTCTATTGTCTTTTTATCGTAAGTAAGCCCCGTGGGATTTGAAGGGGAATTGAGTATTATCGCCTTTGTATTTTTCGTTATCTTTGATTCGAGGACATCGGGCCTCAGCATAAAATTATCTTCTTCATATGTCTTAATAAAAACCGGGGACGCATCGTTGAGCAGCACCTGATCCGGATAAGATACCCAATAAGGAGACGGGATTATCACTTCATCTCCGGGTCCGTAAATGGCTTGAGCCGTATTGTAAAGGCTGTGCTTTGCCCCGCAGGAAACGATTATCTCTTCTTTTGCATACTCAAGATTATTATCCTGTTTAAGTTTCCGGACAATCGCGTCTTTAAGCTCGTCGATACCGCCTACAGGAGTGTATTTTGTAAAACCGTCCCTGATCGCCTTGATCGCAGCCTCTTTCACGTGTTCCGGCGTATCGAAATCAGGCTCGCCGACGCCGAAGTTCACGACATCAATCCCCTGAGCCTTCATAGCCTTAGCCTTCGCGTCAACGGCAAGCGTGGGGGACGGTTTGATCTTTTTAGCCCTTTCGGAAAGCATACTGAAAATCCTCCTTAATTAAAAAATATCTATCCCTATTTGCTTGAAATGCTCATCAAAAGTAAACGCTCTTCGTAAATCTGAATTCTTCATTAAAACAAAACTTGTGCAATCCGTGAAACTGAAGCTCTTGTCTTCATATTTTTTGAACAACTCCCAGGCCTTTAACCTGTCCTCTTGAGACACATCGAGTATCGTAACTATATCGCTGAACAAAAGAGACTCCCCGAAAATAACGGCTGCTTTATGAGAAACCTTGCAGCGTATAAGGGTTACGCTCTCGTCCATGACGTATTCCGATGTGACAAGTTCAATTTTACGCTTCTTTATCTCAAAACTCTTTGAAACGGCTTCTTTGTGATTTTGGTCTTTGATGTCGTGAAGGGCAAACCACGCGGATGTATCGACAAATATCTTCATTTATCTTTACCGTAGAGATATTTATCGTGTTCCTCGGAAATATTGCCTCCTTGCGAACTTCCGGCACCTACCATGTTCCAAAGGGGATCTTTTTCCCAGTCTTTCTCCTTTTCTCTCTTAAGAAAATCTGATACCGCATTTCTTATAATATGGGCAATGGTCGTCTTTTCTTTATTGGATTTTCTTTTCAATTCCAAAAGTATATCTTCAGGCAGATACATTTGCGTTCTTCTTAAGGTTGCCATAATTCAAACCTCCTTTGATGTATAGTATATACATCATTAAAATTATCTGTCAAACAGTTGTCGCTTTAGCCGGTTTCGCTTGACAAGACATCCGTTGTTATATAAAATCTTCCTAAATGCAGAAGAAAGATAAAAATGAATGTTAGCTCTCACAATGACAATGTCTGGATTAGCGAACCGATTAGAACCATCACATCTCGGGAGGTTGGTTGATAATGGAAAAACATGAAAATTGCATTATATTTCTTGAGACTGACGAGGAGTATGCCAGTAGCTTTAAGGAATACTGCGCTGATCGGAATTACTGTGTTCACGAAATAATTCGGTGATCCGGATAACTTTAAGAAAGATATAACTACACAATTCTATCCAGTTGCAGTTATCAACGTATCAGCCCTGACCGATCCGAAGAAATATCTCCACAAAATACGCGAGCAAACCTCTGAAACGCAAATTATTGTAATTAGCAACGAGGATCGGCATAAGCTCATAAATGAAATAATAAGCGCACCAAATGATTATGCGGATGCATCTTTGGGATCAAAAGATGAGTACAAAATAAGCGATTTACTCGATCATTGCCAGATATTTATGGAGGATATTGATAATGCGTACAATAAGATAAAGATTAACTATGCTGATGACATCGAGGAAACAATAAGTAATTTTTCAAAGTTTTGGAAAAACATTTCCAGCAAGTCATTTAGGTTGTCAAACACAAGAATTAGGCGAGAGCTTGAAATAGTAATTAAAAAGCTATTTCTTGGGGCATCAGATAACGAACCGATATCGTCAACAATTGACGTTGAAACACTGATCGGATCAGGTAAATCTTCTGCGTATCTGTTTAAGCTCGCGCCACGAGTAAATCTTAATTCGTCTCTCCGCAAATACGCTGTACTTAAGTTTGGCCCTAAGTTCGAGGTGAAGCTGGAATCACATAACTACGACAAATATGTTGAATGGTTTTTGACCGTCCAACAAACGGTCAAAAAAATTGCATATGAAGAGACAGCAAACTTTGCTGGCTTGCTTTACGGTTTTCCAATGGATTCTGACCGTGGATTTGTATCTTTTGCTGATTTTGTTAGAACAAAAAATGTCGAAATGTCTTGCAACATAATTGAGGAATTATTTTCAACTGAAAATAAACATTGGCTCGCGATTGACGGCACGATGTATAAACACAAAGTGCCGACAGATACCCAAACGTACTACATTGACTATGGAATTAGGGCAACCGAAGAATCAATCACCAACGAATTTGAGAAACTAACAGCGAGCTTAAACGAACTAAGTATTAAGCGCGGAGCAAAGGTACTCAAGGTGGATGACACAAAGAAGACCATAACTATTGCGCCGATAAGCCTAACAATACCAAACCCAGTCAAATACATGATGTTGCCATATACAAAAAGGATCGACCTCTCCTTGGTCCATGGCGACTTACATGCAAACAATATTTTGATTGGAACCGATGCCAAAACCAATGAAAACAAATGCTTCTTGATCGACTTTTACTATACGGGATTTGGTCATATATTTAGAGACTTCATTGATCTTGAGCTTTCAATAAGATACGACATCCTATGTTCTCGGCATATTAGCGGTGACACCGATAGGCTGACGAGAAATGATTCAAAGGATATTTCCAATTCTGGGCTAAATTTACTTAAGCAGCTCGAAAAGGACATAATTAAGTATCACGTTAATGGCCTTGAACTCGACAAGGAGTCTCAGACTTACAAGGACTCAAGACTGCTAAAAGTTTATAAGCTTGTGACAACTATACGCAATATGGCATTTATGAACTTTCCTGATCGGAAGGAACAGTATTACACTGGGTTGGCATATAGCTCGATAAAGGCAATCAAATACTTCTTCCCCCTCGACGTTAAGCTGTACCGGCTCATGATTTCTGGGCTGTATTTCGATCTTGTGGGAAAACCTGGAGCTGGAAATATTCAATAGGTGTAGGCAACGTCAAAGTGAGAGCTAACCCTTCGAGTTCAGCCTACCAGTGCATTTTTCAACATCTCAATTGACATAAGTTAGCATAATTGCTAACATAATAACGATGAATTATACCGTCGAATACTTTCATCCACGCATAAAAGCTGAGATTGAAAACTGGCCTGATGGCATACTGGCTGACTATGCGAAGATTGTGGAGCTTTTGATGGAGTTCGGGCCTAATTTGCGCATGCCGCATTCACGGGCTATGGGCGGCGGGCTTTTTGAATTGAGGCCAAAAGGACGTGAAGGCACAGGCCGGGCATTCTACTGTTTTGTCATTGGTCAACGTGTTGTAATTCTTCACGCTTTCATAAAGAAAACACAGGATACTCCGGAGCATGAATTAAAAATTGCACGGAAAAGAATGAAGGAGGTACAAAATGGCTGAATTAAAATATCAACCGGTAGCCCATGATCATGATGCGTTCCTCAATAAAGCCATGAGGCGCAAGGGGTTCAAGAAAGAGTATCTGAACCTTGAAGATGAGTATACTCTTGTTCGCCGGATGCTCGCCGCACGCTCTCAGTCCGGCCTTACTCAAGAAGCAGTTGCCGAACTGATGGGGACGACCAAAAGTGCAGTTTCTCGCCTTGAAGCAGTGGGTAAACATGCACCATCCCTTACCACTCTTAAAAAATACGCCAAGGCAGTAGGTTGTAATTTAGAAATTAAACTGGTTCCAACTGCACGCCTATCAAAACATTCAACCGGACGCGCAAAAAAACTGCGCGCCGGATAGTTTTGCCGTTGCGGCCATATAAAATAAAAGTTGAAAAAAGGCAGACTTTGTGAGGTCAAAAAAATGAAAAAGACAATATTAGATGCCGGAACCCTTTAATTCTCTTATCTTATTCAGCGTATCCTTATAATTCTCATTTGATGGGTTTAGCTCCAATGCCTTCAAGACAAGGTTTTCCGCCTCTTCAGGGTTTTCTTTTTTCGTATGATAAAGCCATGCAAGGTTGTTATAGGCATCGGCGAGATCAGGCCGTTTTTTTATCGCCTTCTTATAATAGCTCTCTGCCTCGCCTAAATCGCCTTTTTGCATATACGCGTTGCCGAGATAAAGATAAGCAAGCGGAAGGTTTTTAGATGCTTTTTTGAATTCCTCGACGGCGTTATCGATCTCTCCCTTTTTCTCGTATGCTATGCCCAGATTTATATGCTCTTCAGGCGTCAGGGGATCATCGAGGATGACTATCCGTGGAAAGGAACAGGAAGTAACGAACAACAAGCAGCAGGCAACGAGTATCAAATAGATTTTTTTAAAACTCGTAACCCGCAACTCCCAGTTCGTCACTTTTTTATAAACAACGTCCAATAATTCGCTTTTCCCCATGACCTCAAAAATTTTTCTTTCTCTATAAATGCGTGTCCGGTTTTGCCCGAATTTACCGTCACGCCGTCTTCGTTATATCCTACCACTACCATGAAATGATCGGCCCGATATACGAAGAATCCGTAATCGACAAGGACTATTAAAGGATACCCGCCGTCTATCTTCGTTTTCAGGTCTTCCCAGTTCCCGGCATACTGCCGCGCGTGAAACCCTTTTTTGTTTGCGTAAATAAGCATATCGATGTCGAGCGTTCCACGTGCCGATGAGCTATATATTTCCTTTGCTATATCTTCAGGCTTTATATCGACGCCCCAGTAATTCATTACTCCGGCTAATGACGCGGGGCCGCACTGATAATCCTCCTGCGGATAGAAGGGGACTTTATTGAGAAGTATGGTCTTTTCGATCTGAACGGATACGCCCGAGCATGAAGAAAAAAATAACGCGGGAAAGGCGAGAAAAAAAATGAGACTTAAAATTCCCTTTATATACCGCCTTCCCCGCATTTACCTTTTACTTTGTCACCACAACCCTGTGCCCTGTCAATTGCAGCAATAATACGACCAATATCGCTATCACGAGAAGGGCGATTATAATACCGAGGCCGTCTCCTCCGACCTTCAGGTCGTCAAGCTGGAGAGCAAACTTATGCACCTGTTGATCGCTCATCTGTGAAAGCCTGTTGTTTATCTCCTCCTGCGTAAAACCTAACTTTTCGAGCCTTTCCCTTATCATCTTTGTTTCAAGAACCTTTTGTATTTTTTCAAAATCTGCAGCCCTGTCGGCTTTTGACAGAGCAATCAACTCCGAAGGTGCGAAACCGGCCTCAACCCTCGGGACTATACCGATAATAAACATCGCAAATACAAGATACCATGTTACCTCTTTCATTAACGGAATATTCATTGCTTCCACCTCCTCTCTCTGCAAATTATTCGTATTATTCGTAGCTGTCAATCTTCAGCTTTTTTTCTTCAGGCTCTTTTATGTATGACCTTAGAGGCCATGTTTTTTTTGCCGAATCTATAAGCTCTTTTGTCCCGCTCATTGTCTTTTCCGCGGATTCATAGAGTTCATCGTCGGCTATAAGCTTGCCGACCGTGCCTTCCCCTCTCTCGATCTTTCCGGTAACCCTATCCAGCCGTTCGATGCTGTTTTTTAATCCCGGCTTACTTTCCTCAAGGAGCGCATTCAGTTCTTTTGCGGCCTTATCGAGTTTTTCGACGAGAGACGGCCCCTTATCCGACAGATTGTTCAAATTAGACATTGTAGCGTTAAAAAGGTCTTTATTCGTTTTTATAAGCTCGTTTATGTCGTCAAGAACCTTCCTGAGGCTCTTATCGTTATAATCTATAGCCGAGCCTACTTTTCTGGTAATCTCCCTCACATTGGCTATCGACTCCTTGAATGACTGTTTCGCTTCTTCCGACCCTACCATTTCATCGATGGACGATGAAAGAGCGCTGATATCCTTAGAAAGCGCGGAAAGATTCCTTATCAGGCCGTCGATGTCCGTAACCTCCATGACATTGACAAGCGTATCCCTGTGCTTCAAAAGCGGCGGTTGGGAGCCGGGTTTTATCTCAAGAAACTTATCTCCCAAAAATCCGGTAATTTTGATGTAAGCGGCAGCGTCACTGTAAAGCTTAACTCCCTCGTGCATCCTTATCGCCACCTTTGCCCTGCCGTTTTCGAGTGTTATGCCGGTTATGATTCCGGCATCAACTCCGGCAACCCTCACCTTTGTCTTTTGATCGAGCCCTATGATGTTGTTAAAATAGGCATAAATCGTATATCCCCCGCCTTTGAACAGTTCTATGTCCCCGATCTTAAAGGTCATAAACGCGAGCAGCACTAAAACGATCAAGGCGAAAATGCCTACCTTAAGTTCGGCTGATAATTTTTTAATCTGTCCTTTCATTGCATTAACATGGGCGCGCCGGTTATGGGGCCTACGGCGCTGCCGCTTATAAATTGTCTTACTACGGGGTTTTCCGTGCTCTTTATGTCATCAGGAGCGCCGATCTCTATAATCTTGCCTGAATAGAGCATCGCAATCCTGTCCGCTATTTTATATGCGCTGTGCATGTCGTGGGTTATGGTAACGGAAGTAACCGAAAGCCTTTTGTTCATTTCTATTATCAGGTCGTTTATGGCGTCCGCCATTATGGGGTCGAGTCCCGTCGTAGGTTCGTCATAAAGAAGTATCTCCGGTTCATGGGCAATGGCCCTCGCAAGGCCGACCCTCTTTTTCATGCCGCCCGAAAGCTCCGACGGCATAAGGTCCTGCACGCCGTCAAGACCTACCATCTTGAGTTTTTGAATAGCCGTCTGCCGCGCATCTTCTCTGCTCATTCCTCTTTCCCTCATGAGAACAAAACTGACGTTTTCCCACACCTTCATGGAATCGAACAATGCCGCGCCCTGAAAAAGCATGCCGAACTTTTTCCTCGTCTCATATAAACCCTTTTCATCTATGTTTGATATATCCCTGCCGTCAACCATCACATTTCCCCTGTCGGGCTTAACCAATCCTATTATATGCTTCATCAGGACACTTTTTCCAGAACCGCTGCCCCCGATAACCACCATGCTTTCGCCCTTACGCACCTTGAGGTTCACTCCCCGAAGCACATATTTCTGACCGAAGGATTTATAGAGATCCGTAATTTCTATCATCTGAACATCCACGCTGAAAGAAAATAGTCGGATATGAGTATAGTCATCGACGAAAGAACCACAGCGCCTGTTGTCGCCTTGCCTACCCCTTCGGCTCCTCCTTCGGAGTAAAACCCCTTATAACAGCTTATCAAAGCTATGCACGCTCCGAAAAAACCCGCCTTGACAAGTCCGAAGTATATATCTTCAAGCTCTATGAAGTCCCATGTCTTCTTCCAGTATGTCGCGGAGCTTGCGCCGAAGAAACCGACGGTAACGGTATAGCCGCCCATGATGCCTACAATATCCGTGACAACAGCAAGCGCCGGAAGGGCCGCCATGCCGGCTAAGAACCTCGGAACGATCAGGTATTTAACAGGATTGGCCGCAAGCGTCTCAAGCGCGTCTATTTGCTCCGTAACCCTCATTGTACCGAGTTCCGCGGCCATCGCCGCTCCTGCCCTGCCGGCAACTATAATTCCTGTTAGGACAGGGCCGAGTTCCCTCGTTATCGATAGGGCCACGGCGAACCCCACCATAGACTCCGCGTTAAATCTCTTAAATCCGGTGTAAGTCTGAAGCGCCATGACCATGCCTGTAAAAACGGCGGTGATAAGAACTACGGGAAGGGATTTTATGCCTATCTCAATTATCTGTTTCAGGACGCTCCTTATCTCATAGGGAGGAACGAGCGCCTGTTTTACCGTATGCCGGAGCAATATCAAAACATTGCCCAGTTCGCCCGTAAAACGGATAATATACCTGCCTATTAACTCTATAAATTTCATAATGTGGCGAGGTAAAGCCTTTTATCTACCCATGCCTCCATATCTTTATTATTCATAAATCAGAACAGTCAAGACGGAAGACAAAGTATTGTAGCGACTTCGGCAGCCCAAGCGTAACATGGATGTTTAAGCGGGCTGGCGTAGCTTCAGAGAAAGGCTCGGATGCCTTTCGAGAATGAAGCGGAAATGCTTTGTCTTCTGTCTTGCTCAATCTAATTTAATAATACACCTTTTTCGCCCTATATCCAATCGACGTAAGTATTTCATAAGGGATGGTATCCGCCCTGCGTGCCAATTCATCGGCATCTATCGATTCGTTTCCCTGTCTTCCTATAATTACCGCCTCATCACCTGCTTCGACATGTCCTATGTCCGTCAGATCTATCATAGTCAAATCCATGCAGACACGCCCTACAACCGGAACCCTTTTACCCCTTACAATAACTTCCGCGTTATTGGAAAGCCGCCTGCTCAAACCGTCCGCATAACCTGCCGCCATCACTCCTATAAGGCTTTCCCTTTTTGTAATAAACGTCCTCCCGTAGCTTATCGGAGCGCCTGCAGGCAGCCTTCTTATGGTCAGGATTTTTGCTTTAACAGTCATAACGGGAATGAGTTGCAAGTTTGAAGTTAGGACCGGCGAATAGCCGTACAGCATTATCCCCGGCCTTACGGCGTCGAAATTAGATTCGTGCAGGGATTCGACAGCGGCGCTGTTGGCTATATGAAAGAGCCTTATTTGCAAACCCTTTTGTAAAAGTTCTTTTCTAACCGAATCGAACGAAGCGATCTGCATGCGGGCGAAAGATTCATCCTTGATATCCGCCTCTGAAAAATGGCTCATCACGCCTTCAACGTTTATGCCCCTCATGCCTGCTATTTCGAGTATCTCTTTGACAGGATCGCCTGCGAAACCGAGCCTGCCCATGCCGGTATCTATCTTGAGGTGAACATTCAAGGCAGTATTGCGCCTTTCAGCCTCTTTAGACAAAGCATCCGCTGTTTTTTTGTCGCCGATTACAGGGACAAGGCCGTATTTGAAAATATCTTCTGCGTCGGGGTCGAAAAGAACGAGTATAGGGGCGTTTATGCCTGAATCTCTTAATTCTCTTGCTTCTCCGGTAAAGGCGACCGCAAGATATTCCACGCCGTCATTAATCAGCCTTCCGGAAATCTTTACGGCGCCGTGGCCGTAAGCATCGGCCTTTACAACGGCTATTACGGGCAGATTACGGGCAATATCTTTTATAACCTTGAGATTATGCGAGACGGCGTTTAAATCTATTTCAGCGGTAAGGCCCCTGTTCACTTGATATTAAGCCTTTTTTTCTTCTTTTACCTCTTCCTTGCCTTCCGCCGAGCTCTGCTTGGGCGTTACATCAATTTCCTCAGGCTCGCTCATTCCCTTTTTAAAGCTCTTGATCGCCTTGCCGATGCCTCCTGCAAGCTCCGGCAATCTTTTTGCCCCGAACAGGATCAAAATGATCACCAGTATTATTATTAACTCCTGCATTCCAAGACCGAACATACCTACCTCCTCTTTAGCGTATAGCCATTAATTTTTCGTAATCTTCAAGCGTATTTATATTAACAAATGACGTGCCGGCTGGGTCTACCGTCATTATAACAGACTCCTCGATAAAATTGGTCTTAATCTCGCTCAAAAACCGTTTCATGGACGTCCTGCCCTTTAAAATCAGGTCTTCAAGGCGGGGCAACACGCTCTTGCAATAAATGCCGAGCAAAGGCTGCGGCTCCCCGTTACGTATGGCGATTACGGCGTCAACCCCGTTAGAAGTCGAATAAGCTTCTTCATGTTTACGGCAGATAAGAGAGATAACATCTCCGCTTACAAACGGCATATCGCAGGCAACTACAAAAATACAGTCTTCCTTCGCGTTAATCAAGGATGAATAAATACCGGACATCGGGCCTTGAGAAGGAAGCGCGTCACCTACGAGCGGCACGCCTAAGAAAAAATATTTTTCCGGCATATTAGCGCTGATAAAGACAGTATCGAACATGCCTTTCATGAGGGAAAGGTTTTTTTCTATTATCGTGGAACCGCATGTCTTTATAAAACCCTTGAGTGTGGGGAATCTCCGGTTTTCACCGCCCGCCAAAATAACGCCTGTCATTTCACAACCACGCCAGCGTATCCCACCACATGCTCGTAATCGCCGCTCACATCCCCGGATGTCGCGTATTTAACGAGCCGGGCATCCCGTGCGCCCAACGCCTTTGCGGCATAGAGCATTATGGTTGCGGGCATGAAACCGCACATCGAAATATTTTCTTTTTTTACGGTGTTATACAGACCTTCGGGATTAAGGCCGAGAATTTCGGCAATCGCAAGATTGTCGAATTTACGGGCTATATCATCAGGCACATAATGGCTCATATCGGAACTTGCCGCGATGACAACGTCATAACCAGCCTCTTTTACGGCATCCGCAATACCCTCTCCTATTTCCCTGCACTCCTGAACCGAAGCGCTCATGACGCTTATAGGGACAATCTTAACATCCTCGGAAAAATAGGCTATAAAAGGCAACTGCACTTCAATGGAATGTTCGAACAGGTGCGCCTTCGCATCCTCCGTTATAGCCGGCGCCGCCTTTGCCGTCTTTCCTGCAAGTTCTTCGTCTATTTCGAAAGTTCCGCCGGGAATTTCCCACTGCCCGGAAGTCATAATCGATACATTCGAACCGAGTCCGGTGTGATTCGGCCCGATAAGCACGAATGTCTTCGGAAATTCAATGGAGGAATATACTGCGCCCGCTACATGTCCGGAATACATCAACCCCGCGTGGGGAGACATAATGCCTATGACCTTTTCTTTTGCCGCTTCCGCAAGGATATACTGCTCGACCTGACTCCTCAATTTCGACGCGGTACCGTAATAAAACTGTCCTGACACTGCAGGCGACCTCTTCCACGGCGCGGTCTTCGACATTAATAGGCATCCTCTTCGGATTCGTACGAGACATTAGCGAAATCGACGAATCTCGTGCTGTCCGCGAGATAGGTGAGATTTACCGTGCCGGTAGGCCCGTTTCTCTGCTTTGCGATATTCACCTCTGCCTTGCCTTTATTGGAGGGATTGTTTTTATTGTATAACTCATCACGGTAAATAAACATTATCACATCCGCGTCCTGCTCTATTGCCCCTGATTCCCTGAGATCCGCAAGCGTGGGTTTCTTTTCTCCACGCTGCTCGACGGCCCTGTTCAACTGGCTGAGGGCGACAACAGGAACCTTCAGTTCCTTTGCAAGGGCCTTCAAAGACCTCGATATTTCGGATATCTCCTGTTCCCTGCGCTCAAAATTACCCCTGCTCCTCATGAGCTGGAGATAGTCGACTACGACAAGACTCAACGCTCCGTGCTCCATTTTCAGTCTCCTCGCCTTTGCGCGAACTTCAAGCACTGTAATGGCGGACGAATCGTCTATAAATATAAGGGCGTCAGCGAGCCTTCCTGCCGCGTTGGTGAGTTTCGGCCAGTCCTGCTTGCCTATAAAACCCTTTCTCACATGGGAGGCATTCACCATGCTCTCCGCGCACAGCATCCTCATCGCAAGCTGCTCCTTCGACATCTCGAGGCTGAATACGGCCACAGGCTCTTTGAGATTGATTGCCACATGCTGGGCTATGTTAAGGGCAAAGGCGGTCTTTCCCATGCCGGGCCTGCCGCCGATGATTATCAAATCGCCGGGCTGAAATCCGGCTGTCAGTTCATCAATGTCCTTAAATCCGGAAGGAACGCCTGTAATGGCCTCTTTTTTGTCATACAGATGCTCTATCATCTTAAAGGTATCTTTAATAACGTCCTTCAGGCTCGCAAATGACGTCTTTGTCCTCTTGTCCGCGATATCGAATACCATCTTCTCCGCGTAATCCACCATTTCGTCAGCGTCGCGGCTGTCCTCATAGACTTCTGTAGTAATCTGGGTAGCGGTTTTTATTAAAGCCCTCAGCAGCGCCTTTTCCCTTACTATCTTCGCGTGATAACGGATATTAGCGGACGTCGGAACGGCATTAGCAAGATTGGAAAGATAAGAAATGCCGCCTATGGAATCGAGTTCATCGCTTCTTCTTAGATAATCCGTAAGGGTAATAATATCTATCGGCTCGTTCTTCTCGAAAAGACCCGTCATAGCATTGTATAAACGCCTGTGGGTATCCCTATAGAAGTCCTCGGAGCCGAGTACTTCGAGGGCTTTTGGAAGGGCCTCGTTATCGAGGATGATCGCGCCGAGAACGGACTGCTCCGCCTCTATATTCTGGGGGGGCAGCTTGTCAATCATATTTCCCGGCATATCCCTTGAACTTAAATTGACCTCTCTCAAAACTACCCCCTAATCTATTACTTATTACTCGCTTACAACCTGAACATTCACCTGAGCCGAAACCTCCTGATGAATCTTTACGCTGACCGTATAGCTGCCGAGCCTTTTTATCGGCTCATCGATCACGATTTTCTTTTTATCTACATCGAGCCCCTCTTTTTTCAACGCCTCGGCAATATCCATGGCCGTAACGGAACCGAAAAGCTTATCTTCTTCCCCGGACTTTGCCTTTATCGTTATAGATGTCCCCGATATCTTCGCGGCCATATCTTCGGCCGCCGACTTGGCCTTTTTCACAAGCTCCTGTATCTTTCTCTTTTCATGCTCTAGGGCCTTGAGATTCTTGGGATTGGCCTCGACCGCAAACCCTTTCGGTATCAAAAAATTCCTCGCAAACCCGTCCTTGACGTTTACCATATCCCCTATATGGCCTACATCCTTCACATTGTCTTTAAGAATAACCTGCATCTGAAATTCTCCTTTCGACTCGATTTTGGTATGGATTAGTATAACCAATTACGCTGAAAAATGGGAATCCAACCTCTGCCTCACAACCTCATATAAACATATAGAGGCCGACATTGCAACATTCAGGCTCTCGGCCTTGCCGATAATGGGAATTTTTATCCCCTTTGCCGTTTTAAGCAGTTTCCCGCTCACGCCGTGCGCCTCGTTGCCGAATGCGACGACAGCAGGCCTTTTAAAGTCGGCCTCATATATCGAAGTCTTTGCATGCACATCCGCGGCATACAAAACAATATTCCGCGAATCGAGATAATGAGAAAGGGATTCAGCGTCGGAATAAATAACCGGAATATTGAACAAACTTCCGGCTGTCGCCCGTATTGCCTTCTGCATAAAGGCGTCGCATGTGCCGGGAAGGATTATCACCGCATCCGCGCCTGCCGCATCTGACGCCCTGATAATCGTTCCAAGGTTGCCGGGGTCTTGAATACCGTCGCAGACGACGAGAAACGGAACGTCCCTAAAACTAATTTCATTCAATCCGATACTTTCATATGATACAACCGCGACGATCCCCTGCGGCGTTTCCGTATCGGCTAACTTTGAAAGAACAGATGCCGATGTTTCGATCAATTCGACATCTCTTTTTGAAACCTGTCTTAAAAGTCTCTGCCCCTCCCGTTTTAACGAAAACTCCTCCGTGAAAAATACCCTTTTTATCTCGACGGATGGAGATGCCGACGCCGTCTCGATGAGATGAGGGCCCTCGATCAAAAACGCCTCATGCTTGAACCGCGCGCGCTTTTCCTTAATCTTCAGGGCTTCCTTAATTAAAGGGTTTGCGGAGCTTGTAATTTTTACGGATTCCATGCAGGATTATTATACCTTAATCGAAACCTCTTAAAAAATCGGACTTTCTGCTAAACCGCACGCAGATAAATATGGAAAACAGTACCGACGCCCGCCTCGGATTCGACCGAAATATATCCGCCGTGCCTCTTGACTATGGAATAAGCGGTCGCAAGCCCGAGTCCGGTGCCTTTTCTGCTGTCCATTCCTTTTGTAGTAAAGTAGGGATCGAAGATTTTCGGAAGAAGATTTTCGGGAATGCCTATGCCTCTATCCCTTACCGATATCTTTACGTACATTCCGTCTTCAAGCGAAAGATTGTCTTTTTTGCCGATGACGATATTTTCAGCGCTTATGCTGACGATTCCCCCATCCGGCATGGCCTCGCACGCATTTATGACAATATTATGGATAGTCTGAAATATCTGGCCGCTGTCGGCTTCAACGCTCCGGAGGTCTTCGGCGATATGAAACTCGCACTCCGCGTTCGAGTTCGGGAGAAATATCGAAGCCTCCTTTATCAACTCTTTAATCGAAATTACCATTTTAACGGTCTCTCCGCCTTTCGCGAACACCATAAAACGTTGAACAAGGTCCTTTGCCATGAAAGAGGCCTTTTCCGCCGCATCGAGATTTTTGTATATTTTGTCGTCCGGAGCAAGGCTTGTCTTTGCGAGGGAAATGTGCCCTAAAATCGGCGTCAGGAGGTTATTAAAATCATGCGCAATGCCGGCCGCAAGGATGCCTATGGACTCCAGTTTCTTTGCCTTAAGCAGTTCTTCTTCCATTTTTCTGCGCGCGGCGAATTTGCATACCGTATCGAACAGCTTCTCATATCTTATAGGCTTCTGAAGATAGCCGTCTATTTCGAGTTCGATCGCCTTCATCAAATACGGCACGTCGCCGAACGCGGTAGTAATTATCACAGGCGTATCACCGCTTATTTTCTTTATCTCTTCCGCCATCCTAAGGCCGTCCATCACCGGCATCTGAATATCCGTTATCACAATATCCGGAAGTTTGTCTTTGAACAATTCGAGTCCTTCTTCGCCGTTTTGCGCCGTATATACGCTGCGGAACCTTCTCGACAGAAAATTGAATAAATTCTCTCTTATGGTTTCGTCATCCTCCACATAGAGTATTGAAACATCTTTAAGCAATGTATTATTAATATCCATTCTTCATTTCCCTAACCGCCTTTGAAAAAACTTTATCCCTTCATATGCAGTTCTATTATAAATACCGCCCCCTCGTCTTTATTTTCTGCATAAAGCCTGCCGCCCATGTTCTGCTCTATTATCATCTTCGTCATATATAACCCTATACCTGTGCCTTTGCCTTGTTCTCTGGTGGTGAAATAGGGGTCGAATATCCTGTCACTTATGCCTTCCGGTATGCCGCCTCCGTTGTCGCTTATTCGGATAATGACTTTGTCTCCTTCCCTTTCAAAGTCTAAGGCTATACGCCCTTTCTCTCCGGCCGGCATAAGCCCTCTTTCTCTTCCGTCCAATATCGCATCCTTTGCGTTGTTTATAATATTTAAAAATACCTGTCTCAGTTCATTTTCATACCCCTCTATTAAAAACTCTTTGCAGGGAATGATCTCTGTAAAATCTTCAAAGGTTTTATTGTGCTCATGGCAGGTAAGACGGTATGAGATATCGTTTGACTTCAGTTGCGCCGCAAGCAACGATAAGGCATCTCCGGCAGCCTGCTTGACATCAAAGGGCTTTTTCTCTTTATCATGCCTGAAGAAGTTCCTGAAATCGTCTATAGTCCTCGACATAAACTGTATCTGTTTCATTGCCTTTTCTACAGAGTTGGAAATATAACTTTTATCAAGCTCTCCGAACTCATACGCGTCCTTTATATCCTGAATTATAAGCCCCAACGCGTTTAGCGGCTGCCTCCATTGATGCGCAATAGCCCCTATCATCTCTCCCATCGCGGCAAGGCGGCTCTGGTGGGCAAGCATCTGTTCTTTTTCCTGTCTTTTGTCGATTTCGCTTTTGACGCGACCCTCAAGTGTTATATTGAGTTCACGAAGCTTCTTCCTCCCGGCCTCCATGTCTTCCAGTATGTTCAGCATTGCCGAGCGCTGTTTTTGGAGTTCGTTCAGCTTTTCATCGAGCTGCTGCCGGTAAGACTCTGTTGTTTGAAATTCAAGCTGTTTTTGCCTCACCTTAGTTATAGCATTATGAATGTCTGCTTTTACCGTTTTCAATTCGCTGCGTAGAAACAGCATATCTATAATGGGATCGTTGAAGTGAAAATCATTAATATCTATATTGAATCCGGCAAGCTGATCTATACAACCGATGTCAAGCATTCCGGCTATGCCGGTAATATCCCCTTCTTTAGAACATAGGCATACCGCACGAATCGGGAGCCGCCCATGAGACGATTTTATCTCCAGCCTAAACATCTCACGGCAGAAAGGCATGAGGTCTTTAACGTCGCTGCATGATTCCGGAAGATTAAATATCTCCGTAATTTTTTTTCCTTCCGGGTCGTAAGTCAGCGTCTTTTTCATCAGAAGACTTGCCCATAAAATTTTGGAATCCCCATCCAGAAGGACGGCATAAGGATAAAAGGCCGTCAAAACCGATATGTCGATAGTTATATCCATTAAATCATCCTGTCCCTATTTGAATCTTACCATGATTGTGCATGATGCGCCGTCTCTCATTCCGTGCTTTTCCTCTATCTCCATATCCTGATTGAAATATATGCCTACGCCTAATATAAGCCCTTTCAGCATGGAAATCGTTTCCTTCCTTCCGAAATAATGCATGGCGAGCCTCCCGTCAGGCAGATCGTCATATTCGAATCGGGGCGGGGCCGCATCAGGAATGCTCTGCGTCGCTTGAAGGTGTATACGGTTCATATTTCTGAGAAAATTCCGAGCATCTTTCCCTGCGATCTGAAATATCTGCGGATATGTCTTCCTGCCGGTCTCGTTTATCCAGAATTTCCCGAACTCCATCATTAAATCTTCCACGGACATCGAGAGCGCCTCGCCTGCCGATTGAAAAAGCCTTATGGTAAGATCATCGGGATAATCTTCAGTTACGGAAAAAAATATATCTTCGCAGCCCGCGTTCTTCCTGACCTCCTCCCATTTGTCGATGCCGTGCTGCGCTTCTATCATCTCCTTTATACCCTTATTGATAACGCCTTTCATCCCGTTAGACCTCCTTTCCCCCCTCTGCAATCTTATATTTTTCCTCTTTCCCCATAGATTGGAGGAGTTCGTTGATCTCTTTTTTTAATTCGATCATCCTTTCCTCCCTGCCGACCGCCAACCGGTTAAACCTTTCGATCTCTTGTATATAGTCTTTAAGTTTCTCTTCGGTCTTCTTTCTATGTGTAATATCGCGGGTTATACCGAGGAGAGCGATGATCTCGTTACTGCTGTTGCACAAAGGCACCGCATGCATGTCGAGCCGGCGCCGTGTGCCCTTCAGTCCGATTATTTCGAACTCCAGAGTTACATGCCGGCCGTGGAAGACATCTTCGACATGCCTTTTGAATGCCTCGACATAGTCGGGAGCCACGAGAGGCAGAATCGATTTGCCCTTCACCTGTTCGAGGGAATCGGCCTCTATCATGGACAGCCCGGCGGAATTCATGGTCAGGAGGGCGCAGTCCGGATTGAGGAGTTTTACACACTCCGGCTCGGTCTCAATAATGGTCCGGAGAAAATTTTCCCTCTCCTTGAGGGCTGAAGTCCGCTCTCCGACGAGACGTTCGAGGTCATCATGCGAGGCCTTCAGTTTTTCAAGCATTCTATTAAGCGCAGAGGCGAGCTTCCCGATCTCATCGCTGCCCTCCACTTTTACTGTCCGATCCGGCAAACCGCTTTCCGTGATACGGTCTGCGATCTCGCTCAGGTCAACAAGCCTCTTCGTAAGGCGCACGGCGATTGCCCTTGATAAAATAATCGTCAGGGCGAGAGTTAGTATCCCTATTACAATAAAAGAGACATATAGATTCCTCAAAGGTATAGCATGTCGTTCTGCCAGTTCTATCCTTAAGTTCAGTCCCTTTAAAGGCTCTTTAAGATTCGGCATTTTTGCGATCATGACGGAATTCTTTTCTTTCTCTGCGCCGTTTGTCCATATAAGCGCATCTCCGCTTGTAATGCGGATGCTTCTACGCGTATCGCCGCCGATTGTCGAGGCCATCCTGTCAAAGATATCTTTGAGGCATATCTCCATTACAATAATGCCTTCGGGCTTATTTGTTGCTCCGTAGAAAACAGGATACGCAATAAGCAGATTAGGGTTTGGGGGGTCTCCTGTTATCTCCGTATAAGGGAGTCCTTTGCTCAGCGTCTGTTTCAGCATCTCAGGTTTTTTATATGGAGGAGGATTGTCTTTCGTGCCGGACGCGATTGGCATGCCCTGAAAATCGCAGAGCGTGAGCGCAAAGGTTATCCCTTCGGGCATCTTGTAGCCCTTCAAAAACGGCAGGATATATATGTCCCTTCCCTGAGAATCCACGAGGGCGTTGGAGAGGATAAGATTGCCGGACATGCTGGAAACATCATGGATTATAGCGTTAAGCGAATATTCAAGCCTCTGTCTTGCAAAAGCGGCATTATGCTCCATTGCAACCGCAGACCGTTCCATTATATATGAGCGTATGAAGATATGAGAAACCGAGCCTATGAGCAGGGCTATTAACATGACAATGCACACGGACGCAAAGGCTATGCGGGTTGAGATGCTTGCGCCAAACAGCCTTCCGAAATAACCGGAAGATGTTTTAATATTTTGTTTATCTGTCATATATCCTTATGATTGCGCCGTCGGCCCTGAATTTGGCCATAAACACATCATCCGGAGAAAGCGCCTCGTGTCTCGCATCAGTAAACGGCTGTTTGTAAAACTTTATGAGGCCGTCGTAATCTTTTACCTGTTCTATTGCGTTGCGGACTGCCTTGCGGTCGCCGCTTCCTGCGATGTTGATAGCCCTTGCCAGAATGTGCGTAAGGTCATAGGCATGCGCGAGCCCCACCGGAGATTTGATGTCTTTTAATTCCTTTATGTTGAAGAGTCTTTTCGCTATCGAGAGTATCTTTTTTACCTTTTCGCTTTCAGGCGCATCGAAAAAGCTGTATGTCTGCACTACCGAGAAATCAACCTTCTGAAGGGCAGTGCCTGTAAGCGCGGGGAAGTCTCCGCCGCTGATGCCCCAGTGGCTTATGATAGGCAGACGCTCTTTTTCGGGCAGGGACGCAACCTCCCGCACGAGGAGAGAGCCTTCGCCTTCGTTGGCAATAAGGATAACCGCCTCTGCTCCGGATTTCCTTAATGCGTTATATTTGTCTATTAGAGTTTTTTCTCCCCAGCTATACCACTGCACATTCGTGATTGTAATTTGAGGATTCGCTGCCGCATATTTCTGCGCTGCCTCGTGATTGCCCCTTCCCCAGCTTGTGATAGGGGTCAGCATGCCGACCCGTTTGGCCCCCTTTTTTTCAGCATGACGCATCATTGCGGCAATAGCCCAACTGTCTCTCAGCCCAAGCCTGAATGCGTAATTGGGACTGTAACCATTGTCTATTATCTTGTCATGAGCGGCCCACGGGTCCAGAAGCGGAAGCCCAATTTGATGAATAACGGGAATTGTTTCTAAAACCACCGGCGTGAATTTCCCGCAGAAAACAGCGACAAGGTTTTTGACGTCGGCAAGGTCTTTAGTGTTCTGCACGCCGCGAGCAGGCACAGAGCGGTTATCTTTTTCTATCAGCTCCAGTTTTTTTCCGCCGAGCACCCCTCCCGCGCGGTTGATCTCGTCAATTGCTATAAGGATTCCGCGCTTTATCGCGTCGTCAGATGTGCTTGTGGCGTGTCCGAATTCCGCATCGAGGCCGATATATATTATGTTGTCCGCAGCGAAAGAAATATTTAAAATACAGAAACATGCCAACATGACGGTTATCAGAATCGATACGGTCTTTTTCATCTATATCCCTCCTTATTTTCATGGCAGACCATAGCCAGAGCTATAAGCCCCCTATTCCTTAATAAAATTATATCACTGTTTATCTTTTGCGGTCGGCGATAACGCTTATCCCTTATTTATCTTAAAATAACACGAATCCGCAATATTTTTCACGAACATGAAAATTACTTATATGCCTTAACCTATTTGAAATAAAACATAAAATTGTTTTAAGCTTAAAATATGGAATGTTTCAGATATAATGTTCTCATCGTTGACGACGAAGAGATTATAAAAAGTCTGCTTGTCCCTCTGTTATCGTCAAAAGGGCACATTTGCGAAACGGCTTCAAACGGCAAAGAGGCCTTTGACAAATATCGCAACGGTCAGTTCGACGCCGTGATCACCGATATTGTCATGCCTGAAATGGACGGTCTCTCCTTAACCGAAAAGATACGATCGCAAAATAGGGATATGCCTATTATGATAATGACGGGCTTTACCGATACATATTCCGCTGCAAAGGCCGTCGATGCCGGGGCGAGCGAATTTATAAGCAAGCCTTTTTCCGTAGACGAATTTCTGCTCAGGTTTCAGAGGATGATGCGGGACAGGGATATATTGTGCAGGATAAGGGAAAGAGAGGCTGAAATCCAAAAAATAAGCACGGAGATGATAGCAGGAATGCAGAAAGACTCCACGGAACAGATCGGCGCATTAAGAAAGGAATTAGAGGAACTAAACAATAAACTCGGCGGTCGCCGCCCTTGAAACAGGCAGATAGATTGTAAAAACCGTGCCTTTGCCTTCGGCGCTGTCCACGCGTATAAAGCCGTTGTGCTGCCTGATTATGCTCATGGTTATCGACAGCCCCAGACCGAGATGGCTTACAAGTCCCTTCGTCGTGAAAAAGGGATCGAACATCATCCTCTTTGTCTCCTCATCCATGCCGCATCCCGTATCGGCTATTTTTATTGCTGTAATTCCTTCCGTGTTGCTGAAGGTCTCTATTTTTAATTCGCCCCCTTCCGGCATCGCCTCCTTAGCGTTCAGGCATACATTAAGGATCGCCTGCTCCAGTTTGTTGCCGTCTGCGTTGATGTATGGAAGGCCGTCAGGAAGAGAGGTTTCTATCCTTATGTTTTTCGGAAATGATAATCCGATCATTTCAATCGCATGCCTGACAACGTCATTGATATGAATATCGTTCTTTTCGCATTCAATCCTGTCTGAAAATGTCATCAAATGCCTTATAAGCTCCGACGCCCTGCCGGCGGATTTTTCTACGGTGTCAAGGTAGTTCAATATTTCGGAAATTTCTTTATTTTCGATCTGAGACAGTTTCATCCTTATCAGTCCTGCATAGCCGACTATTCCTACAAGGATATTATTGAAATTGTGGGAAAGTCCCTTTATAAGCTGCGCTACGGATTGCAGCCTCATGGAGTCATCAAGCGCTTTTCTGAGCAGTTCCACCTCCCTTTTCCGCCGGAGAGAAACCGCAACATCAGTGATGACCCTTAAAAAGTCTTCGGCTATTACCGGTTTTAAGATATACCTGTCTACGCCTATTTCTATCGACTCCATGAAAAAATTCTGATCGTTATATGCGGTTATAACTATAACGGGAACTTGTTCGTCAATCCTTTTTATCCTCTCCGCCATTTCAAGTCCGTTCATCACAGGCATGTTTATATCCGTAACAACAATATCGGGCTTATGCCCGGCAAACTGCTCAAAGCCCTCTTTGCCGTTAACCGCAGTGTAGAGGTCTTTAACTCTTCTTTTTAAAAATGCCGCGAGATGCTCCCTGATGTCGGCGTCGTCCTCGACAAAAAGAACGGCAACCCCTTTCAGTATATCTTCCGATTCATTGATTTCCATCTCCCCTCCTATATCCCTATCAGGCATTAACTGTTATCTCTATCCTGAACTCCGCCCCGCCGTCAATATTCCGCACGGAGAGCCTGCCGCCCATATTGGTTTCTATGATCACCTTCGACATATAAAGGCCTATGCCGGTTCCCCTACTCTGTTCCTTGGTCGTAAAGTAAGGGTCGAATACCCTGTCAATTATCTCTTGGGGTATGCCTCCGCCGTTGTCCGTTATCCTTATGACTTTCTTGTCGCCCTCTTTCTCAAAATCAAACGCTATTAACCCCTTTTCACCTGCCGGCATGAGTCCTTCCTCACGCCTTTGCAGTATCGCGTCTTTCGCGTTGTTTGCTATATTCATAAACACCTGCTTCATTTCATTCGGATAACCCTCAATATTAAAGGCGTCGCATGGGATTATTTCCCTGAAATCCTCGACTGTCTTGTTATGCTCATGACATGTAAGGCGGTAAGAGATGTTGTTTGACTTTAATTGCGCCGACAGCATAGAAAGGACATCCCCTGCGGCAAGTTTTACATCAAATGCCTGTCTTTCCTTATCGGGCCTGAAGAAATTCCTGAAGTCGTCAATCGTCTTCGACATGAACTTTATTTGGATCATCGATTTCTTTACCGAGTCATCGAGGTAATCCTTATTCATCTCTCCGAACTCATACGCGTCTTTTATATCCTGAATCATAAGACCTACTGCGTTTAACGGCTGCCTCCACTGATGCGCTATCGCCCCTATCATCTCTCCCATTGCGGCAAGCCGGGACTGATGCAGCATTATGGATCCCTTTTCGATATTCTTCTTTACCTCCTCATCTACCTTATGCTCCAGCATCCTGTTTAATTCATCGAGTTGCAGAGACTTTTCCCTTAATGCCTCCTCTGTCTTTTTGTGTTCCATAATCTCATGCTGGAGGTCTTCCATAATATTAAGCGAGGCGGTCTTTGTCATTTCAAGGGTATGTACGGTATCTTTCAGATACTCTGTGGCCATTTTATGTTCGGTAATATCCTGAACAGTGCCTATGCCGGATAGCGGCTCGCCCTTTTCGTTAAACGCCGGCTCGGCTTTTTCATGCACCCACTTTATATCCCCGTTTACGACTATACGGTGTTCTATATCGTAAGGCTCCCCGGACAGGGCGGCCTTCCAAGACCTATCGACATAGTTACGGTCATCCGGATGAATCATCTGTAAAAAGGCTTCATAGGTTAGAGGGGTATCGAACGTAACTCCGAATATCAGAGATGTCTCCTTAGACCACAGCAATTCGTTTTTCGGAATATCGAAATACCAGCTTCCGATATGGGCTACTTTCTGAGCGCGATTAAGATTGTCTTCGCTGCGCCTCAGCATATCTTCTACCTCGATCCGCTTAGAAACGAGGGCTCTCGCCCTTACGGATATAAATCCGATACCGGCCAGTCCGAATGTCCATATAAAAAAATGGGCGGTTATCAGCGTATTTATTGTCTTTTGCCGGATGGCTAAATAAAGTTTCATCGGAACGGACACGCCGACCCCGCCCCTTATATCTCCCTCTTTGTACCCCTGAAAGGCATGGCACTTAAGACACGGCTTTTGAGTAATCATCGGCCGCATCAGCCTCAGATACGGTTCTCCGTCTATGTCCGTAAACTCAAAGACCTCTTTCACTCCTTTTTCAAATGCCGTCAATGCGTTTTTTTCCCATTCGTCGGGAGCATTCGGAGGATATAAGGGCTTGAAACTCGTTATGCGTCCTTTTACGCCGTAAAGCTCCGAAAATTCGTTCATCATTTGCCTGATCATGTACGCCGGGTTCATCAATGTCAATTGCCTGCCTGACGGTGTCTTTATGTCCCTTTCCGGAATATGAGACAAATTAGGATTGGGAGGCGTATTTTCCGTCGCAGGAACATAGACGCCCCCATGCTTTGTTCCCCACAGCCTGAACGCATAGTCTTTATTGAAGTTCGCCCTCGCCTCGTTTTTTACTATCTCCTTTGTTACCTCTTTAGCGCTGTACATATTCCATGTAAGAGACAAAAAAATTATCACCGTCCAGATAATTATTCCTAAAACCGTATTTCTATAAATCAGCGAAGGCCGGTTTTCTAAGCTGTCGTTTCCCCTCATACCTCTTCCGTCCCCTCAACCTTATCCGATATATCATACTTCTTCGGCTCTCCCGATTTTTCCAAAAAAGCGTTTATTTCTTCCTTCAATTTAATCATACGCAATTCCCTGTCAACCGTTATATTTTGGAACCTCTCGAGCTGCTTATTCTTATCGGTCAATTTTTCATAAGCCTGTTTCAGGTCTTCCTCCGCCTTCTTGCGGGCGGAAATATCGTAAGCTATATGCACCGAGCCTATGACCTGTCCTTTTGCACCATGAATAGGCGATACGCTCACAAGATACCATCCTCCGAGCCTTTCCTCGTAGACTTCCTCTATATGGACCTGCCCGTCGGACAGCAACTTTGTATGAGGGCATTGGAGTATTGGTTCGCACTTCCCATGAACAGCCTCGTAGCACTTAAGCCCGACCGCTTTATCCCTCGATATATTCAACTTATCCGACATTGCCTTATTGACGCGGACTAACCGGTGATTTCTGTCTATAATCGCAATGGGGTCGCTTATGGAATCAAACGTAATATCCCATCTCTCTTTCTCGGCAATGACATCCTTATTGGCCTTAAAAAGGAATATTATCAGCGCAATGGAAATAATGCCGACAAAAAACAGTATGCAGGAATAATCTTTTATTAATGCGTCAAACCTCTGTTTTCTTGTTGTGATGTCATAATAAATCTCGAACGCTCCGATAAATTTGCCGTCTCTCATTATCGGGACATATGTTTCGGCCACATCCGCCGTTACCTTTTGCCCTTCCAATGAAAGGGTGCCTTTTTTTACGACGACGGAATGGACTTTCCCCTTTGCCACAATCTCATGGAAATATTTGTATTTGTTTATATTCCCGATGTCTTTCGGATCTGTGGAGTATATCACCTCGCCCAATTCCGAAAAGACTTTCAGCTTCATCAGCTTAAAGTCTCGTTTTAATGCCTCCGTCATGTGTATCAATTCATGCGGGAGGTTTTCTTTTCGTAATTCAGTTGCCGTCTGGGTAAACATCGACGACAGATGAGCCGCCACGCGCACGGCATCGTCTTCGATATTTTGAACCAACTGCCGCTTAAAAGAGGGATAAATGAAAAAGATATTGTATAGAGGTAATACTATCGCAGCTACCAATGCCGCAATAAGAATGGCTTTTATTGCTTTTTCTTTGTGAACACAACTCATCATAGGGATTATTTATAGTAACAGAAAATCCCCGGCTTTTTCATATTTGTAAAGAAAATTCTTAACTGTGAAACAAGAGATTATTCACGATGATAGCTTGAACACCCGGCATTACCCGTCCAGAAGCTCCCTCACCTTTCTCAAAAGCTCATCAGGTATAACAGGTTTTGAAATAAAATTAACCCCTTGTTCAAGCGCTCCCTTTCTGCCGACGATATCCGCTGTATAGCCGCTCATGAACAATGCCTTTATTTCCGGAGCCATCTTCTTTATCTCTTCGTATGCCTCCTTCCCGTTTTTCTTCGGCATTATTACATCGAACAAAAGGAGTTGTATCTCATCTTTATTTTCTACGAATACTTTTACGGCATCCTCTCCGTCACCCGCCTCTTTTACCTCGTAACCCGCCCCGGTAAACACTTCTTTTATAAGCTCCCTCACATCCCTGTCATCCTCGGCGACAAGTATGGTTTCTGTTCCGCCTTTTGGAGGCGGTAAGATCTTTTTCTCCGTCTCTTTAAGCTTTGTTTTCATCAACGGCAGGTATATCCTGAATGTCGTCCCCCTGCCTAATTCGCTGTAGACATTGATATACCCGTTATGCTGTTTGATTATTCCATACACTATCGAAAGCCCGAGACCGGTTCCCCTGCCCGGCTCCTTTGTTGTGAAAAATGGCTCGAATATCCTCTCCTTTGTCTTTTCATCTATTCCTATACCGGTGTCCGAAACCGAGATAACTGCATACATCCCCGTCTTTTCAAATAGACGGGCTTTCGCATAGGCTTCATCGACATCGATAACGGACGTCTCCAGAGTTATCGCCCCTCCGTCGGGCATCGCGTCCTTTGCATTCGTGCAGAGGTTCATTACTACCTGCTCGAGTTGTCCGCTGTCGGCCATTACTGTCAGGTCATTCTTCGACAGGATTGCCTTAAGCTCTATATCTTCGCCTATAAGCCTAAACAAAAACTTCTGCATCCTTTTTACAATGTCGTTGAGGTTTACCGGCTTGGGGCTGAGTATCTGTTTTCTGCTGAAGGCAAGGAGGCTCTGCGTAAGATTGGCCGCCTTTTCGCCCGAAGATAGTATCTGTTCGGCGTAAGTAACAAGCGGGTCGTCCTCCCTCATGTTCGTTCTCAACAAATTCCCGTAGCCTATAATGGTCGTGAGCATGTTGTTAAAATCGTGGGCAACGCCTCCCGCCAAAAGGCCTATCGCCTCCATCTTTTGCGCCTGCCTCAACTGTTCTTCGAGACGCTTTCTTTCGGTAATGTCCCTCTCGGAGTGGACGACTTGAATTATATTTCCACCGGCGTCTCTTATAGGCGCCGTTGTTACCTCTACATATCTCTTTGATCCGTCCATGCTGAAATGCACATGCTCGTATGTCGTATGCCCGCTGTCCTTTAAAGATTCGACCATCGGACAGGGATGGTCGGGCAAATCGCACGGTTTTTCTATGTGATGGGTTATTTCGTAACATGTCTTTCCGATCACATCTTTTTCCCCTAATTGATACAGATTCAAAAAGGCATTATTGGCGGATACTATTTTGTAATCAACGACATCTATAACTATAATCGAGTCTTTCATGCTGTTGAGAATCGTCTCATTGAATTCCTTTGAACGCCTGATAACTTCCTCGGCCTCGATCCGTTCGAAGGCGCGATTCCTCGCCCTCACGGATATAAAACCGATAACCGCCAGTCCAAAAATCCATAGGAAAAAATGGGCTGTTATCAGCGTATTTGTTGTCTTTTGCCGGACGGCTAAATAAGGTTTCATAGGAACCGACACGCCGACCCCGCCCCTTATATCTCCCTCTTTGTATCCCTGAAAGGCATGACACTTAAGGCACGGCTTTTGAGTAATCATCGGCCGCATCAGCCTAAGATACGGCTCTCCGTCTATACCCGTAAACTCAAAGACCTCTTTCACTCCTTTTTCAAATGCCGTCAATGCGTTTTTTTCCCATTCGTCGGGAGCATTCGGAGGATATAAGGGCTTGAAACTCGTTATGCGTCCTTTTACGCCGTAAAGCTCCGAAAATTCATTCATCATTTGCCTGATCATGTACGCCGGGTTCATCAATGTCAATTGCCTGCCTGACGGCGTCTTTATGTCCCTTTCCGGAACATGAGACAGATTAGGATTAGGAGGCGTATCCTTTGTTGCAGGCACATAGACGCCTCCGTGCTTTGACCCCCAGAACCTGAACGCCTGATCCTTGTTGAAGTGTACTCTCGCCTCTTTCTTTGCAAGCTCTTCCGTCGTTTTTTTCGTGCTGTGCATATCCCATATGAGAGACGCGCCCAAAACAATAGTCCAGACGACTATTGCCGACGCGACGTATATGTAGATCACTGAAAGTCCTTTATTTATGCCGTCATTATCCTTCATATGTCTTTAATTCCCTCACTCAATTAATAACACAAATCGACAATGTTGTCTATTTGTAAAAAACAATTCACGAACGGGTAAATCCAAGGACTAATTACGGCAGAAGTTTAAACGGCGACGGTATGAAGGTAATGATAAATATAATTAACGATAGGAGTCCTGTGAATCGTCTGTTTGAGTCGAGAGGGATTTCCCAATAAATCACGGGCGGATGCTTTATTCCGAGGATAAGCATCAACACCGCCCACAAAGCCCAACCCTCCCAGTAAAAGATGCCCAGCACGCCGAGGATCGCGACAAGAACTATCGATATATATTTATGCCTTTCGCCTAAGATTGCAAATGCAATATGGCCCCCGTCGAGTTGACCGATGGGAATGAGATTGAGCGACGTAACAAACAGGCCTATCCAGCCCGCGAATGCAACCGGATGAAGGAGGATATCGTGATTATCAGGCGCGACACCCATTACAACCTCCGAAAGAAATGAAAACAAAATTGAGTCTCCAAGGCTCAAAGCGCCGCCGGTCTGCGCTAAAGAAACCACCTCGGACATACTGAGGCCGATAATGCTCGCTGTCACCGATACTACAAATCCGGCTATCGGGCCTGACGCGCCTATGTCTATAAGGGCCTTTCTCGTCACAATGGGCGACTTCATCTTTATAAAAGCTCCGAACGTCCCTATTATGGACGGCGCGGGAATGAAATACGGCAGGGGCGCTTTTGTGTGATGTTTTTTCGACGCGATATAATGCGATAACTCGTGGCACAGTAGGATTGTCATCAATGTGCCGGCGAACGGCAATCCCTCTATTATCCTGCCCGGCTCGTTAATTATATTTATTCCCTTTTGAAGCGCTCCCGCCGCCAGCACGGTCAAAAACGTAACGGCAAACAAAAGGATGTGGAGATACGGAATTCTTTTCATTAAAATCAGATGTCGAATTTAGCGGTCTCGGCAAGGGCTCTCAGATCGCTCGTTATGTCTTTTGAAAACGGATTGATCTCCCATGCCGATTTTATCTCTTCTATAGCCTTCTGTTTATCGCCCATCTCCAGATATGTCTTGCCTATCTGGTATTTTATATTAGCGTCGTTCGGCCTTACTTTTAACGCCTCATTATATGTCTCGATCGCTTTTTCATGCTTGGCGACTTTCCTGTATGCCTCAGCGAGGCTCTGCAAAATGGACGGATCATAAGGGTTCTTCTTGTAAGCCTTAAGAAGCATTTCGAGCGCCTTTTCGTTCTCGTTCTTTGCCAGATACATCTGTCCCATCAGGTGGCTCGATGCGGAAATATCTTCCCTCGTTCCTGAGATAGCGTCCTTCAGTATCGTCTCCGCCTTATTGGTTTCGCCCTTTGCGGTATAGATTTTGCTCAAGGTAATCAGCCGCTCGGTGCTTGCGGGGCTTATCTCCCGCGCCATTTCATAATACTTTATCGCCGATTCCATATCGCCGAGGTTCTCATATACCTCGGCTATGGAGTTATACGCGTTCACGAACATGGGTTTTTTATCTATGGCCTTTTTAAAAAAATCTATCGCCGTATACGCGTCCCCTTTAGCGACCGCCAAAAGCCCGAAGTTATAGGCGACCGTAGGGCTGTCGGGATAATATTCCGACGCCCTTAAAAGCTGATTTTCGGCCTCGCTTAAATCGCGTTCGTCCAGATGCCTCTTGAAATCCTTGAGGTGAGTCTCGAAATTAGAGGGGTTAAACTTTTTGGCCAGCACCTTTGAAAGCTTTGTTTCGAGGTTGGCAAGCACGAAAGGCTTTATGAGGTAATCGTCCGCGCCGCTTTCCGCGGCCTTGGCTACTGCGCTCTTGTTTGCCTCCGCCGTAACGAATATAAAATTAACGCGGTCGTACTTCTTGTCCTTTCTGACTGCGGTGAAAAATTCGGTGCCGCTGACTTCCGGCATATTGATATCGCTGATGACGAGGTCTATCTTAACCGAGTTGATTATATCGAGAGCCTTTTTACCGCTCTCCGCCGTGACTACGCTTTTGAAGCCGAGCTTCTGCATCATATTGCTTATGGTCCTGCGCATGGACGCCTCATCGTCCACGACAAGGCAGTTTATATTCAAATATTGCATGGGAACGCCCATTATGCATTAACCTCCTTCAACGTTTCGGGGATTGTAAATACAAACACGGCGCCGCCGGATGCCGAATCTTCCGCCCATATCCTGCCGCCGTGAGCGTCCACAACGAGTTTGCAGAACGTCAGCCCGAGGCCGGTGGTCGTTTTCCTTTGTTTGCCGGCTTCTCCCACCTGAAAAAATTTATCGAATATTTTATGTTTCAGTTCGCCGGGAATGCCTATACCCTCATCCGACACGCTTACCGACAATTCTTTGCAGGTATCGTCATGCCGGACGTCGATCGTAATCTTAGAGCCTTCCGGAGAATGTTCTATGGCATTCAACAGGAGGTTGGAAAGCACCCTGCCTATAAGATTTTCGTCGATGTAACACATGCATGAACTGCCGTTAAGTTCTAAAACTATATCCTTGCGGGCGGCGCTGTTTTTAAAAGACGATACCTCGCTTTTCGCCAGTTCATAGAGATTCGTTTCTTCCCTGAATACCTTGATCTTACCCTCTTCGAGTTTCGACAGATCCAGTATATTAAGCACCATCCTCTGTAATTTATAGGTGTCTTCTATGGCTAAGTTCAGGTATTCGAACTGTTCCCCGGTGAGCGGCTCATAGGTGAGCAGATCGAGGTTTGCAGTTATGGTGCTGATGGGTCCTTTCAGGTCATGCACTATAAAATTGGTCAGGTTCGTCTTCAGGTCATCCATCTCCATGAGCCGTTTATTCGACTCTTCGAGCATGCCGACCTTTTTGTCGAGAAGCTCTTTTGCCTGAGCCGCATAAATAAACGGAGCCAGATGTTCGACGATATCTACCGAGACGTTTTCATGGTCTTTGGTAAAAGGCATTCCTCCTTCCGTATCCGCTAAATTCACAACGCCCAATTTCTTGCCGAGATATTTCATGGGGATGCTGAGAGAATTACCCGATTTATATTTGGAAGAATCGGGCGGGGAAAAAAACTCCAGCCTTTTTTCATCCGCATAAAACGGCGCGTCATCTATTAATGCCCTTGTCGCGATTGTGACATCCGACAGGTTTCTTTTACGTCCGACTATCTCCGGATTTACGGATGCCCTTACCTCGAGCGTCTGGTCCTCGTGATTGATTATCATTATGGAGCATTTCTTCACCTTAAGGCAGTCCGCAAGAATATTCACCACCTCCTGCAGCTTTTCGTCCAGCGAAACGTCCTGCCGCAAGAGCGTCTTGCCGATATTATATTTTTCGCAGAGGTCGTACGACATATTGAAAGTATAGCAAAATTTTCATTATATTTCAGATAAAATCACTGCGGATTAAACATTTCGGGGTTATACTTCCATGACTATAGGCATTATCATGGGCTTTCTGTCCATCGTATTCCTCAAGTATTTTTTGAGCGTTGAACGCAATTTCGCCTGAATCAGGCTTATATCCGCGATTATATCATCTTCGAGATTCGCAAGGGTATTCGTCATCAAATCCCTTACCTCGTTGATTATATCCTGAGAGACGTCCTCGAATACGAATCCCCTCGATATTATATCGGGCCCTGAAACTATCTTCTTGGTAAGCTTCTCTATTCCCACCAGGACTATCACTATTCCGTCGTGCGCGAGCCGTTTTCTGTCCCTCAAAACGATGTCTTCAACTCCTCCTATATCCTTGCCGTCTATGAATACCCTGCCGGAAGTCACCTTTCCGTTTTTTGACGCGCCCTCTCCCGTTATTTCGAGAACACCTCCGTCTTCCATGATAAAAACATTCTCCGCCGGTATGCCCGACTTTTCCGCCAGTTTGGCGTGATATTTCAAGTGCCTGTATTCTCCGTGTATAGGCATAAAATATCTCGGCCTGACTATATTCATCATCAGCTTCAACTCTTCTTTTGAGGCATGCCCCGATACGTGTATCTCGGAAACCTTTTCGTATATAACGTCGGCCCCTCTCCTCATCAAGTGGTTGATGATCCTCCCTATGGATCGCTCGTTGCCGGGGATGATCTTTGCCGAGAGGATGACCGTGTCCCCCTCTTTTATCTTTATGTGCTTATGCTCGCCGATAGCGATTCTGGAAAGAACGCTCATGGGCTCGCCCTGGCTTCCGGTGGTTATGATGACCGCTTCATTGTCCGGCAGGTCTTTAAGGTTTTCGAGCCTCACCCATGTTTTTTCGGGCATCTTCAAATAGCCTAAGTCGAGGGCTATCTGCGAGTTCGAAACGATGCTCTTTCCGCACATGATAACGCGCCTTCCGTATTGCACTGCGACGTCGATAGCCTGCTGTATCCTGTGTATATTGGACGCAAAGGTGGCTATGATTATTCTTCCCTTTGCCTTCGAAAATATGTCTTCAAACGCCCTTCTCACCTCTTTTTCGGAGAATGTAAACCCTCCTTTTTCGGCATTGGTGCTGTCTGAAAGCATCAGTAATGTTCCCTTCTCCCCGTATTCCGAAAATTTGTGAAAATCCATTAATTCGCCGTCTACGGGCGTGGGATCGAGCTTAAAGTCGCCGGTATGAATAATATTGCCGAGCGGAGTATTGATGCCGAGACCTACCCCGTCGACAATGCTGTGAGTAACTCTCATGAACTCTATCTTAAAAGCGCCGAGATTAACCGTATCCCTCGGCCTGATAGGCATGAGGGAAACGTCGGTGATATTATGCTCTTTTAACTTTTCCCTGACGAGGGCAAGGGTAAGGGGTGTTCCGAAAACAGGGACGTTTATCTCTTTAAGCAAAAACGGCAGGGCGCCGGTATGGTCTTCATGCCCGTGGGTAAGGATAATACCCTTTACTTTTTCACGATTATCGAGGACATAAGAAAAATCGGGTATGACGAAATCCACTCCAAGCATATCCTCTTCCGGAAACATAAGGCCGGCGTCCACGATAATCAGATCATCGGCGTATTGAAATACGGTCATGTTAAGACCGATCTCTTCGAGACCTCCGAGAGGGATTACCGAAAGCGAATTTACCTCCACCTTTCTACCGCTTCTCCTACGGATATATCGCCGTCCAGAACCTGCTGTATGATAGGCTTCGCGATATGCTCATCGGTTTTAAATTGCTTAATCTGCATTATCTTTTCGGCAACTACAAAAAACGCATCGACGATATCCGGATCGAATTGCTTCTCTCTCTGCTCCTTTATGTAATTCAGCGCCTTTTCCACGGACCACGCGGCCTTGTATACCCTTGCCGATGTCAGGGCGTCAAAGACATCGGTGATGGCTACTACCCTGCCCGATATCGGGATGTCGTCGCCTTTCAGGCCGAGCGGATAACCGCTGCCGTCCCATCTCTCGTGGTGGCTTAACGCTATTTCTCTCGCCAGTTCGAGAAGAGGAAGTGTAGTGCCGCTTAATATCTTGCCGCCTATTACCGTATGGAGTTTTATTATCTTGAACTCGTCTTCGGTCAGTTTGCCCGGTTTGAGAAGTATGCTGTCCGGAACCCCTATCTTGCCTACGTCGTGCATGGGCGAGGCGTATTTCATCATCATGACGTGGTCGTTATGCATATGCATCTCTCCCGCTATCAGTCCTACATAATCCGCTATCCTCTCGATATGCCTTCCTGTCTCGTCGTCCCTGAACTCCGAAGCCTTACCGAGCCTTACGACAATCTCCAGTTGCGTATGCTCGAGCATCTTGAGCTTTTCAAGGAGGTTGGATTCCATGACATCAAGGGAGGTATTGAGAAATTCATCGCGCTCCTTGAGCTTGAGCATATTGTAAACCCTTGCCTTCAGTTCTTCAACAAAAAACGGCTTTGTCACATAGTCGTCGGCTCCCATCGAAAGGGCATTTATAATGCTCTGCTTATCGGTAAGCGCCGAGAGGACAACGATCGGGAAATAATTTCTCGCCCTCACGTCCTTTAACTTTTTAAGAACCTCGAAACCGTCCATTACCGGCATCATTAGATCGAGGATTATGAGATCGGGAAATCCGTCCTTTTGCATAGCATCGAGGAGTTCGCCGCCGTCGCATGCCTTTTTAATGACGATATCGGGGTCGCTCCTGAAAACGGCCTCCACAAGTTCTATATTCGTAGGAACGTCATCCGCAACGTATACTGTTCTCCGCATCTATCCCTCCGTGAACTAAAGACGTTTTTTTCTCAGCCTTAAAGAATTGCTCACAACCGAAACCGAACTGAAGGCCATCGCCGCCGACGCGATCATGGGGTTCAGCAGCGGCCCGCCGAACGGATAAAGGAGTCCGGCCGCAACAGGAATACCCACTGCGTTATAAAAAAATGCCCAGAAAAGATTCTGCTTTATGGTATTAATGGTAAGCCTGCTTAACCTGACGGCATCCACTACGCTTTTCAAATTGCCTTTTATGAGGGTTATATCCGAGGCCTCGATAGCTATATCGGTGCCGGTGCCTATGGCGATTCCAACGTCGGCTTCGGCAAGAGCCGGCGCATCGTTAATTCCGTCGCCTACCATTGCCGTAACTTTCCCTTCGGATTTCACCTTCTTCACAATCTCAACCTTCTGATCCGGCATAACTTCCGCAAAAAATCTGTCGATTCCGGCCACTTTCGCGATTGACCGCGCGGTATTTTGATGATCGCCGGTAAGCATTATAACATCAATCCCCATCTTTTTCATCTCCCCGATGGCTTCCAAAGACCCCTCTTTTATCGTATCGGCAATAGAAAATATCGCCTTAATCTCGTTATTTACAGCCATGAAGACAGGCGTCCTTGCCTCCAAGGATATCTTTTCCGATAACGCCTTTACAGCTAAGACGGATACACCCTCATTCTTCATCATGTTTTCGTTTCCTATAAAAATATCGGCGCCGTCCACTTTCGCCTTTATTCCCCCTCCGGGTATTGCGACGAACACGGAAGGCTCTAAAAACGTTATTTTATCTTCCGTTGCCTTTCTTACTATCGCCTGCCCGAGAGGATGTTCGGATAGTTTTTCCGCCGATGCGGCAATCTGCAATATGAGTTCGGAGTCATGAGTCTCATTAACTATCGTTATATCCACGACTTCGGGTTCGCCCTTGGTTATCGTGCCTGTCTTATCCAATATCACCGCCTCGATCTTATGAGACAACTCCAACGCTCCGGCGTCCCTTATGAGTATTCCTTTCTCGGCGCCCTTTCCCGTTCCTACCATTATTGCCGTCGGCGTGGCAAGACCCAGCGCGCAAGGACAGGCTATGATGAGCACCGCGATAAAATTCATTAACGCGAGAGTGAACGACGGTTTGGGGCCGAATACGAACCATGCCAGAAAAGTAATTACCGCTATTCCTATTACCGTCGGCACAAAAACGGAAGCGACCTTATCCGCAAGCCTTTGAATGGGCGCTTTGCTTCCCTGCGCCTCTTCGACAAGCCTTATTATCTGCGCCAATGCCGTATCCTTGCCTACCTTTAACGCCCGTAGTTTAAAACTCCCCACCTTATTCACCGTTCCGCCGAAAACCTTATCTCCCGGAGATTTCTCGACCGGCAGGCTTTCTCCGGTGAGCATGGATTCGTCCGTTGTGGAATAGCCGTCAATCACCTCGCCGTCAACCGGAATCCTCTCTCCGGGCCTGACAACGACAATGTCTCCGGCGGTAACCTCTTCTATCGGTATATTTTTCTCTTCGTTGTCGCGGATAACTATGGCTGTTTTTGCCTGAAGCCCCATGAGTTTTCTTATCGCATCGGAAGTCTTGCCTTTCGCCTTCGCTTCAAGAAGCCTGCCCAAAAGGATAAGGGTTATTATGGTCGCCGATGTATCGAAATATACATGAGGATTTATCCCTCCCTTAAAGAACAATTCCGGCATGAACACGGCTGCCAGACTGTAAATATAGGCCGATGACGTTCCTACGCTTATGAGGGTATTCATGTTGGTTGTGCGGTGTTTGAGAGCGGAAAACGCCGCCTTATGAAACCTCATACCGCTCCAGAACTGAACCGGTGACGCTAATAGGAATAACAGATACCAATTGGACAAAACAGGAATATCGATCATGCTTCCGATAATTATCGGCGCGGTAAGCACCGCGCTTGCGATAAACCGTTTTTTTAACTCATTAAATTCCTTCTCGCGCCGCTCGCGCTCCCTGTCGATGAATTCTTCGGTTATCTGCTCCGCAGAATACCCCGCCTCCGCGATTATCTTTTTGAAGTCTTCAAAACCCGCTATGGTCGGGATGTATTCTACGGAGGCCTTTTCAGCGGCAAGATTGACCGTTACATCGAGGACTCCGTACAGTCCTTTCAATGCCCTCTCCGCAGCGCCCACGCATGCCGCGCAGGTCATGCCCCTGACCGCAAAATCAGTTTTAACAGTAGAAACTCCATAGCCTTCGCCCTCTATGGCGTCTATTATGGTTTGAAGCGGCGCCGGACTTTCAGGATCTGCAAATTCGACGGTAACCTTTTCGGCGGGAAAATTGACCACCGCGCTTTTTATGCCGTCAACCTTGGGCAAGGCCCTCTCGATGGCGGCAGCGCACGCGGCGCAGGTCATTCCTGTGACGGGTATATCTATCTTGTTAGCCATAACTGTTTATTTTAAAAATAAATATCTTAAAATGTAAAATTCTATCCATAACCTTTATAAAATCTCTAATAAAATAGAGAGCACATAGTATTGGAGCGACTCCGACAGCCCGATTATAATAAATACAGGACGGGTATTGCGAAAAGCCTTTAGACCACCGTATTTCAAATAACATAATCTTATATCCGTCATCCGCATCGGTGCTTACTTATTGAGCGATGCGTTTTTAATCTCTCGCATGCATTTCAACAAACACTTTCTAAAGGCTTGAGCTATGCCCGTCCTGTACGAATCGCTCAATTAATGTCTAAAATTTTACCTTCGGAGCCTCTTTTTCGGCAGCCGGAATCTCGTAATACGCAGCCTCGCCTACTCCCGCAACCGCCGCGAATATCTTTCCGAAAACCGTTCTTCTGTACGTATTAAGAACCTGCACGGAATCGTTGTAACGTTTCCTTTCCACTGCAATCCTGTTCTCTGTGCCTTCAAGGCTGTCCTGAAGTTTCAAAAAGTTCTCATTCGCCTTAAGCTGCGGATACGTTTCTCTCAGTACAAGCAGCCTCGATAATACGCCTTCAAGCGCATTTGACGCCTGAATCTTGTCTTTTGTGGTTTTGGCTTGAAAATACTGGGTCCTCGCCTGAGCGATATTCTCGAATATCTCCTTCTCGTGCTTTGCGTATCCTTTTACGGTCTCAACAAGGTTAGGAATAAGGTCATAACGCCTCTTCAACTGGTTCTCCACCTGCGCCCACTGCGCCTTCACCTGCTCGTCTATCGAGATGACCCTGTTATACTGGCCGATTCCCCATCCGATAAAGATGATGCCTATTACTACGATAAGCCCGACAATTCCCAATGCGATCTTCACTCCATTACTCATAAAAACCTCCTTTTATTTTCACCAACTCCCTGACGCCCCTCCTCCTCCGAATCCTCCGCCGCCGCCCCCGCCGAAACCGCCTCCGAATCCTCCGCCGCCGGACCAGCCGCTTCTTCTGCCGCCCATCGAAGAACTTAACAAAAGCAGAAGCAAAAGGCGCGGATGCTTTATGAAGAGGAAAATGATTACTCCAAATACCGCGAAAAGTATTATAGCATCAAAAAATCCGATCTCCTTTTTGCCTCTTATCCCTTGCCTGTCACCCCTTACTTCTATCTTCGGCATTCCGGTTATTTCTACGCCTTCGTGTTCAGCTATCTTTTGCGCTACAACAACGGAGGCATTGAATATGCCCGTGCTGTAATCTCCCTTTCTGAAATACGGGACAAGATGCTGCCTTCCTATGGAACCTACAAGGCTGTCGGGCAATATTCCCTCGATGCCGTAACCGGTCTCTATCCTGTATTTCCTGTCATTCAGGGCAACGGTTATCAACACGCCGTTGTCTTTGCCCTTCTGTCCGGGCTTCCATTTCTCGGCGGTTCTCAGGGAAAAGCCCTCTATGTCTTCTCCGTCGAGGCTCTGCACCGTAAGAACAAACACCTGCGCCGTTGTTTTTTGTTCGAGTTCTTTCAGGTACGCATTTAATCGAGTCTCTACGCCGGTCTCTATAATCCCGGCAAGGTCGTTTACATAGTCGGACGGAACCTTCGGGGGTTCGGGAGTAACGGCAAAGGAAACAGACGATATGAAGATGAGAAAACAAGAGGTTAAAAAAAGAAATAACGAAGACTTATGCCTGAAGTTCATCTACTATCTTGCCTATGCCTTCTGTGGCCGAATAATATTGCTCAAAAGAGGAGCCGAGATCTTCTTTTGACAGGACAATCTTTTTCCTTTTCAGTAAAAGCATACTTTCGAATACAGCGGTCTCTGTTCCCGTCATTTTCTGCAGTGCTGCGACAACGTCATGTTTCGGTATAGGAGGCTCTTTGCCCAACAGATAAATAATAGCCCTAAAAAGAGGCATATATCCGGTAATGGAAAGGGACAGCCTTTCCGTGAGGATTTTTTTATCGCCGAGAGAAGATATATAACCCTGCCTCAACCCGATGAGTTTCGTCTTTATTTCGCGCTCGCACTGAAGCCTCAGATGCGGCCTGTTAATCTCCAATTCTCCGAATATGTCCTCTCCGTAAACGGTTTTATGGATATTCTTTATATCGAGAAACTCTATGGGGAAGACATCGAGCGACTCCTGTATGTACTCAGGCGTCATGATAAGAGGCGCGGCAATTCCCTTCTTGCTGTATTTTTTCCCTAAAGGCGCAAGGAATTCGACAAATCCTAAATCCATTTTTTTGAGGACTATTACGGAATTAATGTCCGAAGACTTTTCGTCGAAATCCGCCGTAATAGAACTGCCTACGATATGAATCGAATGGATATTTCCGTTGCGGCTCTCCAGTATCTCTCCGATAAAAGGAGCCATTCTATTGGAAACTACAGGGTTCAGCCCTTCAAGATGCAATTCTTTCATAATTGTTGATTATAGCATATCAATGCATTTCAATATGCATCGAAGCCTTGCCCCTTTTCATAAAGAACAGAAGGGGTAATATGCATACCATTATGATACTCGTAAGATAAAAGGCATCGTTGAACGACATCATCGACGCCTGCCTGATAAGCTGCTCGTAAATCCCCGCAAGGCCGCCCTGTTGGGCGGTCACGCCGTCAAAACCTTTATACTGAAGTATCTGAGCGCTTTGTCGGGATGCGAGTTGATAGTTCATATCGAAAGGCGTCAGATGCTCCACAAGACGGTTTTGGTGAAACTGGGACTGCCTCGAAAGTATCGTGGTCACAAAGGCCACTCCGAAACTTCCGCCAAGGTTCCTCAGCAAATTATATATCGCCGAGGCGTTACCCATGTCTTCCTTTTTTATTCCCGACATCGTAAGCGTAGTAAGAGGTATGAAAAAAAATCCCATTCCTACTCCGAGGATTATTCTCGGCCATATCACCGTATCGAAATCAGCGTAAAGATTGAATTTCGACATGAGATACGTAGCATAGGCGCATGTGATCAGTCCGAATGCCAAAAGCCCCCTCGGATTAACGGAAGTCACAAGCCTTCCCGCGACCGGAAGCGCTATGAGCGTTGCAACGCCCCCCGGCCCCAGCACTATGCCCGCAAGAGTTGCCGTATATCCCATTAAGGTCTGTAAATAGATAGGCAGAAGCACTATGCTCGCAAACAGGTTAAAAAATCCGAAAAACATTACTATACTGCCGGTGCTGAAAGAAATATTCCTGAATGTCTTGAGATTTACGATCGGATGCTCCGCGAACATTTCCACAATTATAAAGAGCACCACTGAAATAACGGATATGACGCTCAGGACGGCTATAAAGTCCGAGTCGAACCAATTCTCACTCTCTCCCTTGTCGAGGACTATCTGAAGGCATCCGAGACCTACGGCCAAAAGGGCAAGCCCCCAATAGTCAATCTTCATCTTCATCCGCTTCATGTACGGAGGGTCCGTTATGAAAAACATTGTCATGATAATCGAGATTATGCCGATGGGAATATTGATATAAAAGATCCAATGCCATGACCAGTTGTCGGTAATCCAGCCTCCCAGAAGCGGACCGACGATAGGGCCGAACATTACGCCTGTGCCGAATATCGCCATAGCCATGCCGTGCTGTCGCGGCGGAAACGTCTCAAGGAGTATGGATTGCGAAATCGGCTGGAGCGCTCCGCCGCCTATTCCCTGAAGTATTCTGAAAAACACAAGGCTCTGAAGATTCCACGCGGAGCCGCATAAAAAAGAGCTTACGGTAAAAAGGGTTATGGAAAAAATCAGGTAGCGCTTCCTGCCGAACATTCTGCTCAGCCAACCGGTCATGGGAATGATGATCGCGTTAGATACGAGATAGGAGGTGATAGTCCATGTGGATTCGTCTATGCCCGCCGAGAGGCTTCCCCTTATATGATCGAGCGCGACATTCACAACGGAAGTGTCCACAATCTCTATGAGCGTGGGAAGCATGACGGTGAGGGCGATAATCCACTTATTCACTATTCCGTAATCACTGTCGGAGCTACCGACATACCGATTCTCAATATATGCTCTTTATCCGTATCTTTATCGAGAACAATTTTCACGGGTATCCTCTGCACCACCTTCACAAACTGGCCTGTGGCGTTTTCAGGGGGGAACAACGAAAACACCGCACCCGTCCCTGCCATAATGCTGTCCACCTTCCCCTGAAAAACCTTGCCGGGATACGTATCGACTTTTATTCTCACTTTCTGCCCCGGCCTTATCTTTGCGAGCTGCGTTTCTTTATAGTTGGCGACGACATATACGCCGTCCAGCGGAACCACCGCCATCAACGGCTGCCCTGCCTGTATCTGATTGCCCGCCTCGACGGATTTCTTTGTTACATACCCGTCTGCGGGCGCATAAATCTTCGTATATCCGTAATTAAGCTGCGCTGTTTCGAGCAGCGCCTCTCTCTGCTTAATGGACGACATTACTATCGTCTTTTCAACCTCCACCTGTTTAATAACCGCCTTCTGGGTATCAACCGCGGTTTCCGTCTGTCTCAATTGCTCCTGAACCGCCTTTGACTGAGCAGCCGCTACATCAAATGCGGTCTTTGTCTTTTCATATCTCTCTTTAGAAATAGCATCTTTTGCATAAAGGTTCTCCGCGCGTCTTAAGTCTCTTTCAGCCTGTTTCAAATTCGCGTCCTGAAGTTGGAGATTCGCCTTTGCCGTTTCAACGCCGGCATTCAATTCGTTTAAGCGTTTCTTGGAAGCCTCCACCCTCGTCCCGGCCTCCAGTATCCGTTTCTTTTCCGCATCGAATCCCGCCGATGCCTCTTTTACCCTTACATCATAATCCGAGGGTTCTATCTCCAACAACAAGTCTCCCTTCTTCACATGCCGGTTATCCTTAACATTAACGGTCTTTACCGTCCCTGAAATCTTTGACGCTATGACGTGTATGCTCCCATCAACAAAGGCGTCGTCGGTGCCGATATGCACTGCCTTGTAGTTAAGATAAAAATACAGAAATACGCCGCCGGCTATTCCCATAAGCGCAAATACGACTAACGCTATTTTTTTTCTTCTGCCGTTGATTGTCTTATTTTCTTCCATTTAAACCTCCGAAAATATCACTTGTAGGCCGATACTAAATCCGTTCCTATCGCATATCCAAATCCGGCCTCCGCCCGCCTCAATTCATATGCCGCACGGTAATAATTCGTCTCGGCCGTTGTAAAAAGTGTTATAGCGTCGAGGACATCCGTAGCCGTGCCTATCCCTTCCTCGTATCTGACCTTATTAATCCGCAGATTTTCCTCTGCCTGCGCTACGGCGTCTTTTGTGACCTTGATCTTTTCCCCGGCATTTTTGATATCGAGATAATTCTTCTCGACATCCAGCCTGATGTCGTCAACGAGCTTTTTCCTTTGCTCGTTAAGCTGTTCTTTCCTGTGCCTGACCTTCGACACTTCGGCCTTAGTGCTTCCGCCGCTGAATAGATTAAGATTGACACCCATAACAACGGACCAGTTATCTTCCTGCAATTGATAGCGGTTTTCCGTGTAATTGTATCCGCCCTGAGCGAACAACTTGGGGAAATAATCGGATTTTTTCACGGTTTCTTCCAATTCAGTTGCCTTTATCTCGCGGTCGATAATGCCCAGTTCCGTGCGCTGCTTTTCCGCATTCGCCCATGCGCTTTCAATCGCCGGCAGTTTATCGGCAGATATTGCGTTAACATGAACTTCTTCCACGTCCACTGTCGTATTAAGCGGCCTTGAGAGGATATTGTTGATCCTCGACGCGCCGGTTGCCCTGATATTTTTCAGGGTAAGCATGCGCTGCCTTGCGTCGGAGAGCCTGACCTCGGCCTGTAAAAGGTCGTTCTTCGTGATAACACCTTCATTAAAGAGATTCCTTGCGACAAGCCTGTGCGATTCGAGACTTTCGACTTCCTTTTTGGAAACAGCGAGCATCTTCTCGGTTTCGAGGAGGTCGAAATAAGCGGTTATGAAGTTCAGGGCGACGATATTTTTCGTAAGGTCTATATTTAATTTCTTCGCGTCTAATATGGATTTGGATGCCTCATACCTCGATGAATCCCCTCCAAAGGAAAATAGCGTTTGGTACGCGTTTATTCCGTAAGACAGATAATTTCTTTCTGAGGTGTAGAGATTCTGTGCGCCGAGGCGCGCGCCGGGTTGATTCGATAAGAACGTCTGATTTATTGTCGCGTTAACGCCCGGAAGCATCCTCGAACGCGTAATCAAACTATCTTCATATGATATATCCCTTTCGCGGAATGAAATTTTTACAAGCCTGTTATTCTCGGTTGCGACCCTAAGCCCATCCGAAAGAGTAAGGACATTCGGCATATCAAGCGCATAACAGGAAGATTCCGTCATTAAAAAAACCGAGACAATGAAAATCAGTTTGAGCCGCGTCATCCCTCTGCCTCCTTCTTTTTACGCCCGAACCTCTTCTGAAATTCGTCAAGATAAATGTAAATAACCGGAGTAATATACAGCGTCAACATCTGTGAAAATATAAGTCCGCCCACAACGGCAAAACCGAGAGAACGGCGCGAATCCGCTCCGGCCCCGAAGCCGACGGCTATCGGCAATGTGCCCATAAGCGCAGCCATAGTGGTCATCATTATCGGCCTGAAACGGATAATAGCTCCTTCATAAATGGCATCTATCGGCTTTTTCCCTTCGTTTCGCTGCGCATCCAACGCAAAGTCTATCATCATGATGGCGTTCTTCTTCACGATTCCGACAAGCATTATAATCCCGACAAAGGCATACAGATTCAGATCCTTGCCGAACAGCAGCAAAGTAATCAACGCCCCAAAGCCTGCTGAAGGAAGACCCGACAATATCGTCAGGGGATGTATATAACTCTCGTAAAGGATGCCGAGAACTATATAAATAACCGTAATAGATAGAATAAGAAGCATAGCCAGTCCCTTTGTGGAAGCCTGATAAACCTGTGCAGTTCCCTGAAATCCTGTAGTAATGGAAGGGGGCAGCGCCTTAGCCTCTTTCTGTACGGCAGTTACGGCATCGCCCAGCGGAGCGCCCGGTTTAAGGTTAAATGAAATCGTAACGGATGTTATCTGTCCGAGATGGTTCACGGACAATGGTCCGAGCCCCCTCGTAATTACCGCCAGCGAAGAAAGCGGAACAAGCTGTCCGGTGTTGGAACGGACATATAACATGCCGAGCACCGACGGATCCATCCGGTATTTCGGTTCAAGCTCCATAACCACTTTGTATTGGTTTGACGGGGAATATATGGTGGAAACCTGTCTCGCTCCATATGCCGAATAAAGGGAATCCTCTATCTGCCGGGCGGTAATACCGAGGGCGGCGGCGCGATCGCGGTCTATAGCCAGATTGACCTGCGGGTTCTTTATCTGAAGGTCGCTTGTAACATCCTGAATCATCGGCAAGCCGCGAAGCTTCATCTCAAAATCGCCGGCATATCTGTATAACTCATCAGTTTCAGGGCTCTGGAGGACAAACTGGTACTGAGCCTTTGAGAGGGTCGCCTCAAGACGAATGGGCGGCGGATTCTGCATGAATACCATAATGCCCGGAACTCCCATAACCTTAGGCCTGAGTTCCTGAATAACCTGGTCCGCATTCAGTTTGCGCTCGTGCCGCGGTTTAAGTTTAAGAAACATAAAACCGCTGTTGGAGCCTACCCTTGTTCCGCTTGCGCCTACGGATGACATGAACGCCTCGACATTATTATCCTTCAGCACTATTTCGACAAGTTTCTGCTGATGCATCTTCATGTCCTCGAAGGAAACGCCCTGCGCTCCCTCGGTAACGGCAAAAACGGCTCCTATGTCATCCGGCGGAAGAAGACCGGTAGGCATTTTTGCAAAAAGCCATACCGTAAAGACCGTCATAACCAAAGTAACAATCAGCACTGCACGGCGGAAGACGAGTACCCGCTTGAGTGTGCGCTCGTAGAGGTTGCGCATATTATCAAAAAATCTTTCCAGCATATTGTAAAGCCTGCCGTGCCGCTCTTCCGAGTGCGGCTTAAGAAAACGGCTGCAGAGCATAGGCGTCAGCGTCAGGGAAACAACCCCTGAAATGAGAATAGCAATAGTAATTGTCACGGCAAACTCGTGGAGCATTCTTCCGAGCATCCCTGCCATAAAAAGAACCGGAATAAAAACCGCTACCAGTGAAAGAGTCATGGAGATGATAGTGAACCCGATTTCCTTAGAACCCCTGAATGCCGCATCCAAGGGCTTTTCGCCGCGCTCCATATGGCGGACTATGTTTTCGAGCATGACTATTGCGTCGTCCACTACAAAGCCTACCGAGAGTGTAAGCGCCATCAGGGTAATATTGTTTACCGAAAACCCCATTCCATACATAGCCGCAAAGGTACCGATAATGGAGAGAGGCAGGGCAAGGCTCGGGATAACCGTAGCCGACAGATTACGCAGAAAGAGAAATATCACCAAAATCACCAGGGCAACGGTAAGCACCAGTGTGAATTTAACATCCGCTACCGAATCCCTGATGGATACCGTGCGGTCAAAGAGTACATTAAGTTGAACATTACCCGGCAATTGGCTTTTGAAAGCGGGTATCTGCTTTTTTATGCTGTCCACAACTTCGATAGTATTAGTGCCGGGCTGACGCTGAATAGCCAAAACAATAGCCCTTGTGGACTTGCCGCCGGTGTTGTACCATGCAGCGATTTTGTCGTTCTCAACGCTGTCGGTAACCACGGCTATGTCCTGCAAACGAACCGGCGAACCGCTGCGGTAGGCGACGATCACAGGCTTGAACGCCTCAGCGTTGTAAAGCTGACCGGTTGCCTGAATAGTGAATGCCTGTCTGCTGCCCTGAAGACCTCCTGTAGGCAGGTTCACGTTCCAGCTCGCCAGAACCGATGAAACCTCATCTATGCCTATCTTCCGGTTAGCCAAAGCCCTTGGGTCGAGCTGCACCCGTACCGCATACTTCTGGGATCCGTATACCAGAACCTGAGCCACACCGCTGATCATGGAGATGCGCGGCGCAATTATCGTGTCTGCAAACTCATTCACTTCCGACAGAGGAAGGGTCGGCGAACTTAGTGCCAGATATAATACCGGCTGATCAGCCGGATTAACCTTCCTATACGAAGGCGGGCTCGGCATATCTTGAGGCAATTGCCTGGCGGCCTTTGATATGGCGGCCTGCACATCCTGAGCGGCTGCATCAATGTCACGCTCAAGAGCGAATTTGAGTGTGATGATCGAAATCCCCTGCCCGTTTGTAGAGTTCATGGAATCAAGCCCTGCAATAGTAGAAAACTCGCGCTCCAGAGGAGTTGCCACTGCGCTTGCCATGGTCTCCGGGCTTGCGCCGGGCAGATTGGAAGTAACCTGTATTGTCGGAAAATCGATATTAGGCAGGTCGTTAACCGGCAGTATCCGGTAGGCGAAAATACCGAAGATCATCACAGCCAGCATTACGAGGCTGGTCATTATCGGTCGTTTTATAAACAGATCGGAAATATTCACTTCTTTATCTCTACCTTAGCCCCCGGCATAAGGCGCATATGGCCGTCGGTAACCACCACCTCATCCGGCTCAATCCCTTTTTCGATGACCGTCATATCCTCATGCGTGATACCGGCTATAACAGGACGCAGCTCTGCCGCATCACCCTTAACAACAAAAACATACTGCCCTGCCTGGCCTGTCTGAACGGCATGTGAAGGGATGACTATTGAATCATGCCTTGTCGTAAGCGTCACAACAACATTCACGAACTGTCCGGGCCAGAGCCTTCTGTCCCTGTTTTCAAATATAGCTTTAAGCCGTATAGTTCCGGTTGCCGTGACGCTTGCATTGTCGATAAAAGCGAGTTCGCCCTGCACCTGTAATCCTTCGTTCTGCGGCAAGGCGCTTACTTTAATCCTTTTCCCTCCGGCAGCATATTTTCTTATTTCCGGCAGGTTTTGTTCCGGCATGGAAAATGCCGCATAGATCGGTTGAATCTGATTTATGGTCACAATGGCTTTGTCGTCCGCCTTTATAAGATTCCCCTGATTAACCGTCAAATTACCGGTGCGTCCCGTAATCGGAGCGTATATGTAGCAATAACTTAACTGCAGTTGGGCATTTTCAACCGCGGCCTTATCCGCTCTGACAACAGCCTCAAGCGCATCGGCGTTGGTGCGCATCTGGTCGTAATCCGCCTGCGCGACATATCCCTTTTTTACAAGTTCCTCATAGCGCCGGGCCTGTAGTCGGGCGTTCTCCATCTGTGCGGTATCTCTTGCCGTCGTCGCTTCGGCCTGCCTCAGCGCCGCCTCAAAAGGCCTCGGGTCTATGGTGAAGAGGATGTCCCCCTTTTTCACATCCTGCCCCTCTTTAAAATGAATTCTCTGAAGCTGACCTCCAACGCGCGCGTTTACCGCTGCCGTGGAATACGCCTCTACATTGCCGATTGCGGTAACTTGCACCGGAACATCCTTCTGCACTGCTGATGCAACGAGGACCGGGACTGCTTTAGGTTTTTCCTGTTTCGACTTGGTATCGGAGCACGCTGTGACGAGCAAAACGCATGCAATCCAAACGCAACATCTCGTAACGATAGAAAAAATGCTGCGGCACAATGCCGGCCTGCTACCGGCCGGCGGCCTCTGACTTCTGCCTTCCGTATTCTGCTTCATTATCTGACCCCCATCGCTTTCTCAAGCGCCGCCTGTGCCACCTTGTAATCTGAAAGCGCCTGTATATACGCAGTTTTCGCATTACTGTAAGCCACCTGAGCATCTGTTACCTCTATGGGATTCCCGACACCGGCTGTATACCTGCCGTTCGCAATATCAAGATTTTCGGTTGCCTGCTTAACCGCGAGCTCGGCTGTCGGGATCCTGCTCTCAGCCTCTTTAAGGTTCAGAAACGCCTGCTGCACCTCGAAGTATACATTCTGCCTGAGCAGATCTTCATTCGCCTTTATTACGTTAAGATTCGCTTCCGCTTCCGCGATCTGGTTCTTTGTCAGAAAGCCGCTGAAAATAGGCAGGGTAATGGTAGCCCCTACATTCCAGCCGTCTTCGAGCGGGAACTTAGAGCCTCCCCAATTATATGCCGCATTGCCCGTAAGCGCCGGATAGTAATTCGTTTTCGCAAGCTCGACATTCTCCTCCAGCGCCTTCCTTCTCGCAGCGATTGCCTGCATATCATTCCTGTTCCCAAAAGCCTTTGCCGTCGCATCGTCAAATATGATTTCATAATTTTTGAATTCTAAAATATCTTCAAGCACGTAATCGGAAGCGCCGATCACTCCCATAGCGTTATTCAGACTGACTATGGCTATTTTGAAGGCATTGTCAGCCCGTATCAGATTCAATTTGGCGGCGCTGAGGTCCACTTCAGCCTTTGTCACATCGAATTTCGACCTAATCCCCATCTCGAAAAATCCCTTCGCCTGCCCGAGATGATGCTCGAATTGCATTACGGCCTCTTCTGTAACTGTCCTGTTCTTTCGTGCCTGCAATACGCCGTAATATGCCTGTTTTACGTTAAACACTATCTGTTCGGAAACACTTTCGAGGTCTAACTTGGCCGCATCGGTATTGAATTTCTGAATTTTCACCTGTGTCGAAGTTTTTCCAAAATCATATATATTCTGTTTGAGCCCTATGCTGCTCGTATACTGATCAACGGCATTTGATGAGAGGCTTGTTGCGGTGGGCACCGGGGCTATCTTGCTGTAGCCCGACGAGACATCCAACTGAGGATAATAATTCGCCTTTGCCTGTCCGACTCTGCTTTCGTTTGCCGTAACAATATTTCGCGCGGCGATAATATTAGGCTGTCTTTTCAGGGCTATCTCAAGACAGCGTTGCAGCGTAAGCAACTCGCCCTTCTTTATTGTTTCTTCATCGGGCGTTTTTATCTTTGCTGCCTTAGGGATTTCTGAAACAACCGCATCAGGATCATCCGTTGAGCGCTCCGCGGCAGAAACATTACCTGCCGCATGCAACATCGTCATGGCTAAGGTAATGACAGCGGTAAGAATAAATTTCAATCCCATCATATACACTTAACTCCTTTCTTACCTTTGGATCTGACCGTGCCTCTCATGAAAATCCTTACAAATTCCTTTATCGTATCATCTTTATCCACATGCCTGTATTTCTTGTGCATCATGATTTCATGCACATTGAAATACGAAAAGAACATGCCTAAAAACGCACGCGCGCCGAACTCGGCGTCGAACCGGTCAAGGAGTTTCCTCTTCTGCATTTCGTTAAAATATGCCGCAAGAATTTTGAATATCTCGTCGATAAAAGAATGGTATATCCTGTGAATCTTTTCCGGATACCTCTGTATCTCGGAATGCATTATCTGTATGAGGTCTTTTCTTGATTCAAGCGTATCCAAAAATCTCTTTGCGATTTCGGTCAATGCCTTTTCATACGGCATAGCCGCTACTTCCGGCATAAGTTCCTTTAATGCCGGAAGGAACGAATAGGTGTTTAATACATCTTCAAAAAGTTTCTCTTTTGAGGCGAAATGCCTGAAAAGGGTAAGCTCGGCAATACCCGCCTCTTTCGCGATCTCTTTTGTAGTAGCGCCGAGATAACCCTTCTTGGAAAACAAAAATAAGGCGGCTTCGAGAATTTTATCTCTTGTTACAGGTTTATCCTTAATGTTCATAGCGCTTTACCTTCTCCGATCCGGCAAGGCACAGTATTTCCAATACAATGTCCTACCGTCTCATTTGCATTTTATATGTTAGTGCTTACTAACATATAAAATGAAGAGATGGTTTGTCAATATGTCGCAGGTCTTTTTCCGTGGTATACTTTCACAAAATACAAAAATGTAATTGTCTAAGGAGGATTATATGAAAATGCAAAAGATAATGAACGTTATTGCAGTTTTGATTGTCCTGTGCTGGGCGTCTTTTTCAGCAGCAGATTGTGTTCCATGGAAGGATACGGAGCAGATAATCCGCACGAACTGGGCGAAGAAGTATCCGGGAGAAAAGATACTCAAAATTGAGAGGACGGGAGAGTCCGGCGTGTATGAAAAAGAGATAGGCACGGGAACGACGAAGAAAGACCCTAAGACAGGCGATATATATGAATATTTCGTCAAAGTGCCTTTTTGTCAGGAGCCTGTGAGGGTGCATGTTGAGAGGGCAAGCGGTACAAAAGTCGAGTTCAATACCTCATGGCACTTCAAAAAGGTGGAAAATAAATATGTCTATTCTCATTTTTCCGTCGGCGCCGTAGCGGAGGTCGCAAAGAAAGGTCAGGAGGCTCCTCCCAAGGATGAAATAAAGAAGATGGTTGCCGAGGCATGGGTCAGGGACATGCAGGCTACCGACAAGGTAAGAAAGGTGCTGTTATCGGATCCGGAATTTAATCAATACAAAGACCGCTGGTGGTACTGGCTTGATGGAGATGTGTTTGTGACAAATGCCGAAGGCCGGAATCAAAAATGCAAAGACTTAAAGATGCAGCTCCTCAGAGGCGAAAAAGGAGCGGAGGGAAAAGATCCCGGAGCCCCGTGGAAGGTAAAGTTTGTCTCCGAGAGTAAGGGGTATTGCCCGGCTGAATAGTATTTTGGCTCTTACGGACTGTTACTGTCCGTAAGAGCTTTTTAAAGCCGCCACGCTCCATAAGCCGTATTCTTTAAAAAAGTACGTTTCATCTGTTCTGTCTTTTTCGTCCCTTTTCTATATTATAATGTCGGTATAAGAATATGCAGGAGGCATTTCATAAATGAAAAGCTTATTTGTTTGCCTGGTTATTTTTCTGTCTCTTTCTGCTCAGATAGCGTTTACAGAAACACGCATTCGCTGCGCGTCAACCACGAGCACTCAGAATTCGGGACTTCTCGACTACATCCTTCCTGTCTTCGAGAAAAAGACAGGCATAAAGGTTGATGTCGTGGCGGTCGGCACAGGAGCTGCCATAGAGATCGGCAAAAGGGGCGACGCGGATGTAGTATTCGTCCACGCAAAGGAACTGGAGATGAAGGCAGTAGAGGAAGGATATTTCGTAAACCGCCATGATGTGATGTATAACGACTTTGTTATCATCGGCGCTCAACATGATCCGATAAAAATGAAAGGCATGAAATCCGCTTTAGCGGCATTCAAAAAAATTGCCGAAAACGGAGCGTTATTTATTTCGCGCGGCGACAAGTCCGGCACTCATACAAAGGAATTATCCTTATGGAAAAAGACAGGCATTGATCCAAAAGGACAGAAGTGGTATCTTGAGGTGGGGCAGGGAATGGAAAAAACCCAGAGAATCGCGAATGAAAAAAGAGCATCTACGCTGACCGACAGAGGAACATGGCTTGCGACAAAAGATAAAGACAAACTTGAAATGATAATCGTCCTTGAAGGAGACCCTACTCTATTCAATCAATACGGGGTAATGGCGGTAAATCCCCAAAAGCATAAACATGTAAAATACAAAGAGGCGATGGAATTCATAAACTGGCTTATATCAAAGGAAGGCCGGCAGGTTATCGGGGCGTTTAAGGATAAAAACGGCAACCCTTTATTTATGCCGAATGGAAGATGATAATTGAAAACCTATAACAAAATAATAGTTGGATCTGACAGGGCACAGTATTTCCGCTCATTCTCGACGAACATCCATGTCCGTCTCCGGGGCACCAGCTCGGTTTCGCCGGCACGGCGAAACTTCGAGCTGCTGAAACCGCTCCAATACAATGCCCTGCCAAATCATTTCGATGGAAACTCTAATATATGTATTCGATAATCGAAGCATTTAAAAAGGCATTCGTGCTTATACTCAGCCTCGACCCTGAACTCTTAGGGATTATCCTTTTATCTCTCAAGGTATCCGGTACTGCGCTTTTGATCGCATCGGCCATAGGTCTTCCTCTATCTGCGATGCTCGGTTTGAGGAAGGTTCCGGCAAAGGGAATATTCGTCAGCCTTATGAATACATTTATGGGACTTCCGCCGGTTGTCGTCGGTCTTTTCGTTTATATGATGCTCTCAAGGAGCGGGCCTATGGGATTCTTAGGTCTGCTCTATACTCCGTCGGCAATGATCATTGCCCAGACAATTCTTGCGCTGCCGATAGTGGTATCGCTCTGTCATTCCGCAATTATAGCCGTTGACCGCAATATCAGGCTTGCGTCTCAAACTCTCGGAGCAACTCCGTTTCAGACCTCGATTACGATTATTAAAGAGGCAAGATACGGCATAATGTCGGGCATCATCGCTGCTTTAGGCAGGGTAATGGCAGAGGTGGGAGCGATCCTCATAGTCGGCGGCAACATTGCGGGATATACGAGGGTAATGACTACTACCATTGCGCTTGAGACGGATAAGGGGAATTTTGAACTTGCCGTTGCCCTCGGCATAATATTATTAACTATATCGCTGTTTATAAATGCGCTTCTGCATTTTGTTCAAAAAAATGGAACCGTAGAGGCGGCTTTATGGGATTAAGGCTGAATGTATCGAATATCTCCAAGAGTTATAACGGGAAAACCGTGCTTAAAGACTGTTCGTTCTCATTCGATAAGGCAGGCGTTTATGCTCTGATGGGACAGAACGGCGCGGGCAAGTCAACATTTCTGAAGATATGCAGCCTTCTTGAAAATCCCGACACTGGAGAAGTCAATTATTTTTCAGGAAGCGGCATTATAAGCAATGATCTTGAACTCCGCCGAAGAATAACCCTTGTATTGCCCAAAATCGGTATATTTAATACAACTGTTTTTCAGAACGCCGCATACGGCTTGAAAACAAGAGGGATTAAGGGAAAAGATATAGAGAATCGGGTTGAAAAGGTGTTGGATTTTGCCGGCCTTCTTAACAAGGCGGATCAGAATGCCCTTACCCTTTCGAGCGGAGAGGCTCAAAGGCTCGGCATTGCGAGGGCGCTTGTCATAGAGCCTGAGATATTCTTCCTCGATGAACCCACAGCATCTGTTGATGAAGAAAATACGCGCATCATCGAGAATATAATTTTGAACATGAAGAAAGAGAGCAGATCGACCATCATTATCACCACCCACGATAGGCTTCAAGCTGAAAGACTCGCGGATACGCTGCTGATTATCCATAACGGCAACATCAAGGCAGGCACGGCTTCAACGCCTTTATCAATGTGATAAGATTATTGGATGCCTGTTTATATTGTTTAATGTAAATGTGATACTGAAGTTGCCCTTAAACACCGGGAGGGTTCGGCGCTTAGGTATCGCTGATAAAGGCTTTTCATCCATACCTGCCTTGCCTTTATAAGCATCTCTACGATTGTTAAGTTGCACTTTATCCTTGGTTTTTAGTATCTTATTCAATTATTGCCGGAGTGGCGGAATTGGTAGACGCAAGGGACTTAAAATCCCTCGGAGCCTGCTCTGTACGAGTTCGAGTCTCGTCTCCGGCACCAATATAACTGGAGTAATGACATGAAAACAACAATTAAAAAAGCAATTCTTCCCGCAGCGGGCCTCGGCACGAGGTTTTTGCCTGCTACCAAGGCGTCCCCGAAAGAGATGATGCCCATTGTAGACAAGCCGTTGATACAGTATGCAGTTGAAGAATCCATCTCATGCGGTATAGAAGAATTTATTATTATTACGGGAAAAAATAAACGGGCCATCGAGGATCATTTCGATTCGGCATACGAGCTCGAGGAAAAGCTTAAGAGCACAGGGAAGAACAAACTGCTCGAAGAGATCAACAAACTGAGTCATGTAAATTTCGCCTATATCCGTCAAAAGGTCGCTTTAGGCCTTGGACACGCGATACTTTGCGCTAAACCGTTTGTAGATAACGAGCCTTTTGCGGTCATATTGAGCGATGACGTGATAGACCCTGAATATCCGCTTTTAAAAGAGATGATAAAGATCTACGAAAAAAAGAAGTGCCCGGTGATAGCGCTTGAAGAAGTGCCTATGTCGGAGGTCAATCGCTACGGCATCGTCGACGGCAAGCCGGAAGACGGGGTATACAGGATCAGGGACATGGTCGAAAAGCCGCGACCGGAGAAATCGCCGTCGAATTTGGCTATAATAGGAAGATACATACTGACGCCCGATATATTCGGCATCCTCGAAAAGCAGAAACCGGGCGCGGGAGGAGAAATACAGCTTACGGACGCGCTAAAAAGGCTTGTGAAAAAGACTCCCATTTACGGCTATCTCATAAAGGGCAAACGGTATGACGCGGGCGACAAAATAGGATATTTGAAGGCGACTGTGGATTTAGCGCTCAAAAACAGGGAATTATCCGGAGATTTTAAGAAGTATCTGATCGAAAAAGCAAAGACACTGAGATGAAAAGCGTCTTAAAAGGCTTGTTTTTTTACGAGGCGGAGACCTGCGGAGGCCCTCTTGTCGACCTCTATGAGACCGCTGAAGATCTCGTATTCGAGGTCGACCTGCCGGGAATAGACCCGGCGAACATCTCGATAAAAGTCTATGAAAACCTGCTGATTATCGAGGGAGAGAGAGATGACGAAGAAAAATCGGCGTCGGGCGAAATAAAATACCTTTGCATGGAAAGAGGCATTAAGGATTTCAGGCGTGTAATAAAGATACCGGTTCATGTAAATGCAACAGCCGGAGACGCGATTTATAATAACGGAGTTATGACCATAACGTTTCCTAAACTGAAAGGCAAAATTATACATATCGCGATAGAGAAAAGATAGCTGCCGCGGAATAACGGAGGAGAGATAATATGGCTGAAACAGAAAAGAATAGCGATAAAGAACAGGTGGAGATTCCGGAGATATTACCGGTGCTGCCTGCACGGGATATTGTCGTCTTTCCATATATGATATTGCCTCTTTTCGTGGGGAGGGATGTTTCCATTAAAGCCATCGACCATTCCCTGAACACGAACAGGATGATACTGCTCCTTACCCAGAAAGACCTCAATATAGAGGCGCCTTCTCCTAATGACCTATACTCTACGGGAACGGTTTGCATGATCATGAGAATGCTCAAACTTCCCGACGGACGCGTTAAAATATTAGCGCAGGGATTGAGCAAGGCGCAAGTCATAAAATTCTCCCAACAGGACCCTTTCTTTATGGCCAAAATAGAAAAAACGGCCGAGGAAAAACCTGTGGAGATGACTCTTGAAAACGAGGCATTGATACGAAACGTAAAAGAACAGATGGACAAGACGGTATCTCTCGGCAGAACAATATTGCCGGACGTGATGGTAGTTATCGAGAACATCGACGACCCCGGAAGGCTTGCCGACCTCATAGCGTCGAATTTGGGGCTTAAGACGGATCAGGCGCAGGAAATATTGGAGATGTCCGATCCCATCGAGCGGCTGAAAAAAATAAGCGAAATACTCTCGCGCGAGATACAGCTTTTGACCATTCAGCAGAAAATACAGACCGAGGCGCGCGGTGAAATAGACAAGACCCAGCGTGAATATTTCCTGCGCGAACAGCTCAAGGCAATACAAAGAGAGCTGGGAGACATAGACGAGCGCGCGGAAGAGGTCCGAGAGTTCAGAAAAAAAATAGAAGAAGCCAAGATGCCGGAAAAGGTCATGAAAGAGGCTGAAAAACAGCTCAAGCGCATAGAAAAAATGCATCCGGACAGCGCAGAGGCCGGCACTATAAGGACATATCTCGAATGGCTTACGGAGATCCCGTGGTCTAAAAGCACCAAAGACCAACTGGATATAAAAACGGCCGAGAAGATCTTAAACGAAGACCATTATGACCTCGAAAAAATAAAGGAGAGGATACTCGAATACCTGAGCGTGAGGAAACTGAAAGAGAAAATGAAAGGCCCCATCCTCTGTTTCATAGGCCCTCCGGGAGTCGGAAAAACATCTCTTGGACGTTCCATAGCGCGATCCCTCGGACGGGAATTCGTAAGGATGTCCCTCGGAGGAGTCCGGGACGAAGCGGAAATCAGGGGACACAGAAGGACATATGTCGGCTCCCTTCCCGGCAGGATAATACAGGGAATAAAGAACGCGGGAACGAACAATCCCGTATTCATGCTTGACGAAGTGGACAAGATAGGCATGGACTTCAGGGGAGACCCGTCTTCCGCGCTACTCGAGGTGCTCGACCCGGAACAGAACAATTCCTTTATGGACCACTACCTCGCGGTTCCGTTCGACCTGTCGAACGTCATGTTCATAACGACAGGAAATCTTACGGACACAATACCCGGGCCATTGAGGGACAGAATGGAGATACTCTATCTTTCCGGTTATACCGAAGAGGAAAAGCTGGAGATAGCTAAAAAATACCTTATACCGAAACAACTCGAAGAACACGGCATAACAACAAAGATATTAACGTTAAACGATTCGGCTACGAAACAGATAATATCCCATTATACGCGGGAGGCCGGGGTCAGAAATCTTGAGCGCGAGATCGCAAATCTTTGCAGAAAAGTTGCAAGACAGGTTGCCGAGGGAAAGGCAAAACGGTTCAATGTTACCGCCGGGAATCTTCATAAATACCTCGGAGTTCTAAAATATCTGCCGGAAGAAGAGATGAAGAAGAGCGAAATAGGCGTCGCCACAGGCCTTGCATGGACAGAGGCCGGAGGGGATATTATATATATCGAAGCGACCATTATGAAGGGCAAAGGCAGCCTTACCCTGACCGGGCAATTGGGAGACGTTATGAAAGAGTCCGCGCAGGCCGCGTTGAGCTATATCAGGTCAAAAGCCAAAAAACTGAAAATAAGCGACGATACTTTTTCAAAGACCGATCTCCATATCCATGTCCCGGCGGGCGCGATCCCGAAAGACGGGCCTTCAGCCGGCATAACAATGGCTACCGCCATAGCCTCTGCGCTTACAGGCAAACCCGTAAAAAAGAACGTAGCAATGACGGGAGAGGTAACTCTGAGAGGAAAGGTCCTCCCCATAGGCGGGCTTAAGGAAAAAACGCTCGCCGCCAAGCGCATGGGGATAAAAACGGTGATAATACCTCACAGAAATAAAAAAGACCTCGAAGACCTTCCGAAATATGTTAAGGAAGGAATGAACTTTATCCTCGCGGAGTCGATGGACGACGTTTTAAAAATTGCGGTAGGCGATGGGAAAAATGAAGCTTCAAAAAATAGGAGAACTAAAACTTCTCCAAGAAGTAAGAAAAAGGTTTAAAACCGAAGACAGCGGCATCATCCTCGGCATCGGAGACGATGCCGCCGTCCTCGCCCCTCAAAAAGAAAACATCCTCGTTACAACGGATATGATGAACGAGGGGATTCATTTTGACTTGAGCTTTACCCCGCCTTTTCAACTCGGCTTTAAGCTGGTGTCGGTAAATGTGAGCGACATTACGGCAATGGGAGGAAGGCCGAAATATCTATTCCTCAATATCGCGTTGAAAAACGATGCGGACGAAAAGATGTTTTGGGATATGTATGAAGGGATTTCAAAGGCAATGGATATGTACGGCGTGAAACTTGTCGGAGGAGACCTGTGCTCGGCAAAAAATGATATGGTTTTATCCGCTACCGTGATAGGCACGGCTGAGAAATTCATTTCGAGGGCAGGCGCAAAGGCCGGAGACAAGATATACGTCACGGGCGCTCTCGGCGATTCCGCATGCGGACTTGAGATACTGAAAAAACTTACGCCCGAACTGAAAGAAAAAATCGGAAGTTCCGCAGAGGCGTTGATCGAGAGACATCTAATGCCCGTTGCAAGGGACTCCTCCGAAATCGCGAAACACGCAACCTCTATGATAGATATAAGCGACGGCCTTTTTATAGACCTTTGCAGGATATGCGATGAGAGCAATGTCGGAGCGAAAGTTTACCTCGATAAAATTCCGATTTCGGATGAGATGGAAAATGCCGCCGGGATTATGGGATTAGACGCGATGCATCTTGCCGTATCCGGCGGCGAGGACTACGAGCTTTTATTTACGGCTCCTCCTACCCCCCCTGCTCCCCCCCTTGATAAGGGGGGGATAGGGGGGGTAAATATAACCTGCATAGGCGAGATTATAGAAAAAGACAGGATTGCTGTGGATAAAACAGGAAAAGAATTTCCTATGAAAGCAGAGGGGTACCGGCACTTTGGCGCTCCGTGACAAGCTCTCCGCTGTTTTCAGCGTTAAAGACTCCCCGAAAAAGATCGCCGTATCTTTTGCAATCGGCGTATTCCTCGGAATGTCTCCGCTTCTCGGACTTCATACCGTACTCGGAATTGCCGCAGCATGGATTTTCAGGCTCAATAAATTTGTGACCATAGTCGGGGTATACATCACCAATCCATGGACTATCGTGCCGATATATACGTTCGCGACATGGTTCGGCGCAAAACTTTTAGGGATGGATAAAATAATTCCAGATATCAACTGGAACGACATAAGCTTTTCGTATCTTATGAATGAAATGAAACCTCTTTTAATACCGTTCCTCGTAGGCACAACCCTCGTCGGAATCCTGTCATCAATAGCAGGTTATATCATTATCTATCATGCCGTAGTTAAAAGCAGACAGACGCTGAAATAGAGAAGCTGTTTTAATTGTGCTATATTTAAGAAATGGAACTTGTACCTATTAAGATAGAACACGGCGAAGAAAAGGCATGGGAGAAAATATGCGGGCTTTCCCGTGACGAAATATGCGGAAAAACCGGCGCTGTTTTTGACGAGAAAGCCGGCGCTTTCAGGCTCAGATGTTTCGGAATAGATTTTCATGTCAACCCGTGCGAAATGCGAATATCCGCCGCTTCCGAAAAAGGCGATTTGTTCCTCGGCAAACTCAAGGACTTCTTCAGGCTTTCGATCCTCCGGTACATGAACAGCGCAATGGATATTCCGCAGAGCGGCAGATTGCTGAGGCCCGAGGATGTAAAGGGCGGTCATAAGTTCACTGTAGGCACGCACGTTCTTCCCCTTGATGAAATCGCGAAAAAATACGCTAAAGACCCCGAAGGTTTTATCGCGAAGGGACAGGAATACGGCGCTGAAGTACTTACGGGATACGGAGACGCCGGCATAAGGCTTTTCTCTCTGCCGAGGGTGCCTGTTACGATGATATTATGGCTTGAGGATGAAGAATTTCCGGCTAAGGCCGACTTATTATTCGATTCCACATGCGAGTTTCAACTCTCCCTTTCCGACATTGTATGGGCAGTCGCAATGATGTGTTCCATAGTTATGCTTGAAGGATAGGCAATAAAGATTACAGCAGCAAATGGAGGTAATATATGGAAGTCCCGAGGATCACAACAGATGAGCTTAAGGCAATGATGGACAGGGGAGAGGCCCTCACTATCCTCGATGTGCGGCAGCCCGGAGCCTATGCAACCGGCAACAAAAAGATAAAAGGCGCCGTATATCTCGACCCTAACAATGATGCGGCAATAAAGGAATTCGCAAAGGGGCTGGATAAAAACGGTACTATTATCGCCTACTGCACCTGAAAAGAAGAGCACTCCAGCGCCCGTGCGGCAGGCATACTTATCGAAGAAGGGTTCGCAAAGGTCTCGGCCCTCAAAGGCGGCTGGGCCGCTTGGCGAAAGGCTGAATATCCGTTGGAGATGAAATAAAGGCCAAATACCTCTTTATATCGCCAGCGCCGTCATCTGTTCGAGGCATTCTCTCAAGACATTGGAATCTACTTCTTCCAGTTCGAGCCCCTTAAAGATTACGCGCATAGATGCCCCTTCCGAGAAAAGCCCTACATCCTCCCGGCTCAAGAGTTTTGAAATGAGCGTCCTTCTTGACTGTAATTCGAGGCAATTGCGCGAGGAGTGCCCCTGCCTTACCCTGACAATAAAGAGTCTGTCGAAATCCGCGTCCCCTGTCCGGATTTCCTCTGCCCCGCCTGCCTTTGCCTCTTCACTGTCGGATTTTTTCCTTTTAACTATGCTTAGTCCTGCCGGAAAACTTCCGTATAAAGAAATGGCGAACTCAGGAGGGTTGTTTTTGGCGGGAGTGAAGCTGCACCTGTATTTCAAATTATTGTGAACTGCATGTAATAGGTAAATACGCGTGCGGAGGCTCGATAATACTTCCGCAGTGCCGCCTACGGCTTTCGCAAGCCCTTCCATATGGGTTTTATACCGCTTCGCCTTGAACAATATGGCGAGGAGCGCGAGGGCAAAAAGGATGAGAGCCGCTATCAGGAAAATTTGAGTGATATTCATCTTGCCGGAATTATAACAAAGGACAAGGACAACCACAAGAGCAATAATGCGGATTCATGTTATTATAAAATTCATGGCTAAAATAAACATCACAACTCTCGGCTGCCCCAAGAATCAGGTCGATTCCGAGCATCTGACAAAGGCATTCGCATCGCAAGGCTTTACGCCTGTAGACGATGCCGCTGATGCGGATATAATCCTCGTAAACACATGCGGATTTATCAAGGACGCGAAGGAAGAATCCATCGAAGAAATACTCGATTTAGCGAAGCTGAAAAAGGGCGGCAAAAAACTCGTAGTATTCGGCTGCCTCGCAAAGAGATATAAAAATGAACTAATGAAAGATATCCCTGAAATCGACGCCATCTTCGGGGTTGGAGAAGAGGACAGGATTATCGAATATTGTAAGCATTCGGCATTCGGCAATATGCAAAAGGCTAAGAGAGATATTAAGATGCCTATTGCCTATCGCCCATCGCCTATCGCCTCATCGTACGCCTATCTCAAAATCGCGGAGGGCTGCAACAAAAAATGCACGTTCTGCGTAATACCTTCGATCAGGGGAAAATTCAGGAGCGTCGATTCCGGGCAGATATTGAAAGAGGCAAAAGAGTATATCCGTAAGGGCGCAAGAGAGCTTATACTCGTAGCTCAGGACATTACAAATTACGGCAAGGAATCGGAAAAGTATAACCTCGTTTCTTTGCTCAAGGACATGGCGGCCATTAAGGGAAACTTCCGCATCAGGCTCCTTTATCTTTATCCCACGGAAATAACCGATGAACTGCTTGAGTACATGGCAAAAGAAGACAGGATACAAAAATACCTCGATATACCGTTACAGCACTCGGAAGACAAAATTTTGCGGGCGATGGGAAGGAGAGGAACGCGCAAGGAATACATAAAACTGATAAGAACTATCAGAAAGAAAATTCCGGGCGTTGCCCTGAGGACTACGTTCATTGTGGGTTTCCCCGGAGAGACTGAGGAAGACTTTAACGGCCTTGTTGATTTCATAGAGGAGATAAGGTTCGACCGGCTCGGAGTCTTTAAGTATTCAAAAGAGGAAGGCACTCCCGCTTCAAAGCTTAAAGGACAAGTGCCGGAGAAGACTAAAGACAGAAGGCTCGACGAGATAATGCGGAGGCAGGCGGCCATATCTCTCGAAAAAAACAGGGAATTGATAGGCAGGCGATATGAGGCGATAGTAGAAGAGATCGACGGCAATATCTCTATTGCAAGGCTCTACTCTCATGCGCCGGAGATAGACGGAACGGTGATTATAGAGCAGCCAACGGACGATATGACAATAAAGATCGGAGATATCGTTACTGTTGAGATTACGGACGCGTTCGATTATGATGTAAAGGGCAAAATAATATAAGCTCCGGAGGCTTTTAGGATATGGAAATATTTAAAGCCGTAATACTCGGCATAGTAGAGGGAGTTACCGAATTCCTGCCTATATCTTCAACAGGCCACTTGATACTTGCGGGAGAGATGCTCGGCTTTACCGGCGATAAGGCAAAGACCTTCGAGATATTCATACAGCTCGGCGCGATCCTTGCCGTGGTTTGGATGTATCGCGATAAGATACTGTCATCCATTACCGGATTCGGCGCGAAAGGATCGAACCGGTTTTTATTAAATCTTTTCATAGCATTTCTGCCTGCCGCGTTTCTCGGTCTTATAACGCACTCCATCATAAAGCATTACCTGTTTAATCCAGTAAGCGTTGCCTTTGCGCTTATAGCCGGCGGCATCGCCATATTTATTATCGAAAACACGGTTAAAACACCGTCCGTAACGGACATAGACAAGGTCTCTCTTAAACAGGCATTAGGCATCGGTTTGGCGCAGGCATTATCTCTTTTTCCGGGCGTATCGAGGGCAGGCGCGACAATAATGGGCGCCATGTGCTTTAGGTTGGAGCGGAAAACGGCCGTCGAGTTTTCCTTCTTTTTGGCAATACCTACAATGTTTGCCGCGACATCGTACGATCTATTGAAAAACATTAATAATCTAAGCGCAAGCGATACGCCTACTTTTGCCGTCGGTTTCTTCGTCTCTTTCTTTTCGGCGCTGATTGTCATAAAGGCGTTTTTAGGGTTCGTTACAAAACATACGTTCAACTCGTTTGCGATATACCGCATTGCCTTCGGCGCGGGCATACTTTTTTACTATTTATGAGGGAAATGATAAAATCAGACATGCAGGAAAAATTCGACGACGCTCATAATAATCGAAGCAAACGGCTGCAGGAAATAGCAGGCGTAGTCTTAATATTAGGCGGGTTATACCTTGCGGTCTCGCTCTTTACTTACAGCAAATGGGATCCGTCCCTCTTCGCATTTTCCAATACGCCGCCTAAAAATTACGGGGGCATCGTAGGCGCGCATATATCCGATATCATATTCTCTTTGATAGGCTTCTCCGGCATTTTAATCCCGCTGCTTCTCATCGTATACGGAGCCGGAAAGGTTCTCGGCAAAGAAAAAAATATCGCTCATGTAATAGGATCCCTCCTCCTTTTGGTTTCCTTATCGGCCTTTTTACAGATCATAGCCGACACCGCGCATATAGACATATCCGGAGGGATTATCGGCATTTCTCTCTCCAATATCTTTATAGGACTGTTATCAGGGACAGGGGCATATATCATTTCGATAGCTCTCGTTATAGTATCTCTCATTCTCGCAAGCCCTGTATCTATATTTTCTTATATCAAAAAAATGAGAGAGAAAAGAACAATCGAACAAGAACCGGAGCCTGAAGTTTATGATTCAGGCATCATAATCAATGAACCGAAAATGGAAACAGTGCGGGTACAGCCCGCGCCTGAACAAAAAACCGTGAGGGAAAGGCGTGTAAAAAAGACATCGGGTGACGGCGGTTATAATCTTCCTCCTCTCGAATTTTTAAAAGATGCCGAGGGCGTATCCGGGCCTGCAAAAGAGGAGATGAACTCGGCGGCAGCAGGACTTGAAAAGAAACTTTTGGATTTCGGAGTAAACGGCAAGATAAAACAGGCGCATCCTGGTCCTGTAGTCACGATGTATGAATTCGAGCCTGCGGCCGGCGTGAAGATAAACAGGATAGTCTCGCTTTCTGACGACCTCGCCCTCGCCCTTCGCGCTCAGAGCATCAGGGTTTATCCCATCGCGGGCAAGGCGACTATAGGGATAGAAGTCCCTAATAACGAACGCGCAACCGTTTCTCTGAAGGAGATAATATCCTCGGATATATTCCAGAAAAGCGCTTCGCTCCTGACTCTCGCGCTCGGGAAAGACATATTCGGCAACCCTGTAATCGCAGATCTCGCGAAGATGCCGCACCTGCTTGTGGCGGGAGCTACGGGTTCCGGCAAGAGCGTCTCCGTAAATTCCATGATAATGAGCCTTTTATACAGGGCCACGCCGGATGAGGTTAAAATGCTGATGGTAGATCCCAAACTTTTGGAACTGTCCGCTTACGGCGATATCCCCCATCTAATATCTCCGGTAATAACGAGCCCTAAAGAGGCGTCGGATGCGCTGAAAAAAATGGTATTCGAAATGGAAAGGAGATACAGGCTGCTTGCCGAAAAAGGCGCACGGAACATAGAGACATTTAACAGGCAGGCGTCCGACTCCGAAAGATTGCCGTATATCGTAGTATTCATAGACGAACTCGCAGACCTCATGTTCACGGCTCCAAGCGATGTAGAAAACGCAATTGCCCGGCTCGCGCAGATGGCGAGGGCATCCGGCATACACCTTATACTCGCCACGCAGAGGCCCTCCGTGGATGTCATTACCGGATTGATCAAGGCGAACTTTCCCGCGAGAATATCGTTTCAGGTAACCTCAAAAATAGATTCGAGGACTATCCTCGACGCTCAGGGAGCCGAGCAGCTTTTGGGAATGGGCGACATGCTCTTTATGGTTCCGGGCGTTAAAATAATTAGAATTCACGGGGCATATGTAAGCGATTCTGAAGTCAAACAAGTAGGAGAATTCGTAAAATCACAGGGGAACCCCGACTATTCACCCTTTGATAATATTGCAGTAGCGGATGAGCATGAAAAGGGAATAGACCTCTCCGGTGAAAGGGATGAGATGTATCAGAGAGTAATCGACTTTGCCGATTCCATCGGAGAGGTTTCGATCTCGTCCATTCAGAGGAGATTCAAAATCGGCTATAACAGAGCCGCGAGGATGATGGAGCTTATGGAAGAAGACGGCCTCGTGGGGCCGCCGAAGGGCGCGGGAAAGCCGAGGGATTTTCTCGGAAGGAGATAAAAAAGCTCATGGCCCTATTAAAAACCATTACTATTTGTTTATTCACTATCTTTAGCCTTTTGCCTTTTGCCCTTTGCCATGCCGATAATCAAGTAGAGAAAATCCAAAAGGCATACGAGAATATAAAGGACATCCGTGGGAATTTCATTCAGAAAAGCCATATCAAAGACCTTAAACGGACGGATACATACAAGGGAGAATTCTTCATAAAATCTAAGGAGATGCGGTGGGAATATAAGGGAGACAAGCCGCAGACGGTATATATCAACGGAGACGATATAATCATCTATCAGAAAAAAGAAAGGCAGGCATTCAAGGCGAAATTCGACAGGGCAACGTACGGGCAAGCGCCGATTGCGCTTTTGGGAGGATTCGGAAATATCGATAACGAATTTAATGTATCGACTAAAAACGACAGGCTTATTTTAAAGCCTAAAAAGCCGATGGGGAATATATCGCATATAGAGCTTCTGCCGTCGAACGGCGAATTCCCCATAGAATCCCTTGCAATTATCGACACGCTATCCAACAGGGTCGAGATTCATCTTAAAGACGTGAAAATCAATACCGATTTGAAAGACAAAATTTTCGAGTTCTCACCGCCTGAAAACGTAAATATATTACGGCAATGAGATGAAAAGCAAAAAAATCGCCATAACCATCGGGGACCCTGCAGGCATAGGGCCTGAGATAGTATTGAAGGCTATCATGTCGCATGAGATCACCGGAATATGCGAGCCAGTGATTGTTGGAGATAGAGCCGTCATCGAAGAAGCTATCGGCAAACTCGGCCTTCCTGCCGGCATAAAAGATCTTGAATTAATAGACACGAGTTCTATCAAAGACGGGAATTTTCAGAAAAACAAGCCCACTGCCGAAGGCGGTAGGGCCTGCGCAAGCTATATAAAAAAGGCCGTCGAGCTTGCTCTGAATAAAAGCGTTGATGCTGTTGTAACAGCGCCCATCTCTAAGGAAGCATTGAAAATGGCAGGATTTAAATGGCCGGGGCATACTGAAATGCTTGCTGAATTAACAAATACAAAAGATTTTGCGATGATGTTTTACAGCGAAAAGCTGAAGGTCATCCTCGTTACTATCCATACTGCATTAAGTAATGTTCCGGATTTAATAAAAAAAGAAAAAGTCCTGAAAACCATCATACTCGCGAAAAAATCATGCGACATGCTGGACATTAAAAATCCCCTCATCGCTGTCTCAGGGCTTAATCCCCATGCCGGAGAATCCGGCATCTTCGGAAATGAGGAGATAAAAGAGATTGCTCCGGCAATCGAAGAGGCGCAAAATATGGGAATTCCGGTTTCAGGCCCCTACCCTGCCGACACTTTATTTCACAGGGCATATAACGGAGAATTTGATATAATAGTCTGCATGTATCACGATCAGGGCTTGACGCCGTTTAAAATGATAGCCTTTGAAAAAGGCGTGAACATGACCGTCGGCCTGCCGATTATCAGGACTTCTCCTGACCACGGCACAGCCTGCGACATAGCGTGGAAAGGCATCGCAAATCCTTCAAGCATTATCGAGGCAATAAAATTGGCGGCAAGGGTGATTTTGCGGTGATTATGGAGGGGAT